>Ga0304730_1000793_pt1 | contig 25789 bp, 25 predicted proteins | sample M_130628_MF_Meta_FD_190474 | JGI IMG/M metagenome (GOLD analysis project Ga0304730, IMG submission 190474) | Freshwater microbial communities from Lake Montjoie, Canada to study carbon cycling - M_130628_MF_MetaG (v2) (version 2) | ecosystem: Environmental > Aquatic > Freshwater > Lake | place...
AGCGCCAACAGCTGATGGAACAACTCTTTCATCAACAATCACTACAGGAACACCTGCAGATACTGCAGTTGCGGCAATCAACGTCCGTCAATGGGCTGACGCTGCAAAGACAGTAGCTCTAGATGCTGGATACACATCTGCTGTAGAAGTTTCTGTTACAGGTGCTGGTTCAGTTGGCGTAACTTCTTCAACCTCTGCTGTACGTGGCCCAGTTCCGCAACAGCAGCAAAGGGTGCAGCTGCTCAGACATACTGGCTATATAACGATGGCCGTACAGGTACAGCAACTATCACAATTAAGGTTGGCACAACAACACTTCCAGTAAAAACCTACAAGTTCGTAGGAACTATGACAACAATGTCAGTAACAGCATCAGATAAAAACATTGGTGTTGGAGCTACAGGTACTTTGACAGTTGCTGGTGCAGATGCGAATGCAAATGCTACAGCCGCTCCAACACTTACAGCTGCTGCATCATCTGATGCAACAATTGCTTCAGTGACATACTCAGGTGCAGTTGCTACTGTTACAGGCGTAAAGGTCGGAACAGCAACAATCACACTTACAGCTGGAACAGTTGTTACAACTTCTGTTGTAACAGTTCGTGCCGTAACAGCTAAGACACTTGCTTGGTCATTCGATAAGGATGCCTACGAAGCAGGCGATAAGATGACACTGACAATCACAGCTGCAGATGTAGCTGATGGTGCTCGTGCCGTATTCACAGCTAACCCAGTTGCTAACTTCGCTTTATCATCTGGTTCAGCTACAGTCCTTGGTTCACCAGTGTTCGCTAACAGCGTTGCTACTTATGTACTGTACGCACCAGCAACACCAGGTAAGTTCACAATGACAGGTACAGTTAACTTCGCCGTTGTTGATACAGAAGCTGCGATTAAGACTGCTGCTACAACATACGTAGCATCTGTTGCGTCAATCTCAGTAACAATCACAAACCCAGCTCTAACAGCTGCTCAAGAAGCAACTGATGCAGCTAACGAAGCAACTGATGCAGGTAACAATGCAAAGGATGCTGCTGATCAGGCAATTGAGGCAGCAGATGCTGCAACAATCGCTGCTCAGGATGCTGCTGCTGCGGCTGAACTAGCAGGCGAAGTAGCTGTAGCGGCTGCTGAAGCTGCTGGAGCAATCGCACAAGATGCTCTAGATGCAGCTAACGCTGCAACTGACGCTGCTCTTTCAGCTGCTGAAGCTGCAGACGCTGCAACAGCTGCTGCAACAGAAGCTAAGGAATCTGCAGATGCTGCTACAGCAGCAGTTGCTGCTCTTTCAGCTGAGGTAGCAAAGCTAATGGCTGATCTAAACCTAAGAATCACAAAGTTGGGCAATACTCTTGCCACGATTCTTAAGAAGCTCACCAAGTAATACAAGCTTCACAGGAGTCCGTTAAAAGACTCCAAACCCGAAGCCCGGTTCCTTAACAGGAACCGGGCTTCGGCTTTTTATATGAGTATTTCCTCTGTTATTAACTAGAAATTTAGAGAGCTTCGGTACCCTTGACTTATGAAATTAGCCAGAGAATTAAGTCAAGCCGAAGCCAAGAAAGTTCAAAGTTTTATTCTCTTTGGTGGGGTTTTCACCACGCTAGCTATCTGGACCAAACTCGAAGACCCAATCAACCTACCTAAGATGTTTGTACTGGTTTTATCTGCAGCTGCAGTTTTAGGGCTCGCACTACCGGCTTTCTTAAGTGCTAGAAAATTTAGTAAGCCGATACAACAAATTGGGCTAGGGCTGCTTGGATTGTTAGCTCTCGGATTACTTGTTGCGACCGTTGCCACCGACGTTAAGTACACAGCCATATTTGGCGAGTTTCACCGCAACAATGGTCTTCTATCATATCTAGCGATGATCATCTTGATGGCATCAGCAACTCTTGTTTTTAACTTAAAGTCTGTAAACCGCTATTTCACTTTCTTGGGCATCGCTGGCCTAGTACTTTCTTTCTATGGGCTTCTTCAAGGACTTGGCATGGACCCAGTTGGCTGGAAAATCGATTACAACCCATTTATTACAACTCTTGGAAACCCTAATTTTACTTCCGGCTTTCTTGGTCTTGCTGGTATCGCAGTTCTCTATTTGGCACTCGAAGCAAAAGATCCTAAGTTCCAGGTTTTATATTCAGTCGGGTTACTCGCAAACCTTTATATTCTTTGGCGTTCTGATTCGATTCAAGGCGTATTTGGCTTTGCTATTGGAGCTGCCGTAATTGTCTTAGTTAAAATTTGGCTAATAAACCGCAAATATGGCCAGGCAAGTTTGATTGTTGCTGCTGCGCTAGGCACTCCTGTGGCGCTTGCTGTACTAAACATTGGCCCGCTAGCAAGCAGGCTTTATCAAGGCACGCTAAGAAACCGTTTTGACTATTGGAATGCGGCAATTGGCATGTTTAAAGACCACCCAATCTTTGGTGTTGGCATAGATCGTTTTGGTGAGTACTACCGCGAATATGCTGTTCAGAATCAAATTGTACAAGGTCAAATCACAGATAACGCACACAGCATCTATTTACAACTACTCGCAACAGGTGGCTTGATCCTATTTATTCCTTATGTTTTATTGGTTTTATTCATAACTTTTATTGGGCTTAAGTCACTAATCAAAAGTCAAGGAAACGACAAGTTTAAAGTTGGCGGAATATTTGGAATCTGGCTAGCGACAATTGCAGTCAATATTGTAACTGTTGACAACTTAGGCGTTGGAGTTTGGTTCTGGATTACCGGAGGCTTATTAGTTGCAGTCTCAGCAAATCAAATCCAAAGAAGCGATATTGATCAAAGTAAAAGCGAAAAAGTTTTCAAAGGAAAATCTACAAAATCAATGAATTCAGAAAGCGCTTTTCCAGTTACATATTTGGCTAGTTTAATTCTTGTGATTTTGTTTTTGGTTTTACTTGTACCAGCTCTCGGTAAATCTTCTACGCTTTATAATTTCAGAGCTAATGCTAGTTCTTATACAACGCAGACCTATGTTCAAGCACTTGTTTCAGGATCAAAGTCTGCAAGTAATGATCCACAGTATCTAATTCAACTTGCTAATCTGGCTTTTACTCAAAATGCTGTAAATGAGGCGTTTGTAATGATTGATCAGATTAACAAAATAGATTCACGTTCCTACTATGGAAACTATTTTGCAGCTTACGCGTTTGAAGCTTTGAATAAGCGTTCTGAGGCTATTAAATATCGCGAGCGCCTGAAAGAACTAGACCCTTGGAATAATGCGAGTTTGATCGAGTTGATCAAGAACTATCTATCATTGGGCGATAAAGCTTCAGCAGCAGAAATTGCTGCTCTGATAAAGCAAAATTACCCCGGTAGTCAGTCTGATATCGACGCCTCAGCCCTTTTGGTTGGGTAGGCTCAGGGAGACATAAAGCGTCTAAATCTTTGATTTTGAGGTTATGAGAAGAAAAATGGAGTCCTACAAAACATGGCTGGGATAGATCTAAGCGATCGCTCTAAGGTCTTGGCGATTATCGGCCAAGGCTATGTCGGGCTTCCCTTGGCAATGGCCGCTGTAGATGCGGGTTGGTCAGTAATCGGTATAGAGAAGTCCGCTTCGCGCGTTGAGCAACTAAATTCAGGATCAAGCCCTGTTGAAGATATTTCAGATACTCGTTTATCTGCTGCTATCGGCGCAAAGAAATACATCGCCTCTAATAACCCAGCAGATGTATCAGCTGCATCTGTAGTGACAATTTGTGTTCCTACTCCTTTGAATGATGCGCGTGAGCCAGATCTTGAATTACTTGAGAGTGCTGCTCGCGAGATCGCCCCACATCTTTCAAATAAGACATTACTTGTAAGTGAATCAACTTCCTATCCAGGCACTTTAAGAGATTTGATTATTCCGCTAGTTGATTCGTTAAAGTCAACTGTTGCAACAACTCTTTACTTTGCCTCAGCGCCTGAACGAGTTAATCCGGGCGATCCAGTATGGGATCAGAAGAACACCCCCCGTTTGGTTGGCGGCATTGATGAAGAATCCCAGAAGCGGGCTTTAGCTTTTTACAATTCGATCTGCGATTCAGTTGTTGCCACATCAACGCCTGAGATCGCTGAAGCTGCGAAGATTCTTGAAAATACTTTCCGCCTCGTAAATATTGCCATGATCAATGAATTCACTCAGCTGTGTAGCGCTCAAGGAATCAATGTGCACAAAGTAATTAATGCCGCGGCGACTAAGCCCTACGGTTTTATGCCCTTTAGACCTGGGGTCGGCATTGGCGGGCACTGCATTCCAGTTGATCCGCTTTATCTAACTTGGTGGGCCAGAAAAGGTGGTCTGGTGGCCAGCCTGGTAGAACGATCTGACGAGATCTCTAATGAGATGCCTATTTATGTAGCAGAACGTGCTTTAGTCCTTGCTAAGAAGTCATCAGTGTCACCAAAGGTGCTCATCATGGGTGTTGCTTATAAGCCAGGGGTTGGCGATGTTCGTGAAACCCCAGCGAGTGCATTGCGAGCAGCTCTTGTGGCCAGGGGAGCTGAAGTAGCTTGGGTAGATCCACTTGTGCCGCTTTGGGAAGGCACAAAACCAGTTACAGAAGCATGGGATTGTGATGTAGCAATTGTCGCTACGAATCAGTCAGGTCTCGATGTTAAATCTTTGCTGGTTCGAGGCATTCCAGTTTTGGACTGCACCAACAACTACGGCGACTTACAGGGCGTCACTTTACTTTAGTTAAATATTCAATCCACTTTGTGGCAACTATTTCTGGGTTTCGGCTTGAAATTAACCGTTCTGAATACTCGGATCCTGCAATCAAACCTGGCAAGTCTTTTTCAAATTGATTAATTCGTTCTACAAATTCCTTTACTCCCGAACAGTAGTGCTTATCAGATAGTTCAAATCTGGTCAGATCACTAACTTTATTCAAAATTACTGGAATATTCCGAGAAAGTGCTTCAACCACTACTAACCCATCACCTTCCCAGGCCGAAGGGACTATCAGTAAATCATTTGGTTTAATCAAATTCCAAGGGTTAGGAACAAAACCCTCAAAACTTACACGCAATCCTCTTTTTGCAGAATCCAACTCTAATTCTTTTCGATAAAGGCCATCGCCAAAGAACACCAGTTCTTTTCTAGATAGTTCTGCAATATCCAGCATCCAGTGCGGTTGTTTTTGTGCCTTTGTTAAACGCCCAACAAAAACCAATCTTTCAATGTTCTGTCCAGTTTTATGTTTAGTCGCACCCAAATTGCCATTTTCAGAAATTGCATTTGGGATATGTGTTGCCACATCGGTGCCACTCAACCATGGCTGTAGATGATCAGAGACTTTTACCCATTCGACTTTTCTAGCCTTAAGAACTTTTCGGATCAATTGACCAAGCCTTAAACGATCCGACCAGGGTTTTGGAACATGTTCTACAACAGTTGTCATCCAGGGGCCAAAAATAAAGGCGCCTAAAAACTCAGGCAGATCGCAATTAAGAATAATTCTCTTTGGGCGAATTCTACAGATCACGATGTATGTTCGAATATAAGCTGTTAGTAGCGATAGAGGCCCACCTTGCCATGCGCGATTAATCTCGAATGTGGGAACTTTTGGTGCAAATAAATCCTGTGGTCCCGAATTAATTGCGATCAAACCAACCTTGATTCCTTTATTAGCAATTTCGTTGACTGCAATGTTGATTGCGCGTTCTGCGCCGCCGCCGGAGAGAGAATTAGTTATGAAAAGATAATCAATGTCTCTTGTCTTATTCATAATTGACTTGACTAAGAGAGAAAATCAGCAATATCTGCGATCATTGTTGACAGATCTCGCTTAGGTTCCCAGCCAACTAAAGACTTGATTAACTCAATATTCGGAACTCGACGTTCCATATCTTCAAACCCATCTCCGTAGGCTTCCTCATATGGGACATAGACAATTTTACTCTTCGAATTTGTATCAGCTATAACTTTCTTTGCTAAATCATTTATAGAAATCTCAAAGTCGTTTCCAATGTTTATAACTCTACCAATCGTGTTTTCAGCAAACGCAATTCGAACGACTGCATCAACAGCATCTAGTACGTGACCAAAGCATCGTGTTTGTTCGCCATTGCCATAAATTGTGATGGGTTCATTACTCAGTGCGAATTGCACGAAGCGCGGAACAACCATGCCATAAGCACCAAGCTGTCTTGGTCCTACAGTGTTAAAGAATCTAACAATTCGAGTTTCAAGTTTCTTCTCAACCCAATAAGCGTAAGCGAGGGATTCATCAATAGCCTTAGCTTCGCTATATGACCAACGCAGTGTTACAGGGGCCCCAAGAATTCGATCATCTGATTCTTTAAGGGAATCAGATACATTCTTGCCATAAACTTCGCTGCTGCTAGTGACAAATACTGGTTTTGAATACTTGTGCGCAGATTCGAGCACATTTTCGGTACCTCGGATATTGGTCATCAAACTATCTAGTGGGTGATTTACGATGTTAAACACGCCAACTGCCGCAGCTAAATGAAAAATGTATTCATTCTCTTTAATTAGCCCATCTAGAAGCGGTACATCAAGAATTGAACCTTCGACAAAATTGACACTTCCCCCGCCTAGGTGCGCCGAAAGGTTTTCCTTTTGGCCAGTAGCTAGGTTGTCCAAGATCGTGATTTTATGACCATCAGCCACTAGTCGATCAGTCAGGTGAGACCCAATAAAGCCGGCGCCACCAGTGATCAAAATTCGCATTTTGTAATTCTACTAGTTTTAGGCATAACTTTCAGAAACTGCCAGATTTTAAACACCATCAAAGCCAGAATATCGGGCAAGATAGGCTCATGGTTTCAGTTAGCGTAATTACGGTTGTTAAGAATAATGCTGATGGGCTTACTAGAACTCTCAATAGTGCACTGGCTCAAGACTTTTCAGATTGGGAGCTCGTTATTGTTTATGGCCAATCTGAAGATTCAACTTATGAAGTTGCCTCTGAATTCTGCAAGTTAGATTCAAGAATATCCCTTATTGAAGAGCAAGATCAGGGGATATATGAGGCAATGAATTTAGGAATCAGTAAGTCTCAGGCTGAATTTTTGTGGTTTATGAATAGCGGAGATCAGTTTTACTCAGCAAGATCACTTAGATCTGGATTTGAAACCATCCAATACAACAATTACGGATTTGTAGTCGGTGGATACAAAATTGAAAATGACGAGCGAGTGTTTCAGCAGAGCGCCGGTCAGATTTCTCAGATTAAATTTGCTCTTTCAAGACGGGGCGCTTGCCATCAAGCGATGATCTTTCGCAAGAGTTCAGTCTTAATGGCCGGAAGCTTTGACGTTAGATTTAGATTGGCGTCAGATCATAAGCTTTGCCTAAAGATAATCAAGAATTCTGGCGCTGCCAAGATTTATGAAATTCTTGCCACGATGGAACCCGATGGACTCTCAGACAAGAACCTAAGCACTATGCATAAGGAAAAGGCTTTAGTCCGAGCCGAAATCTTTTCTAAGAATCCTATAGCTAGGGCTTTGGGGTGGGTTTGGATGAAAGCGGCCCGCATAAAAGCCAGCCTGCGCCATATCGGAAATGGTAAAAAGCACCCCCTCGGATAGGGCAAGATTTGCTCATGCGCTTAGACCATGTCTCATATGTAACTTCTCATGACCAGCTAGCTGATACCGTCCAACGACTAGGATCTCGTTTAGGAACCACCTTTGTTGACGGTGGAATACATCCAAGGTTTGGTACTCGTAACTTCACAGCGCCTTTGTTAAATGGTCATTACATTGAAGTTGTATGCCCACTAGATCACCCAGCTTCAGATTCATCACCATTTGGCAAGGCAGTATCAAAGCGCGCTGCTGAAGGTGGCGGATGGCTTACCTGGGTTGTTGCAGTTGAAGATCTAGCAGCAGTTGAAAATCGTTTAGGCCGACCAGCAGTAGATGGTCACCGCACAAAGCCAGATGGAACAGATTTATCTTGGAAGCAGATCGGTGTTCTTGGTACGCTGGAAGATCGCCAAATGCCATTCTTCGTTCAATGGATTAAGAATCATCACCCGTCTACAGATGGCAAAGCTGTAGCAAAGATTGTAAAGATTGAAATTGCTGGTGATGAGCTTGCAATCTCTGAATGGCTTGGCTCAGAAGTTAAGGCTGCCATCGGAAGTGGAATTGAAGTCGAATGGGTCTCAGTAGAAGCAAATGATGGAGATACTGGCATTTTTGCTGTCGAGGTAGAGACAGGCAGCGGCAAAGTTAGACTCGACTGACCTAAACACGTTCATTACCTTTAGGTGGTAACGACAAAGAGAGTAGGACCATTTTGATAAATTCTAATATTTTATTTAGTGCTATCAGAAATGGCTTTGTGGGTAAACAGATTAGAAATATAATTCGGGAATACCCTGGTTACCAAAATTTTCCTCGCAATAAAAGCCACTGGGCACAAGTTAAGATAAGAGCGACACTTTCGCTTATTTCTCAGATTGTAACGACAGACAGGTCCACGAAAGATAAAATTAGAAAATTAAAAAAACTGCATAATACAAGAAGTAATCCAGTACTACTAATTGGAAATGGACCCTCCGCTTCCAGTTTAACTAAAAATCAGATCGAATACTTCAAATCTCTTGGTGGATCTGTTGCCGTAATGAATAGTTTTTATAAATCAGATTTAGCGCAACAAATAGAACCAGACTACTATTTTATTGTCGACCCAGAGCATTGGGAAGCAAAATATGTCGCAAATATTGATTTGCGCAGGGAATTGCAGAATTATTTAAGTTCATTGCTTAACCCAATCGAAATTGTTCAACCAGCACAGTTCGAAAATATAGGGAGCTTGAATTACAGATATATCTACGTGGACGGCCGGTCTTCTCAAGGACTTTGGCGGAGAAAAAGACCAGATAAACCTTGGGGCTTACCTTCTTCGGTTAGTATGATTGCTATAGCGACACTTGACTTTCTCGGTCATAAACCAATATTTTTTACTGGCTTAGATTCTACTTTTATAAAATTCTTTGAAATAGACGATTTAAATCGTGTTATAAACCCTGGGGTTGGTCAACACTTCTATCCTATGTCAACAGAAATTTCAGACCTAATGGCGCCAATCGAGGAAAGAGAAAAATTCAAGGCCCCATATCGCGACTTGGCAGATTTATACTACGGCCATAGTGTTTTCTTACGAGATTTAGATTGGCTCTGCAAGGATAAGTGCATAAATGTTGGAAATGACAATGGAAACCAAACTTCGCCCAGAGCCTGCTTATTTCCTAAGCCAATTTATGTTAATTAGAGATAGAATTAAATTATGGATTTAAAAAATGCGGAACTATTCCTGAGAAAAACAAATTACATTGAGGGTTGGCTATCAGTTCATGATGTTGTTGTATTTGCAACACTGCTTAAAATACAAGATTTGTTTGAAGTTAAAGGCAATTTACTTGAAATAGGTGTTTATCAAGGCAAGAGTGCGGTTTTAATTGGAAAATTCTTGGGGTCAAAAGAAGAATTCGAGATTTGTGATATTTTTGGAACTCCAACTGATGATAATAATTTCAATGAAATATTGAGCTCGTATGATAACCTAAGTAGAACGCTTTTCGAAAAAAATTGTTTGCTTGAACTTGGATATATCCCTAAAATCCACGAGTGCAAGTCAATAGACCTGAGAGTTAATCTCTTAAGCGATAGATATAGATTTATTCACATTGACGGAAGCCACCTCTATTCTCATGTTAAGTGTGACATCGAACTTGCCATAGGAATTGTTACAGAGTCAGACGGAATTATCGTAATAGATGATTTTCGCTCTCAGCATACTCTTGGGGTTACTAAAGCTATTTGGCAATTTGTAGAAAGTAAGGCGCTTTTCCCTATTCTAGTTACACCAACAAAGATGTACTTAGTGAAAAAAACTAAGAGTATATCTTTGGCTGATATCTCTAAAAACCTGCTTGGTTCTGGAATCGATACAGCTCTAGAAGATATAGATGGAATAAGTTTTTTAAGAACTTTAAATCTAAAGGACCAAGAATTGTATTTAACTAATAGCTGGGCTAGAAGTTTAGTACCGCCATTAGTTTTGAACTACCTTAGGCGGAGTAACTACTTTGGAAAATTTCTGATCTTTGTCAGGAACCTTTTTAAGTCATTGCCCAAACCATCTAACAAACCCGTATAAGCGTTGCTTCTCTCTAAATATTTAAACACTGAAGAATCTAATAGAGGCAACAAAAGCTTAAAGGCCCAGAAAACTCTATGGTAACTACTGTTAATTAGAATTGATTGGCCGTACCGCCCATGTGATTTTTTCTTGTGTTCTGAATTACTGATTTTTTTCGTAATTAGAATTTCTTTCTTTGCTGCCAACTCTTTAGTGTAGTTATCTGTTAAGTAATTAATTATTTCAAGTGCTTCAGGATGATTTGAACCCAGCGACAATGCCCAAAGAGGCGTACCTTCCCCTCTAGCAAGCCCACCAGACATCTGAGAAAAATGAATAAAGACTAAAGGCGACCCATTGGTGAAATATTTTCCTCCAATTTCCGTTAGGTTTCTTTCGTCAATGTTCCAGTAAGCAACATTATATCCAGCATGTTTCAGTATGTAGTGATCAAAATAGCTAGGAACTAGATCAACCCATTTTTGATCTGTAAAAATTGGAAACTTTGATTTACGAGAACCAAATTGATAGAGTTTTTCTTCCCACCAATTCAACATATCGTGAGCCTTTTGACTTACAGAAATAAAACCAAGGTTGTAGATTCCGTATTTCAGGAAAAGCATTTCAGCACTAGGGTACTCACTAAAGTTGAAGGTAGAAGGTGTAATTCTATGTGGAGTTATAGCTATACCGTAGCTATTCGCAATCACTCTAGAATCTTCAAGTGAATCGAAAATTAAAGTATCAGGGTCAAGAAAGGTAACGGTTTCATAATGCATGCCTAGCAAGGTCCTAATTAGAGTTGGTTTTAATGCGGTCGCAAGTTCAACCTCGTCATAGTAGCTTCTCATTTTAAACATTCGTTCACTTTTTATACTTAGTTCATCCATTGAAATTAGATTTCCGTCATATATATCACCCAAGCCAGTAGGCTCACCATCTGTAATCAGAATAAAGTGATCAATATGTTGATTTGTTTGCTTGAGGGAGTCGTATTGAACTAAAGCTTGGGCCAAATAGTTCCGGTTTACTATGGTACACGTCGCATACATCTAGTAAATCTACCATTACAATTCGGTAATATGATCCCAAGGAAACCTACCAAAATTGCGTTACGCATCAAATACTTTTTGAATAGCTTGAAAAGACTTGGTGCGATTGAGGCACGTTTCAAATTTTTGCAGAGCAAGGGTATAGTTACCGTAGGCGAAGGAACTTATGGTTTACCGAATATTTATTATTGGGACTTCTCCACTCGTCTGCATATTGGAAACTATTGCTCAATCGCAGAGGAAGTTACTTTTATATTGGGTGGCGAACACCGCACGGACTGGCTTACAACCTACCCATTCTCTGAGTTTAAAATCGAATGGCCTGAAGCATCTGCAGCTACCGGCCACCCGGCTACAAAAGGCGATATTAATATTGGGAATGATGTGTGGATAGGGCATGGTGCCACAATTCTATCTGGTGTGCGTATTGGCAATGGAGCAGTTATAGCCGCCGGAAGTATTGTTACATCTGATATAGAACCATATTCTATTGCTGGTGGAAACCCGGCAAGACATATAAAATTTCGTTTCGATGCGGAGACTATTGAAAGAATAGAAAATCTTGCATGGTGGATGAAATCTAAGTCCGAACTTAAAACGCTGATCCCCGACTTACTGCGAAGCCCTAAACTTTAAAATTAACAATTGAATTTTACAGCCTTGTGCCCAAATAATTAGAATATTCATTACTGCCCATAAGCTTGACCATATCGTCGAATTCATTTTTGGAAATCCAACCTTGGTTTAGTGCTATTTCTTCCACGCAGCCAATCTTAAAATCTGCAGATTTTTCCACTGACTTCACAAAATTTGCTGCTTCATTTAAACTATCGACCGTACCGCAGTCCATCCACACAGTTTTTTCTTGTAATTTACGGTACTGAAGTGCCCCATCATTCAAATAGCTCTCAATCAATGAGGTAATTTCAAGTTCACCCCTTGGACTTATTTTTACTGACTTGGCGCGCTCAGACACTGTATTGTCAAAGAAGTAGAGTCCAGGGACTGCGATATCGGATTTTGGATTTTTGGGCTTTTCTTCTATTGACAAAACATCGCCGGTTTCGGAAGTTTCCACAACCCCGTATCTTTCAGGATCCTTTACTTTTATACCAAAAATAGTTGCGCCTTTTATATTTGAAATTTCAGAAAGTTTGCGGCCAAGACCTGGCCCATAGAAAATATTGTCTCCGAGAATCAAGGCAACAGAGTCTTTCCCTATGAACTCTTCGCCAATCAAAAATGCTTGAGCAAGTCCTTCGGGTTTTGGCTGAATTGCGTAAGTGATATAGATTCCAATAGAGCTACCATCACCGAGCAGATTCTTGAATCTGTCCGAATCCTGTGGAGTAGTAATAATCAAAATATCTTTAATACCGGCAAGCATTAAGGTCGAAAGAGGGTAATAAATCAGAGGTTTGTCATATACGGGCAAAAGCTGTTTGCTCGTCGTTTTAGTCAAAGGCCACAGCCGTGAGCCTGTACCACCTGCAAGAATTATGCCCTTCACCTGAATAAGGGTACTTGACCTGTAGGTTTGGTCAATCACATTGAAGAGGAGTGGCTGAAGTGCGGATTCTGGTTACAGGTGGGGCTGGATTCATTGGCTCAAACTATGTCCGCCGAATTGCTGATGGCACTTTTGGTGGAATTTCCAAGATAACCGTCTTGGACAAACTTACCTATGCCGGAACCCTTACTAATCTTTCTGATGTTTCAGCTAGTAGTTATGAGTTTATAGAAGGCGATATCTGTGACGCAGAACTTGTCGGCAAACTTGTCCGGGAAAATGATTTAGTTGTAAATTTTGCGGCCGAATCACATGTCGACCGCTCTATTGATGGCGCAAAAGACTTTGTAGTTACAAATGTTTTGGGCACTCAAACGCTTCTTGATGCGGTTCGCAAAAGTGACGTCAACACCTATCTGCAGGTTTCAACCGATGAAGTTTATGGATCCATCGAAGATGGATCATGGCCTGAAACCGATCCGCTACTACCGAATTCTCCTTATGCTGCTTCGAAAGCCTCGGCAGATCTAATTTGTCGGTCTTACTTCAAGACTCATGATGTGGATATTCGTGTAACAAGATGCAGCAATAATTATGGACGCAATCAATTTCCTGAAAAAGTTATCCCGCTATTCGTTACAAATTTAATTGATAACAAGAATGTTCCCGTATATGGAAGTGGTTTAAATATTCGAGATTGGTTGCATGTTGATGACCATTGTCTTGGTATTCATTTAGTACTTACCAAAGGCAAAGCAGGCGAGATATATAATATAGGTGGAGGTACTGAGCTAAATAACCTTGAGCTCACCGATAAAATCCTCGACATAATGGGCAAAGACAAAGAATCAATTGAATATGTTGAAGATCGAAAAGGTCATGACCTGAGATATTCAGTCGACATCACAAAGATTTCAATTGAGCTTGGTTATTTGCCCAAGGTTGACTGGGAAGTTGGCTTAAAGGAAACGATTAATTGGTATCAGGAAAATGAAGCCTGGTGGCGGCCACTTAAGAAATGAAATGGCTCATTACGGGAGCGAACGGCCAACTCGGCAGATGCCTCCAGAAAACGTTAGATGCTCAAGGAATTGATTTTGTAGCTTTATCTCGCGCCGATCTAGATATTACAAACATTGCCTTGCTAAACGAAAGTATTAAAAGTATAAAACCAGATGTAGTTATCAATACGGCCGCTTACACAAATGTTGAGCAGGCCGAGATTGATTTTGATGAATCATTTAAGATTAATCAATTAGGTGCCGCAAATTTGGCAATTGCAAGTAAATCGGTTGATGCAAGATTAGTGCATTTTTCAACCGACTATGTTTTTTCAGGTAACGGTACTTCACCTTGGCAGGCAAATGATTTAACAGAGCCACTCTTAATTTATGGTAAGAGCAAACTAGCTGGTGAAGAAGAGATTTTAAAAGAGTACCCCAAGAACTCATTAATCATCAGAACAGCATGGCTATATAGCCCTTATGGAAAAAATTTTTATAAAACTATGTTAACAAAAGCTCTTAACGGTGATGAGAGTGTGCGAGTGGTTAGTGATCAACAAGGTCAACCTACGAGTGCTTTAGATTTAGCAGAGTTGACAGTTAAAGCAGTAACCAAAAATGTTTCGTCAGGTGTATTTCATGGCACTAACGCAGGGTCGTGCAGTTGGTTTGAATTTGCAAAGTACATTTTTGAAATAGCGGGCGCAGACACAGCCAGAGTTACCCCAGTCCTAACTTCTGAATTAGCAACTAAGGTGCAGCGCCCAAAGTATTCAGTATTAGATAATCAAAAATGGTCAGAATTTGGGATTTTGCCTCTTGGGCCGTGGCAGGAATCAGCCCGAAATGTTCTGCCTAACATGATGCCGTCTGTGACAAAGTAAGATGTACCCATGAAAGTTACGCCTCTAGCAATTGCCGGTGCCTGGATTATTGAGTCACCCGTCTATACCGACGATCGTGGCATGTTCCGTGAGTGGTTCAAGTCAGATGCATTGAAAGAAAATGGAATTCCAGCATTTGAAGTAAGACAAGCAAATACCTCGATTTCCAATAGAGGCGTTATTAGAGGCATTCATTACAGCTCCGAGATAAACGGGCAAGCAAAATTAGTTACTTGCACATCAGGGTCAGTTTTAGATGTAATTGTTGATTTGCGCCCAGAATCTAAGACTTATGGCGATCATTTAGAAATGGAGCTATCTGAGAATCTGGGCACTTGTATTTTTATCTCTAGCGGGCTGGGGCACGGGTTTCAAGCGCTAGAACAGAAATCGGTTGTAACTTACTTGCTGGATAAAGAGTATTTACCAAGTAATGAACTTGGTGTAAATCCTGTCGATCCGAACTTGAAGATAAAGTGGCCTTTATTAGATTTTCACATCTCAGAAAAAGATCGAACTTCTGCTAATTTCATCCGAATTGATAAAGGTAAAGATTTGTGAAAATATTTAAAAATTCTAAGTCTGGATTTTCAGATGCTTCTTTTACTCAAGCCGTAGAAATACTGTCTAGAAGTGATAGACGCAAATTGGTGATTGTCACAATAATTCAAGTATTCCTTGGAATGCTTGATTTATTTGGGGTACTCGCAATTGGCCTGCTTGGAACCTTATCAATAACCGGAATTCAATCGAGAGAATCTGGCGATCGGGTAAATGCAGTTCTTTCGTTCCTAGGGCTAAGTGGTTCGACATTCCAATCTCAGGCTATTGCAATAGGTGGGGCAGCTGTTCTCTTACTGGTTGGTCGTACAATATTCTCTATAATATTTACACGGCGCATTCTCTATTTTATGAGTCGTCGCGGTGCAGCAATTTCAGCAAACCTGATTTCAAGGTTTTTGGCACAACCTTTTCTTGCGATACAAAAATGGTCATCCCAAGAGGCGCTATACGCAGTAACCCGCGGGGTTGAGATAATTGTGCTACAGGTTTTGGCGCTATCCGTAGTTATGATCGCTGATATTTCATTATTAATAATTTTGGTTATTGGTCTTTTTATAGTTGATCCAGTAACTTCGATAGGAACGGTTCTAATATTTGGTGCAATCGCGCTAATACTTTACAAATTAATGCACGAGCGAGCTGGCCGCATCGGTACACAAAATGCTGAAATAGCAATTAGAAGTAATGAGAAAATTGTTGAAGTATTTTCTTCTTATCGTGAATCTGTGGTAAGAAATCGACGCGATTACTATGCTCGAGAAATTGCAAAAAGTAGATATGAGTTATCGGACTTAAGCGCTGAAATTAATTTTATGCCTTATATAAGCAAGTACGTAATTGAAACCACGGTAATAGTTGGTGCCGTTCTGATCGGTGCTGTTCAGTTTGTAATGAAAGATGCCTCAAGTGCAGTTGCAACGTTGGCAATTTTTGTAGCTGCAGGAACGCGAATTGCCCCAGCGGTATTGCGAATACAGCAAGGAACGCTAATGATCAAGAGTGGTCTAGGTGTAGCCAAGCCAACTCTAGATCTCGTCGCATTCTTGGGCCAAGCGCCTGAAAAAGTTAATCTTGACGACGAAGTTAAAACTAAACACGAAGGCTTTGAACCTTCACTTGATGTCCTAAATGTCTCACTAACTTTCCCAGAGAAAACCGAGAAAGCTCTAGAAAACATTTCTTTTAAGGCTCTGCCCGGAAGCCTGATTGCTTTAGTAGGCCCGTCTGGGGCGGGTAAGACAACACTTGTCGATGTTCTGTTGGGTGTTTTGGAACCTGATTCTGGTTCAGTTCACATATCTGGCGTTTCACCGCACGCAGCAATTTCAATGTGGCCAGGTGCAATCGCCTATGTTCCACAAGATGTTTTAGTTACAAATGGTTCAGTTCGTGAAAATGTGACATTAGGCTATCCGCTAGGTGAAGTGACGGACGAATTAGTTAATGATGCTTTACGAATCGCTTCTCTTACTGAATTCGTTGCTAGTTTACCCGAGGGATTAGATACTAACTTGGGCGAACGTGGAGCAAAAATAAGTGGCGGTCAGCGACAGCGTATCGGTATTGCACGTGCGTTATTCACTAAACCTAAATTGTTAGTTTTAGATGAAGCTACAAGCGCCTTGGATGGTGGCACAGAAGAGAGCATTTCCACTGATATCCAACTTTTAAAAGGCTATACAACCGTCGTTCTTGTCGCTCACAGACTTTCGACTGTTCGTAGTGCAGATCAGGTTCTCTATATGGACAAAGGAGAAATTATTGCACGTGGTACTTTTGAAGATGTAAGAAAAGCCTTGCCCGACTTTAATCGACAAGCAAATCTTATGGGACTGTAAGATATTTCTTCTAAGGTCTCATTAACTATAATTGATGAAATCTCCAAAATTGTTGGCTAATGTCAAATAAAGATCTTTAATATTAAAGGGGTAAATTCTTAGAATATACAATAGAGACTCAAGTAGCGAGGTTATTAAAAAATCTACAAAATTGGCCAAGTAGTTAATGACTTGTTTTACAAAGTTGATATATGATTAAGTATGGAAATTCTGGAGCTCTGTTTAAGCGATAGCCACAAATTCCATAATTTTGTTAAGAGACCCGGTCAAGTTCGAGATTATATTGATGTTGGCGTGGTGGAATGTATAAATTGTGGTGTTGTAATCCATGATAAGGATCTAAGGCTTCTTGTTGATTATTCGCAAGGCACCATGCATAGTTGGATGGAAAATCACGGTAACTTTGTTGGCCAACCCATGAAAGACCTAGATAGACGCCTAAAGGATATCTTGAAGCTAAAAGAAGAGTTCAAACTTACACGTTTACTTGATTTGGGATGCGGCGCGGGCGAAATGCTGGAAGCGTTTAATAGTTTTTTTGAAGTAGAAGGACTAGAACCTGAAAATAGTAGTCGAATTAGAAATATTGAAAAGGGTTTCTTGATTCATAAAGATTTTTCATCTGTTGTAAATCATTTTGAAATTGTAACACTTTTTCATGTAATTGAACACATTTACGAACCAGATAAATTAATAAAAAATATTTCTAAAATATTGAGCCCAGGGAGTTTACTCGTTATAGAAACACCAAACTCTCAAGATGCCCTTTTAACATTACTTGACTCAAGAGCTTTTCAGGATTGGACTTATTGGTCTCATCATCCAATACTCTATTCCAAAATAGCTTTGGAGAATCTTTTGATGAAGAATAATTACGAAATAATCGATTCTCGTGGGGTCCAGCGGTATTCTTTAGACAATCATTTGTATTGGCTTTCAAAGGGAAAACCAGGTGGTCATGAAATATGGAATAAACTTATTTCCGACACAGCCAGGGACGCATACGATGAATTATTAGAAGTAAATGGCAATTCAGATTCCCTTTGGGTAGTGGCTAGAAAGTGTTCAAATGAAATTATCTAGAGCTTCCAGTCAAAATCCTTATCAGAAACTCCCTTATCGTCTATGTATAAATCTGCAAAAGGTTTACCAAGTTGCAATTCATGATATCTAACTCCAAATTGCTCTAACTGTCTTTCTGTTACTTCACGCCAATCAATTCCTGTTTTGGTTCCTCTTGCAGTATGAAGTTTTATGGTGTGACCATTTTCGAATAGCTGATTTATTTTATTGATTCTTTCCCAGATGGGCTTGGAATCGTTGTAATCTAGGCCCTCAGTAAAAAAGATTGTTCCATCTATGTCGAAACAGTAGATCATCACCAAACCGTCCTTCCACCATCAATCACTATTGTTGCGCCAGTCATGTATGAAGACTCATTTGACAACATAAATTGAATTGCTCCTTTGTACTCATCTGGTCGAGCCGGTCTTCCCAAGGGAACCTGTTCATTAAATTTCCCTAAAAATTCTTGATTTTGCCCATTCAATACGCCGCCCGGGCAGAGTGTATTCACTCTTATATTATTCATAGCCCAGTAAGTAGATAGATACTTTGTAAGACCGATCAAACCATGCTTAATTACGGAGTAAGTTACAGGCTTAACAGGCTGCTCAGAATCTAGAAGACCTTCAACTCGATATAAAGATTGATTAGGTGCGATCAAACCATGATCACTTGAAATATTTATAATAGAGCCTTGAATTGAATTTTCCACCATCTGCGCACCAAAAATTCTTGATGTAAGGAATGAACCTGTTAAGCCTACACTTATTTCAAGATTCCAAGACTCCAAGGATAGATTTTCAATCCTTGTGAAAGTGTGATTATTTTTCTCAACACTGGGGTTTATTGCTGCGTTATTTATTAGTCCGTTTGGTATTCCGATGTTTTGAAAAACATCTTTAGAAATCGAGATTAATTCCTGCTCGCTAGTCAAATCCACATTATATGAGAACACCTTGCCTGGATAAATCGCAGAAAGTTTCTTGAGTAATACACTTAGCGAAGCTTCGTCTACATCCAAAAGAATTACAGATCCACCTTCTTCGAGAACGGCTTTCGCATGTTGCTGGCCCAGCAAGCCTGAGGCTCCTGTTACTACAACTAAATAATCTAATAGTCGGTTCATCAACGACCGATTCCATCAATCAGATCCCTAAGGATTGATACTTGCTTATCTACTTTTTCGAAGTCAAGGTAGTTTGTCTTAAATGCCATGATTTGTGTCTGGAGTTCCTCTGCGACTGGGCAATATCCCGTGCCATAAATTCTCTTAGAATATATCTCTCTAAAGTAAGGCTCGTTATATGGAATTTTACAATTTGAGTAAAATCCATCTCCTCCAGCGGAGGTGAACCGATCATAAAATTCGCTCCAGGTAATGCCTCTTTTTGATAGACCCAAGAATCTAACTCCAAAAGTGTAATAGGCATGCTGATAACCATCATTAACTTGTGGCTGCGCCACCAGCCAGCCACATCCCTTAACTGCTTCACTAAACATCTCAGCGCAACGAATACGTGATCGCAGAGAATTTTGGATCCCCTCCAATTGCCCAAGTCCTATTGCGGCAGTTACAGGTGTCATTCTGTAGTTGAATCCCAAAGCATCAAATCTTTCATAGGCAGGATTCTGGAAAGTCTTCGCCGCAAGACTCGTTCTACCCTTATCGGCACTCAGGTGTTTATATCCAAGTCCTGCCGCTTTTCTAGCTTTTACGGCTAATTCATCACTATTTGTAACAATCATTCCACCCTCGCCCCCGGTGGACATATGTTTTTTAGACTCAAAACTAAAAACCCTGAAATCTGGGTCATTCAAATCATCGCGATTGAAACCATTTGGCAAAATTGTTTCTGCCGAATCATCGATTAGAATCAAATTATATTTTCTGGAAATCTCTTTTAACTTTGTTAGGTTGGCCGATAAACCAAACCAAGAAACTGAAATAATTACTTTTGTGCGTGGAGTTATAAGTTTTTCAACTTCAATCGGATCAATATTCCACGTAGACTCCTCAACATCCGCAAAAACCGGGGTAGCTCCACAATAAATAGTAGAAAATGCGTCCATAATGACTGTAAGAGCTGGAGAAATTACTTCATCGCCAGGTCCAACCCCAGATGCTAATAGTGCCGCATGAAGGCCTGAAGTGCCGGAGTTAACAGCGATAGCATATTTAGCTCCTACGAATTTTGACCAAGTTTGTTCGAATGCGGGCACCCAATTTAGTCCAAGCGGTTCATAGATATCTGTTTCTAAAGACTGAATTGCTAGATTGACAGACTCAGGGTTGTACTTACCAGCATGCATTTATTCACCGACTTCCTTATTGATTATACTGACTTAAATTGAAATTTGTTTTCAGTTTACGCTTCTTATTATCGAGAAAATCTTGACTCCTGTGATCATTTATTTTTAATAATTCAGGATGACAATCAAGGTAATTTTCTAACTCTAGCCTACTGGAGGAAGGGCCAAATTGCTCAGCAAGAGTTGTGAGCAATTCATAATCCTCTTGATAATCTAAAGTTAAGCGAGCCAAGTTTCTCGATTGGGTTAATGTGGAATCAGGTAATCGTTCAATTTTCATGCCCTCTGGACTGATCAAGTCCCAAGGTATAACGTCAAAGTCCTGGCTATTTTCTTTATCGGCTAAGATAGCTGCGCCTGTAATAAAGTCTCTATTTACTGTTGTACCTACACTCGCGAAACCAAAATCAGATTTCATAGATGTCTTAAGTATCCCTAGGCTATTTTTTGAAGCGTAGGTATAGCTAAACTCCACTTCTAGCGGGTCAAAATAAGGATCATCACAATCCAAGAGATGTACATAATTTAACCCAAATTCATTAACGCAATCTGACCAACGTCGAACTTTGTTTTCCAGTGACCCTCGAAAAACATGAAAACTATTTTTAGTGCAGAAGTCCGCTATTAAATCGTCAGAAGAGTCAGTGCTCGTGCAGACAATTGGGTAGAAAACACTATCGGGTAATCGGTTAAGGATAAATTCTAGAACCGTGTACTCACCTAATTTTAGGAAGCATTTACCGGGCAGGCGAGTACTTGAGTTTCTGACTGTGACAAATACTGGGATCATTCATTAAAGCCAATATCTAAGCTTATTTGCCACATCTGACTCACCAGGAATCTCTTTTTTAATACCATCGCCCATTATTGAAGTAATTTTGGAAATTGAACCCACAAGGTTATTTAGGCCAGCAGGCTCTAACGAAGCTGAGTGATCTGTGCCCCACATGGATCTATCAAGCGTTATATGTCTTTCAATCGCAACAGCGCCTAGAGATGCTGCAACTATAGATGGTGAGACAGATGTTTCATGCCCACTATATCCAATTGGCAGATTGTATTTCTCGCCCAGAGTCTGAATCATTTTCAAGTTTAATTGATCTTCTTTTGCGGGGTAAGTAGAGACAGTGTGAAGTAATATCAGTTCACACTTAAATGACCTGAAAATTTCCACAAGATGGTCAATTTCTTTCCAACTGCACATTCCTACCGAAGCATAAGTTTTTACTCCTCTTTTTGCTACTTCCGTTACAAATTCCGAGTGAGTGCTTAGTGCCGATGCAATTTTATTGAAGGGTAATTTGAATTGATCCAGGAAAATTAAACTTTCAATGTCCCATGCGGATGCTGACCATTTAATGCCACGTTTTTCGCAATGCGCGTTAATTTCTTGGTACTCAAGTAAGCCGAATTCAGTCCTCTTTTTATACTCGAGGTAACTCATTTTGCCCCAAGGTGTTTCTCGTAGAACACTCTTCATGCTATCTGGAACGCAGATATCTGGCGATCTTTTTTGAAATTTAACAGCATCGCATCCCGCATCAGACGCCATGTCTATAAGCTTTTTTGCTATTTCAATGTCACCATTGTGGTTGATACCTGCTTCGGCTATGAAAAATATTCCGTTTGGCAAAGTTTCCCCAGTCTTAAATCAGATAACAGTGAGGTAAGTCTATCGGCCGAAAGTGATAAATCTGGTTTGATTCCAGGTGACTTTCAAGGCAAGTTAAGTAAGTTAGCCAAAAGTTGCCTTATTTCTTCTATACTTTCCATATCTTTATCTGACCAGCATGATGGTTAATGAAGAGTTTGCTATGGGTGAACTCGGCTCAAACCCTTCAGGCACGTCCAGGTTTCGAGAGTTAAGCCTCGATGTGTTTGAGCACATGTGCTGAACTAAGTCTATTTAAAACAGTCAAGCTAAAAGTCCATCGATCACCCACGATGCGTGCCTGAAAGCAGGTGGAACATCTATCTCAGTTCGAAGTGCATTTATTGACTTCGATTTCAAGACAAAACGAATGGACTTTAAGAAAGTTTTTCTAAATCTGCTTCGACCATTATTTTGGCTAAATCTTGCCAATGAGTTGAAGCAGACCAATTCAATTTCTCATTAACCTTGCTTGAATCAGCAACCAAGGCGTCAACCTCCGTTGGGCGTAGATATCGACTTTCAGTTTCGACGTGATCACGATAATCCAGTCCCATAGCACTAAAGGAAGCTTCACAGAAGTCCCTTACAGTTGCGCCCACCCCGGTGCCCACCACGTAGTCATCTGAAGAATCTTGCTGAAGCATCAACCACATGCTCTCAACATATTCCTTGGCGTAACCCCAGTCACGAATCGCATCTAAATTACCTAGATAGAGTTTGTCTTGTAGGCCTAATTTAATGCGAGCCGCCGCCATGGTGATTTTGCGAGTTACGAATGTTTCGCCGCGACGAGGTGATTCGTGATTAAAGAGAATTCCATTTGTCGCATGTAGTCCGTAGGCATCACGGTAATTTCTTACTACCCAATAGGAGTAAAGCTTTGCCGCTGCATATGGACTTTGTGGCACGAATGGTGAGTTTTCAGATTGTGGAGGCGGAGTACTTCCGAACAGTTCGGAAGTAGATGCTTGGTAAAAACGTGTATCAATCTTTGAAGCTCGTATAGCTTCTAATAATCTAATTGTGCCAACTGCATCGACTTGAGCTGTGAAGTCAGGCATTTCAAATGAAACCTTGACATGGCTTTGTGCCGCTAAGTTATAGATTTCATGAGGTTCAATCTCACGCAAGATGTTTGAGATTCCTACGCCATCAGTTATGTCACCATAATGGAGATGGAAGTGATTATCTGTTTCATGTGGGTCTTTGTATAGATGATCAATACGAGAAGTGTTAAAAGTTGAACTACGTCGAATGATGCCGTGAACTTCATAACCTTTGTCGAGTAATAGTTCTGCCAGATAAGAACCATCTTGACCGGTTACGCCAGTTATTAGTGCGCGTTTCATTCACTACTTCCTTTAGCCTTGTTGTTTAGGAACCAAGCATAGGTTGAGGTTAAACCATCCTTTAGATCAATCTGTGATTTCCAGCCAAGATTATTCAGAAAATGAGAATCTAAGAGTTTTCGGGGCGTCCCATTTGGCTTAGTCTTATCAAAGACAATTGTGCCTTCGAACCCAACTACTGTCGCAATACTTTGGGCTAGCTCAAGAATTGAACTTTCTTGTCCGCGTCCAATGTTTATTGCGACAGAACCGTCATACTCATCAAGCAACATTAAACAAGCAGACGCTAGGTCTTCTACATGAAGAAACTCACGCAGCGGGGTTCCATCTCCCCAGATAGCCACTTCTGGCAAGTTATTGACTTTTGCATTATGAAATCTATGAATTAGCGCTGGCAGAACATGGGCAGACTCAAGATCAAAGTTATCTCGTGGGCCATAAAGGTTTGTTGGCATAGCTGAGATCCATTTACGGCCGTACTGCTTTCGATAAGCCTCAACTAGTTTCAGTCCAGCGATTTTGGCGAGCGCGTACGGTTCATTAGTTGCTTCTAGTTCGCCAGTTAGCAGAGCTGATTCAGGAATTGGTTGAGGGGCAAACTTGGGATAGATACATGAAGAGCCAAGGAAAAGAACTCTCTCAATACTGGCGGCATGTGCGGCATCTAGGAGGTTAGTTTGAATTTGTAGGTTTACAGATAAGAAATCAACTGGGAAAGTTGAGTTAGCACCGATGCCGCCAACCTTTGCCGCTGCGATTACTAAGGCATCAGGCTTAACTGATTTCATCTCAGCAAAAACAGCATCTCGGTTAGTTAGATCAAGTTCTTTAGAGCTCTTGCCGATTACCTCGTGGCCCTGCTTCTTAGCCTCTTCTGCGATTGCCGAACCAACCATTCCGTTGATTCCAGCAATGTAGATGCGCATAAGGCAATGTTATCGGTCTTGTGTGCGATAACTGGTGCTTCAGATTAGGCGGAGTAAGTGTTATTGGTAATTTGCTGACTAATTTTAGAATTTTACATAAAACAAAACACCCGCCGATAATTCACGGCGGGTGTTTTGTATCCCTAGAGGAGGATTGAAAGTAGCTGGCGCTGTTATGCGCTCAGCATTTAATTATGAACCTGGAGTTACAGGTGGCTTTGCCTTTGCCAAGATGGCTGGCTTTGCTGGCTTAACTGGCTTTGTAGGCACAGTTGCTTTTGCGGCGTCGCGAGCGGCTTCGAAGGCAGCTTTGGCAGCAGCTTTCTGATCAGCTGTGGTTGCTGCGGCTTTGGCAGCCTTAGCGGTAGCGCGAGCGGCATCGATGGTTGCGTGTGCGGCATCAGCTGCGGTGTGGCGGGCTGCTGCTGCGGCTTTGAAGGCATCCATCTGGGCTTGGAATGCGGCGCGGGCTGCGACTCGTTCGGCCTTAGTGGTTTCTACGGCAAATGATGTAGTCGTTGAAGTTAGTGCGAAGCCGGCGATAAGTAGGGCGGCTGCTGCGGTGCGAGTGTTTTTCATGGTGAGCCTTTCTCTGTGCGCTGGCCTGATGCCTTTGCTTACAGGCACATAGTGCGCTGCGACCTTTAGGAATCTCTGTGATGACTTTGCGAAGAGCGTGCGGGTTTAGGTGGGGGGAAAGACAGAGTCGCCGCGATAACGGCGACTTTGGTTAACACCTAGTCCAACATGAAAAGGCTCCTCGGGAATTACTTCCTGAGGAGCCTTTTATATCATGAATTTCTTTTACTTTGTAGTTGTTCGCAAAACTACTTTAAGTAGTTACTTACTGCTGAGTCAGCACCATTGTGGTTTGACCAGCAACACTTACTTTTCCAGCAGTGATTAATTCGATTGTCTTAGTGCCGGCAACGCCGCCCTTAACTACGATCGCCCACTTCTTGGCATTTGGCAGATTCACTATTGTGGAACTGGCATTTGGATTATGAATTACCACAATTGTTGTAGCTGCATCCTTTACGGCTTTGCCATTTAGTGTGTATGCAATTACATCGTTAGTGGTTTTTAGGAACTTAAGGTTCGCTTTAACAGCTGCGGTTGTATTCATGCGGAAAGCTGGATGAGCCGCACGAAGTGCGAATAACCCTTGGTAATACTTGGTTGTGGCCACATATTTTGCCTTGGTTGACCACTTCAACGAGTTGGTTGCGTCATCTGATTTGTAACTGTTTTCGTTGCCATTTTTTGAACGCAAGAACTCTTGGCCGGCTTGTAAGAACGGCACACCTTGTGACAAGAACGCAACGGATGAAGCAAACTGGCTTAACTGCGCAACTCCGGCAGGGCTGATTCCCTTAACGCTGGCAGTTAGTTTGTCGGCCAATGACAAGTTGTCATGTGCTTCAACATAGTTAACTGATTGCGTTGGCGCAGTGGTGGTCCATTTAGTCAAGAACGCAGCGCTGTAATCAGTATTGCCAACG
>Ga0304730_1000795_pt1 | contig 25723 bp, 23 predicted proteins | sample M_130628_MF_Meta_FD_190474 | JGI IMG/M metagenome (GOLD analysis project Ga0304730, IMG submission 190474) | Freshwater microbial communities from Lake Montjoie, Canada to study carbon cycling - M_130628_MF_MetaG (v2) (version 2) | ecosystem: Environmental > Aquatic > Freshwater > Lake | place...
TCCGTAGCTCGGCTTGGAATTGATTTCTCAACTCCTCTCGATTCATCGCACGTGCTGATGAATCAAATTCTCCACCGTGTATCCGGACGCGGTGAAGAAACTTATTTAATTACGCTCCGGGTACAAGTACCGCCTGAGCTAAAATTTGGGTCTTGCTCGCGTTGAGCAAGAGACGAGACGTGATCGTCTTAGGTGCGCCAACAAGGTCGTAGCCGCGGTCGCCCACGGGGATTACGAACTCTGAAGTTGGGGTAGAGACTAGGGAAATTGTAACGGTCATAAGGTACTGGCCATTGGACATACGCTCAAAATCCACGCTCGTGGCGTCAGCGTTAGCTACCGCCCAAGAGCCCTTCATACCGAGTGCCACGTAACTGACCTCATACTTTGTGCCGTTGCCATCGACTGTGATGGTCTGATCGATCATCACGTTTGGTCCACCCCCAGATGTGATGGCCTGGGTGGCCAAAATTGTGCCTTCTTCGGTCGAAATCGGAGTATTGCGGTTAACGCGGATTTTTCCGATTGGACCATTTTCACCTGCGACGGTGAATCCTGTTGGGACGCCCTCATTATCAAGACCAGGCCAGGTGGCCTTGCCGCTCTTAACGTATACGCCAGAGACCATAGTTGATGACTTCTTGGCTGGCATCGATAGTGATGGAGCAGGTGATGGTGAATCTGTTGAAGTAGATCCAGCCACAGCACCCGAAGAATCATTGGTTGAAACTGTTGGAAGTACGCCTTCACGGCCAGTCATTGAGTTAAAGCCAAGGAAGGCTGTCACTACTAATAGTAAGGAGAGGGCAACCTTTGAAGACTTAGCCGCAAGTTCGGCCGCCTTCTTATAGGTGGTTGAAAGCATGTCGAGAGCTGTAAGACCACGCTCTTCATCGATAACAAGCTCTGAAAGTACGCGGCGGAGAGATGTGCGAGCGCGTGAAACTGTGTGTCGCACTGCAGATTCCTTGATTCCAAGCTCTGCTGCGATTTCCTCTGTTGAACGACCTTCCATCTCCCACATAACGAGCGCTGCGCGCTCTGCAGGTGAAAGTAGAGCCAAAGCCTGGCGGATAATTGCCGCATCTTCAGCCTGAGTAAGAACTTCTGAGTGATCGCCTGAAACCTGCCATGCAGCTTCAACTTCAGCCTGAGCATCATCAATAACCACAAGGTTTGGACGGCGCCCTTCCATGCGGAAGTAGTCAATGCAGAGGTTTTCGATGGTGCGGTGTAGGTAAGAGAGTGCGTGCTCTTGTGATTCAAGCTCAGGGGCTGCGAGCATGAACTTAATAAGAGAATCTTGAGTGATTTCCTCAGCCTTAGCTGAATCCTTCAGTACGCGGTTGGCATGCGCGAGTAGTTCTGAACGGTGCTCAGTGTAAAAAGCCCCCAGTTCAGCAACTGTCCATACGCTAAGTGCCACTTTATTGATCCTTCATTAACCGGTTTTGGTCGAACAGAGCCAACCGTCGCTGCCTCTACCCCCTACTACGAATCCCAGTCTAGATTGTCGCGGGAAGGGGACAAAACGGACATTTTGCTAATTTTTATTGGGCTCGTGCCTTCACTCTAGGCTTATAGTGTGGCGTCCGCTCAAGACTTAGATGGTTTATCTGTTCTAGTCACCTGTTATAACAAAATCAAATACATAGAAACATGCTTTCTTTCTTTGGTTGAGATGGAAAACCTTGGGGCGTCCGTAATTATTATCGATGACGGCTCTACAGATGGATCCTCCGAATTGTTACTGAAGTTGAAAATGGAACTAAATTCAAAAATTCAAATTTTCAGAACAGCGAATCAAGGTGCAGGCCCAGCAAGACTGCTTTCAATTGAAATGGCCGAAACTGATTTCATATTCTTTCTTGATATCGACGATTTGCCAATCGTTTCTGGATTACAAGAATTGCTTGACTCTTTCAAAACTAGTTCAGCAGATCTCGCAGTTGGGAATTATCAAGTAATTCAGAATAGTGAAGTCGCATTGATGCCCATAATAACCAGTGAATTTAAGACCGTACAACTCAAGGACCATCGGCAAGAATTTAAAGTAGCTATGGGTTGGTGGAGATACATCTACAAGCGTGATTTTCTGGTCCAGCAACATAATCAGATAGGAAAAGCCTTTAAAGACTTTGGAGATAAAAAATTCGTACTGGATGACTTGTTCTGGATGACACATTTGTGTGCTCAAGACTTATTAGTTTTAGTCAGCCCAAGTTCTCTAATGGTTTATAAATACAATTTACCTGAAGAAAATGCTGAATCTCGTTGGAGTGCTTACATCAAGCAAATTTCTTTTCTGCCCGAAGCAGCAGAAAAATTTTTGCAATTTTCTGAAGAGAATCAATGCCTCCATAATGAAGAATGGATGAAAGAAGTTACACTGAAAGACATGTGGGATCACATGCCTCTATTGTCTGTTTTTGCATTTTACAAAAGCTATTTTGCAGCCTTTTACTTTACTTCAAAATATTTGAGTGGGACCAACTACCCTTATATAAATGCCTCCGGAACTCTATCGATAGCCCTCGCAAAAAGAATGACGCGATTGATCAGACAATTACAAGCCCATTAGGTTTGCTTGACGATCAAAGTCTGGGACCGAAGCTCTAACTTCCTCAAAAGTTCCAGTGCATTCGATCCGACCTTCACGCAGGTAAATGACTCTATCTGCATCTCGTATTGAGCTTAGACGATGCGCAATCATCACCACACTTACATCGCCCTTCAAGGATTGAACTTCCTCTGCAATATATGACTCGGTCTCGCCATCCAACGCGCTAGTCGCCTCATCCAAGACGATTAGGAGTGGTTGAGTTAAGAGCGCCCGGGCTATCCCAAGTCTTTGTCGTTGACCACCGCTCATTTTGGTGCCCCTGTCACCAACTTGCGAATCCAATCCCAATGGAAGTGAAGATACATAATCAAGCAATTGGGCTTTTCTGAGTGCATTTAGAAGAGCAGATTCAGGGATAGTAGATGGGTCAAAACCAAGTGCTATGTTTTGTCGAATTGTCCCATCAAAAATAATTACATCTTGAGGAACGTATGCAACGGCACCTGGCCATTTTTCAAATGCGGCTCTTGGGCTCAGTCCTGAGATAGTTACGGTTCCTGTTTCAGGTTCAAGTACTCCCAATAGCAAATCTACAATCGTCGACTTGCCTGCTCCCGAAGATCCAACGAATACAACCATTTCACCTTTCCGGATATTTAGTGAAACATTTTCAAGCGCGAGCTCAGCAGAGCCGGGATATCCAAAATTGCAGTTTTGTATTGAAATGCTCGACTCAAAGCCTTGGTGATCAACATTGAACTCGCTTTCTGATTTCTCCAGACGAGGCGTATCTCTTAATTCATCTATTAAGTTAAGTGAGGGAATCGCAGCAGCCAGATTTCTTTTTATCTGAATTGTGCCTTGTTGAACCCTTAATACCGCAGGAGCGATTCTCGTTCCTGCGGCAATAAATATTGCTAGAGTTGCGACCGCTTTCGATGCATCATTAACTAAGAATTGAAACCCTGCGATTGCAACTCCACCAAAGATCACGGCAGACTCCAGCACATATTTGCTGATAAAGGGAATAAACGATAGTTCTGCCATTGCATCGGCCAGCTTAATTCTGAGATTCTCGATTTGATTTGTGTAGTACATGCGTGTATTTCTTACAAGAATTTCTCGATAAGCACTTAGCGCCTCTAGAACTTTTTGGTTACTTTGAATAGTCAGTTGATAATCCAACGCACCTAAGTCCTGAACTCGTTTGTGCGAAGTCAAGTACATAACGATTCCAAGTGAGCCAAAAACGAATAGGACAAAAAATGCAGCTATTGCATCTACAAATACCATTCCTACGAAGAGAATGAAAAGCAGCGCGGCATCCGCAATAGCGGTTACCAGCACACCAAGTACCCCAACTGAGATGATCGAGACTCCATTTGTAAGTGCATATAAAGTTTCTTGCTGAGATTTAGCCTGTAAGTCTAGGAACGGTCTTCTCAATGACTTTGAAAAAAGGTGCGTGGTCAGTATCGCCCCTTTTCGGCTTAGGAACCTAAGTGTTTTTCTCGTGAAAAAAATTGACAATGCGGTTCTTAGAAGAAATAGGAAAGTTGCACCAATAGCCAAAATCGCGACTTGTTTTTGAAGAGATTGATTTTCAAGATTGAGATAACCGAGGACCGCAGATACGCGATCCCCGGGTTTTTGTGAACCAACTCCGCGAATCGTGAGTGCCCCAACCATCCCGATTGCCGCGACTCCAGCTAAATCTAGAAGGCTGAAGGTAACCTGAAGAGTGGTTATAGCAACCAGCCTCATTCGATCCATTCGATCCAAAACCTGGGTGGAACGCCACAGGTTTGACCGGCGATAAGTCTGCTTCATACTGATTTTCATAAACCCCTCCGCCGGTTGGTGTTCAAACTTGTACGCCTGCCCAGTTTAGTCTCTGCTAACTATTCATGTCCCTTTCTACGAATCCATTCTGGGGGAATCAAGTCCACGGGCTCTTCTTGACCTATAAACCATGGAGTGGGCGCAATTACTCTTGCGTCCGAGGAATGAGACAATTTTGCAGCCCACCAGCTAAAGCTGGAATTTGCAATAACGTATCCTTTTCCCAGGCGCATGGCCTCAAGTGTTTGAGCAGAAGAATTTGCGATATCAGAGATAAATCTGACTTCGCTTAAATCTAGCTCGCTGAAATAACGTTTCGCTTCATCTATTTCATCAGAAAAGACCCAAATGGACTTGTAATCGCCTGAACTCCAAAGTTCCATGACAGATTCGTGGTAATACTTCTTGGTCAGAAGTCCAAAACTTTCTTCTAAGCGGTAATCACCAAAACGCATATGCACGATTAATGGTTCTTCACTCTTGGCCAATGTTACAAACTGAAGCAGCAGAGTCGACGACTCTTGTAATGGCATCTGTTGAAGACCTAGTGGCAGCTTTAATTCGGATAACCACTTGTAAGTTTGAAAATATCCTACTAGATGAAAGGAATTTCTATTGCTCTCAACTAATGCTGAGCAATAGCCAACGCCTTTGTTTAATCTTATTCGTACAAACTTTCTCAATGTCGCAATATTTAGAATCGAGGCAAGTAGGGTGACCGCGGAACTAAATAATCTGGAACGTTCATAAGATCTAGGATTTACTCCCATGCGCAATACATAACCAACGGACTTAGAGCTTAAGAGATGAAATTTATGCGAACTTGCCAGTATCACATTTTCGGGAAGTTTAAAATCGAATATTTCAGGTATGCCGTTGGCGTTCAATCGAGGGCGTGAATTTATCCATTCCACCAATACCTCGTCGCCGCTTGCCAAGGATAATGCTGCTGAGACTTGGAAAAGCTGATTGCCGAGCCCGCCTGTAAGGGACAAGTAAATTTTTCTCAAGTTTTTTGTCCTTTGAGTGTTAAGGGGGAAATCAATCGCCACAGGAAGTAGCTACAAGCTGTTGAATTATTCTCAGTCATGACTTTAGATAGACTTCCAACTGGGTTCTTTTTTTCAAGTTTATCGTTTTCTGGCTAAATCGAATTTGATCTACAACAATATTTACTAGCCAAGATGCTGCATGGTAATATCGAATTTTGAATATCCTCTTTTCAAAATTCTGATTCAGGTTTAAGTATTCGCCCGAATTATTCTTAATCTCATCAAGACTAAACGTATTCGAGATTTTCATATCTAGTGGCCAGCGATCCTCGTCTGTATGTGCAGCGAATCCATCGAATCCAATGTTTTGTACAAGATTCTTTGGAGGAACTAATGTATAAAAATTTGTCTTATGCATTTCGGCCGCCAGGGGCACATCCCAGGCCTCTATCTGCCCTGACAATGCACGTCGTTTCCCAGTTCTCCAATACAGATTTCTTGATAGTCGACGTAAAGGAATCCTTGTAGTGGTTTCGCTAAAAATTAGACCTCGCAATGAATTCCAATTAGATTTATTTGTGGCCCACCCCCATGCGACTGGGTAGCTCAACTTACCCAATATCCCATTTGTTGCATTTTCGAAAGGGTTAGTGCCTGTCACCATCTTCAAGTTTGGGTCTCCGCCATTCATCAGTTCAAGTCCAAATTTGATGAATTCAAAAAACTTACCGTCGACAACTAGATCATCTTCTAAAACACATACTTCTTCTTCCACAGCGAAAACCCAATCTAAGCTGGAGATGACAGATGCGCCCGATCCCAAATTGATTTCTCTCTGCCAAACAATAATCTCACAAGGGTGCTCCCGGCTGAGGAATTCAAGTTCTAACCGAAGCTCACTTTGAATTTTCTTTAGTGATTCATTTCTGGGTCCATCTAGAGAGATATAGATTCTCTTAATTCCCGCCCTTGCTATTACATCAATTAATCGCAGCACATTACTTTTTCTTCCATATGCGACAATCAACGCTACATACGCCATTAGTTGGTCAATACCTTGATAACGTTCTCGTATTGTTGAAATATCTTACTTTTGTTATGCCTCGCAATTGCTCGTTCTTGCGCAACCTGGATTATCATGGGACTAGAGTTTATAGCTCTTAAAATAGCAAGCATGCAGTCATGAGGATTTGGTTCAAAAAGGAATCCGGTTACGTTATCTTCGATCATCTCGGGAATGCCACCTACATTTGAAGCCGCAACCCGACACCCCAATAATTGCGCTTCGCTAATTACACCCGGAAAGTTCTCTGAGAGACTGGGAACTACCAAGAGATCTGACGCTCTCATGAATTTATGGACATCACTCAAGAGCAACTCACCATGCACATTAAATTGAATCCCTGCTGGGAGGTTTGGGGGAAACTCAAATTTTCCCTTACCGATAATTTCAATTTCTAGATTTATCCCTAGAAGACTATCTTGAGGTATCTCAACCAAACTATTCAAAAATATTCTGAGGCCCTTATATCTTGAGTTCAAAGATGCTGCTATAAATAGGATCTTGTAAGAGTTTGTTGATTTCTTTTGTTCACTCTCGATTCTTATCGGCTGCACTTGAACAGGGTTACTAATCGAGGAACTTACTTCCGCTTTCTTAATAATTGGCGAATCTTTCATTTCATTTAGTAGCCATTCTGATGGTGTTATAACTGCATATCGACCCAGACTTGCCACCATCGAATCTAAATTCTGCTTCGCATATGAAGAAATTCCACCGATTCTAGAAGCTGGGCATTGTTTACAGCCGAATTCAAAGTTGCGGCACCCAAGTGTTACATGGCAGCCTCCCGTTACTAAGCGAGCGTCATGGGCAACGAAAATTACTGGAGTTTTCTTGTTTAAAGAACTTATCGCTTTTTCGGACATCAAATTAAACCAGTTGTGTACAAAAATAACATCTGGTTTTAATTCCAATAACATTTTCACATCGAGGCTCAGAGTTGAGAAGTGTGTCAGCTGCCTATATTCCGGTTTAGCATTTGCGATGCTTAAAAAAGTCGTAATTTTTGAGCTGAGCTCTAATCTCAAATTCAAATTTTTATCTCTGGTCATGAATTGTGAATCGTGTCCAAACTCATTTTGAAGATTAACAAGGGCTTTCGCTGTAACCGCCGCTCCCCCTGTCGTACTAGTAGAAAGGTGCACTAATTTCACCCTTAGAGTCTACTTCGCAATCCGCTCGATAAGACTCAAGAATTGACCCTTCAAAGACTTTCCATCACGATTCCTTGCAACCCAAACAGGTGCTCGCATAGCCGAAATGCGGTAAAGGAATCCTCGATTTCCGGCTGGCGGCACAGGCATTCGCTTCGTAATGTCCAAAGACTTGATTGATAGCGAGAGGAGGGATTGGTCTGATTTATGCGAAACAAACTTATTATGTTCGCCCCGGACCGATGGAGATAGGTCAAACATCTCGATGCCTCTAAGTCCCGCTTCAAGCCAGGTGTTTGCGATCGCCTTACCAGTCTTCCCATGAAGAAAGAAATGTGTGGCCTGCACTTGGGGAGAGGTATCGGAATAGCTAACTGAAGGGAATGCATCAAATACATCATGCTTTGTGAAGCAATTCTCTGGTGTATCTAATTCGAAAACTAGACTCCCGCATTCTTCAGCTTGATGTAATTGTTTCAGAAATTTCTTTCTGGTCCATGGCGTACTAAAAATTTCGCAGCCAGCATCAATCCAAACAATTCCATCACATTCCCCAAAGGCGCCATTCAACACATTGTTGACGATTTCTGACTTCCAGCAATAAAACCCAAATCCCGGTGTCTCCTCATTCAAGAATTCGCGATACTTTTCTAATGTTCTAGGGGCACTGATTGCAAGTTCCTCTGCAGTAAAATTTAGGATTCTCTTGAATGAATATAAGTTTCGAAGATCTTTTTCAACTCGGATTGCTGCTCTCTCAAAATTTCTTGGAGGTAGTCCAACAGTTATGGCAATCCAAATAGAATTTCCGTTATTTGATGGCATCGTTGAGCCTCCTAACTAAAGATTTCAAAATTGAACTAATGAAAATACTGAGAATAAATTCACTCTTCCGTCCATTCTTAGAAGAGGCAATACGTTTCAGTAGAAGTTTTTTTCTGGCTGTTTCCTCGTATATTCTCAAGTCTTTAGCATGATTATGTATGTTATAGACAACCGAGTCCTCATGGGCCTCCCCTAGCCGCAGATGGTCATTTTCGTCGAACATGAAATTTAGTTTCTCTGGGTTGATCGCGTGAGAAATCTGTCTGTAGTGAACTAGGCGAAATCCTCTCGAATTTCTTGGGTCTACCCCCAATAAGTATTGTCCAACGCTAATTCCATCGAATACGCCTGAAAAATAATTAGTCTCGTCACAAATTAAATCAATCGCTTCTGGTTGATTGATAGCGTCAGACATATAATTTGGAAGAGTCGGTAAGGGTAGAAATTGAAAAACGTCAGAAATAGCAATCTTGCCTAGCAGCGACATATCCGTAACGTGGCCGTCGTCGTTAATAGCAGCCAAGGCAAATTTAGTGAGACTTGATGAAACATTTTCGTTCTTTAAGTACAACAAGCTAGCAATTCCCATTTTGCTGGATTCCATTGGGAATGCAATTTCGGCTTCCAAGTCATAGAAGTGGGAAACTGGAAAATACGGGAATAAGAAAACATCTGCTTCTATTTGGAGACAGGGCAACCCTGGGTGGATCTGCATAAACGAATCGAGTACAAAAAATCTAGCAAGGGTCTTAAACCAAAACCCGTCTCGAAATCCTATCGGGTGGTCGAGGCGATCGCGGTAGCCTCCCCATTCAATACCGGGGTCTGGGCAATGCCAAGTCTTTACGCCTATATTTGTCGCTCTCTGTATTGATTTTTTTGAATCTGAAATGAAATAGATTTCGTCAGATTTAAAAGTGTCTCTTAGGTACTCGAGGTTCCTTATTACGTACTTAGGTAAATTGGACCCCAAGTAAATCACGGCAAGTATCAACACTACTCCTGACTCTTCACCCTTGATTATAGGCTTATTGGTCTGATGAATTCCGAATATTGAACGGATAGAATTTTCCTGTGAATAACTTGGGTGATCTTGAGAGGCTTTATCGAGGAATACGACGGAGGATCAACGGTGGGAGACCATTGGATTCCTATCCGCTCTTGAGCGGAGATTCATACTTTTTTTCTTGCGAGTACTATTTTGATACTGACAAATTAATCAAGGTTCCTCGAATTCCGAGAAGAACCCAGAAGGCATTAAGCATTTTCTTACGGGTTTCCGAAATCGATCGATTTGAAACGTATCTACGCCTGAACACTGGTAAAGAATTTGATCAGTACACACTCGTTATTCATAATGGTGACGATGCAATTCAAGCGAAGGTACTTGGATTTTTTGAAAGTAGATTTCGAAAAATATATGCAGTTAATCTCTTTCATCGGAGCGATGTCTCACAACCTATACCGATAGGGCTCGAAAATAAGAATTACTTCACCAATGGTGTGCCCAGAGACTTTCAAAAACTCATATCACAAGAACCGAAGAATCCCCGCAGGAATGAATATCTATTGTTGCAATCTTTTTCTTTGCACACTAATAAGGAAGAGCGTGCAGCTTGCGCGTCTGTAGGCAAATTACTTGGGAGCAAAGTACTTGAGGGCGTTCGTCCAGGAATTTATCGACGCGCTCTGTTGGAAAGTAAATTTGTGCTTTCCCCGGCGGGTAATGGGGCTGATTGCCACAGAACATGGGAGGCTATGTATCTCGGTGCCATTCCGATTGTTAGGCGTTCCTTATGGCCTTTTGTCGATTACCAACTTCCGGTTTTGATAATAGACGAGTGGGCCGATCTTTTGGAAATAAATTTGAGTTCCATTCCCGAAGTTCCGCACCTTGCTTGGAGTGAGACATTCTGGAAAAATTACTATCTAGATCGTCAATAGTCATTACAGTGTGCGGAGTTAATAGCACCCACCTGTATGCTTAAGTGAATTGCACGAACCTCCATGTCACTACTTAAGGTAATTTAAGATCTATGCGAAATCAATGAATTTGTATTAGAAAGGTGAATATTGATACCTAATTTGGAAAGCCACCCCCAGATCTAGGCTGAGGTTTTCCGCCCCGATGGATTACTCTTAGTGCGGGAATTAATCAACTAAGCGTTACGGAGGTGCCTTACTAATGCGTCTATTGGTTACAGGTGGGGCTGGTTTTCTCGGCTCTCACTTATGTGAACGCCTCTTGAGCGATGGTCATGAAGTCATCAGCTTAGATAATTATTACACGGGGTCGCGAAATAATATTGAGCACCTTCTTTTTAATCCAAAATTTGAAGCTATCCGTCATGACGTAACATTTCCAATTTATCTAGAGGTAGACGGAATTTTTAATCTGGCATGCCCAGCTAGCCCCAAGCATTATCAAAAAGACCCCGTCCAAACTATGAAAACAAATGTCGGTGGTGCAATCAATGTTCTAGGCCTTGCAAAGAGGCTAAACGTTAGAGTAATGCAGGCGAGCACGTCAGAAATTTACGGAGATCCACAAATTTCACCACAGCCTGAAAATTATTGGGGAAATGTGAATTCCATTGGTATTAGGGCGTGCTACGACGAAGGCAAACGCGCTGCGGAAACACTTTTTTTTGACTATCACCGACAATATGAAGTAGATATTCGGGTTGCAAGAATTTTTAACACATTTGGTCCAAAAATGGCTAAAGACGATGGTCGTGTTGTTTCGAACTTCATCGTACAAGCCTTATCAAACCAAGACATAACTATTTATGGGGACGGTAGCCAAACAAGAAGCTTCTGTTATGTCGATGACCTAATTGAGGGTTTTATCAAATTCTTTTTTGCGGAAGGTGTGACGGGTCCGATTAATTTTGGTAACCCACAACCAATCTCGATGAATCAACTGGCCGCTGAAATTATTGAACACACATCGAGTCAAAGCAAGATTGTGCACAAACCGCTTCCGAGTGATGACCCTAAAGATCGCATGCCCGACATTACTCAAGCTCGTGAACTCTTAAAATGGGAACCAAGAATTTCTCGCGCTGTGGGATTGACTAATACGATTCAATATTTTGAGAACCTAAAACCTTGAATAGAATTTCAAATTTGAGCTTCCTTCAAAGTATAAAGGCGCACTGGAAATCGATTTTTGAATCATTTCAGAGGCATGAGACCCTCAATTATATTCTGCTAGGTTTGGTTTTATCGATTATTAATTTCAACTATTTTCGGCTTGACGTTGAGCCCCATCACGATGGGATCATCTTCGCTCAAGCAATCGGAGTTGCAGAAGGACTGATCCCAAATAGGGATCTGTTTGCTTACTACGGTCCTGGTTCAGCTTGGATACACGGATCCATTCTCATGCTTTTCGGAAACAAATTAATTGTACTTAGGTTTTTTACTATGTTTCTAATTCTGATAACCAGCGCCTGCTTGTACTTTCTGCTAAAAAAATACATTGGTCAATTTCTGGCGCTGGGAATAGCATTGTACTGGGGGATTACCCCCAGTACGAATTTTCCATGGCCTTCTGAAATATCAACCACATTGATTATGCTCGCAATGGTAGTCCTAGGTTCTGAAAAATTCTTGCGCGGCGAAGGAAGACATATTTATCTTGCCTCACTTCTTCTCGTATTGGCAACTTACGTCAGAATCCATGTAGTCGTAATTTCCATTTTTGTAGCAGCGATTATGATCATAGTTAAGCCTCATCGAAACTTTGCTAAGGCCTGGATTTCTGCGCACATAATCTGGCACACAATTATTTGGCTCCAAATGTTTCTACTCCATTCGGCAATGGGGTTTATACAAGATTCATTAAATTACCCGAGAAGTGTCGCACTCGGAGGTCATTTTTCGATTTCTTATTTTGTTGGATTGATGTTTTATCCTGCTATTTTCGCCTTAATTACAATTCTGTATAAAGTCTTTAGCTTTAAGTTCCAAGATTCAAGATACGAGGTCCCTTATAGGTTCATGCTTCTCTTGTTAAACTTTTTCTCGGCTTCTTTCGTTATCTATTTCTACAACCAACCTCGAAATCCCCCTCAGACTTACAGAAATCCTCAAATTATTGCGGTAGACCTTTCAAACATGATTCCATTCGCGATTTGCTACTGGTCAGCTTTTAGTTTAACAGTTCTGTCTTTTTCTTATCTTCGGAAAAACTTGATTAATGCGCGGACTGCGAAGAGCAGTGTCACTACTCCAAGACTTCCGCTGCTTTTTTTAGCCATTTCAGTTGGATCTTTGGCTCAACTCTATCCATTGTATGACAAATTTCATCTTTGGTTTATATCTCCTATTGTTTTTGTCGGCGTTGCGGCGTTGCTCGAGAATCGCGCTTCGGAGTTGGTAAAACACAAAATGGCGATTGCGGCAGTTATTGGATTGCTTGTTTCAACTCAATCCATTCTTTGCGTAGTAAATGCCAATAAGGTTAGAGTTGAGTATAAATCGTCTATTCTTAGCGGAATGTATGGCGATCCTTCGCATGTTATTCGGATTGATAAGACTTTGGAGTTTGTCTCAAAATTTCCTACTTTAAGTGAGTTCAAGATTGACTGTTCAAATGGTCTGTATTCCGTTGCAAATGGAAAATTTATGTCCAATACCCCAGCATTTGTTAACTGGGGGCCAAAACATGATTTTGTTACACCTACCTATAATGAAGTCTTTATGTGCCATGCCACACTTGGTCAGATTTCAAAGTATCTTGATCAAGGTTGGGCAATCAAGCATTCTGAGAGGTATTTAGACCTAAATCCGAATTTAAGTCGCTTTAATGTTTTATTAACCAAGTCCTGAGTTGTAAACACCTACATAGGTTGGAATAATTCCTTGCTCTGGGTAGTCTTATTGTGATGGGGTTGAGAAAACTGAGAAGACATTAGAGTGAGACATGGAAGATTATAGGAATTTTGCGGCTAGTTTCGTGCAGTCGGTTTGTTTAATGACTGTTTTTGCACCTGACTCCGGTATGACCTGCACTGTTTCATCCTTCAGTTCTATATCTTCAACAGATGAAAGAAGTATTTTTTCTGTTTCACTTTCGAAAAAGAGCAAAATGGGATCCTCAATAGATTTGAATTCGAGAGTGAAAATTACCCTTCTCAGCTCATTACAAGAATCTGCAGCTCGTCACTTTGCAAATCACAGAATTCCCGTAGAAAGCTTCAATCTATCTGAAATTCAAGATTCTTCTGTCGGTGTGATTGAAGGAAACCTAATCGACACTTTGATAATTCATGAATCGATCCTATGTTTCATTGAATCCACCGGAATTTTGCATTTAAGTCCTCATTTGACTCCACTGCTCTACCATAAACGAGCTTACAATTTAAGTGGAGATTAATATTTTTTCAATTAAGTAGGTCGGTCTCATCTTAGAATTATCGAAAGTTCGAGTCACGTAGCCTGCGATGATAGAAATACAAAATATAATTAGATTTGCAGTAAACAGTTGCACAAAGATTATGGTTGAATAACCGGGAACATGAATCTTCCCCAGTTTCCAAGAAATTCCAGTGACCAATCCGAGGAATGTCAGAAGTGCGGTTGCGGCTGCGCTAGAGAATTGCATAACCCTAATCGGTAAATCTGTAAACCCATAGAAGCTGTCAAAGAAAAGTCTTACTTTACGGCCCATGCTCCAGCTTGATTTGCCTTGGCTTCTCTTGCGTCGGTCGAATTCAATAAACTTCCGTTTAAATCCTAACCAATCTATCTGAGCAGTAATATTTGTATTCTTTTCCTTCATTTGAATGATTGATTTTTTTGCGTTCATGCTCAGTGCGCAAACATCAAATCCACCTTTTGGTGTTCCAGGTGAAATGAACCTTTTGTATAACGCCCAATATACATTAGAGAAAATCTTTGTGGAAATGGGATCGTTTCGTGTTCGCCTTACGCCTAGCGTTACATGAATTTCTGAATTGGTCATTTCATTTTGAAAATCAATAAACAATTCCTTGGGTTCTTGAAGATCAGCCCCAAATGCGACGCTAATGCAGGAAGAACTGTTTTCAAAAGCAGCCATTAAAGCGGGGCCAACACCGAAATTTCGTGAGAGCTGTATGATTTTCCACTCCCACAGTTTTTTCTCATTTAAATATTCGAGTAGTGACTCTGTCGTATAATCGATGTTTCCATCGATGACAAAGGTTGCCGAAAGTTTCCCGTGAATTCCTGAGGCTAAATCATTCAAGTATTCAAGCAATTCAGGTACATGGTTCCCGCTCTTAAACATGGGAATAATGGCCTCAAAATGCGATACAGAAGTATCGGAGTAAGGCTTCCCGCAACGGCAAACGGCGTTTGTCATTTCACGGCTTTTCTACAACAAGTCCCACATTTGCGCCCATCGAGGCTGGGAGTGTGGATGAGAGTTCGCATAGGCCATAGATTACCTCTGGTGATAGGTGAAGCATTTGGCTGTTTGCTAGAGATTTCGTGAAAAAACCTCGCTCTTCAGTTATCCGGTATCCCGAGTTCGCAATTTGCTCTGCCAGTGTGGCTAATGAATAAACCCGTAAGTGTCCAACCGCATGATCCCTGGGAGATAAGTCATCTAATTCCCTTTGAAGCCCCATCTTAACTCCTAATCGCCGATGGAGGGACTCTTTATTGGGAACAATTACAATTAATTTACCCCCGTTTTTCAACCATTTTCGGCATAAATCCAATATTTGTAGCGGGTTTGAAACATGCTCTAGGACATGTGAAGCGATAATTACATCAACCTGTTCACTCGGTTCATAATTCTCAAAAAATGTATGAATTACTCTTGGGTGCCACCCCTGGGACTCAATTTTTTTTGTTCCAAATTCAGCCAACAGTTCTGAACCTTCTAAAATTGTGAAGTCGGGGTGATCATGGAAAGCTTCGAGAAATAAGCCGTCTCCTAATCCCAAGTCAAGCACCTTTGCTGTGTACGAAATATGCTCTTTAAGCCAATTGATTTCATACTTCTGGCATATGGCCTCTATAAACATGTCCGGATACTCACCTTGCAGATGATAATTCTTGGCAATTTCCTCTAGATGTTTCACGATTCAACACTCCAATTTTTCAACTGCAGAAAGCCCACGAACGATATTGTCATTGAAAGAACTCGCATCTGGATGAATTAGATTTAGGGTGCACTCATTTGGCATATTTTTAACTGCTTGGGAAACGATCTGAGTCCAGTACTCGGATGAAGCATCCAAATACCGTGGACCAAAATTCATACTAGAAATTGTACCTGCACATTTAGGTTTTAGCCCCGGTAATAGTTGACATAGCACCTGAATTAAATCAAATTCTGTTTGGTCTCCTAGACATCCGAATTCAGCACTAATATAACTTTCATCACTCTGAGCTCCATCAGTAATTGAATACCTGAAAAGCGAGTCCATGGGGGCTTGAAGAAAAACGGTTTTATTGGTTCTCTTTTCCGTGCAAACATGAAAAATATTGATTTCACTTGAAGGGCACTTCCTTACTCGAGAAGATATGTCCTCATTTAGATGCCTAGAAAATGAAGTGTTTTCTACTTTAGAGAAATCATCAGAGGACAGAAGATAAATGACTTTATTGAATTCTTTTTGTTCTTGACTGACATGTACATAATCATCAGTATTCAGAAAGAATTTCTTGGAGCCAGTCATTTTCGAAATTAGGTTTCTAGTTTTTTCTGCCACGGATGATTTACTGAATTCATAAAAATCTAAAGTTGCCAATTCATCTACCCCGGATGTAATCTTTTGTTTAAGGGTCTCGGGATAAAAAAGAGGAATCCAAACTTTTCGATGAAATTTCGCGGGAATTTCATCAACCCCGTTTCTCATCATCGCTTCAAGGAACTTTCCGTAGAATTTTAAAAATAATTCTTCGCCGTAAACCATTTTCAGATGTGGAATCAGGAGTGGAAAGTTTCCATTTATAGACTCATTTTTTTGTCTGGGGTGCAGATAATCTCTATTGTCATCCAAAAACTTGGCTCCCGCCTCTGACGTTAAATGTTGAAGTAAGCTAGCATCTACCTCGTTTAAGAAATCTAGGGAATCAGATATAAAATAGTCGTTAATTTCTTTTCCAGACTCCAACAAGGTTGAAACTTTCCTCACTTGGATTTCTCCCATTTGTGAATGAATGAAATCAAACGCCTCACCTAGAAATGGTCGAGCGGCAGGACCGTACTCGTCTTGATGTCTCTTAATTGGAAGTTGACTTGAAGATCTTAGATCTCGCTCGAGAAGTACCATTCCCAGGTCGTATGTAGCATGCGGATCGGAAAAGCCAACAAAGTGTCCTCCTATTTTTCTCCCGCCGGAATAGAGTGAAACTTCATGTCCTAACTCCAAGATTTTGTTGCAGGCTACCACTGCATCTAGACCAGATCCATAAATTTTGATTTTCATTTTGTAGCCACGGCAAAAATTTCTGAGCCGAAATCAGGCAAGAATTCAGATAAACTGTAAAGAAAATCTAATTCTTCATTATTTATTATTCCCTTTTGCAGCGCAATCTGCATCTGTCTATGAGGTAATGGTTTAATAAAATTGGTACTAATTTCAATTTGCTCGAATCCACTAGACGCAAGCAAGCTTCTTAAAGTTTTCGGAGAAAATGACTGTGTTTGTTGCATCAATACTTCAGTTCCTGAGAGTTCATCTAGCTTTGAAACAATCCCCATTCTTTCCCCTACAAGCCTATGTATCGATTGATTATTAGGTACAACAATAAAAAGTTTTCCGCTCTTCTGAAGAGAGCTATGGATTAATTCTAATGCTAGAGATGGTTCATCGAGTTCATGTAGGACACTACTTAAGATGACAGTGTTGAATTTGAAACCTGGTTTTAATTCACTTCGCAAATCTTTTAGGAGGCACGGAAAAATTGAAACGTTCTCATGATTCTGGAACTTAAATAGTAAATCCTTATATATCGGCCTTAGTGGCTCCAATAGCACAACTTTTTTTACCTCTGTTAGCTCAGGAAATAGCGGCATTAATCCAGGGCCAACTTCCAACAAATCACCAATTTTGTGATGTGTGTTTCGTGCAATCTCTAAAATTTTGCGTTTTCTATAAAGTTCTTGAGTTCGCTCAAATGGAAGTGTGTGAAAGTTTTCAAGATAGTCCTCTAAGTTGCGTTCCACTCCGTTAGAATGCCACTCTTTAGACTTCTTTTCATTAATCCCTTGTTAAAGTCGGCTAGAATTGGAGTTGTGATGGAAATTCCTCTTTTTTGGTCAACTGATTATTCCAGTTTACACCGAGGTGGGCATCACCTCTTGAAGACCTCATTGGGAATCCTTCCCATAGGTCAGAATTCTAATGATTCTGTTAAATCCCCGGGCAAAGCTACTTTTGGAGGTTTTTGGTCTGAAAATCCAAACTTGCCTCAGGATTGGAATGAGGCCAAGATTCAAATAAGAAATGAGTATTCAAATGCAACAGTTCTGTCGATAAATTTTCCTCCTTCATATTTTCACCCAGAAATCTTTTCTCCTCAAGTCTCATTCTTTCGGCGGAATGCTAGGTCCATGGTTGATGAAGTCAATTTTCATATTGATATAACTTCGCACAGACGTGTGAGCCATGGCAATAGAAAGAAGGAACGTCAATTTAAAGAGATGGGGGGAGTTATTTTTGTGGCTGATCGAGAATATTGGTCGAAGGCCTATTCACTTCTCAAAGACAACCGTGCTCGAAGAGGTCTCGAATTTAGTATGACTTGGGAAATTTTTGAGAGAAACTTAATGGTCCTGCCAGAAGTATTTACCGTGTGGGGTGCCCGCCTGAATGATGAATTAATCGGTGCTGCCCTGACAGTGAAAATCGACTCTGATGTACTTTATGTGCTGTACTGGGGTGACAGTTTGATAGGTCGACAATATAGCGTCGTAGCATCTCTGTGCAGCGAGTTGGTAGATTTCTGTCGCTCAAGTGATTTCGTCAAACTTGACCTTGGAATTTCTTCCGTTCAAGGGATTTTAGATACAAACTTAGCTAGATTTAAAGCAAACTTAGGGGCTTGCGAAACATTGAAGTCAACTATCAGCGTCTCACTCACTTGAACTGGTAACCTCAAGTGTGGAGAAAATTCGAACCGCGGTAATTGGAATGGGCTATTGGGGGCCAAAGTTCGCAAGAAATCTTTTACTTCACCCTGATTTTGAATTGATTGCAGTAGCAGATACGCATCTTGTTAAAGCGTCCAAAGAATTACAACTATTAAATGCACTGAATGTTCACGTATATTCGGACATAGAATCCTTATTGAAGTCCGAAGAGGTAGATTTAGTTCATATTGCAGTACCTCCGCAATTCCACATAGAGGTTGCGGAGAAAGCGCTTAATTCAGGTAAACATTTATTGCTCGAGAAGCCTGTTGGGTTGAATTCAAGTGAGCGCTCTAGAATTCTTGAATTGGCGCTCGTGAAAAATTTAAGAGTATTTGTGGATCATACCTATTTATTCACATCGGAATTTGAAGCTATTCGAGCAATCATTGAAGATGCCGAAATCGGAGAGTTGATTTTTCTAAACTCAACGCGGATTAACTTGGGCTTAATTCAAAGTCAAACCACAGTTATCGAAGATTTGGCAGTTCATGATTTGGCAATATTGGATGCCCTATTGCCAGAGCTCCCGGATTATGTAATCTGTTCCGGAATGATAGTTTCACCTTCAAAAGTTGTTAGCACTGCTTTTGCCACAATAGTATATAAAAATGGCTTCATGGCTCAGATTATGGTTTCCTGGAATTCCCCAGTGAAGGTTAGGGAAATTCAATTGGCAGGCACAGAAGGGATGTTGATTTGGGATGACATGGCTGGTGCCGACAAGATTAAACTTTACAATTCTAGAATCGAGCAAGATATTTCATCCGAAGACTTGAGGATTTCCTATCATCTTGGAGAAGGTAGAATCCCTTCAATTATTTCTTCGGAGGCCATAAAGCGAGAACTATCCTATATTTCATCCGATTTGCGAGGTGAAGGGCATGGTCCAATTAATGGTGCCGAACACATACGTCGCGTCGGGATGGTTTTATCCGCATTAAAAGAAAGCTTGGAGGCCGATGGTATGAAGGTGTTTCTTTGAGGTCAATAAAATTTATGGACTTGAAATCTCAAAATTTCGAAGTTCGTGGTGAGTTAGTTAATCATTTTCTTTCCGTTCTAGACTCGGGTAATTACGTCAGCGGTGTGCACGTCGAACAATTTGAACGAGACTTTGCAGCGTCGCATGATTCCGATTACGCTATAGCTTGTAATTCTGGAACATCGGCATTGGAAATAATTCTGAAATCGCTCGATATTGGTCCGGGGGATGAGGTGATAATCCCTGCCCTTACTTTTGTCGCTACAATGGAGGCGGTTGTATCGGTTGGCGCAACTCCGATCCTTTTGGATGTCAATCCGGAAACTTGGAATCTTTCGATAAATTCAGTAAGGCAGAACATTTCAAACAGGACTAAAGCAATAATCTTTGTCCACCTTCATGGAAGCGCTGCTGGCATCGTTGAAATGGCGAGATTAGCGTCTGAACAAGGAATCCATCTCATTGAGGATGCGGCGCAAGCTCACTTGGCAAGAGCTGAAGGCACTAGCGTGGGCAAATTTGGGATTGCGGCTGCATTTAGCTTTTATCCAGGCAAAAACCTTGGCGCTCTAGGAGAAGGTGGAGCTATCGTGACACAATCTGAAGCGCTCCAAACCCGAGCAAAGTTAATTCGCAACTGGGGAGCAGCAAAAAAGTATGTCCATGAAACACGAGGGTCTAACTACAGGATGGATGAACTTCAAGCCGGTTTCTTGCGAATCAAACTACAAAAACTTCCAGTATGGACAGAAAAACGAAGACAATTATCTGAAACTTACAATGAGTTTTTTGACTCTTGTGGCATCAAACGGCCTCACAATACAGGGATAGACCACTCCTACCACATTTATGCAATTAGAGTAAAGCGTCGTGAAGATTTGGCAAGAGAATTCTCGTTGCATGGGATTGAGCATGGCATACATTATCCGTCGAGTTTAGATTTAATGAAACCCTGGTCTTCATTCTTTAAGGTTCCTGGCACTCCGAACGTTTCGCAAGTACTTAGCCGGGAATTCTTGAGTTTGCCTTTGCATGAATCCCTGCAAGAGGAAGATTTGAAATATATTTGTGGTGTGGTTCGAAAGAATATGACTTTATTTTCGGCGGACTAGAATCGAAATCAAAATAAAAGAAATCTCGGCTAGTCAATAACTACATTGCCGCCTGGTGTTGAGAGATAGACGGAGACGATTCCTGTCTGATTGTCATTTGTCACTGGGTCTACCCAGTCTATTTGAATTTCGCCCAGCGAAGAAAGAATGTCTTCTCTGAACCAAGAATCTGTAAGTTGATTAGAATCTGCAATCACAATTCTTTCAATTTCTGCTTGAGGTGTTCCGTCCTGAGATGGGTGATCTGCCGAAAGCCACTGGATAAAGAATGGGAATTCGCGGGTGTCAGCGATTTCCTTTACGCCAATTTGCTTCCACTTTAAGTCTGAACCATTGGGGCGAATGCGGTGACCTTCAATTGCTTCACGACCAAATTTTTCAGCAATTGGCTGAATGTCTTTAGTGCTAAACACCCAGGTAAACCATCCGCCACCTTCATTGGCTTTTTTTGAAACTGCTTTGCCCCACGGGGTTTGTTCAGTGGCAGGGTGATCAAGAGGACAAACAACTTCAATGTATTGACCGTTCTTTAAAGATGCAGTGAAGTTACGTGTTCCAAATCGTGGGTGGATGCCACCATCAACGAAGGTGCTGCCAAGGCGTGAACCTAACCGTTGTACTGTGTCAGCTAGTTGATCATGGGAAGTTACATAAGAAACATGGTCTAATCGCATGGTGGAATTCTGCCTCATTGCAATGGGTGCTCCCTACCACCCTCAACTTAAAGTTCAGGGTTTTTGGACTGGAGGTGTGGCAAGCTGAAGATTCGAGACCAGCTAGATTGCCATGATTCTAAAGGCTAAGCATTTGAAAAACATAATTGTGCAATTATGAAATAAATTCAATTTTGCCCTTGCGGGTGCTTTATGAATTATGAAAATGTAATATTTCAGGATTCCTAGCAAAGAAACACAGCGGCCCCCGCCACTTAATGCGATTCTTGCACCTTGCTCGTCAGTCTTTCCCAGGGTAGTTAATTGTAACTTCATAAATTGCTCTAAGGCAGGTGCGCTAATTTGAGACTTAATCCTATTCTCAAGAGATGAGGTTGCATTCATCGATCGGTAATAAACAATTGTGTTTTCGCAGATATACTTAAATTTTCCTCCTTCAGTGATTAGAAGAATCCAAAGTAGGTAATCCTCAACTCCTTTCTCATCTGGGTACCGCAATCCATCATGATTCCAGCTTCTATCAATGCAGACTGACGGATGTAAAATCACATTACTCACCAAAAGCAACCACCTTAGATTTTCCACCTTTGTGAACCTAAAGTACTTCGGTCGGCGCAGACCTGAGATGTAGGGTTTGATTCTTGCCTTGCTAAACAAAACTGTTGAGACTCCATCGTTCAATGAATCAATGATCAATCTGCCTCGCGAGTTATCATTTCTGTCATCTGCATCAAGCCGAACACAAAATCTAGTTTTAGACATTTGAATACCTGTATTCAGGGCTTGTGCCACCCCTTGCCCATCTGACTGGACAACCTCTACATTTGTAAGATTGAGTTCTAGGACCTTCGCCTTAGTGGAATCGGTCGAATTGTCATCGATAACTATAATTTTAGACGATTGTTCTTCGCGCCTTATGCTCATTAAACAATCTTGTATGCGAGATTCCTCATTGCGGGCCGGAATTATGTAGGTGAGATCTGAGAGTGCAAATTTTTCTAGTGCGCTCATGTGAGAACTCTAAACCTACTTTCTGTTACATCTTTGCAAGGTTACACATAAGAGCTTCGCAGGTGACTAGCGGAGCTGCATTACGCGCGAGGTTAGTGCGGGCTTCCATAAGTGCGTTGATCTTCAGGATTGTCGAATGCTCTGGGTGTGATGCGGCATAGCTTTCAATCTCTTCGCACATGTCGGTGTTAATCATGGAATCCGTGTTGCCCGATTGCACCATCATGACATCGCGGTAAAAGGTGGCGATATCGAGGAGCGCTCCGTCGATGGAGTCGCGGAACATACGGGTGGAGCGAGACTTCTGCTCCTTCTCTAACTCCTTAATGGCCTTAGCTCCACCTGTCGCCATCCCGCGCCCAGTTGCGCCTTTTCCGTAGGCTTCTTGAAGTTTCTCAATTTCTTTTTCATCGCGCTCATCGGAAGATACATTTGCTTCTTGTGTTGCAAGGTCAACGAGAGTTTGGGCGGCTTGAAAAGCTGCAGCGAGTGATCCGAGTTGAAGTGGAAGTTGCATAATGAATTTGCGGTTGCTACGAACTGATTCGTTTGTTGCCAAATATTTTGCACGGCCAATATGCCCCTGGCTAACGCGGGCCGCAAAGTCTGCCATTCCTGGTGCGATGTTGTCTCGGTTGATTAAGACTTTTGTAACAGCCTCTAGTGATGGTGTGCGAAGCTGTAGGTGGCGACAACGTGAACGAATAGTTGGCAATACATCGTGAAGAGTTGGTGCACATAACAACCAGACAGTTCTTGTGCCTGGTTCTTCGATCGCTTTAAGAAGTGCGTTAGCAGCTGATTCTGTAAGTCGATCTGCATCTTCCATAACAACTACACGCCAGCCGCCCATGGAAGGTGCCCATGCAACACGAGTTAGGAGTTCGCGCACTTCTTCTACTTTGATGGATAAACCTTCGGTTCGAATTATTTCAACATCGGGATGACCGCTTGTTTTGGCTGCATTGCAATCAGAGCATGTGCCGCAGCCATTGTTGGGGCAAATAAGTGCTTGTGCGAAAGCAACTGCTGCTGAAGAGCGTCCTGATCCCGGAGGGCCAGTAAAGACCCAGGCATGCGTCATTTCTTGTGATTCTTCGCCTGTACGTGAGGCAGCAACTGCCCCTTGCAGGATTTCAGTGATGTGTTCTTGACCTACGAGGTCATCGAAGACGGAAGTCATTTACTTTCTAAATCTTTTCTTCTTAACATTTTCTGCATTGCGCTTAAGTGCAGGCAATTCAGCAACGCGAGCAATGATCTGTGTGTGGATATCCTCCACTGATTGTGTGCCATCGACAACGAAGTAGCGTTCTGGATCCATCATTGCTATTTGCAAGAACTCTTGACGTACTCGCTCATGGAATTCGGTTGGTTCTGCCTCTAGGCGATCGCGTGATTGAAGACGACTTAAGCCCACTTCTGCCGGAACATCGATCAGAATTGTCAGAGTTGGATACAAACTTTCTGTGGCCCATCTCGAAATACGTGCAACCTCTGATGGATTAAGAACACGACCTGCACCTTGGTAGGCTGCAGATGAATCAAAGTAGCGATCAGAGATAACTACTTTTCCTTCCGCTAGTCCTGGGCGGATGACAGAGAAGACATGGTGGGCGCGATCTGCTGCATAGAGAAGTGCTTCAGCCCTTGGTGATATCGCACCTGTCTCATGCCCAAGAAGAATCTTTCTTAAATCCTTTCCAAGGTCCGTACCTCCTGGCTCGCGAGAGAGCACAACACTCTCGCCTTCTTGCTCTAGCCACTTCTGTAATAACTTAGATTGTGTTGATTTGCCCGTGCCTTCTCCACCTTCAAATGCAATGAAGATTCCTTGTGTGGGAGCTCCCGTGATGCTCCCTAGCTCACCTTGCATCGCAGCCAAGATGTCAGACCATAGGGAAACTGTTGGTCGATCTTTCATCTGGTGATAGGAGATAGAGCCAATGAGAGCTGCAATCAAACCTGCAAGGAGCATGGTGATCTGTGCTCCGTTGTAGTTGAGCTTAATGTTCTCAAATTCATAGCTGTGCACACCGATTGTGGCAGCGATGATGGGTGCAATAGCAAGGACAGCTACCAAAGTAATGCGGATCAGTGATTGCACGAAGGCGAAGGTGCGCCCGCGGACATCATCGTGGACTTCCATGCCGAGCATGGTGAAGCCTGTAACCCAGGTGATGCCGCTGAAGGCTCCAAGGAAGATCACGATAAAAATAGAAAGAGTTAAGTTTGATATCGCAGCAAGAAGGACAAGGAAGATGCCTGCCATGGAAAGGGATGCACCGAATAAACGGCGACGTGAGAACTGTGCAAATATCTTGGGGCCAAATGCAATACCTATTGCAAGACCTGTAAAGACTGAACCGAAGAGCACACCGTATGCAGCATCTCCGCCACCGAGGTCTCCTACAAATGTGCGAGCAAGGCCGATAACAGCACCAGCTGCTGAGAATGCGCCGACCATTCCGATGATGAGACCACGGATGATTTTCGAATCAGAAACTGTCTTCCAGCCTTGAATCAGCGATTGGCCAACATTCTCATTCTTGCTTGATTTAGATGCCGCGCCCTTTGGAATCTCTTTAAGGCCGCGGATTGTCCATGCGGCAAAGAGGAATGATGCTGCATTTACATAAAGTGCGATGTCAATCGAATTTGTGGGAATCAGTGGGCTGATTGCCGCGATAGCACCAGAGAGAAGTGTGAGGAGTGAGAACAAGATTGCAGCAATAGGTGCTGTGCCGTAGGCGGCAAGAAGTGAAACTTGGTTTGCGTTCTCCAACTTATCTCGTGGGACAAGATTGGGAACTGATGCTTCCTTTGCAGGTGACCAGAAGAGTGTCAGGCATTCGACCAAGATCATCGCGGTGTAGAGCCAGAAATATGTGTGAACGATTGGAATAGATATATAGAGCCCAGCTCTCATGACATCTACTGAGACCATCAAACGCCTGCGATCAAAGCGATCTGCGATCACACCTGCAATAGGACCGAGAAAGACTGCAGGTAGAAGGCGTGCGATAAAGACACCAGCGATTGCAAAGTTTGCTGTCGTATACGAGCCGCCAGAGAGTTGTTGTGCGAGCGCCGTAGTTGCAAGAAGCCCAAGCCAATCACCAAGGGATGAGAAGAGCATCGAGTTCCAGAGCTTGCGAAAAGCGGGGATTGCCAAGACGCTGCGGCGTGCATCCGGTGCGGGAGCAGCGGGGGTTGGCAGGCTTGCAGGCATGGGTTGAGTCTATCGGGCGCAGGTGTCGCGCTTAGAAAGGGCTAAAAGAGGCTTCTTACGCTCTCTTCGAGTGAGTACTTGGATTCAAAGCCCATGGCGCTCTTTGCCAGGGTTACATCAGCACACAGGAAT
>Ga0304730_1000796_pt1 | contig 25719 bp, 22 predicted proteins | sample M_130628_MF_Meta_FD_190474 | JGI IMG/M metagenome (GOLD analysis project Ga0304730, IMG submission 190474) | Freshwater microbial communities from Lake Montjoie, Canada to study carbon cycling - M_130628_MF_MetaG (v2) (version 2) | ecosystem: Environmental > Aquatic > Freshwater > Lake | place...
AATTTTTCTTATCGCGGCTTCATGTTTTTTCTTTTCTGCACGAAGCATCTTTTTTTCCAATTGTTCTATTCTTCTCAATGCGTTGGTGCGCAATGCGTCTGTGTGCGTAACAAGCGTTGTATCAATATTTCCGGCGACTGTTTTTACTTGTTGATAAACTTGATCAATGGCAATTTTCTCTTCGCTTAAATCCAATTTTAATTTGGAATTTTCTCTAGTATATTTTTCTATGATTTTTATTTCAGGTTCAAAGAAATCAATCAAGGTTAAATTTAATTCCGATATTAAAGAAGATGTTTTATTTTCTATTATGGCAAATGAATTGCGCAAAAACAAAACAGGATAATTGACATTGTACAATTCGAATACAGACTTCAATTCCATCCAATAGGCAAGCTCGCTTCCGCCTCCAATAAATGCAATATTGGGCAATATTAATTCTTGAAATAATGGCCTTAAAACAACGTTCGGACTGAATCTATCTGGAAAATGATTTAACTCCTCAATCATTTCTTCTTTAGAAAAAACGATTTCAGTATTTACAACTTTAAAACCTCCGTTAGTTTCTTCAATTCTTTCTCTAATGTTATCGTTTAAATAAAACAAATTTATTGGTCGTCCACTCGTTTGAATTTTGTATGTAGCAGGGAAATTTTCGGATGTATTCAAAACCAATTTCTGTGTTTGTTGATTCAATAAATCATCTTGCATAATGGATTGAAATGTAGATTTTAAATTGCTATTGTCTGGCAATAAAATCAATAATCCATAATCATTAAACAAATGATGTACAAAATCGAAAGTGGCCTCTGATATTGACTTTCCAAGGGTATAATGTGATTTGATTAAAGAAATAATCTCTGCGCCAAATGGCTCTACAATCAATTGATTTTCTATTTCTACAATTAATCGCAGGAAATCATTATCAATCAACATTCTTCCAACAGCACCTGTTTGTGCTGTTTGCCATTTTATTTTTTTGCCATCTATTTCAATTTCTCCCAATTCATTTAAATCCGCATCCTCACTGCCCATATAATACACTGGAACGAAATGGTTATTTGTAAATTGGTTGTTCAAATCATCGGCTAGTTTTATGGCATGGATGATTTTATAGATGAAATATAATTGACCTGTAAAAATATTGGGCTGATGTGCAGTACAAATGGTAAAGGTATTTTCCTTTAAAAGTAACTCGATGTTTTTTTTAGTTTTTTCGCTGGCGTTATATTTTTCATATTGCTTGTTAAAAACATCAACCAAAAGTTTTCGATTGGTATTTGAATGTTTGCGCGATTCAATAGCAGATTCAATTCCAGCAAGATTGGGTTCGAATGTGTAAAAAGGTTTTAGGGCTTCATCTCCATTTAAATAATCAACCACCAAATTAGAAAATGATTTGGTTTGTTGATAGGTTATATGTGAAGATTTTACTTTCAATTTTTAAAATTGAGTTATTGTGATTAAGCTTTTGGGCAAATTGAATAGAAGTTTTAAATCACTGTTCCTTCTAAATCATAATCAAAAGCTTTCTCTATTTTAACCTGAACAAATTCGCCAATTTTTAATTTCTTTTCTGTGTTTATGATCACTTCATTATCCACTTCTACGCTATCAAATTCTGTTCTGCCTAAATAACGCCCAGCTTCTTTTTTATCCACCATTACTTTTAGGGTTTTCCCAACTTTCTCTTGATTTTTTTCTAAACTAATTTCTTGTTGTACTTCCATAATTTCTTGTGCCCGCGCTTCTTTTTCTTCAGGAGATACATCATCTACTAAATCATGTGCACTGGTTTGTTCTTCATGGCTGTATGTAAAAATGCCTACTCGATCGAAACGCATTTTTTGTAAAAACAATTTCAATTCTTCCACGTCATCTTTCGTTTCTCCCGGGAACCCAGCGATTAATGTGGTACGTAAACAAATATCTGGAATACGATGTCTTATTTCACCAATTAAATCTTCCATTTCTTCGCGCGTAATTTGACGCTTCATCGCTTTAAGCATATTGTTTGAAGCGTGTTGCAATGGCATATCCAAGTAATTGCAAATGTTCTCTCTTTCTTTCATCGCATCAATAATTTCCAATGGAAACTTTGAAGGATATGCATAATGTAATCTAATCCATTCCATGCCTTTTACATCGGCCAATGCATGAAGTAGTTTAGGCAATTCTCTTTTTTTGTAAATGTCTAATCCATAATAAGTCAATTCCTGTGCAATGAGCATGGTTTCTTTAACACCACGTTTTACAAGCGTTTCGGCTTCGCTAACCAATGATTCAATGCTTCGGCTTACATGGTTGCCACGCATTAAAGGAATGGCGCAAAATGAGCAAGTGCGGTTACAACCTTCACTAATTTTCATATAGGCATAATGCTGAGGTGTGCTCAGTAATCTTTCACCAATAAGTTCACCTTTATAATCAGCTTCAAATTGCTTTAAAATCAAAGGCAATTCCATCGTGCCAAAATACGCGTCCACTTCTGGAATTTCAGCTTCTAAATTGGATTTATATCTTTCACTCAAACATCCGGTAACATATACTTTATCAATCTTTCCTTTCTTTTTCAATTCCACATGATCCAAAATGGTGTTGATGGATTCTTCTTTTGCTTTTTCGATAAAACCACAAGTGTTGATGATTACGATGTTGTGGTCTTTCTTTCCACTTTCATGAACGGTATCAATATCATTTGCCAAAAGCTGTCCACTTAACACTTCACTATCCACCATGTTTTTGCTACAACCCAGTGTGATGATGTTTACCTTATCTTTTTTTAATGTTTTTGTCTTCATAATAATTGGGCGTAAAGTTAGCAAAAGAAATACGTAAAAGAATTGAAAGAAAATTAAACCCTTATTTTGCACTTGAAAACACGGAATATTCTATTCTTGCTTTGATTTTGTAGATTAAAAAACTGTATTTTAGTTTTATGAATGGCTTGAACAAAAAGGTAGTGAAGGTAGCGGTGATAGATTTGTACGCGGGTACAGTAAATCAGGGCATGCGCGGTATTCGTACCATTTTAAAAATATTTCAAGAAAAATACCAGATTCAATTTCAGGTAGATGAATTCGAACTCCGAAACCAACTCCAAATTCCAGATTTAAGTTATGATATTTATTTGTCGAGTGGTGGTCCTGGAAGTCCAATAGAACCGAATTTAGCAGAATGGGAAATCCTTTATTTTAATTGGCTTAACAATTTGGTTTTATTTAATCAAGCGTCAAGCGAACAGGACAAAAAGTTTGTGTTTTTTATTTGTCATTCGTTTCAAATGGCTTGCAGGTATTTTAAAGTGGCTGAAATTAGCAAAAGAAAAAGCACTGCATTCGGGGTGTTTCCGGTTCACTTTATAAACAACGCATCAGAAGATTCCATCTTTAAAAACATGTCGGATCCTTTTTATGCAGTAGATAGTAGAGATTATCAGGCTACAAAACCTGCTTTGGGCATACTGGATAAAATGGGCGCGAAAATTTTGGCCATAGAAAAAGCCCGTCCACATGTACCTTATGAAAGGGCATTGATGGCGATTAGGTTCAATAGAGAATTATTTGGAACCCAGTTTCATCCAGAAGCAGATCCAGAAGGGGTGATACAATATTTGCGTACTGAAGTAAAAAAACAAGAAGTGATTGCCGAACATGGCGAAGCGAAATGGCAATCCATGATAGATCAGATGCACGACCCAGATAAGATATTGAATACCTTTTCAACGATGGTGCCCAATTTTATGTTAGACGCGTTACACCAAAAAAATATTGTATAATACAATGCAGCAATTAATCAGACAAAAATTTCTTGAGGCATTTTCAATGGAAAAGTATGGGGCATATTTGTCTGAGATAGAATCATTTGCCCAATCAAAACTTGAATTTCGTGTTGCAGAAACGCCAGTATTTATTTCGGAAGATTTAAAATTAAAAATGGAAGAAACGGCTGATTCTGTGATTGAATTTATTAAGGATAAAGATTTTAAAAAACTAACGGAGCTTAGTATTCCAAATGAATTCAACATACTTGGCGAAAACGAATTCCCGCAATTGATGGTTTTTGATTTTGGTATTTGTAAAAATAAATCAGGTGAAATAGAACCGCAGTTGATTGAAATGCAAGGTTTCCCATCTTTGTATGGGTTTCAATATTTATGCGATGTATTAACAAAGAAGCATTACGATATTCCTGAAAATTATGATGCTTATTTAAATGGCTATAATGGTGAAAGTTATATTCAACTGCTGAAAGAGATTATTATTGGTGAGGAAGATTTATCGGAAGTCGTATTGTTAGAAATTTATCCGCAACAACAAAAAACGTTGATTGATTTTAAAATAACAGAAAAAATATTGGGCATTAAAACGATTTGTTTGACAGAGTTGATTTCCATTGAGGATAAGTTGTTTTATAAAGATTCGGGAAAACTGATTCAAATAAAACGGATTTTCAACCGAATGGTGTTTGATGATTTGTCGAAATTTCCAGAGATTAAACATATTGACCTTTCAAAAAAATACGATGTAGAATGGGTTGCTCATCCCCATTGGTTTTACAGAATCAGTAAATACATTTTGCCATTTACACATCACCGTTATATTCCAGAAACCTATTTTTTAAATGAAATAAAGCAACCACTCCCGCTTGATGAATTCGTTTTAAAACCACTTTTTTCTTACGCTGGAATGGGTGTAATCATTAACGTTACACAACATGACATCGACCAAATAACAGATCCGGAAAATTGGATACTGCAAAGAAAGGTTGAATATGCTGAGGTAATACAAACTCCTGTTGGCCATTCAAAACTAGAAATTAGATTATTTTATTTTTGGAAAGAAGGATGGGACAAACCCATTGCGGTACATAATTTGGCGCGATTGAGTCAAGGTGAGATGATTGGTACAAGGTACAATGAAGATAAAACTTGGGTAGGCGGAACAATTGCTTACTTTGAAAAATAGTTGGATTATTTAAATGCGCTGAAAATATTATATTCCAGTCTAATCATCCCACCAGAAGAAGCTGTTCGAATTAAATCTTTTGATAACGGAAACCGATACCCTAAGTCTACACGCATTCTACTTAAAATAATAAATTGTAGAGAAGGAGCAAGGTCAACAAATGTTTTTCCGGTAGATAAATTGGTTTGACAAAGCATTTCCAACATGCCATTTAAATTGGTTTGGTTGTAATCAACATATTCTTTTGGCAAAAACAATTTTCCTATTGATAGTGTATAGTCTATGGCTTTGTTGTTGTCATTAATTTGATATTCAGCAGTTTTACCATTATCCATGGCTTGAACATAAGCAATCGAAGTTGATATCGCTGTTTTATTAATGAGTTTCGTTGCCAATAAACCCAAATTAAAACCTGAGTTATGACCCCTTAAATCAATAGCATCTTGATGTACATCGCTTGTATTAAATGCCCATTGTGAGAAAGCGGCAAGTCTGAAATGGGTATGTACATCATCTTTACTGAAGAAGCGATATTTTCCATAGATGGCAGCACCTTCAGCCTCAACTTTGTTGTTTCTATTTGAAATAAAACCTTCCGTATGAAACATGAAATGACGGTTTACACCAACCATTATTTCAGGAAGTAAATGGAGGTTGTATTTGTTGGATGCATCTTCTTTCATCAACGTATTGGTTAATCTAAAACCAATACTTTTTGAAGGCATATTGCTTGCAGGCTCTGTAAAAGAAAATAGTTCTTGGGTAAAACCCAGTTGGGAATTTAAAACGTAGAAAAGTAAAGTAAGTATACGCTTCATTAATAGCTTTCGTTTTAATGAATAAACATGAAAAATAAATTGCGAACAAAATGAACGCAATTTGTTTACTACTAACTAAAGCTAATTAATATTCGTCTTCATTAAAAAAGAAATCCTCTTGGCTTGGATAATCGGGCCAGATATCTTCTAAGCCTTCATAAATTTCGCCTTCGTCTTCTAATTCTTGAAGGTTTTCAATTACTTCAATTGGAGCGCCACTTCGGATGCTATAATCAATTAATTCATCTTTGGTAGCAGGCCAAGGAGCGTCTTCTAAATGTGATGCTAATTCTAAAGTCCAGAACATTTTTAAAATGGTTTATTTTGCAAATGTAGACGTTAAGATGAAATTTCCAAATGTCTTTTTACCAAGAGGAGAAAATATTTTTATTTATTAACATTCTAAAACCATAATTGGTTAATTTTAATTTATGCTAATTGCAAAGGGAATTACGAAAAATTACGGTACACTTCAGGTTTTAAAAGGGGTGGACATTGAAGTGAAGGCTGCAGAAATTGTAAGCATCACAGGTGCATCTGGTGCGGGCAAAAGCACGCTGCTGCACATTTTAGGCACGTTAGACAATTCGGATGCTGGATCAATCACTATGAATAATGAAAATATTTCTGCTTTAAAAGGGAAGAAACTTGCCAATTTTAGAAATAAAAATATTGGGTTTATATTTCAATTTCATCATCTTTTACCGGAGTTTACCGCTATTGAAAATGTTTGTATCCCCGCTTGGATTGGGGGAAAAAATCGTGCGGTTACCGAAAAAAAAGCCAAAGAATTGCTTGATCAGCTGGGGCTTTCTCACCGATTTGGCAATAAACCTTCCGAATTATCGGGTGGCGAACAGCAAAGGGTTGCTGTTGCAAGGGCGCTTATCAACAATCCATCAATCATTATGGCAGATGAACCAACAGGTAATTTAGATTCTGCCAACGCGTACGAGCTTCATCAACTATTTATAAAACTTCGTGATTTATATGGACAAACGTTTTTGATTGTAACCCATAATGAAGCATTGGCTAAATTAAGCGATAGAATTATTCAAATGAAAGATGGCAGGATTTTGAGTGAGGGTTAATCTTTAAATTAAATCTAACAAATTCAATCAATTGAATTGACCAATTTCTTTTCTTTATTTTTCTGAATAAGCGTTTTCTTTTTTGGTTGTTGCTTTCTTTTTTTAAAGAACTCACTAAGTGCTTTTTCTTCATCAATTGTGAGTGAACCTTGTCCACCTATGAAGTCTACATCTAATTCTATTTTTTTTGTTTTCATTTTTGAAAGTTTTTAGCGCAGCGTTTTAATTACTCAACAATCCTTTAATCACTTCAGCTACTTTTTCCGCATTAGGCAGCATCGCTTTCTCGAGTACCACATTCATTGGAACTGCAGGCAGATTCAATGCCCCCAATACTTCTACTGGAGCATCTAAATATCTAAAACAAGTTTTTGATATTCTACCAGCGAGTGCTTCTGAAAACGAATTATTTTGTTGCTCCTCTGTTAAAATCAAGCATTTACCATGACGTTTTACGGTTTCAAATACAAGCGCCTCGTCTAATGGGAATAACGTTCTTAAGTCGATGATTTCAACTTTTCCTTCAAAGTTTTTGGCAGCTGCTTTAGCCCAATAAACACCCATACCATAAGTGATGATGCAACAAGAATTGCCTTCTTCAATGTTATTTTCATTGGCTTGTAAAACAACATTTCCTTTTCCTAGCGGGATAACGTAATCGCTACTTGGTTCAGTCATTTTTGCTTCTTCAGTTCCAGGTACTTTACTCCAATAAAGTCCTTTGTGCTCAAGCATTACAACTGGATTAGGATCTAAGAAAGCAGCTTTTAAAAGTCCTTTCATATCCGCCGCATTTGAAGGATAAACTACTTTTATTCCTTTAATGGTAAGCAAGGTACTTTCTACACTGCCGCTGTGATAAGGTCCGCCACCGCCATAAGCCCCAATGGGTACGCGGATTAACGTTTGAACCGGAAATTTGCCACAGCTTAAGTAACAACTTTTAGAAATTTCGGTTACCAATTGATTCAGTCCCGGATAAATATAATCTGCAAATTGAACCTCTACAATTGGCTTTGCACCAACCGCACTCATGCCCACAGTAGAACCAATTATGTATGCTTCTTGAATAGCCGTATTGAAAACACGATGGTCTCCAAATTGTTCGGCTAGTGTTGCTGCTTCTCTGAAAACCCCGCCCAATCTGCGTCCTACATCCTGTCCATATAAAATCGCTTCAGGATGAGCCTCCATAATTTCCCTGATGGCAAATAGGGCAGCGTCAACCATTAATATTTTTTCATTTTCATTTGGCGCTCTAATTCCTTCTTCTTCAGTTATGGGCGTTGGTACAAAAACAAATTTTTCTACTTCTTCTGGAGATGGATCTGGAGCATTGGTTGCTTCTGAAAAATCAGCTAATACTTTTTCTAAAGATTCTTTTTCAATATTTAAAAGCTGAGCTTCAGGAATTCCATTTTCTAATAAATATTTTTTTAAAATCGGAAGTGGATCCGATTCATAAGATTTCGCAAGCTCTTCCTCATTTCTATAAAATTCTTTTCTAACGCCACTCGTGTGATGCCCTAATAACGGCACTTTAGCGTGTACAAGCCATGGAACACAATTGTTTCGCACATCGTCTATCACCATTTGCATGGTTTCAAATGATTCGATAAAATTAGTGCCATCAATACTGATTCTGTTAATGCCTTTAAATCCTTCAATAAATTCGAATGCGTTTGTGGTACGCGCTTCTTTTGAGGTAACGCTTATTCCCCAATCATTATCTTGAACCAAATAAATAATCGGCAATTGATGTAATGCGGCAAATTGAAATGCTTCACTCACTTCGCCTTCAGTAACAGAAGCATCTCCCAATGAACAAATAACAATAGGAGACGTGTTTTCTTTTATTAAATTGCTTTTTATGGATTGTAAATATTTTAAACCTTGTGCCACACCTGTTGTAGGGATGGCTTGCATTCCGGTTGCACTGCTTTGATGAATAATGGTTGGTTTGTCGTTGCCTCTGTAATTTGGGTGATTGTAATATTCTCGCCCTCCTGTAAAAATATCATTTCCTTTAGCTAACAATTGAAGCATTAATTCGTAAGGTCTAAAGCCTAATCCAAGCATAATGCTTTCATCTCGATAATATGGACTTACATAATCACAAGGCATTAAATTAAAAGCGGTGGCTAGCTGAATTGCTTCGTGACCTCTGGATGTACTATGTACGTATTTACAAATCGTGCGATTGGCTTCGTAAGTTTCTGCCATTGCTTTGGCGGTGCACATTAGCGTATAAGCGCGTAATAAAATATCGGTTTGAATTGGCATGTTGCAAGTTATAAAAAAAGCCAAACTGAAATTTGGCTTTGGGTAATTATTTTAATGTTGATTCAAAATGAAAAAATTATTTCATTTTAAAGGTTTCCAAAAACTTAGTGGTGAAATTCCCTTTTCTGAAATCTTCATTTTGCATTAATTGTAAATGAAAAGGAATGGTTGTTTTTATTCCTTCAATTACATATTCGCTTAATGCTCTGTGCATCGTATCAATAGCTTCTTCACGTGTTTGAGCAACAGCGATTAGTTTAGCGATCATGCTATCATAATACGGCGGAATTACATAACCAGCATACACATGACTATCCACGCGTACGCCATGTCCTCCCGGCGTGTGTAACACCGTTATTTTTCCTGGACTTGGTCTGAAGTCATTATATGGATCTTCGGCATTTATACGGCATTCAATAGCGTGCATAACTGGATAATAATTTTTACCCGTAATTTTTTCGCCTGCTGCAATTTTAATTTGCTCTTTAATTAAATCGTAGTTGATTACTTCTTCGGTAACGCAATGTTCAACCTGAATACGCGTGTTCATTTCCATGAAATAGAAATTGCGGTGCTTATCTACCAAGAATTCAATTGTACCTACACTTTCATAATTGATGGCTTGTGCAGCTTTGATGGCAGCATTTCCCATTCTTTCTCTTAATTCATCAGTCATAAATGGTGAAGGTGATTCTTCAACCAATTTTTGATGTCGACGCTGAATTGAGCAATCTCTTTCACTTAAGTGACAAACATTTCCATATTGATCACCAGCAATTTGAATTTCTATATGGCGTGGTTCTTCTACGAATTTCTCCATATAAATACCATCATTTTTGAAAGACGCTGCTGCTTCTGCTTTTGCGGTTTCAAACGCTTTTTCAATTTCACTTTCTTGTGTTACCACACGCATACCTTTTCCACCACCACCGGCGGTTGCTTTTAAAATCACTGGATACCCAATTTCTTTTGCTGATATTTTTGCATGGTCTACGCTTTCCAATAATCCTTCTACTCCTGGAACTACTGGGACGCCTGCTTTGATCATGGTTTCTTTAGCGGTTACTTTATCGCCCATAGAATTAATCATTTCAGGTGTTGGCCCGATGAATTTTATTCCATGATCTGCACATATTTTAGCAAACTTGCTGTTCTCCGCTAAAAATCCGTATCCCGGATGAATGGCATCAGCGTTTGTAATTTCGGCTGCAGCCATGATGTGTGGAATATTTAAATAACTATCCGCACTTGATGGTTTACCAATACATACGGCTTCATCTGCAAATTTTACATGTAAACTGTCTTTATCCGCTGTTGAATAAACCGCCACAGTTTTGATGCCCATTTCTCTGCAGGTTCTGATTACACGAAGGGCAATCTCACCTCGGTTGGCAATTAATATTTTTTTAAACATAAATTAGTAATTGTTGATTCGAAAATTTAAAAAATCAAGCAAGCATACACTTTACTTGCGTTTAATCGAAAACGGTATTGATTAAGCTGGATCAACCAAAAATAATGGTTGGTCGTATTCAACCGGACTTGCATCGTCAACCAATACTTTTACGATTGTTCCTTTTACTTCACTTTCAATCTCGTTGAATAATTTCATCGCTTCAATAATGCAAAGTACTTTTCCTGGTTTAATTTCGTCGCCAACACTGGCAAAAATTGGTTTCCCAGGTCCTGCTTGGCGATAGAAAGTACCAATCATTGGACTTTTTACGGTGATTAAATTATCTGTTTTTGGCGCTGCTGCTTCAGGAGCACTTGCCGCTACAGGTGCAGTTGCTTGTGGTGCAGATGGAGCTGGCGCATAAGTTGGTTGCGCAGAAGCAATAATGTTTTGAACGGGATCGCTTTTTTGTTTGATAGTAATTTTTTTGCCATCTTCTTCAATTGTGATTTCGCCAATTGATGTTTTGTTGATTAATTTAACCAACTCTTGAATTTGCTTAATGTCCATGTGATTAGTTTGAAAATGAATTAATTGTTATCAAATTGAGTGGCGAAGATAATGATAAGTTGTATAAACTGCACAATTTTAAAATTATCATTTTTGATTAAAAACGAACAAAAAAAGGTATAAATGAATCGAAAATCAATCAAAAAACAGAAAATCTGCCCGAAATCTGCCCAAAATAAAAAAGGCCAGAATTGAATCCGGCCTTATAAAATGAAGTTTTAGTTTTTTATTTTACACGCTCAACGTACTCACCCGTTTTGGTGTTGATGCGAATCATTTCGCCTTCGTTTACAAAAAGCGGTACGTTTACCGTTGCACCTGTTTCTACCGTAGCAGGCTTCAGTGTTCTTGTTGCCGTATCTCCTTTCATTCCTGGTTCGCTATACGTTACCAACAACACAATCTTGTCCGGTAATTCAACGCCCATTGGTAAATCTGTTTCACCGTTAATTAAAATAGATACTTCTTGTCCGTCTTTCAAAAATGCTGGCGCATCAATCATTGACTCTGGAACGGTTACTTGCTCGAAAGTTTCGCCATCCATGAAACTATATCCCGTATCATCTTTATACAAATATTGATATGCCTTTTTCTCAACACGAACCGGGAAAATGGTTTCACCACTATTCCATGTTACTTCAATTGTTCTTGCATTATCTACACCTTTTAATTTTGCCCAAACTTTTGCTGCTGCACGAGCAGTTTTGTTCTGACCAAATTCAATCACGGTATATAAATTGTTGTCAATTTTTAAAATTAACCCTGAGCGCATGTCTGCTGTTGTTGCCATAAAATTATTTTATTGTAATTTTTAATTTTCACAAAAGTAACAATACTATTCAAAAAAAGGAAAAATTATAAATTGGCTAACAAATTAAACTTTTGGTTTTTTTTGTTTTGCAGTAAATTCGCACCGAATTATAACCAATCAACAAAAATTATTCTTTAATATTAATTTCAAAATCTAGGTTTAAAAACTAAAAAAGATCAAAACATGAAAAAGTTAATTGTTATTATGCTATTGCTTTCTATCGGAACTGCTGTTTTTGCCCAAAAAAAAGTTGTAAAAAAAGCCACACCTAAAAAATCAACCACAGCTGTAAAAAAAGTAGTTGAACCAGCAGTGCCTCAAGTAGATAAAAAAATCGCTACGATTCCAACTTTCGTTTTGGATAATGTGGTAGACAGCACAGCTTTTACAGATGCCAACTTGGATAAAACCAAAAAAACCATTTTCATTTATTATGGTCCTGATTGTGGACATTGTGTTCACTTTGCTAGAAAAATGATGGATAGTATTTCAATGTTCAAAAACACTCAAATTGTAATGATGTCGTCTGTTGATTACCAAAGAATTAAAACCTTTTACTACGACAATAAAATGAACGACATTCCATTTATAACGATGGGACGTGATCCTAAATATGCTTTTGTGAGTTTATTTGACATTCGTCAATTCCCATCTGCATATTTGTATGATGAAAAAGGAAAGTTTGTAAAAAGCTATTCAAGTGAAGTAGCGATTGCAGACCTAATCAATTATTAACATCAAAATTTTTTTAAGATATTTCCTTGAACACCGAATAGTAAATATCATTAAGATTAACTTTGCCCCGAAAATTTTATTTCAATCAAAAAAATATAAATTATGAAAGTAACTGTAGTAGGTGCTGGAGCTGTTGGAGCTACTTGTGCCGATAACATTGCTCGTCGTGAATTATGCGACGAGTTGGTAATCCTTGACATTAAAGAAGGCGTTGCAGAAGGAAAAGCAATGGATTTGATGCAAACCGCACAATTAGAAGGTTTTGATACAAAAATCACCGGAAGCACGAATGATTATTCAAAAACTGCAGGAAGTACAGTAGCGGTAATCACTTCAGGTATTCCTCGTAAACCAGGAATGACTCGTGAAGAGTTGATTGGTATCAATGCAGGGATTGTAAAATCAGTTACTGAAAATTTGTTGAAACATTCTCCAGAAGTAATAATCGTGGTGATTAGTAATCCAATGGATACCATGACTTATTTAGCTTTGAAATCAAGTGGTATTCCTAAAAATAGAATCATCGGAATGGGCGGTATTTTAGATAGTGCACGTTTCCGTTTTTATTTAAGTCAAGCGATGCAATGTTCACCAAACGATTTACAGGCAACTGTTGTAGGTGGTCATGGAGATACTACAATGATTCCATTAACGCGTTTGGCTACTTATTGCGGAACACCAGTTTCAAACTATTTAGATGAAGTAACTTTGGCTAAAGTAGCAGCAGATACAATGGTTGGCGGTGCTACATTAACTGGATTATTAGGTACTTCAGCATGGTATGCACCAGGATCTGCTGGGGCAACTTTAGTAGAAGCGATTATCCGTGATGAAAAGAAAATGATGCCTTGTTGCGTTTCTTTAGATGGAGAATATGGATTAAACGACATCTGCTTGGGCGTTCCAGTAATCATCGGAAGAAATGGTTGGGAATCAATTGTTGATTATAAATTAAATGAAACAGAAATGGCTGCCATGCACAAAAGTGCTGAAGCGGTTAAAAGTATGAATACTGTTTTAGCTACACTTTCTATTTAATTTCAAAGGTCAACATATCAAAACCGTCTCCTAATAAGGAGGCGGTTTTTTATTTTAATCTATTAATTTCGTGAGAGAATAAATAAGTAATAAGTAAAAATTAAAAAGTAAAAAAACTTGCTCGTTGTGGCGAGTCAAAAATTTAAAGTCAAAAAATGAAAAACGAACAGTCTTATAACATTCCATTGAAATTTAGAAAAATGGAAAATTTACATATCGTATTTTGGTTGTTTAAAGATTTGTCCTGGTGCATGATTTGGAAGCCATTGGGAATAGCCATGATTTTTCCAACATTATTGATATCAATTATTATTGCATGGCGAACACGAAAATTCATGAGCGAATTATGTCACAACCTCGCCATAATTGTTTGGATTACAGCCAATAGCTATTGGATGATTTCTGAATTTTTTGCTTTTGATTCACTTCCGTTGTTTGGCATTTTTACATACAAACATTTGGCCTTAATTCCATTTACATTGGGTATCCTTTTATTGGCATTTTATTATGCCATTTGGAAGCCAAAACATAAAGATGAATTAGAAACAATGTAACAAGGCATTTGTCGTGGCTTTGGTTTGACTTATATTTGCGTACAATTTTAAAGTTACCTTTCAATTTATTAAATATGTTCAGAACACATACCTGTGGAGAATTAACCATCAATGATGTAAACAAAAATATTTCTTTGGCTGGATGGGTACAAACCATTCGCAAATTTGGAAGCATCACTTTTGTGGATTTAAGAGATAGATACGGAATAACACAATTGTTGTTTTCTGAATCATTAAATGAAAAATTGGAAGCCAATCCATTGGGCAGAGAATATGTACTTCAAGTTTCTGGTGTAGTAAACGAAAGAAGCAGCAAGAATTCCAATATGCCTACTGGCGAAATTGAAATTGCTGTTTCGGATTTTTCCATTCTTAATAAATCAGTAACACCTCCTTTTACCATTCAAGATGATACTGATGGGGGAGATGAACTTAGAATGAAATACCGCTTCTTGGATTTGAGAAGACAAGCCGTAAAAAAGAATTTGGAGTTGAGATATGCGGTAGGAAGAAGCACCAGAAATTATTTACATGAGCAACAATTCATGGATATTGAAACGCCTTTTTTAATAAAGTCAACACCTGAAGGCGCGCGTGATTTTGTGGTGCCAAGCAGAATGAATGCCGGACAATTTTACGCACTTCCTCAATCGCCTCAAACCTTCAAGCAATTGTTGATGGTAAGTGGTTACGATCGTTACTATCAAATTGTAAAATGTTTTAGAGATGAAGATTTACGTGCCGATCGTCAGCCTGAATTTACACAAATAGATTGCGAGATGTCGTTTGTAGAACAAGAAGACATTTTAAACATGTTTGAAAATTTAATCAAAAGGATTTTTAAAGATGTAAAAAATATATATTACACAGATGCAGTAGAAAGAATGACTTGGGAAGAAGCCATGTGGAATTTCGGAAACGATAAGCCAGACATTCGTTTTGATATGAAATTGTGTAACCTTAAATTTCCATCACATACATTTCCAACAAAATCAAATATATCTTCATTAATCAGCGGTGTTGATTTTAAAGTGTTTGATGAATCAGAAACCGTTATAGCATTAGCCGCTCCGGGTTGTAGTGAATATACACGTAAGCAATCCGATGAACTAACGGAGTGGGTTAAACGTCCTCAGATTGGTATGAAAGGTTTGGTGTACATCAAATGCAATCTTGATGGAACGTTTAAAAGTAGTGTAGATAAATTTTATTCAGAAGAGAAATTAAAAGCCATTGCCGAAGCTACAAAAGCTCAAGTGGGCGATATGATTTTTATTGTTGCTGGTGCTGAGGAAAGAACGCGTAAAGCAGCTAGTGAATTGCGTTTGCATTTGGCACAACAATTGGGAAAACGTAATCCAGAAGTGTTTAAATTGTTATGGGTACTAGATTTCCCATTATTTGAATACGCTGAAGATGACAATCGTTGGGTAGCACGTCATCATCCCTTTACTTCACCAAAGCCTTCTGATATCGAAACCATGATTAACAATAATCCGGTTATCGAAAATCCATCAGAATATTTAAAGCACCCGTATGCCAATATCAAAGCCAATGCGTATGATATGGTGTTAAACGGAAATGAAATCGGTGGCGGTAGTATTCGTATTTTTCAAAAGGAACTACAACAGAAAATGTTTGCAGCCTTAGGCATGGATGAGCATGAGCAACAACATAAATTTGGGTTTTTATTAGGTGCGTTTGAATATGGAGCACCACCTCATGGTGGTATTGCATTTGGTTTCGACAGACTTTGCTCTATTTTAGGAGGCAGCGAAAGCATTAGAGACTTTATTGCGTTTCCAAAAAACAATAGCGGCAGAGATGTAATGATTGATGCACCTTCAACCATTGATGATAAACAATTTGATGAGCTTCAAATTAAGCTTGATTTAAAAGATTAATTAAAAATCATGCATCTTCCACCTTTAGCTGAAAGACTTCGCCCCCAAAAATTAGACGATTTGGTTGGGCAGGAACACCTCACTGGAAAAAGAAGTATTTTAAGGTCAGCCATTGAACAAGGTAAAATTCCTTCTATCATTTTATGGGGTCCTCCGGGCGTGGGTAAAACAACCATCGCCGGAATAATTGCCATTACTTTACAACAGCCATTTTTTACCTTAAGCGCCATTTCTGCTGGCGTTAAAGACATTCGAGAAATTATAGACATTGCCAAAACAAAGAACGGCGCCATTTTATTTATTGATGAAATTCATCGTTTCAATAAAGGCCAGCAAGATGCTTTATTGGGTGCTGTAGAAAAAGGCATCATCACTTTAATTGGTGCTACTACCGAAAACCCTTCATTCGAAGTGAATAGTGCGTTGTTGAGTAGAAGTCAGGTGTATGTGTTGAAAGCCTTGTCTGAAAAGGATTTGAATGCATTGTTGAACATTGCATTAGAAAAAGACGAAACCCTTTCTTCAAAGAAAATAATTTTAAAAGAAACAGAATCATTGATTCGCTTATCTGGTGGAGATGCCAGAAAGCTTTTAAACTTATTTGAATTGGTTTGCGATCAAGTGGGTTTGAATGGTTTAATTACGGATGAACTGGTGATGCAAATTGCGCAACAAAAAATTGCGTTGTACGATAAAAAAGGGGAACAACATTATGATATCATTTCGGCATTTATAAAAAGTATGCGTGGAAGTGATCCCAATGCAGCGGTGTATTGGTTGGCGCGGATGATTGAGGGTGGGGAAGATGTGAAATTTATTGCTAGGAGAATGATGATTTTTGCAAGTGAAGACATTGGAAATGCGAATCCCAATGCATTGTTATTGGCCAATACAACCTTTCAATCCGTGAATGTAATTGGTTATCCCGAAAGCAGAATTATTCTCTCTCAATGCGCTGTATATTTGGCGACATCTGTAAAAAGCAACGCGTCGTATTTAGCGATTGACGAGGCATTAGCAATGGTGCGAAAAACGGGAGATTTGCCCGTACCACTTCATCTTAGAAATGCACCAACAAAAATGATGAAGCAAATGGATTATGGCAAGGACTATCAATATGCACATCAATTTGAAAACAATTTTGTACTTCAAGAATTTTTGCCGGAAGCCATTTCTGGAACACGATTTTATTCGCCACAAAAAAATGCGAGAGAAGAAGAAATTCGCCAATTTTTAAAGTCGCGCTGGAAGGACATTTATGGCTATTAAATCAAACTTATGCATTCGTTAAACTGGACATACAAACATTTTACATCATTAACTACACAAGAATTATATACCATTCTTTCGCTTAGAAGTGAGGTATTTGTGGTTGAACAAAATTGTGTGTATTTAGATGCCGATAATAAAGATGTTGATGCTTGGCATTTGTGTGGTTGGAGAGATGGTGTATTGGTTGCTTATGTTCGAATCCTAGCTCCAGGCGTTTCTTATGAAGAGGCCAGTATAGGTAGGGTGCTTACCAATTCTGTATTTCGTAAACATGGATATGGTATTGAATTAATGAAAGTAGCTATTGAAAAGACTTTACAACAGTATGGTGTGCAAAAAATAAAAATAGGTGCACAATTGTATCTACTAAATTTTTATAGCAATTTGGGTTTTACACAAACCAGCGAAGTCTATATGGAAGATGGTATTCCACACATTGAAATGCTATTTGATAAAGAAAAAGCTTGATCAAAAAAGATTACATCAATTCCGCCTTTACATATTTTGCGGTAATGCTTTCTTTTACAGAAACCATTTTTTCCGGTGTCCCTTCATACAAAACCTTTCCACCTCCATTGCCACCTTCCGGTCCAATGTCGATGATGTGATCGGCTACTTTTATCATATCCAAATTGTGTTCAATTACCAAAACGGTGTTGCCTCTATCAACTAATTTTTGAAGCACATCTACCAATAACCCTATATCTTGAAAGTGAAGCCCAGTGCTTGGTTCATCTAAAATATAAAACGTTTTTCCCGTATCTCTTTTGCCCAATTCGGTGGCGAGTTTCACCCTTTGTGCTTCACCACCGCTTAAGGTAACAGCGCTTTGTCCGAGTGTGATATAGCCCAGTCCTACATCTTGCAACACTTTTACTTTTCGATAGATATACGGAACAGCCGAAAAGAATTCCACCGCTTCTTCAACCGTCATGTTTAATACATCACTAATTGATTTTCCTTTGTACCGAATTTCAAGGGTTTCGCGATTGTATCTTTTGCCATTACATTTTTCACAATGCACCATTACATCTGGTAAGAAATTCATTTCTATCACACGCATGCCACCACCTTCGCAGGTTTCGCATCTGCCACTTTTTACATTAAAAGAAAAACGCCCTGCTTGATATCCCCTGATTTTTGCTTCGGGTACAGATGCAAACAACGTTCTGATGTCTGTAAAGAATCCACAGTATGTAGCAGGATTGCTTCTTGGGGTTCTTCCAATTGGGCTTTGGTCTATTTCAATAACTTTATCAATATGCTCCAAACCCTTTACTGACTTGTATTTCAGCGGTGCGGTTTTAGAATTGTAACAATATTGATTTAAAATGGGATACAATGTTTCATTGATTAATGTTGATTTCCCACTACCACTAACACCTGTCACAAAAATCAGTTTGCCTAATGGAAACGATACCGAAATATCTTTTAAGTTGTTGCCACAAGCGCCATTAACTACGATAGAATTTCCATTGCCAGATCTACGTTCAACTGGAACGGCGATTTTTTTTGTTCCGTTTAAATATTGTGCTGTATCGGAATTGCTGTTTATAACGTCTTGAGGTGTTCCTTCTGCTACGATTTTTCCACCATGAATGCCCGCTTTGGGTCCAATGTCAACCAAATAATCTGCGGCTAACATAATGTCTTTATCGTGTTCAACTACCAACACCGAATTGCCAATATCTCTTAAATTACAAAGCGCATTTATTAATCGTTGATTGTCGCGCTGATGCAAACCAATACTGGGCTCATCCAAAACATACGTGATGCCTTGTAATTGAGATCCTATTTGAGTGGCCAAACGAATACGTTGATATTCACCACCACTTAAACTTTTTGATGGTCGGTTTAAGGTGAGATACGTTAATCCTACATTCAACAAAAATTGCAGACGCTCTCTAATTTCTTTAAGCACATCTTTAGCAATTTCATTTTGTTTTTTGGACAGTCTTTTTTCGATATCAGCAAACCATTCACTTAACACATCTAAGTCCATATCGCTCAGTTCTGCAATATTTTTGTTGTCAACTTTAAACCATAAACTTTGTTTTTTAAGCCTTGTGCCTTCGCAGGTTTCGCAAGGTTTTAAAATCATGAATTTTTCCGCCCAATCCCTAACCGCTTCAGAAGTATTTGTAGATGAAAACCATCGCTTAATCATATTTATCGCACCTTCATATTCATCTGCATAATAGCTAGATGTTTTTTCGCTGAAATTTGCTGCATCATTTAAATCTTCTTCATTTTGAATGTCTTCCATTCCATACAATAATAAATTCAGTGCTTTTTCTGGTAAGGTTTGAATTGGCTTGTCTAAACTGAATTTATACTTTTTAGCCAATTGATGCACCTGCTTAAAAGAAGTCACATCCCTTGCTTCTCCAATTGGAACGATTCCGCCTTCATTAACAGTTTTTGAATCATCAGGAATGATGGCTTCCATATTGATTTGATATACATTTCCTAAACCTTTACAAACCGGACAAGCGCCATAAGGAGAGTTAAAAGAGAAAGCATTTGGCGAAGGTTCTTCATAAGAAACACCCGTGTCTAAGCACATCAATTGTTTGCTGTATTGCGTAACTGAGTTTTGATCATTAATCAATAAAAACAAAAGATCTTTACCAAGTTGTAATGTTTTTTGCACACTCTGACTCAACCTAAGTTTCATGTCGTCAGAAACTTGTAATCGGTCAACCACTACTTCGATGTCGTGAATTTTATATCTATCCACCTGCATTTTGGGTGTTAAGTCCATCACTTCACCATCCACTCGAACTTTTAAAAAACCCTTTTTACGAATGTCTTCAAAGAGTTCGCGGTAATGACCTTTTCTACCCCTCACTAACGGAGCGAGAAGGCTGATTTTTTTATTATTGAATTTCTCAAAAATGGATTGCACAATTTCCTCTTCACTGAATTTAACCATTTTTTTGCCTGTATTAAAACTATACGCATCACTGGCTCTGGCAAAAAGCAATCTTAAGAAATCATATATCTCGGTGATGGTGCCCACACTGCTTCGTGGGTTTTTATTGGTTGTTTTTTGTTCAATAGAAATCACAGGAGAAAGTCCGGTTATTTTGTCTACATCAGGCCTTTCCATATCGCCAACAAACTGACGAGCATAAGCCGAAAAACTTTCCATGTAACGACGCTGTCCTTCGTTATAAATCGTATCGAATGCTAGAGAAGATTTTCCACTACCGCTAACACCTGTAAAAACAACGAGTTTGTTCTTAGGCAAGCTTATGTCGATGTTTTTTAAATTATGTTCCCGTGCACCAATCACTTCAATGAAAGTATCAGAGGTATTTTTAGTTGTTGCGATAGATTTTTTAGCAGCCATAATGAAATTAATCCGCCAAAGTTACGGGTAATATAATTCGAACAAGTCCAAATTGTGATTATTAAAAGTTGATAATTAAGTAAAAATCAAAAATTTAAAATTAAAAATACAAATCAACTTTTTTCGATTTTCATTATTCAGTTAGAATCTCATTTTTAATAATAAAATCTAGATATAGATAATTTGAAATTAGAAGAGAAAAAGTTTTCTACTCCTTAATGCGAAATGAAATAATAGAACATTTCCTTGTACTTTTCTTCAGTAAAAGTTTTGCCAAGGATGCTGTAATTTTTAATATCTAAAATGTATTTAAAGCAAAATTTTGAAAGTTCTAATTTGTTTTCATCAGTTTTCAATAAACCAGTCAATTCAAATGCTTGCTCCGAAGTAATACAGTTTTTTGAAACCAGCGATTTTGATTTATTTAATTTTTGTAGATCATTTGATTCGTTTGCAATTTCATTTCTGATTTTTTCGAAAGCAGATTTGTGCATAGGCCATCCATTGTTGCATTGCCAATTTTCAGGCTCAACCAATACAAGTTCGCTAACTGGAGTAGTGTTGACAATTACTGGAGGAATGAATTTGATAGAATCTTGTTTTGCTTTTTTATTTATTTTTTTTGAAGGATTTATTTTAGTGGTAGGTTTTGAAGTAATTGGTTTAGTAGAAATGGAATCTTTTATTGGTTCGACTTTCTTTATGATTTCTTTTTTCTTTTTTACAACCACTGATTTTTTTATTGCTACGCTAGAGTCACTGGTTTTATTTAAACTTTCTTTTGGAATTGTTTTGGAAGAAATGGAATCTTTTATTGGTTCGATTTTCTTTATGATTTCTTTTTTCTTTTTTACAACCGCTGATTTTTTTATTGCAACGATAGAGTCGTTATTTTTTGATTCTACCAAAGTCGGAGCAGATGAAGGGTTATCGTAATTATAAACAAAAACATCTTTTTCTGAAACGATATCAACTACAGCCGGCATGGTTTTGAAAACTATTTTTGCAGCGTTGTTTTCTTTTACAATATCGTAATAAAAATCCCTGAAAATTCCGGACTTATTGCAAATAAAAAGCTTATTACGATTTGCGGTTAAATGTGAGGCATCAGCAAATTCGATTTTTACATCGTATGAATATTTGTACATTTTTTCAACACGTACTTTGGTTTGAGGGACATCGTTTATTTTGACGTTATTGATATACAGAAAAAAGGTTTCTCCACTAGGAGAGCTTATGTTTAAACAACCATATTTGGGCTTTTGGCCAAAAAGAAATAATGGAAAAAAAAGTAGGGCTAAGCAAGTAATTTTCATGAGTGTATATTTAAATTCAAAATGCAAAATTCAAAAGTCAAAATTGTTGATTATTATTTCCCAATTAATTTTTTACTTTTTACTTATTACTTTTCAATTATTAATTCAAAATAGTATTTATAAATGTGCTCTGTTGTTATAGAACCTAATTTTTATACAATTTGATAAACTTAAAGTTAAGTAATTAATCAATAAATCAAATCTTAACAGTTACAATTATTATATTTGCGCCATCAAAAATTTATGTATGAAAGTTGTTTTAATTTCTATTTTTCTATGCTTTCAAGTTTTCGTTATGAAAGCTCAAGAAAATGACAATTGTGTTCATAAATGCAGTCGTGTATTATCTGATGTTTCCACAAATCGAGTAACTTATTATCAAGAAACATCAATGGCGAAATATGATGTAAAATATTTGAAATTAGATATTGCTGCAGAAACAGGCAGCAGATTTATTTCTGGAAATGCGCTTACCGTTGCTAAAGTAGTTTCTCCGCTTGATACTTTTATCACAGAGTTGCGTGCCAATATGATTGTTGATTCAATTAAAGTCAATGATTTAATAACTGCTTTTTCACAGTCTTCTGACCATATTTTCATTCCATTGGGTTCTACTCAATCTGTTGGTTCTTCAATATCTGTGTTGATTTATTATCATGGCACATCAAATAATTTGGGTGTTTATGCAGGTACAAGCAGTGGCTTAACTTACGTGGCTACTTTATCGGAAAGTTATCAAGCTAGAGAATGGTTTCCATGCAAACAAATATTATCTGATAAAATTGATTCTGCTGATATTTGGGTGACCACAAACAATGTAAATAAAGTAGGTTCTAATGGATTATTACAAGGCGTTGATGTGTTGCCTTCTAGTAAAGTTCGTTATCGTTGGAAAACCAATTATCCAATGAATTACTACATGCCATGTATCGCAGTGGGTAATTATCAAGAGTATTTGAATTATGCAAAACCGGCTGCTATGGCACCAGATTCAATATTAGTACAGCACTATATTGTAAACACACCAACATATTTAACTTCAGTAAAAACAAATCTCGATAAAACACCCACTTTTATTGAAAAGATGAGTGAGCTTTTTGGATTATATCCATTCAAGGATGAAAAATATGGCCATTCGATGGCAAATATTGGTGGCGGAATGGAACATCAAACCATGTCTACCATGGTGAGTTTCGGCTCAACTTTAATTGCGCATGAATTGGGACATCAATGGTGGGGCGACCATGTAACTTGTGCAAGCTGGAACGACATTTGGTTGAATGAAGGTTTTGCTACTTATGCAGAACAATTGATGATTGAAAAATTGCCTGCATTATTTACTACAACTTCAGCAACGGCAAATATGTTGAATTTGCATACCAGCGTTTTATCTGCAACTAACGGTAGTGTCTACGTGCCAGACGCTTCTTTGTTTGACGAAAACAGAATATTTAGTTCAAGATTGAGTTATAACAAAGGTGCAACCACCATTCATAATTTAAGATTTGAAATGCAAAGCGATACTTTGTTTTTCAAAACGTTGAAAAATTATCAACAACAATATCACAACAATGTGTCTACAACAAACAATTTCAAAGCGGTAGCGGAAAATACAAGTGGAAAAAATTTGACAGATTTTTTTAATCAGTGGATTTATGGAGAAGGTTATCCAACGTATAACATCACCTATTACAGACCTAATGGAGATTCGATGTTATTATTGGTAAATGAAACCGTAAGCGCTCCAACGGTTACGCCATTTTTTAAAGGACTGTTAGAATTAAAAATTACATCATTACAAGGAGATACAACTATATTGGTAAATGTGACAGGTAATAATCAAGTGTTTAAAATTGGGTACAGAAAAACGCCAACAGGAATAGTTATCGATCCAAACAACTGGATTGTAAATAAATCTGGATCCGTAATAAGCGGAGTGGTATTGCCTGTAAGATTAATATCATTTACTGGAACAGCAACAGCAGATTGTTTGATGAATTTAAATTGGAAAACAGCAGATGAATTCAATGTAACCAAATACGAAATTGAAGTTAGCAGTAATGGATTGAATTTTACTAAAATAGGTGAGCAAGTTGCATTAAGAAATGCAACAAACGATTATACATTTTCTACACTAGATAATATACATGCCTATAGTTATTTTAGATTAAAAATTGTGGAATCAGATGGAAGTTATAGTTATACCACAACAGTGAATTTGGAAACGAAATGTCCATTGGAATTTGGTGTTGAGTTTAGTCCGGTACCATTTCAAAACAATTTAAATATTCGCGTGCAATTGGGTATATCAAATGAAATTATTTTGGTATTAACGAATAGTGTTGGACAGATCATTAAAAAAGAGAAACGTTCATTATCAAGAGGAATCAACAATTTTAGCTGGTCAAATATGAATCATTTGGCTGCAGGAACGTACATAATTTCTGTTACGGATCAATTTGGAAATAAAACAGTAAAAAAGTTGGTGAAAAATTAATTAGCTTTAAAAAGAATTTATAATTTAAAACGAGGATTAATGCAAATTGAAATTTTAAAATCAAAGGTTCATCGTGCTGTGATTACAGAAGCGAATTTAAATTATGTAGGTAGTTTAACATTGGACGAAGATTTAATGGATGCTGCCAATATGATTGAGCACGAGAAGATACATGTGGTAAATGTAAATAATGGCGAACGTATAGAAACCTATTTAATAAAAGGACCTCGCGGTAGTGGGGTAGTTTGTTTAAATGGTGCAGCTGCAAGAAGAGGCGAACCTGGAGATGTGATTATAGTGATTTCTTATGCCATCATGGATTTTGAAAAAGCAAAAACACATAAGCCAACCGTTGTTTTCCCTAAAGAAGGAAACGTGCTTTAAAGCATTTGCTTAATAATTAGGTTTGATTTTTAATAAAAATAAAAATATTTCAAATGAACAAATTCATTGCCATAGCTTTTTTTATGATTGTTTCTATTGCAGCAATAGCGCAGAAATCCACCTTATATAATCCAGAGGCGAATGCGAAAATGGATATTGAAAATGCATTGAAAAAAGCAAAGGCTGAACATAAATTCGTATTGCTTCAAGGTGGAGGAAATTGGTGCCCATGGTGTATTGAATTTCATAGATCTTGTACCGCAGATAAACAAATAGATTCAATCATAAATGCAAATTTTGTTTGGTATCATTTGAATTATAGCAAGGAAAATAAAAATGAAGATTTGTTTAAAAAATATGATTATCCACAAAGATTCGGCTTCCCGATTTTTATCATTTTAAATGAAAAAGGTGAGCGCATTCATACGCAGAATTCGGAATATTTAGAAGATGGTAAAAAAAGCTACGACAAGAAGAAAGTGATTTCTTTTTTAGAGAATTGGTCTCCATCGGCTTTGGATCCTACAAAATATTAATTGATTTTTATTCAGACTCATTTTGCAGTAATTCCACTTCATACAAGCCGTGAAATAAATAATATTTTTTCGTGTCTATTTCTAAGCATTTATATCGGCTACGTACTTTTTCTACTTTGATAAATTTCCGATTTCCTTTGATGACAAATTGCGCTCCGATTGACAATTGTTCTACTAGGCAATGATTGTCTT
>Ga0304730_1000798_pt1 | contig 25715 bp, 24 predicted proteins | sample M_130628_MF_Meta_FD_190474 | JGI IMG/M metagenome (GOLD analysis project Ga0304730, IMG submission 190474) | Freshwater microbial communities from Lake Montjoie, Canada to study carbon cycling - M_130628_MF_MetaG (v2) (version 2) | ecosystem: Environmental > Aquatic > Freshwater > Lake | place...
GGCTCTCGACCTCAAGGAAACAACTGCCTTCCATGGGAGCGTGCCCCTCAAACCAGCATGGCAATACTTGCTCGTGCCCGACAACGATTGGCCCGCACTCATCCAATCGCATCAAACGAGGGCCGCTATACAGCCCGTATGCGTTGATGGATTGGACGGCCGGATTCTCAAGCGTCATTCCGAGAAGTCGAAAGCGATCAGCATCAGTCGGCGTCACAGTCATGCTCACCCCCCCCCAAAAAACAAAAACGTGGTTTACCGAACGAACGACCTGATCAGCGGCGGACCACTGGCTCTGTCTCTCCGCTGGATTCTATCCGCCGTCTGATCCAGCGACTGGTTCGGCTTAGCGCGGTCTAGCAAGGCTCATTTCATGCCAGCCCTGCGACACCTAAATATCCACATAAATCACGGCATATTCCTTGAGCGGCCGACTGGTATTGGCCGCCGTTTATACCAAGGAATGCCCATGAATGACAGCCTTTTCAACCGTGCCACCGATCTGGTGCGGCTCGCTACTACCATCCGCTCGGGCCTCGAATCGGCCGAACGGACCATCCCCGCGATCAACGAGCATCTTGCCGATCTGGCAACACTCGGGATCACTGATTTCCAGGTCGAGGGACCCACGATCTATTGTCGGCCCGCCGGCGTTTCATCCCGCTATGACGATGAGTTCGTCGTGTATCAGGCGGCGCTCGTCATGCCCGGCGGTATCGGCGCGGCCATCTGGGGCTCGACCGAATACCACGAGCATGCCAGCCGCCCCTATGGTGAGCCGGTCGACCTCGCGCCACGGTTCGCACCGTATGAAAAATGTCCGCCACTCGTGCGGGCGATGCTGATCGCCCACACGGGACGCATGCTCGAAAACCTGATGCAGGACGTGCGGTTGCTCGGGTCGTAATGCCCGGCTCCTGAATCGTCTGCACCGCCACGCGGCGATCCCACCACGTGGAATGTCTGTCTGCTGGCATGGCGCGTTGCCATGCCAGCCGTTTCCCAAAGTCGGTGACGCTTCTCGTCGCCGGCTCGCCCTCGTAGCCCCTCAAAGGGGAAGGAATGCGCTCATGTCTCTCCACACTGACGAAGAGTTTCTGGCCGCCGTTGCCGCCGCGCTTGGCGAATCCATCACCCTGGTCCGCCGTCGCGGGTTTCATCTTGCCGGCCAGGATGACAACCCCGAACGTCGATACCCGAATCGGCAGCACGCTCTCGTGGCCGACGGCCATGACGATGACCCGGTGGATCTGGCCGATCATGGCGTCGAATGGGACAGCCACGGCGACTCGCGGTTGCACCGCCGGCCGCGCCGGCGTCTTCCCGCCAGCCGCCGACGGAAGGCGGCCTGACAAAGGGTTCACACGGGCCGATGGCGTGGCGCAACGGGCGAGCGTTCGCCCTGCCCACGCCATCGGCGTTTTTTTCACCCCACAGGACCAATCATGAAGTCGAAACGAGAACAGCCGAAGCCCACGGCAGTGGGCGGTACAATCGAGGCCGATGACGGCGATGGCGAGATGATCGCCGTTGCCCGAGCACAGACAGAACTGATCGATATGCTGGCACGGCTCGTGCTGGCGGCGGTGGAGCAGGGGGCCGAAGCCCAGGGCAGGGCCGCCCGTCGCGAAATCACGAAGGACCAATCCGTTGAGCGAAGGAAGCGGCGACGCCGAGGCGGGGCTACCTGACTGGGCGACGGAAAAACTCACCGAGGCGTTTCACCGCATCCAAAACCAGCTTGGTGGTCGGAAGCTGTGGCATGAGCGATTCACCGATACGGATCGCAGCAAGTTCGCAGAACCGTGGCCGCAGGTCTGGGGCAGTAATCAGGGCACCATAGGAATGTGGTGCAAGGCACGTGGCACATCATGGAACCGTGCGATTGTCGAGGTGGCGCATGCACTTGGATTTCTTGATGGCCCAACACGCGATGCGTTAACAGCCGTCCTGCCAGCTGAGGATGCCAGCGACTCCGCGGAACAGCCGACGCCGAATGCCTCGCGCGTGCTGCCTATCTGGAAGAAGGCAAACGGTGAACTGCTCTATCGCGGCAATGTGATTCGCGAAGTGAAGCCAGACGCGCCGAATCTCAGGCTGATCCTCGATTCTTTTCAAGAGGCGAGGTGGGAGTCGTCGATCTACGATCCCTTTCCGCCAGATAAGAAAGCGTCTGATCGTCGGCGGCGCACAGTCGCATCGCTGAATCAGGGGCTCACGGGAATCGTTTTCCTGTGCAAAGGGAATGGCACGAAGATCAGCTGGGAAGTGGACGACGGCAAGCCCGCTGACGAGAAGGCCACGCAGTCATAACTGCCGGCTCGGCATCCTTCTTTCCGCTCGCGATCGTGCGACTCAAAGCCCTCCGACCGTGCTGTATGGGCGCGGTCATGGGCGCCAGCATGGGCGCAAGACCGCTGTTTTTCGAGGTATTTGCTTCGCGTCGGCAGCCCTCGCCGAGGAAAATAAATCCATGCGGCGATGACGTTCGCAAGGGATGCGAATGCGTTGTGCTGAGCGGGCAAGCGGGCCCGCGAGGTGCGGAATGGATTCCAGCAACTTCTACCGAGATGACGATGGCGAGCAGCTTCGTCCACTCGCCGTGCGCCCCCAGCAGGCGGCCGCCATGCTCGGTATCAGCGTGTCGTCTTTGGAACGGCTGAACAAGGCGGGCGAGATTCCGAGGTTCAAGGACGGCAACAAGGTCTTCTATCGCGTGGCGACGCTCGATGCATGGCTCGCCAGTCGCGAGACATTCGAACAGGACGGGGCGGCGTAACCGTCTCGGTCCTAGTTGGTTTCTTTCTTTCCTTCATGGAGAAATAGCTATGGCAGCGTTATGTAGTGATTCAGGAAAACGTGGAACAACGTACCGGGTGCTCCTTCGCACGCCGGATGGAAAACGGCACACGGTCCGGCTTGGTTTGGTCAGCAAGCGAATTGCGGAGACCACGAAGCGAATGATCGAGTCGCTCGAGGCCGCCAGGGCCGCTGGACACTCGCCCGATCGTGAGACGGCGGAATGGGTTGGTCGCCTTGGGGACGAGATTCATGGCCGGCTTGCCAGGGCAGGGCTGGTGTTGCCACGCGAGGAGGCTCGATCAGTGATCGTCTCGCTCGGCCAGCACCTCGAGCATTATTTCGGAAGCCTTGGTAAGCAGAAGCCCACCACCGCCCGCAATTACGCGCGTGCGAGGCGGCTCCTCGAGGAGTTTTTTGGCAAGGACCGAACCCTCGATTCGATTACGGAGGGCGATGCCGACGCCTATAAAAGATGGCTGCTCGACAGCTACGCTCCGGCATCCGCATCAGTCGACCTGCGGCGGGCGCGGCAGTATCTCAAGGCTGCCGTTCGCCGGCGGCTTATTGCCGTGAATCCGTTCGCCGAGGTGCCCTGCGGGTCGCAGGTCAACGACTCGCGGATTTTCTACGTATCACCGGAGATGATCGAAAGGGTCATCTCCGTGTGCCCCGACAATGACTGGCGGCTGATTTTCGCATTACCAAGGTACGGCGGTGTCCGCTTCCCCAGCGAGGTCGAGGACCTCAAATGGTCCGACATTGACTGGGAGAACTCACGCTTTACCGTCCACGAGAAAAAGGTGGAGCACCATCCTGGCCGTGGTGTTCGCGTGGTGCCGATCTTCAGTGAGTTAAGGCCCCACCTCGAGCGCGCGTTCCGTGAGCGTGCCCCAGGGGCGGTCTTTGTGGTGCCCCGGGCCCGTGGTGGTCGGAACCTCGGCACGTCCGCCAAGCGGTTGGTGGTGAAGGCGGGTGTTGCGGTGTGGCCGAAGCTGTTCGTGAACCTGCGCGGCAGCCGATCAGACGATCTGGACCGTAATCCGGAGATCACCGACAAGGCGATCGACGTCTGGATCGGCAACTCGGAAAAAATCCGCCGGCGTCACTACCACGGCGTGCGACCAGAGGACTGGGCGGCGGTCACCGGAAATCCGGCTCCAATTCCGGCTCCATCAGGAGCCGTCAGCGGCCATCAGGAGCCATCAGCCCTTCACGAATCCCGCGAAAAATCGCTGGACGTCCTGAAAACCGCTGAAAATCAGTACCCTCGACAGGGATCGAACCTGTAACCTTCAACTTCGGAGGCTGACGCTCTATCCAATTGAGCTACGAGGGCATCGCCTCTGAATTCTAACAGCCCCGGGGCCGCGGCAATAGGATCGCTCCGCCAGTCGGTGAAAACACCGACTGTTCGCCGGCCCAGGACCACTTCATTGCCACCCCGGCCCGCCGACGATGCGGCCCGGTGAGGCTGGCTGCATGGCTGATTTCGATGGAAGAACCAGCCCCGCTCAGGCCGACTTCCGCAGCGGTGCCGATTCACGCGACTTCCGCTGCCGCGGACGGGCCACGCCCGCATGTGGCCCGTCGATCCGGATCGTCTGCTGCTCTTCCGTCGCCGAAGCAGCTCTCTCGCCCGCCGTTGCCATCACGCTCCGCAATTGCTGGTAGCGAGCCATGGAGTCGCCAAACTGCAGGAAGGCCACCATGCGGCCTACGAGCATCGGCACCGTTCCCAGCGGTGCCCGTGCGATCGCGTGCCGCACGATCTCGACCAGATGCAGCACGAGCGCGGAAACGAACGACGAGCCGGCAACACTCCGCCAGAAGAGCCGCTCCGCATGGAGCCCCGCCTGAAACGAGGATGGCCGAACCCGGCCGGTCGTCGCGGTCGGCGCCACCACCAACGAATGCTGCTCGATCACCACCCGGCAACCACTCCTAGCCAGCGTGACCGCCATGTCGGCATCGGCGGCCGCCTCACCGCACTCCGTTGTAAATCCACGACCGGTCGTTTCAAGCAGATCAGATCGCCAAAACCCTGCCTCGAGGACCGGGCCCTGTGGCATCGTCGCACCGGTCGGCAACGTGCCAGAGGCCAGTGACTTTCGCCACTTGGTGTCGGCGGCCACGTCAATCCGCCGCCCCCCGACGGCGCATCGCACGCCCGCCGACACCACTCGCTCATGATCGTCTGCCGCCACTCCCAGCGGCACGACGGCCCCGACGTCATCATCCTCAAACCGCTCCAGCGGCAGATCGGTCCAGCCCTCCGTGGCTCGCCAACCCGCGGCCAGAATGTGCACGACGTCGCCCTCGCTGGCCGCCATGCCCAGATTCACGCAGCTCACCAGACTCGACCCGGTAGGTGCCTGGACGAACCGCACTTCCTCACGGATGTTCCAGGGGTCGGCATATTCGCAGCCGAGTGCGACGACGATCTCACAGTCGTCGGGCCGATGTTCGAGAACGCTGACGAGCGTCTCTTCCATGGCCGCGGTGTCGGCCGGCGTGGGGATGACGATCGATAGCCGCGGCGATCGCACCAGATCAAACGTGTCTGCCATCACCAGCCCCCCGGTCTTCAGTCCACCCTGCCCGCGGTGCGGTCGAACCGCTTGAGCGCGCGCACGATCCCCCCGAACACACCACCATGTATTGCTTCAGATGCCTCGCCAGCGCCGCGACGTGCGGTCGCGCTTTGTGAGGCCCGTGATCGCCACGAAAATCGCCGCCACGGCCCAGCCGTGATCAGGCGGCAGCCCGCTGCGGCTGCAGTTCCGTGAACAGGTTCACGGTGTGCAGCATCTCGCCGTCGGCGTCATAGAACTGGAGAACGCCGACGTCGATCATCCACATCGCGAACATCTCCGCGACCCGGTAGCACCGAGCCACGCAGCGGCCCCGGTCGATCCGGATGTTTTCCTGAACGTCATCGACGTCGGAGCTATCCACGCCGAGGTCGAGGAAGTAATGCGTGACCAATCGCCGCACGTCCGCGGCATTCATGTGTAAACGCATGGAAGGCAACCTCCTGTTGCGGGCTGTCGCTGGTGCGAACTATCGAACGACGTCTTGTCGATCGGGTCGGGAAACCTACTCAGGAGCGGCCGCCGCCGAAAGACTATTTTCTTTCGGCCAACAGCCACCGTCCCGACACCGAATCCCATCCGCCACAAAGGAGGATCGGCGGAAGCAGGCCGCCTTGATGATCTCACGATCGACACTCCCCCCATCCCTCATTCCCGCGCGATCTTCTCCAGATTGCCAGGCCGGACGGGTTTGTCGGTCGCGGGGGCTATAAACGGCGTGTCCAGTCGGTTGCCGCGTAGCGTTCCGCCACGAGCCGCGACACGCGATCACTTGGCCAGTCGCCTTTCACGAGTGTTGCGTTGAACGCCGTCCGAACGATCTTCTCGAGAGCCTCTCGGCCGAGATTCAGATTGGCGAGAAAATCACTGTGCGACCGTCGTGAGCGGTAGTCGGGCTCGCGGGGCGGGTGCCTGAGCACCTTCGCCACGAGGCTGAGATCAAAGCTGTCGAGCAACGTGCCATGGTAGAGAACCCCATGCCGCCGCACCCGTAGCGCATTGCCCGACACCTTCCGCTCAGGTGCGTCGTCGCTTTCCCCACGATTCTGCTCGTCCCCTTCCGAATTGCTGATCGCCAGATCGCTTGTGCCGCGTCGAGCCACCCTGTGGCCAGCATGGTGGGCCGCCGCGGGCAGGGCGGCATTGATCGCCGCTGCCAACGGATCGAGCATCGCGGCGTGGATCGCCTCGATGGCCGGAACACCCACCGGATGGGGCGTGACCACCGACCACATCAGGCAGCCCGGCCCCAGCACCACCGTGGCCCCGCCACTGGGCCTGCGGACCACCTGCACCCCAGCCGCCTCGCAGACGAGCCGGTCGAGTTCCTCATCGACGCGGCTCGAGGAGCCGAGCACCACCACCGGCTCCGGGGCCATCCAGGTGCGGACATAAGCGGTTGTGACCAATCCCTCGTGGGCCAGTTCCAACAGCGCCTCGTCGAGGGCAAGGTTCTGCTCCACTGACGGCAACGTCACATCGAGCCAGACCGCCGGCGGGGCAGGGGGGCCGCTTTCAGGATGGTTGGTGGGAGCCTCGGGACGTTGACGCACTGTGTTAGCCACCTAGACTGCTACCAGGACGAGACTGCATGGCGCGGGGTTGCCGGCCCGCGTCGCTTCCCGATTCTGGCGTTTCTTTCCGGTTTCAACACCCCTCGCGGTGCCACCCGCGGCCACCGCGTCTTCCGGCAGGCTTACTCCCCATGGCTGATTCCAACCGCCGGACCATCTCTCAAGACGATTCGCTGCCCCCTGTCGAGCCGCCCAATGCGGCGTTCCTCGTGCAGTTGTTTCTCGTCCCGGGAGTGATCGTGGCCATCATCGTCTGCGTCTGGCTGGCCTTCCATTGGCTGGCCCACCTCGGCAGCGACCCGCAGGCCTATGTCAAGACGCTCAGGCGTGACAACGAAGGCCGCTGGCAGGCAGCGCTGAATCTCGCCAACGATCTGCGCGGCCCCGGCGGCGGCGCGCTCAAGGAAGACGAATCGCTGGCCACGGAGCTCGGCCGCATCCTCACCGACGAGGCCGCCAGCGGTCGCGGCGGCGAACAGTCGCAGACCCTGCGGCTCTATCTCTGCCGGGCGCTCGGTGAGTTCGCCATTCCTGCTGCCGCCGGTCCGCTGGTGGAGCGGGCCAGCGTTCTGTCAGATCCCCAGACGGCCCGCGCGGCCGTGGAGGCCTTGGCAGTGTTGTCGACAAACCTCTTGGCCAGTGGCCGGTCGTTCGACGATGCTGCGGGTGTCACGTCCGCCGTGGTGGCCGCATCGCGAAGTGATGATGTGCCGCTGCGTTCGGCCGCCGCTTTCACGCTGGGAGTGCTCGGTGGCTCTCCGGCATTGGAACGGCTCACGGAACTCTCCGGCGACAGTGCAGACGACGTACGGTTCAATGCGGCGCTCGCCCTGGCCCGACAGGGCCGCGAGGAGTCGTTGGAGACGCTCGCCGAGATGCTCGCCCTGCCCGATGTGGCCGTGGATGCCGGAGACGCAGTCGACGTGGCCGCTCAGTCGCGTCGCTACAAGCGGGCGCTCGTGGTCGTCAATGCACTGCGCGGTCTGGCCCTGCTCGTTGACTCGACCCACGAACCACCGCCTCGGCAACTGCTTGATCGCGTGGAGCAGCTGACACAGGATCCCGTGGGAGACGTGCGGTCGAGTGCCGCAGCACTGCTTAAGAAGGTCGAACGGCTGTCCAAGCCGGCTTCCTGAGCCGATCACGCGCTGAAGAATTCGTCGAGCGCGTCACGGAGCAGTTCCGTGTCGGTTTCGAGACCCGTCAGAGCATGAAAATCGATCGCTGTCCGCGCGGCGTGGATCTCGAGCCCGTCGATGACACAGGCGCCGGCGGCTCGCGCCTCAGACACCAGCGTCGCCGGCTGACTGACGAGTGCGAAATCGGCCACCACCAGTTCGGGGCGCAGACCCGAAAACGAAGCGACCGGCTTCGGGCCGTTGGCCGGCACCGCTGAGACAACGATGCGGACGCGGTCGGGAATCGCAATCGCCGTCTCCCACGGCACGGCCGAAGCCGGGGCGGCCGCCAAACCGGTGAGTGCATCGACGAGCGCCGTCGCCCGTTCAGGCGTGCGATCACAGACAAGAATCTCGCCGACGCCCGCCAGCGAAAGCTCCAGGGCCGTGGCCCGGGCCGCGGCGCCGGCCCCGACGATGAGCACTGCCATTCCCACGGGATCGATGTGGGACCGCACTGCCTCCAGCAGGCCGCGTCCATCGGTCATGTGGCCGACAGGGCCGGTGGGCTGCCGTTCGATCAGACTGATCGCCCCGGCGAATGTGGCTGCTGGGCTGGCCGATGTCACAGCCGAGATCGCCGCAGACCGCAATGATCCGGAGAGCAGACAGCCGCGAAACCCCATGGCTGCCGCACCTTGGATCGCCTCGGCGATCCGTTCGGGCGGCACGTCGAGGGTGACAAACTGCCAGTCGAGGCCCGCCGCAGCGATCATCCGCTCAAACAGGTACTGGGCTGGAGTGCCCGCCGCGGGGCAGCCCAGCAGGGCGACGACTTCCTGAAGGGCTGGGCTCGTCATGCGGGGCTCTTCAGGGGCATGCGGGAGTCGTCAGCCGTATGGTGGGTCGCCGCATTCAGACCGTGACGTGTGTAACTTCAACAAACCGCGGATCCGAACGGATCGGATCAAAATCGGGCTCGGCACCGGTGAGATCCAGGAACCTTCCGTCGAGTGAAATCGCCTTTGTGAGGTGTTCGATGGCCGCCTGCACCCTACCCGCCAAAGCATGATAACAGGCGAGGTTGTAGAGCAGTATCGGCTCCCGCGGCGAGGCTTCGAGCCCCTGCTCCAGCGACAGAATCGCCTCGTCGAGACGCCCCAGCCGTTTGAGGCACCAGCCCATGCCCAACCACGACTCCAATCGCTTGGGCTCCTGCTCAGCCACCAGCCTCAGTGCCGCGAGCGCCTCCTCCCAGCGACCCAGGGCCCGCAGAGCCTCGCCTTCGAGAAGCTTGGCAGCCGACATGGACCGGGTGGGCTCCGGCAGCATCGCCACAAGATCGAGTGCGCGATGCAGCAGTTTCTGCGCGCTCGGCGGCAGAATCGTGTCCTGCTGGACGAGCAGTTCGCCCAGTTCGATGTAGCCGGAGGCTTCTCGGAGAATGGCTTGGCGACGGTTTCGGGGCATGGCGGTCATGGATGTATCTGTTCTCCAAAGGCCGGCCGGAGCTGGTGCCTTCCGCGGATGCTGAAAGTGTAGTCAGCCGGCAGGGCTCGTCTGCGGTCTTTCTTAGTACGCAGGACCCGCCCGGACGGGTCGGTGCCGGTTCCAGATCAAGGTTTCCGGATTGCGGCAGATTTTTGTACGAAAATTCCCGCCCGCCGCCACTCTTATTTATGGGGCAGGAGCCTGCCGGCGGTGATTTCCGGCGGAGGAGCTGCCTGCCCCAAACCAGCCCGTCCGACCCGGAGTACACGCCATGCGTCTCACCCTCAGAACCCTGCTGGCCTGGCTGGATGGCGTGTTGCCCGAAGATGAACAACAGCAGCTCGGCGCGAAGGTCTCGTCGAGTATCGTCGCCACACAGCTGGTGGACCGCATTCGAACAGCCATCGGCCGCACCGCGATTGGGGCTCCCCGGCCGGATGGTCGAGGCCTCACGGAAGACCCCAACTCCGTCGCCGAATACCTCGACAACACGCTCTCGTCGGAACAGCTCGAGTCCTTCGAGCGGATCTGCATCGAATCAGAGGTGCATCTGGCCGAGGTGGCGGCCTGTCACCGCTTGCTCGCCGAGGTGGCCCGCGAGCCTGCCGTGGAGCACGGACTGCACGTGGACGAACGGCAGCGGATCCAGCAGCGACTGCGTGGACTGCTGGCGGGCCTTCATGATCGGGCAACCACGGAGCGAGATGAGGCGGCACGCAGAGGCGACGGTCATCGTGAGTCGCGGGAGACGGCGCGGGCCATTCGGGAAGTCATGAATGCGGCGACTCCACCGGGCGGCGACGCCACGCCCAGCGGCGAGGGCGTTGCGCGGCTGGATCCCAAACGGGCTGCACCACGACCAGCGGAACGTTCGTCATGGGTGGCATGGGCATCGGCGATTGTGTCGTTGGCCCTACTTTTGGCGCTTGCGGGAGTGCTGGCCTGGTCGTTGGGCGGCTCGCTGACCGGTCGCCGGCCGTCAGAGGTGGCACGAGGAGATGGGCAGAGGAAAGGGCAAGGCCAGGGAGATAAACAGAACCCAGTCGTGCCGCCTGCGGGGCCAGTGCCCGGCGTTCCCGCTGCCGAGGACGCAACCTCGGTCCCTGCAGGAGCGGACGCGACGCCGACAGTGGCAAAGGAAGAAGTGCCAAACAACCCAGTGGCTGTGATCGCTGAAACAGCGGCGGAGGCGATCGCTTCGGAGCCGGAGCCGGAAGCTCTATCGGCGGCCGAAGATCCGGCAGCAGAGCCGTCCGCGGCTCTTGCCGTGGCGGTGGCGGAACCACCTCTGGCCGTAGGAACATCGCCAGAATCGGCGGCCACGGACGCGGATGAGTCGCCTGATCAGGTGGGGATGGTCGGTGGCGGCGGGGTGCTCCTGCGGCGGACGGAGGGGGGTGAGTGGACCGTCTTCCCGGCGGGCTCATCGCTGGGAAAGCAGGAAGATCTGCTCGTGCCCCGTGGCTCGCAGCCCGAACTGCACGTGCGGGGCGTTACGATTCGCCTGCTCCCCGAGACACGTGGTGTGCTGACGCTCGATCCCGATGGCGTGCCTCGGATTCAGGTCGTGTTTGGCCGCGCGCTGGCCCAGGCCAGTCTGGCCGAAGCACGTTTGGGAATCACCGCCGCTGGGCTTGCGGGAACCGTTACGGCAGGGCTGTTGAGCCCGGTGGCCGTCGAGGTGGACTTGGACCGTTATCCCGGCGCCGACCCCACCAGCACGCCACCGCTCACCCGCTCGCGAATCTACGCGTTTCAGGGCCTTTCCTGGCGGCAGACGACCGGTGGTGGGCTCCCCGTGGAACAGCCGCTCGAAGGCATCGACATCGAGGGCCTGCTGGCGGCGGGCATGTCACTCGAATGGATCAGCACTGCTTCGGGCCGGGTCGCGATGGTCCGCAATCGAGGGCTGCCGTCCTGGATCGAGTCGGGCTCCATGCCAGACCGGCTTGAGAAGTCGGCCAGTGAGGCGTTGGCTGCCAGGGTGGCCGCTACCCCCCCGCTGATGAAGGCCCTGCGGGAGATGGCCGTGGACAAGCGGGCCGAGAACAGGATGCTGGCCGCATCGACGCTGGCGCTCCTCGGGGAGTTTGACGATCTCGTGGAGCAACTCGCCGCCGAATCGCCCGGGAAAAAACTGGAGGGAAGGCAATGGATGCAGCTTCAGACCGCGACCATTCCGTTGGCGTTGGCGCGCGGCGAAAATGCGGCGTTGCGGCTTTTCGAATCGTTTGCGAGTCGGGGTCCACGCGGCAAGGCCGACATGCTCAGGGCGATGGCCGTGGGCTTCACTGACGAGGGGCTGGCAGCAGGGGCCGATCGCGGCCTGGTTGAGGCCCTCGAGGACCCGAGCCTGATCGTCCGGCGTTATGCGATCAAGTCGCTCGTCGATATCACGCAGCCATCGGCCGTGGATCGGGGGAGATATCGCCCCGACGGTCTGCCCGACATGCGGCGGGATGGTGTGCTCTGGTGGCGTGCTCAGCTGGAGAAGGGGCTCATTCGCCGCGCTCCCCCAGCTGTTGGCAACACCGCCCCAGCTGCCGCCGAAACTGTCCCGATGCCCGAAAGAGAATGAAATTTCAGTCGTTTTCGCGGCCTGTGGCCGCGCCGCGCACATGGTTTGTGTCGGTAACGCGAGGGGTGCTATGATCGAACGGAGATCGGGACGAAATTCCCGCACTCTCAGGGCCGCGGCGTTCGCTTCAGCCCGCCCGGGACGAGCGTTTTTTCCGGGTGTGCGGGGTTGAATCCCCGTCGTTTGTGGCAGGACGTTTTTGTCAGAGAAGGGAATGTTCGCGTGCAGATCAACGTTTCAGCAAGGCACGGTCAGCTCAGTGGGGCCACGCAGTCGAAAATCGTGTCGAAGGTCTCCCGTTTGAAGCGGTATTTCAGCCGCCTCACCGCTCTGAACGTGACGGTTGACCTGGAGAACGACGACCTGCCGGCGGTGGAAATCGTCGCCTCTGCGGAGCATTTTCACGACATGGTGAGCCGTGAGCACGCCGGACAGCTCTGGCGAAGCGTCGACGGTGCCGTTCAAAAACTCGAGCAACAGCTCAGAAAACACAAGGAGAAGGTTCTGGATCACAAGCACGTGCAACCCACGCGCGAATCCTGAACACGAAGACGCATGAAGTTTTCCGATTTCGTGGCCACGGACGCGATCCGATCGCATGTCGACGCCGGCACCAAGGAGGGTGTCATTCGGGAGATGTCCCAGTCGCTCGTCGACGCCGGGAGTATCGCGGCGGCCGACTACGAGAGCATCGTGAAGGCCATTATGAAGCGTGAGGATCTCGGCAGCACCGGTATCGGCCGTGGCGTTGCCGTTCCCCACACCAAGCACCCCAGCGTGAGCCGGTTGGTGGGCACGGTGGCGGTGAGCCACAGCGGCGTTGACTTCGAGAGCCTCGACGGCGAGCCAGTTCAGCTGTTTTTTCTGCTCGTGTCGCCGCCTGACCGCCCAGGCGATCACCTGCGGGCCTTGGAGAACATCTCTCGGCAGCTTCGCGACGAGACCTTTTGCCGACAGCTCAAGTCAGCCAAGGGTCCGATGGACATCCGGCACCTTCTGGAGGAGGCCGATAGCCACGGGGTGGCGTCGTGAACGTTTCCGTGGTGTGTCAACACGAGGACCGGCTGGCCGGAATTCTGAACAGCATGAGTGATCAGATGGTTTCACGCGAGGTTGTGGTTGGAATGCCGCAGGGCCTGCATGCCCGGCCGGCCGACCAGCTTGCGCGGGAGGCCCGCAAGTGGCAGTCTCGGATCGAACTGCTGAACAACTCGCAGCGGGTCGACGGAAAAAGCATCCTTGAGGTACTGACGCTCGCGGCGGAGGCGGGCACCCGGTTGGTGGTGGAGGTGACGGGGCCTGACGCCCACGCGGCGCTCGAGGCGATCGGCACGCTCTTCGACCGGAATTTCAACGAACAGGAAAATAACGAAGGCCGGTAGCAAGGGCCAGGTTTTTGCGGCGGGCGGAGTGGTCGGGCCAGTGTTGGTTGGCGACCAGTGCCAGTCGGCTTTTTGATACGCATTTCATACCGCAGTTCACACGCAGTCCACACAACGAAGGAGCCGCAACGAGCCGCGAGGCGCGAGTGCCGCAGGGATTTTGATCGCCGCCATCATCTTTGCATGAGCGCGATCTCCCTGAACGACACGCCGCAGCCCGCGGGCGAAATGCGCCCCCAATGCTCAAACTCCAGGGAATCGCCGTTTCACCCGGCGTCACGATCGGTGAAGCGCTCGTCCTCGATAGCGAGGGCTTCCGGATTCCGCGCCGGTTCGTGGAGCGGAGTGCCGTCGACACGGAGCTTGCCCGGCTGGAGCATGCCGTCGCCGAAACCGCCCGGGAGATCGAGCGAAATCGCGATGCGATCCGGGCCGAACTCGGCGAGCAATACGCTGCCATCTTCGATGCCCACCTGGCGATGCTCCACGACGCCAAGCTGCAGGACGAGTTGGCCACGGCGGTCCGCGACCGCAATTGGTGGCCCGAGTACGCAGTCAGCCGCACGCTCCGCCGCTACGCGAAGGTGTTTCAGAATCTCGACAACCACATCTCGCAGCGGGCCCACGACATCTATGACATCGAGAAGAGCCTGCTCCGCAACCTGCTGGGGCAGCGCCGCGAGACGCTCGCGTCGATTTCGCAGCCGGTGATCGTGCTGGCCCACAATCTCACGCCCAGCGAAACGGCCAACCTCGACCGGCGATTCGTCCAGGGATTTGCCACTGAGTTGGGCGGCCCTGGCAGCCATACGGCGATCGTGGCGGAAGGGCTTGAGATTCCAGCGGTGGTTGGGATCGGGCCTTTTCTGGCCGACGTATCCGGCGGCGAGCCGGTGATCCTCGACGGCAATCAGGGCATCGTGATCCTGCAGCCCGACGAGGAGACGATCGCCCGCTATCGCATGGAGGCCGAGGCTGCCCGCACCGTCGCCAAGAAGCTCGACCGGCTGCGCGATCTCCCCGCCGTGACCACCGATGGCGTGCGGATCCAGATCACGGGCAACATCGAGTTTCCCAGCGAGGCCGAGCAGTGCCTGAGTCGCGGTTGCGACGGCATCGGCCTCTACCGCACCGAGTTTCTCTACCTGACGAGCCGCCGCGAGCCGACCGAAGAGGATCACTTTGCCGCCTATCGCGACGTCGTCCAGACGATGCAGGGAATGCCGGTCGTGATTCGCACGATCGACCTGGGCTCGGACAAGATGCTCACCGCGTCCAAGTCGGAGGAAGAGCGGAACCCCTGCCTCGGGCTCCGCAGCATCCGGCTTTCGCTCCGGCAACTCCCGATGTTTCGCACACAGTTGCGGGCGATTCTCAGGGCCAGCGCCCTGGGGGATGTGCGGGTGCTCTTCCCGCTCATCTCGACGATCGTGGAATTGCGCCAGGCCCGCATGGTGCTGGCGGATGTGATGGAAGATCTGGCCGAGCACGGCATCGCGTTCAACGCGAAAATGCCGGTCGGCATGATGGTGGAGACGCCGGCCGCCGTGATGATGCTCGACGCATTCATCAAGGAGGTCGACTTTGTCTCGATCGGCACCAACGACCTGATCCAGTACACGCTGGCGGTCGACCGTGGCAACAAGGAGGTCGCCGAACTCTACAACGCCTGTGATCCGGCGGTGCTGCGGCTGTTGCGCCGCTCGTTGGACGTGGCGACCGAGGCCGGCGTGCCGGCCACGGTATGTGGTCAGATGAGCGGCAGCGTGATGTACACGCAGCTGCTTCTGGGACTGGGCTTGCGGCAGTTGAGCGTGCCGGCGAGTGCCATCCCCGAAGTGAAGCAGGTGGTCCGAAGTGTTTCGGCCGCCGAATGCCGCGCGATTGCGGAAAAAGCGCTGACGATGGACGCCGCCCGGGAGGTTAAGGCCTACCTGCGCGACCAGCTCCGTCGGCTGCTCGCAGAAACGGTCGCCTAGCAGCACGACTGCCAGCGCGACACCCTTCCTTCGGGAAGGGCAAAGTCATCGAAAGGAAACGAAAATGAAACAGGAAATGCTCATCAACGTGTCGCAGCCGGAAGAGTGCCGGATCGCGATCATGGAGGACGGCGTGCTGGAGGAGCTCTATGTGGAGCGGACCAGCCAGGACAACCTCGTCGGCAACATCTACAAGGGTCGCATCGTCAATATCGAGCCGAGCATTCAGGCGGCGTTTGTCGACTTCGGCGTGGGCCGCAACGGCTTTCTCCACATCAGCGACGTGGAGCCGCAGTATTACCGGCAGGGCGGGCTCGACCCCGACAAGGCATTCGAGGCCGGCGAGGCCGGCGGCCGCGGCGGCGACGCCGAGGAGGTCGAGTCGGACGACCGGCAGAAGACGGCCACACGGCGACGGCCTCGGCTGGGCGACCGGCCGCGGGTGAAGCCGCCGATCCAGGACGTGTTGCGACGGGGCGACGAGGTGCTCGTGCAGGTGATCAAGGAGGGCTTCGGCACCAAGGGTCCCACGCTTTCCACCTACATCTCGATTCCGGGCCGCTACCTCGTGCTGATGCCGCCATTGGGCCGAGTGGGCGTGTCGAAGAAGATTGACGACGAGCACGAGCGCCGGGTGCTCCGCGACATCATGCTCGACCTGCGGCCACCGAAGGGCGTCGGGTTCGTCGTCCGCACGGCGGGCACCGAGCGGACCAAGTCGGAGATGGCCCGCGACATGGCCTACCTGCTGCGGCTTTGGAAGTCGATCGTGCGGCGGATGCGGAAGTATTCGGCGCCGATCGATATTTATCAGGAGTCGGACATGATCATCCGCACGATCCGTGACATGTTCACGGAAGACGTGGGGCGGATCCTGATCGACGAGCCGGCCGCCTACGAGCGGGCCCGCGAATTTCTCGAGCTGGTGATGCCGAAGTATGTGTCGCGGCTGCAGCTCTACGAAGGCAAGGAACCGCTCTTCCATCGCTACGGCCTGGAGGAAGAGATCGGTCGCATCCACCAGCGCAAGGTGCCGCTCAAGGGCGGCGGCTCGATCGTGATCGACACGACCGAGGCACTGGTGGCGATCGACGTCAACTCCGGCAGCTTCCGCACCGAGAAGTCTGCCGAGGAAAACGCCTACCAGATGAACCTGATCGCGGCGAAGGAGATCGCCCGCCAGTTGCGGCTCCGCGACTTGGGCGGCGTGATCGTCAACGACTTCATCGACATGCGCCGTGAGAAATACCGGCGCGGCGTTGAGAAGGCGCTGCATGACGCCATGAAGCGGGACCGCGCCCGGACGAAGATCCTGCGGACGAGCCCGTTTGGCCTGATCGAGATGACTCGGCAGCGGATTCGGCCGTCGCTCCGGAAGAGCATCTTCCGCGACTGCCCCACCTGCTCGGGCACCGGCATCGTGAAGACCGCCGAGAGCATGGCGATCGAGGTGATGCGGACGCTCCAGCTTTCCGCGACCCGGGACGACATCGCCCGGCTCAACGTCACGGTGCACGACGAGGTGGCGACCTGGATCAACAACCGGAAGCGGCGCGAGATTGCCCAGTTTGAAGATGCCACGCACGTGCAACTGCACGTCACCGGCAAGGAGAGTGCCTCCCCCGAGCACCTGCTCATCGAGGCCTGGGATTCGAGCGGTCGCACCGTGAGGTTTCCGTAAAAACCCGGCTTTTCGAGCCCCACTCGACCCAGAGACAGTCCATTGCTACGCTAAGTGGCTCGCAAAAACACCCCGTTTTGGGGCCCGCCACGTCAGTTCCTTCGTTCCCTCACAGCGGTATCCACCATGGCCAAGTCTGCTTCCACCAGTGATTCCTCGACGTCCGCATCCAGCATGGAGGGCGCCGGCCACCACTACGCCATCGTCGTCGACGGTGGTCGGCAGTATCGCGTCAGCGAGGGCCAGGTGCTCGACATCGATTTCCGCCATCTGCCGGCCGGCAGCGAGGTGGTGTTCGATGAGGTGCTGGCGGTGAGCAAGGGCGGCACCCTGACGCTTGGCGCCCCGAAGGTGAAGGGGGCGAAGGTGAAGGCCGAGGTGGTCGGGATCGTGCAGGGCAAGAAGATCTACGTGCAGAAGTTTGCCCGCCGCAAGAACTACCGTCGTCGCACTGGCCATCGCTCGATTTCGACCACGGTCCGGATCGCGTCGATCGGCTGATCGCCTTTAGGTTGACGCGAACCACTGGTCCTTCCGGGATGGTATGTCCACACGGTGTCCCGTCGCTTCCGCTCAGGGCTTTTATTCGAGGGTGATGCGACCGTTTGTGGTGGCTCTCGCGTACACTCACGCCTGGCCGAGAATCCCGGCCAAGGGGCCACTGCGGCGGCAGAGATCGTCGATGCGTGCAGAGACCGCCTGATCCTCCTCGACTGGCGGCGCGTGATGCGGCTTGAGCCGCGCGTCGATCACGAGCGGCCCCCGGCAGCCCCAGTGCTTCTGGTGCACCGTCGCATCGACGCCATGGACGTCGGCCGCGGGGTTTGACCGGGTGAAGGTCAGCCAGAGGAAGTTCTCAAGAGAGGCGGCCGCGAAGTCACTGTCATCCACGATCACGATCAGCGGCCAGGCCCGCAGCGGATGCTCGGGGGCAATCGCCGCCGTGAACCGCTCGATATCGGCTGACCAAGGCGCGGTCGCGGCGGCCGCCCAGATGCTCTCATCGTTCGGCGACTCGAGCCTTGGCTGCGGCTCGATCCGTGGGCCCTCGACCGCCACGACGCCGGGCAGGCAGATCCGCGGATTGCGGAAGCCGCCGGGGAGCGACAGGCCCGCTGCGAGTTCACGCGGCAGGGCACGGACGGCCTGGCCGCGGGCTGCGACTACGAGTTTTGAACCGGCGTTGAAGCCACTGCCGGAGTAATCAAGGGTGTCGATCGTGGTTTCGGTGTGAAAGTGGCAGTCGCGGCGCCAGTCGGCACGCTCGAGCAGGTGGGTGAGGAAGGGGGCCACGTCGTGGGCGTCGAGCCCAGGGGCATCGCCGCCATTCACGATGAAGAGATATTTTGCCAGCGAGAGTTGCCCCTGCCCGAGGATCGCGGCGGCCTGCGTGAGCAGTTCGGCGGGTCGGCCCGACCGCTTCCACGGCATGTATCGTTCGCTACCAACGGCCAGGAGCAGGGGGTGAACCCCCGACGCATCGACCGCATGCACGCTCGACACGCCGGGCAGCACCGTCGGAATTACCGGTCCGGTGAGTTCGTGCACGAGCCAGCCAAAGAGTGTGTCTTCCTGCGGAGGACGGCCGACTACCGTCATTGGCCAGATCGCCCCCTCGCGATGCCAGACATGGTCGATTCGCATCACGGGAAAATCATGCCGCCGCGCGTAGTAGCCGAGGTGGTCGCCAAACGGCCCCTCCGGCTTGGTGGCACCCGGAGAGACAGTGCCCTCGATCACGAAATCGGCATCGGCATAGATCGCCGGGCGATTTCCACGGCGGATCATCGGCAGCCGATGGCCTGCCAGCACGCCGGCGAATGTGAGTTCGGAAAGCCCCTCTGGCAGCGGCATCACGGCCGACACGGCCAGCGCCGGCGAGCCGCCGACGAAGATCGCCACCTTGAGCGGTTCCTGGCGTTCGAGCGCCGCGGCATGATGCAGGCCGATGCCGCGGTGCAGTTGGTAGTGGAGGCCGACCTCTCGGTCGGTTTCGTAGTCGTTGCCCGCGAGTTGCACGCGGTACATGCCGAGGTTCGACTTCACGAGCGCCCGCCTCGTGCCGGTGTGGCGAGGGTCTTCGGTGTAGACGGCCGGCAGCGTGATGAATGGCCCGCCGTCGCCCGGCCAGCTGGTCACGTGCGGGAGTTGCGAGAGCGGAATCTCATGCGCGAGCACCGGGCCCGATCGCACTCTTCGGGGCAGCATAGAGAGGGCGTCGATCGGACTGCGCCAGTAGCGCCACGGCCGGGCAAGGGCCTGCGTCGGATCGATTTTGAGTTCCACCAGCCGCTTCACGCGGTCGAGCGAGTCGGCGAAGATCCGTGCGATCCGTCGCTTCGTGCCATAGAGATTGATCAGGATCGGGAAGGCGGACCCCCGTGGGTTCGTGAAGAGTACGGCCGGGCCGCCGGCCCGGAACAGCCGCCGCTGAATCTCGGCGATCTCCAGATGCGGGTCGACCGGATGCGCAATTTCGACGAGCTCCCGCTCGCGGCGGAGGGCGACGGCACAGGCCTGGAGTGAGTGGAATCCCATGGGTTTTCTTCGAGCATGGTAGTCCGTCCCCCGAAAAAGGTGACAGCCACCAAATCTGGGTAGCATGGAACCCCGCTCCACGGCGAAGTGCGATTCACGGCGTATGCCGACGGTGGTTTTCCGATGAGCAAAGACGCTCGTAACCTCTGCCTCTGCGTGCTCGTCACCCTCGGGGCGATCCTCGTCGCCTGGCCCTTTGCCGAGGGCGGCTACATCGACGATTTCTCCTACATCCACATGGCCAAGACGCTCGCGGAGACGGGCCGCTTCGCCTACAACGGCTGGCCGACTGCGATGCTCGGGATTCAGGTCTGGTGGGGGGCGGCCTTCGTCTCGCTGTTCGGCTTTTCCTTCACGCTCGTCCGGCTGAGTGTGCTGCCGCTCGCGCTCGGGGCGGTGGCCATGGTCTATCTCCTAGCCCGCCGCAGCAGCCTCTCTCCCTCCGACAGTCTGTTTGCGGCACTCCTGACCGGCTTGAGCACGCTGTTTCTGCCTCTGGCCCCCACATTCATGACGGACATCCCGGGGTTCTTCTTTTTGCTGGCCTGCATCTATGGCTTCACGCGGGCGGCGGATGCCGCCGAGGAGGTTCCGGAACGCAGGTCTCAGGCCGTGGCGTGGCTGGTGATCGGCACGCTCTTCGGTGTGCTCGGGGGCACGATTCGGCAGCCGGTCTGGTTCGCACCGATCGCCAGCGCGGCGGTGCTCTGCGTGCGGCGGTCTGGCTCACCGCGTTTTCGGTTGGCAGTGGTCTGCTGCGCCGCTTTCGGCATCGCCGCGCTCGTCGGCGGCACACGCTGGTTCAACCAGCAGCCGTATGCGATTCCTACCAGGCTGCCCATGCTCGAGGCCGTTGTTCGGTTCAGGATCGCTTCGGTAGCCCGGGAGGCGGTGACGGTGGCCAGCGAATGTGCGCTCAAAGTGCTGCCGGCCGTGCTCTTCTGTCTGCCCTGGATTGTCGCCCATCTGGCCGCGGGATGGCGGGCACGGTGGGGTCGAAGCATCGCGGCTGCGACGGCGACCGCCATGGTTGCGGTGCTGGCGGCGACCCTGAACGGTTCCTTTGAAGGGCCGCTGGGTCTGCTCGGTGGCAGTTGGCGACCGACCGGCCATGCTCTGCACGATTTTGGCGTGGGGCTTATCCGCTGCGGCGTGCTCAGCCTGCTCGTGGCGGTCGTGGTGGCGGTCGTCGTCGCGATGAACCGTGCCCGTACCCTCCCCGTTGCAGCGCGGCAGTTGCCGTCGGCGCTCGTCATGCCACTTGCCTACCTCGTGCCCTACGGTGGTTCCCTGCTGCTCGTCTCGCAGACCACCGCCGGCATCTACCCGCGCTACTATCTGCCGTTTCTGCCGGCACTCACCTGCGCACTTCTGTTCTGCACCCGCTCCTTGTCGCCTGCAGAGCATGCCGACTCCGACCGCCGCTCAGTGCTCGGCTGGCTGTTGGTCGGCTTTTTTGCGCTGCGCGGCATCGCCATCCTGCACGACGAATTCGCCGACACGCGGACGAGACTGGAAGCCATCGCGTTTCTGCAGCAGCAGGGGGTGCCGCGGGAGCGGGTCACATCGAAGTGGGTGATCGATGGATGGGAGCAGGTTGAGCGGGCAGGATATGTCAACGAGCCGCGGATCCGGGTGCCCGCCGATGCCTATCGTGCGGATGTGCCGTATGACTATCCCGACCCAAAATTTCGCGACCAGTTTCCCGCCCTTCGGCCCGACTTCATGGTGGTTGATGAGCGGGAGATCACGCCGGGCGACAGCAGCGACTTTCCGCAGTTTCCCTTCATGGCGTGGTGGCGGCCACCGTACCATCGCACAATCGTGATCCGGCACCAGCACCTGCCGGAAGGCACAAGTGGTGACGCGGCGGACGGGGCGTCCTCGCCATCTGCCGATACACTTGAGCTTCCGTCCAGTCCCTAAAGGAGCAGCAATTTCATGGTCAGTCTCACCAGCACCTACGAAGGCGGGCTGCGCTGCCGCGCCACGCATGGCCCCAGTGGTACCTCGCTCATCACCGACGCCCCCGTCGACAATCACGGCAAGGGGGAGAGCTTTTCGCCGACCGATCTCGTCGCCACGGCGCTCGGTGCCTGCATGATGACGATCATGGGCATTGCGGCGGAGCGGCACGGCCTCAATCTGGTCGGCATGAAGGCCGAGACCGTCAAGGAGATGAGCAAGGATCTACCACGGCGGATCGCCAGCCTGCGGACCCGTCTGACGATCCCGTTGCCGGCGGATCACCCGCAGCGGTCACTGCTCGAGCAGGCGGCCCATACCTGCCCGGTGCACAAGAGCCTTTCGCCCGAGATCGATGCGGCGATCGAATTTGTGTGGACAGGTGGGTGATGCGTAGAATGTTGGCGTCAGGGGCAGGATGGAACTCGCGGGAACGTTCTCAGCTTCAGGCTCTGCCTGCAGTGTGGATCGATCACGCATGGAGGCCCTGCCATGAGACGGTCGCTTTTTGCCCGCACGCTGACCGCCCCAGAGACCTTGGAATCGAGGCTGGCGTTTGCCGCGGAAAGCCTGCTGCCCGCGTTTGACATGCGTCCGCCGGCGGGAGCACCGGCCTTCAACCAGATCTGGGTCGACCCCGCTGCCGGCAATGACGGCAACAGCGGTGCGTCGCGGGCCTTGGCTGTGCGGACGCTCTCCGAGGCGTGGGGCCGGGTGCCCATCAACGTCGATCTTTCGACGGGCTTTCAGATCAACCTGACGGCCGGCACCTACGCCGAGTCAGTGGTGCCCAACTACTGGGAGAGCAGGCACGGCACGCAGTCGGCTCCGATTATCATCACGGCCATCGATGGCGGCGGCACGGCCCGCCTGCCGAACATGAATGTCTACGACTGCCGCCACCTCTATCTGCTCGGTCTCGATATCTCGTCCGGCGGCGGCGACGTGCTGCACGTCGACGGATGCTCCTACGTGCTCCTCCGCGACACGACGATCCGAGGCCTTGGGGAGATTGCGTCCTATGCCGTTCCGCAGGAGGCGCTCAAGGTCAACCAGAGCCAGTACGTCTATGTGGAACACTGCGACATCTCAGGCGCGTGGGACAACGCCGTTGACTTTGTGGCGGTGCAGTATGGCCACGTCGTTGGCAGCCGGATCCATCGCTCTGGCGACTGGGCGATGTATGCGAAGGGCGGGTCGGCGTCACTCACTGTGGCTGGCAACGAGTTCTACGATGCCGGCACGGGCGGCTTCACGGCGGGGCAGGGGACCGGATTCGAGTTCATGGTCGCGCCCTGGCTGCAGTACGAGGCCTACGACATCACGTTTATCGACAACGTCGTCCACGACACCCAGGGCGCAGGCTTTGGCGTGAACGGCGGCTACAACATCCTGATGGCCCACAACACGCTCTATCGCGTGGGCAGCCGCAGCCATGTGATCGAGGTGGGATTTGGATCACGGTCGTGTGACGGGAATCAGGCGGCCTGCCGAGCCTATCTCGCCCAGGGTGGCTGGGGCACCGCGGTCATCGGGGGCGAGGAACCGATCCCAAACCGCAACGTCTTCATCTACGACAACGTCGTCTACAACCCTGACGGCTACGCGAGCCAGTGGCAGCAGTTCTCGGTGGCCATGCCGCGGACACCGTCCGTCGGCTCCAACATCCCGTCGCCTGCACGGGCCGACACCAATCTCCAGATTCGCGGTAATTGGATTTGGAACGGTCCGGCCGACCATCCGTTGGGGATTGAACAGGCGTCACTGGCTGCCGATGTGCTCATCGGCAACGCCATCAACAGCGTGCGGCCGGTGCTCGCTGATCCAGCCCACGGCGACTATTCGTTGGCGCCGGGCGTCGCGTCACCAGTGGCGTCTGCCGGTGTGCCTCCGGTGCTTCCGCCGCTCCCCGCGCCGCTACCGGCCCTGAAGGCAACGTTCCGCGCGGTCGCCGCGACCACGGCCCGTGCAGTCACGACGCTCACGGTCACGTTCAACCGGGCGGTGCGGGGCGTGACGCTCGACGATTTCGTGCTCCTCCGCGGCCGCACGGCCGCATCGCTGGCGGGGGCGCGGATCACGACCAGCGACCAGATCACGTATACGATCACGACTATTCGTAGCACGCATCTGGCGGGCAGCTACACGCTGCGATTGAAGGCCACCGGCACAGGAATCTTCGACGCCGCGAACGAGGCTCTCGCCACTCCGGCGGCGGTATCGTGGAGGATGACCCGGACCGTGCCGCCCACTCGGTTTGTGGTGGCTGCTGTCGGCCGCGGATAAGGAAAACCGTGTGGCTGGTCATGCGGGTTTCCCGAAACCCGCGGAGCGGCGACAATCAGGGGCCGTGATCCACCGTCTCCGTCGCCAGCGGGCCGAACTCCTCCATGGCCGATCTCTTCTCCGCCTCGCGGGCCGCGAATGTCGCCCGGGCTGCTCCGCTGGCCGCCCGGATGCGGCCCCGGCGGCTGGCTGACTATGTCGGGCAGGCGAAGGCGGTGGGGCCGGGAACCCTTCTGCGGCGGCTCATCGAGGCTGATCGGTTGGGCTCCGTGATTCTTTATGGCCCGCCCGGCGTCGGGAAGACGACGCTCGCCGAGATCATTGCCCGCGAGACGAAGCGGCGGTTTGTGGAACTCTCCGCGACGGCCTCAGGCGTGAAGGATGTTCGCGACGTGCTCGAAGCCGCCCGGCGGCGGCTCGAGGACGATGGGCAGAAGACCTGTCTCTTCGTCGATGAGATTCACCGCTATTCGAAGGCCCAGCAGGACGTGCTCCTGCCCGATGTGGAAAATGGCGTGATCGCGCTGATCGGCGCCACCACGCAGAATCCCTTCTTCGCGCTGACGAGCGCCCTGGTGAGCCGCAGTCGCATCTTCGAATTGGAATCTCTGTCGCGGGACGACATCGCCGACATCCTCCGGCGAGCGGTGGTCGACCGCGAGCATGGTCTGGGCGCCGAGCAGATCGATCTCACGCCGGAGGCGGTCGCCCTGCTCGTGGAGACGTCCGACGGTGACGCGCGGCGGGCGCTCGGGGCTCTCGAGATCGGTGTGCTCTCGAGCCCATCGCGGCCGCTGGTCTTCACGGCCGAATTGGCCCGGGAGAGCGTGCAGCGAAAGGCGATCACGTACGACTCGGGCGACACCCACTACGACTGTGCGAGCGCCCTGATCAAGAGCATCCGAGGCAGTGACGCCGATGCTGGTCTCTACTGGCTGGCAAGGATGCTGGAAGGGGGCGAGGATGTCAGGTTCCTGGCCCGTCGGCTCGTGATCCTCGCCAGCGAAGACGTCGGCAACGCCGATCCGCGGGCCCTCATGATCGCGGTGGCAGCGATGCAGGCCACGGAGTTCGTGGGCTTGCCCGAATGCCAGCTGTCGCTGTCACAGGCCGTGACCTATCTGGCGCTTGCCCCCAAGAGCAATGCCTGCACGACGGCCATCGGTGCCGCCCGCCGCGATGTGCGCGAGCAGGCGGTGATCCCGGTGCCGCGGCATCTGCAGGACAAGCACTATGTCGGTGCCAAGCAGCTCGGTCACGGCCAGGGCTACGAGTATGCGCACGATGCGCCGGACGCCATCGCCGCGCAGGACTATCTCGGCGTGGAGAAGCGGTATTACGAGCCGACTAACAGGGGCTTCGAACGGGATCTCGCCGAACGTCTTGCCGAGATCCGGCGGCGGCTGAAGGGGGAATGATCTCAGCCAACGGCGCATGCTCCTAGAACGGGGTCTGATCGCCCGTTGTGCCCGCCAGCCCGCGGAGTTCCGCGAGCACCTCGTGGCAGAGCACCTCTTCGAGCCGGGCGAGTGCCCGGGCGACGACGACGCCGTCGAGCACGCGGTGGTCGGCGATGAGCGTGACGAGGCAGCGGCCGTCGGGATCGAGCGGTGCATAGGACAGGCTTGTCGTGCAGATCGTGGGATGGAACCGGTTCGTCGCGCCCATCCCGGCCAGCGTTGAAAGGCTGAAGGTGCCGATCCGTGTGGCCCGCTTTCGTGAGAACGAGT
>Ga0304730_1000802_pt1 | contig 25620 bp, 23 predicted proteins | sample M_130628_MF_Meta_FD_190474 | JGI IMG/M metagenome (GOLD analysis project Ga0304730, IMG submission 190474) | Freshwater microbial communities from Lake Montjoie, Canada to study carbon cycling - M_130628_MF_MetaG (v2) (version 2) | ecosystem: Environmental > Aquatic > Freshwater > Lake | place...
GCTCGCACCTCGGTCGCGGCGCTGGTCTCAACCGATGGCAAGATGGATCGCAAGGCGCTTGATCGCGAGCAGCACGCGGTTCACGGCTTTGCGTGGTACGCCACCTATTCCGAGACCTTCCGCGAAGTCGCAAACTGGGCCGATCGCATCGCCGCTGACGGTAAGTTCGGTGAGATCGAGTCTCTGTTGGCCCAACTCCTGATCGGTGAATATGCCGCCCAGATGATCGGCGGCGTCTCGATGAACCAGGGCGAAGTCATTCGCCCCCTGCAGATGGGGCTAACCTCTGACCAACTGGCGGCCTTCCAAACCCCTTCGATCCTGACCCTGATGCAGGGCGGCGCGACCCAAGCGGTTAAGGGCCGGGTGGCAGAACTACTGGCCCAAGCCAAGGGCCGTCCGATCCTTGAGGCCTCGGGTCTGGAAGACATCTTCGAGATGATCCGCGATCAGTTCCACGCCTTTGCCGAAGCCAAGGTCACCCCCTTTGCCCATCAATGGCACCTGAAGGACCAACTGATTCCGATCGAACTGGTCGAAGAACTCGGTGAACTCGGCGTGTTCGGTCTGACTGTGCCGGAAGAATATGGCGGGTCGGGCATGGGCAAGATGGCCATGTGCGTCGTCTCCGAAGAGCTCAGCCGCGCCTATATCGGTGTGGGCTCGCTGGGCACCCGTTCAGAAATCGCTGCCGAGTTGATCCTAACCGGTGGTACCCAAGCCCAGAAGGACTATTGGCTGCCCAAGATCGCGGCGGCGGAAATTCTGCCCACTGCCGTCTTTACCGAACCCAATACCGGCTCTGACCTTGGTGCCTTGCGCACCCGCGCCGTGCTCGACGGGGCGAACTATGTGGTGACCGGGAACAAGACGTGGATCACCCATGCGTCGCGCGCGGATGTGATGACCATGCTGGTGCGCACTGATCCCAATACGAGCGACTATCGTGGCCTGTCCATGTTCCTAGCGCCTAAGCTGCGCGGCAACGACGAGACCGACTTCCCGACCGAAGGCATGACCGGCGGCGAGATCGAGGTGCTCGGCTATCGGGGCATGAAGGAATATGAGCTCGGCTTTGACGGCTTTAAGGTTCCGGTTGAAAACCTGCTCGGCGGCGTTGAGGGGCAGGGCTTCAAGCAGCTCATGGCCACCTTTGAAAGCGCCCGTATCCAGACCGCCGCCCGCGCCGTTGGCGTGGCGCAAAATGCGATGGAGCTAGGGCTGAGCTATGCCCTAGACCGCAAGCAGTTCGGTCAGTCGATCTTTGAGTTCCCGCGTGTCTACAACAAGCTCGCCATGATGGCGGCTGAGATCATGGGCGTGCGCCAACTGACCTATTTTGCGGCCCGCGCCAAGGATGATGGCAAGCGCTGCGATCTTGAGGCGGGTATGGCCAAGCTTTTGGCCGCCCGTGTGGCTTGGTCAAGCGCCGACAATGCCTTGCAAATCCATGGCGGCAACGGCTTTGCGCTCGAATATACGATCAGCCGCGTGCTGCAGGACGCCCGCATCCTCAACATCTTTGAGGGCGCTGGTGAAATTCAGGCCCAAGTCATCGCACGCCGCCTATTGGAAGATGGTCCCAACGCCTAGTCGGACAGATTCGCGGTCGTCGTAATTTTCAGTTAGAGTGGGACCATGCAACAGCTGTTCAACATCTTGGTTCCCATCAGCTTGGTGGCTGTGTTGGTAACGCTCGGCTTCGGAATCTACGCCCTGTTTCGCGGCGGCGATTTCGGGCGGTCCTATTCCAACAAGCTGATGCGCCTCAGGGTCCTGCTGCAATTCATTGCCGTGCTGATCCTGTGCGCTGGCATGTGGGTTAAGGCCCACTATACCTGATGGTCACGCTCAACCGGATCTATACGCGCACCGGTGATGGCGGCCGCACGCGCCTCAGTACCGGCGAAGAGGTCGACAAGTATAATCCTCGGGTCGAGGCCTATGGCGCGGTGGACGAGACCAATGCCTGTATCGGCCTTGCGCGGCTCCATACCAAGGATGATGCGGTTCTCGATGCCATCTTGGAGCGGGTTCAAAATGATCTGTTCGATCTTGGCGCAGATTTAGCGGCGCCCGAGCGAGGTGCCCCCTTGCCTTGGGAGGCCTTGCGGATCTTGCAGGGGCAGGTGGACCGGTTGGAACAGGAGCTGGACAGTCTGAATGACCAGCTCGACGCTCTGACCTCGTTCGTGCTGCCTGCCGGAAGCCCAGCCTCGGCGGCCCTGCATCTGGCGCGCACGGTCTGCCGACGGGCGGAGCGTACGACCGTCTATCTGGCTCAGATTGAGGGTGAGACGGTATCAGACGCGGTAGTCCGATATCTGAACCGCCTGTCCGACCTGCTGTTCGTGGCCTCACGCTGGTGCAACGATAAGGGCAAGGCCGACGTACTCTGGAAGCCCGGCGCGACCCGTTAAGGCTTTTTCGCTTCGATTTTTGGCGCGTTCTTGTCCTTGCGCCCGGTCAGGGTCGACAGGGTGATAGGCACGCCGCAGATGCGAGTCTGCGGATCCCACCAGTGACCAGCGGCTTCGCAGCGGTCGCGCGGGATGATGTAATAGACCTGATAGAGCACCACGGCCACGCAACTGAAGGCGAAGGCCGAGATAAACATCCAGGTCAGGCGTTTGATGGTCTTGTTCATGGGCTCTCTATGATCAAAGCGCGTCGCTCCTGCAAGGATTCACGAAAGAACCGCGACATTTTGGTCAAAAAATTTGTCCGAACAAAGTCCCGTGCTAAGTTGACATCGTGGCCCGCTATTGTCAGTTTGCCAGCCCATTTTACAGTTCTGTTCGTTGGTGTATGGGACTGTTAATTTCCATGTTCATAAGCTGAGGCGATATAGACCCATGAAGGTTCTGGTCCCGGTCAAACGGGTTGTCGACTACAACGTCAAGGTTCGGGTTAAGTCCGACCAAACCGGCGTGGATCTTGCGAACGTCAAGATGTCCATGAATCCATTCTGCGAGATCGCGGTCGAAGAGGCCGTGCGTCTGAAGGAAAAGGGCGTTGCGACGGAAGTCGTTGCCGTTTCCATCGGCCCGGTCCAAGCGCAGGAAACCATCCGCACGGCTCTGGCCATGGGTGCCGATCGTGGCATCCTGATCCAGAGCGATGAGGACCTCGAGCCCCTGGCCGTGGCCAAGCTTCTGGCCGCTGTCATTGGCGAAGAGGCTCCCGGCATTGTGGTGATGGGCAAGCAGGCCATCGACGGCGATAATAATGCCGTCGGTCAGATGCTGGCCGCGCTGCTGGATTGGCCGCAAGCCACCTTCGCTTCCAAGATCGAGATCGCGGGCGACAAGGCCGAGGTCACGCGCGAAGTTGACGGGGGTCTTCAGACCCTCAGCGTCGACTTGCCTGCCGTGGTCACCGCTGACCTTCGTTTGAATGAGCCGCGTTACGCTTCGCTGCCCAACATCATGAAGGCCAAGAAGAAGCCGATCGACGTCAAGGCCCCCGGCGACTACGGCGTCGACACGGCGCCCCGTCTAAAGGTGCTCAAGGTCGTTGAACCGCCCAAGCGTCAAGGTGGCGCGAAGGTCGAATCGGCCGCTGAACTGGTGTCCAAATTGAAGAATGAAGCGGGGGTCCTCTAATGGCTGTTCTCGTCATCGCCGATCACGACAATGCGTCGTTGAAAGACAATACCCACAAGACCGTCACCGCCGCTCTGGCGATTTCGGGCGATGTGGACGTTCTGGTTGCGGGCCAAGGCGTCGCCGCCGTGGCTGCCGAAGCCGCTAAGATCGCTGGCGTTCGCAAGGTGCTGGTCGCCGAGAGCGCTGATCTGGGCAAGCAGGTTGCTGAAGCGGTTACCGAGACAGTGGTGGCCCTGATTGGCGGCTACGACGCCGTTCTGATCCCCGCCACCTCGGCCGGTAAGAACTACGCGCCTCGGATCGCGGCCAAGCTCGACGTTGCGCCGATTTCGGAAATTATCGAGGTGGTCGATGCCTCGACCTTCGTGCGTCCGATCTATGCCGGTAACGCCCTAGAGACCGTCCAGTCTTCCGACGCCAAGAAGATCATCACCGTCCGCGCCACGGCCTTTAAGGCCGCCGGCGAAGGTGGATCAGCTTCTGTCGAAACGGTCGGTGCCGCAGGCGCTATGGCCCATACCCGCTTTGTCTCGGACGAGATCGTCAAGTCTGACCGTCCTGAACTGTCGGCGGCCAAGATCGTGGTCTCCGGTGGTCGGGCTCTGGGTTCGGCTGAAGAGTTCCAGCGAGTCATTGAGCCTCTGGCTGACAAGCTGGGCGCAGCGGTTGGCGCCAGCCGCGCTGCGGTCGATGCGGGTTATGCTCCGAACGACTATCAGGTCGGTCAAACCGGCAAGGTCGTCGCGCCTTCGCTCTATGTGGCCATCGGCATCTCTGGCGCCATCCAGCATCTGGCGGGCATGAAGGACTCCAAGGTCATTGTTGCCATCAACAAGGACGCCGATGCGCCGATCTTCCAGGTCGCCGATTTCGGTCTGGTCGCGGACTATAAGGTTGCCGTGCCGGAACTGATGGACGAGTTGGCCAAGGTCGGCCTCTAGGCCTCACCTGACCCGATAAATCACGATGGGCCCCGCCAGTGTTTCGCTGGCGGGGCTTTTCGTTTTGGAAACCCCTGCTAGGGTAGCGTTAAAACGGACTTGCGCTGCAATGCAGCAAAGGTCTTCGTTGCCGCAGGGAAGTCGTGCTACAAGACAGGCTTCGTGTTTGGGACCCATCGGGGTCTCGTCATCGTTCGACCCGGGGTATGGGCAAAATGACTGAGATTAAGACGGTCGGCATTGTCGGCGCAGGCCAGATGGGTTCGGGCATTGCCCACGTCTGCGCTTTGGCTGGATATGACGTTCGGCTCAATGACCTCGATCCGGATCGGGTCAAGGAAGGGCTGTTGCAGATTGAACGCAATATGGTCCGTCAGGTCTCTCGCGGTCTGATCACCCCCGAAGCGATGGAAGCCGGTCTAAAGTGCATTTCGGCCACGAGTGATCTGGCTGAGATTGGTCAGAGCGATCTGGCCATCGAAGCGGCCACCGAAAATGAAGAGATCAAGAAGGCGATCTTCAAGTCGCTTCATCCCCATCTCAAGCCTGACACCCTGCTGGCCTCGAATACCTCGTCCATCTCGATTACGCGTTTGGCCTCGTCGACCGACCGGCCAGAGCGGTTCATCGGGCTGCACTTCATGAATCCCGTGCCGCTGATGAAGCTGGTCGAGATCATTCGCGGCATCGCCACCGATGTTGGTACCTATGAAACCGCCGTGACCTTCGCTCGCTCCTTGGGCAAGACCACGGCCAATGCCGAAGATTTCCCGGCCTTCATCGTCAACCGCGTTCTGGTTCCGATGATCAATGAGGCGATCTATACCCTCTATGAAGGCGTTGGTACGGTTGAGGCCATCGACACTGCCATGAAACTCGGCGCGAACCATCCGATGGGGCCGCTCGAACTGGGCGATTTCATCGGTCTGGACACGATCCTGTCGATCATGAACGTGCTTCACGACGGGCTGGCCGATTCCAAGTACCGGCCCTGTCCTTTGCTGGTGAAATATGTCGAGGCAGGCTGGCTGGGCAAGAAGGTCGGCCGCGGCTTCTACGACTATCGTGGCGATACACCGGTCCCGACCCGCTAGGCCTAGACCTCGGCCCACATCCTCAAAAGCGCGCTGATCGACTTGTCGAGCAGGAGCCGTGCCTCGCCAGAGGGTAGGGCCCCGCGCGTGCGGGCCATATCAAACAGGATCTCGCGCTGGTCTTCGCGCCGTATCAGGCTCTGGACCCAACCAACGCAGGCCATGCGGGCCCCCGCCGTCACGGGCTCCACCTTGTGCAAGGCACCGGTCGGATAGAGGATCAACGTCCCGGCCTGAGGCTTGGCAAGACGCTCCCCATCCAAACTATCGACGACCAACCCACCGCCCTCATAGCTGTCAGGGTCCGAGAGAAAGAGGGTGAAGGAGAGGTCCGAGCGCAGCCGGTTCTCGCCCGTGCCCATCAGCGCATCGTCGACATGCAGGCCGTAGGCGTCGCCCACCTCATAGCGGTTGAACATCAGGTTGGCCCAGCGGGCGGGGCGCACATAGGTCTGAAACAGGGGATGACGCTCGAGGGCCTTGCGCACGAACCGGGCAAGCGCCTGAACCTTGGGATCGGTACCGTCGGACTGAAGATTGCTCTTCACCGCACGAGCCGACGCACCCGCCGTCTGACGACCATCGCGAAAGCGGCAATCGGCCAGACCTGCCAAGACTGTGGCCACGTCTTCGGGCGAAAGCACATCGGTCAGCGTCAACATGTCACTTGGTCCCATTTTTGCGAACGACTTGCAATAGCAATTAGCATGTGGTTGATTGCCGTTATCAGGAGAGACCTTTGTCATGACCAGCTTCCGACCGAAACTCTGGACCGGCGTCAGCGCCGCCGTTTTGATCTCTACGGGCGCACTTGTCGCATGTTCGCCTCAATCGAGCGCGCCCAAAGCTGTTGCAGAGAGCCCCGCAGCCCCTGCGGTCGCCACCTCGGCCGCCGCCATGGCCGGAGCAGGCGAGTCCGGTGAAACCGGAGCGGTCTCGGCCTATTCCGCCATTCCCGCCGACAGCGCCAACGCGCTCCACATCGCCCACCTGCGCGGCTTTGTCTTGATCGCAATGGCGCAAAAGGACGGCCCGGAAGCGGCAGCCGTTCTGGTCGCTCAAGGTATGCTCGAAGCCTATGAGAAGAGCCCCGAGCCCTTTAAGGCTGCGGGCATTGATGAGGCCTTGCTGCGTAAGGCGGCCGATACCGGTGCGAGCGGCGATCTGAAGGCTGCCTTGAAGAGCTTGGACGTGGGTCTTGCTAAGGCCGGCGGGGATCGCAAGGCCGTCATTCGCGGACTGCTCGAGATTTCGTCGGGCCTCTATAAGGGCGTGGTCGTCGATGGCGGCGTTGATCCGATCGAATATCAGCACTCGCTTGGCGCAGCTCTTTCAGCCCGCGCCGCTTTGGTTGATGCGGCAAAGACTGACCCGTCGCTCGCGGCGGCTAAGCCGGAGATGGACCGGTTCGTCGCCCTTTGGCCAACCCCTTCGGCGCCTGAAAAGCCGGCAGCACACGGCGCTCTCTTGGCTCAGGCCTCCCGCATTGAATTGGCGCTGAGCTAAGCTAACGGCTTGTAATGTTGGGGTTAGGGGACTCCGCTCCCCTGATCCCCCATTCCTCTGTGCGCAATTTCGTAATTATTGGGATAGCTGGGCCCAAATGCCTGCATTCCGTTCGACTTCCCCCCGTTAACCAGACGATACTCTGAGTGATTCGAATGGGCGGGTAGATGGGCAAGGTCACCGTAGGACTGTTGGGGACGGCGTATCTCTGTCTGGCGTCTGCGCTTGCTGTTTATATTTGGCGCGCGGGCGGCGGCTGGGGGCCTGGTGTTGCGGCCTTGGTCGGTGGCCTGGGCTTTGCCTTTTCCATCCATGGCGGTGTGCGCCGCGGCATCGACGCCGAAAGCAATGCCCTCGAAATCTCATCCCTGCGCCGCGCTAACCTGCTCCTGACCGAGCAGCTTCGTCAGATGAGCGACCGGATCGAAGATCTGGCCGAAGACATGCAAGAAGAGGCCGCCCGCCAGTCTGAAGAACTGACCAGCGAAGTTCGGGTGCTTGAAGATCTGGTTCAGCGGATGAGCCAAGGCATGGCCACCCAGCGCTCGCGCCGCCCAGTCGCTGAACTGGTGACGGCCCATGAGACCACGACAGAGCTTCTTGAGACCGTCCGTCTGGCCCTGACCGAGAACCGGGTCGATCTGTTCCTCCAGCCGGTGGTGGCCCTGCCACAGCGCCGCACTGTCTTTTACGAGAGCTTCTCGCGCCTTCGGGACAAGCGCGGCCGGGTGATGATGCCCGCCGAATATCTGGAAGTGGCCGAGCCCGATGGCCTCGTTTCAGTCATCGATAATCTATTGTTGTTTCGCTGTGTCCAGATCGTCCGCCGCTTGGCGCGTCAGGACCGCAAGGTCGGCATCTTCTGCAATATCTCGCTCAGCTCGCTTAGCGATGAAGCCTTCTTCCCACAGTTTCGCGAATTTATGGCCGAGAACCGCGACCTGTCGGGGGCTCTGATCTTTGAATTGGGTCAAGACAGCTTCGAGGCGCGGGGAACCGTTGCGGCGCGCAATATGGCTCTGCTGACGGAACTGGGCTTTAGGTTCTCATTGGACAAGGTCATGAACCTTGATTTGGACTTCCAAGAGCTGGCTCAGGCCGATGTCCGCTATCTGAAGATCGGCGCGGATGTGTTGCTTGACCAACTGTTGGCCGCCGAAGGCCGCACCTCCTTGCGTAGCCTGCGCGACCTTGACGCCGTGGACTTTGCCGATCTGGCCCGTCGCTACGGCGTCGATATTATCGCCGAAAAGGTCGAGAGCGAGCGGCATGTGATCGACGTGCTGGAGCTCAATATCGCCTATGGGCAGGGCCACCTGTTTGGTGAACCGCGCGCCATTCGCGACTCCGTTCTGACCGCGACCGCGCCTCCTGTCGAATATGCCGTGCAGAATATTCGCCGCACGGGCACCCGCTAGGGCGCTGATTGATCAGGGTGACTTGATCCCGCCCGCTTGGCGCTGTAGCCCATGGGCATGAGCGCATCAGACCCCCAATCCCCGCCCGAACCTGTATTGATCAAAGGACTGCGGGACATCGCTGACCGCTATGATGTCATCCTGTCCGATGTCTGGGGCGTCATTCACAATGGCCGCGAAAGCTTTCCGCACGCCTATGAGGCCTTGGCCCGGTTTGGGGTCGAGGTGGGGCCGGTCGTTCTGATCTCCAACGCGCCGCGCCCTTCATCCGATGTTGTGCCGCAACTCCATGAGCTTGGCGTTCCGGATCGGGCTTGGAGCGCCTTTGTCAGTTCGGGCGATGCCACACGCGCGCTTTTATCCGCCAGAGCGCCTCAATCGGCCTGGACCATCGGCCCTGACCGCGACGCCATCCTCTACGAGGGTCTGGGTCTGTCCTTCGCCGGTCCAGAGGCGGCTGATTTCATCTCCTGCACCGGTCCCTTCGATGACGAGTTGGAGACGCCCGAAGACTACCGCGCGCGGTTCGAGCAGGCGCTTGAACGCGGCCTCGACATGATCTGCGCCAATCCAGACAAGGTCGTGCAGCGCGGCGGTAAGCTGATCTATTGCGGCGGGGCCTTGGCCGATCTTTATGCGCAGATGGGCGGAACGGTCCTGATGGCGGGCAAACCCCACGCGCCGATCTATGATCTGAGCCTTGCCGAAGCCTCGCGGATTTTGGGCAGCCCCGTCGATCCGTCGCGGGTGCTGTGCGTCGGAGATGGCGCGCCAACCGATGTGCGCGGCGCCAATCTTCAGGGTCTCGACTGCCTCTTTATAGCGGCGGGTATCCATGCGGCCGATACGGTCGATGGGTCTGGCCGGATGGATGCAGGCCGTACAGCCCAGCTTTTGGCATCATCGGGCGTGTCTGCGACCTACGCCATGATGGATTTGGTCTGGTAGTCGCAGATTTTGGCCAAAAGCGGCGTTCGCATTTGTCCGCGACCGCGCTACAAGATGTCCGAACATAGATGGGGAAATAGCGGTGAAGAGCGTTTATCTCGACGAGTTGAGCCTTGGCCAATCGGCTGAAATGGTGCGGACGGTCCATGAGGCCGATATCGTCATGTTCGCTGAGGTCTCGGGTGACAATAATCCGGTCCACCTCGACGAGGCCTATGCCGCTCAAACCCCGTTCAAGACCCGCATCGCCCACGGTATGCTCTCAGCGGCCTATATTTCCGCCGTGATTGGCACCCAACTGCCCGGGCCGGGCACGATCTATATGCAGCAGGCCCTGCGCTTCAAACGTCCGGTCAAGATCGGTGATGAGGTCACCACCAAGGCTGTGGTTACTGCCATCGATCTGGAAAAGGGCCGCGTGACCATCGAGACCGTCTGTTATGTCGGCGGTAAGCCTGTGATCGAAGGCGAGGCCTTGGTTATGGCCCCGCGTAAGCCGGAATAGTTCCCCATGAGGCTGGTGACAGACTGGCGCGGCATTGCGACAGCCCTGAAGGGCGCATCCGTCGCACTGGGCAATTTCGACGGCGTGCACCGTGGCCATCAGCGCGTTATCGCCTTGGCCGCAGAGGCGGCGCGCACGGCGGGCAAGCCCCTCGGCGTGATCAGTTTTGAGCCCCATCCGCGCCGCTGGTTCCAGCCCGATGCGCAGCCCTTTCGGCTCATGACCGTCAGCCAGCAGGCCAGGGCCCTGTCTGACATGGGCGTTGACCTCTTCTATGTCCTGCCCTTTGAGGCCGAGATGGCCGCCATGAGCGATGAGCAGTTCGCCCATGAGGTCCTGTCCGACGGCCTAGGCGTCCACCATGTCGCGGCGGGCTTTGACATTACCTTTGGGGCGGGTCGCACCGGTGATCCTGAGGCCTTGAGCCGCTATGGGTCGCGCTTTGGCTTTGGCGTCTCCATTGCCCAGGCCGTTGGCGATGATCAGGAGGCCAAGTTCTCTTCTTCGGCGGTGCGCGATGCGCTTGTCGCAGGCCAGCCCGAACGGGCCAGCGCCATCTTGGGCAGAGGCTTTGCCATTGAAGGGGTCGTCGTCGAGGGCCAAAAGCTTGGCCGGACGCTTGGCTTTCCGACGGCCAATGTCGCGCTTGGCGACTATGTGCGTCCAAAGCTTGGCGTCTATGCCACCCGCACCCGTCTGGCCGATGGCCGGATCGTGGCGGGCGTGGCCAATCTGGGCCAAAATCCGACGACGGGCTTGGTCGATGCGCGGCTTGAGACCTGGCTGTTCGATTTTAGCGAAGACCTCTATGGCCAGACCATTGAGACCGAGTTGGTCGCCTTCCTGCGTCCAGAGGAAAGGTTCAATGGGTTGGATGCGATGGTCGCGCAGATCCACGAGGACGAGCGGGCCGCGCGCGCCCTGCTGCTGCCCGAGCTTTAAACCCCTTCAAGCCTATGGCGATCATGGCCCGGTGCTGATAAGTCTAGCCCATGTTGATTATTCGGACCTTGAGGCGAATTAAGCGCCCGGTGTGATGCCGCTGTTCGAAGGCCTAACCGCCTTTGAGTTTGGTACGCGCCGGGATTGTTGCCCTTTCGCCTTTTCGACCCCAGCCGGACCGGTCAAGGTTCCTGCTGTTCGGGATCTGTCCGTTCTGGCCCGCGTGGCCCCTTTTGTCTGGAAATTTCGTCATGGACGATGCTGCCGCCCCCGCTACCCCTCGTGACTATCGCGATACGGTGTTCTTGCCCGACACGCCGTTCCCCATGCGCGGAGGTCTGCCGCAGAAGGAGCCTGAGATTTTGGCCCGCTGGGCGCAGCCCGATCTCTACAAGACCATGCGTCAGGCGCGGCAAGCGGCCGGTGCGCCGCTGTTCGTGCATCATGATGGCCCACCCTATGCCAATGGCCAGATCCATATCGGCCATGCCCTGAACAAGATCCTCAAGGATTTCGTGGTCCGCTCGCGGTTCTTGATGGGCTACGATGTCGACTATGTGCCCGGTTGGGACTGCCATGGCCTGCCCATCGAGTGGAAGATCGAAGAGAAGTTCCGTAACCAGGGTCGTCGCAAGGAAGATGTGCCTAAGGCCGAGTTCCGCGAACGTTGCCGCGAATTTGCGGCCGAATGGATCAATGTCCAACGCGAGGAGTTCAAGCGCCTCGGCGTTCTGGGCCGCTGGGACGAGCCCTATGCGACCATGGACTTTGCCACCGAAGCCAAGATCGTGGCCGAGTTCCATAAGTTCATCGCCTCGCACCAGCTCTATCGCGGCTCAAAGCCGGTCATGTGGAGCCCTGTGGAGCGCACCGCTCTGGCCGACGCCGAGGTCGAATATCACGACCATGTCTCGCCGACCGTCTGGGTCCGGTTTCCGGTCAAGGAAGGCAATGAAGCGCTGCTCGGCGCGGATGTGGTGATCTGGACGACGACCCCTTGGACCATCCCAGCCAATCGCGCGGTCAGCTATAATCCCGATATCGCGTATGGGCTCTATGAGGTCGAGACCATGGAGACTGGTCTGGCCTTTGAGCCTTGGTCCAAGCCCGGTGAAAGGTTCATCGTTGCTGATAAGCTAGCCGCCGATGTGGCCGCTGCCGCCAAGATCGCCTCTTGGAAGCGCCTGCAAACGGCGGAGTGCCAAGGCATGGTGATGGCCCATCCGCTGGCCACGCTGGACGAGGGCTATGGCTTTGCGGTGCCGATGTTGTCCGGTGATCATGTCACCGATGATGCCGGGACCGGCTTTGTCCATACCGCCCCCGGCCATGGTCAGGACGACTATCAGGTCTGGTTGGCCCACGGTCACCGCGAGGTTCCTGAAACGGTCGATGCTGACGGTGCCTACTATCCCCATGTGCCGCTCTTTGCGGGCCTCAAGGTGCTCGAGACCGAAGGCAAGAAGTCAGGCAAGTTCGGCCCGGCCAATGGCGCGGTGATGGACAGGATGATTGAGGCCGGAACCCTGCTGGCCCGTGGACGGCTTGACCATTCCTATCCCCACTCTTGGCGCTCAAAGGCTCCGGTGATCTTCCGCAACACGCCGCAGTGGTTCATCCGCATGGACCATGCCAACGAGGCCGGGAACAGCCTGCGCGACAAGGCCTTGGCCGCCATTGATGAGACGGCCTTCTATCCCGAGATGGGCCGCAACCGCATCCGCTCGATGGTCGAGGGCCGCCCGGACTGGCTGATCAGCCGCCAGCGCGCCTGGGGCACGCCTCTGGCCATGTTCGTCGACAAGGTCACGGGGCAGCCGCTCTATGACATCGAGGTCAATAAACGCATCCTCGCGGCCATCGAGGCCGAAGGGGCGGACGCCTGGTTCACCCGCCCCGACAGCGACTTCCTCGGCGCGGGCTATGATCCGGACCATTATGAAAAGGTCGAGGACATCCTCGATGTCTGGTTTGACTCAGGCTGTACCCACGCCTTCACCATCGAGAACCGCCCCGACAGCCACTGGCCAGCCGATGTCTATCTGGAAGGTTCTGACCAGCATCGTGGCTGGTTCCAGTCCAGCCTGCTCGAAGCCTGCGGCACCCGTGGCGCTGCGCCCTATAAGGCGGTGATCACTCACGGCATGACCCTGAACGAGAAGGGCGAGAAGATGTCCAAGTCGCTCGGCAATGCGGTCGAGCCCCAAGTCATCATCAAGGAAAATGGCGCCGACATTCTGCGCCTCTGGGCCGCGACGGTCGACTATTCCGAAGACCAGAAGATCGGTAAGACCGTGCTGCAAACGGTGGTCGATGGCTATCGCAAGCTGCGCAATACGGTGCGTTATCTGCTCGGCGGTCTGGCGGGCTTTGACGAGGCTGAGCGGGTCTCGCGCGATCAGATGGAGCCCTTGGAGCAACTGATGCTGCACCGTCTGGCCGAGTTGGACGCCGAGGTACGGGCCTCCTACGGTCAGTACCGGTTCAGCGATGTGTTCCGGGCCGTGTTGGATTTTTGCACCAACGATCTGTCGGCCCTCTATTTCGACGTGCGCCGCGACGTCCTCTATTGCGACGGGCCAGACAGCCTGCGTCGCCGGGCCTGCCGCACGGTGATGGATGAGGTCTTTATGCGCCTGACCGCGTGGCTGGCCCCCCTGTCATCCTTCACGATGGAAGAGGCCTGGACCACCCGGTTCCCGGATGCAGGTTCCAACTGCCTTCGCGTGATGCCAGAAGTGCCTGCCGATTGGCTTGATCCTTCGATTGCTGCTTGGTGGAGCCAAGTGGCCAAGGTCTTGCCAGTCGTGACCGGGGCGCTGGAGTTGGAGCGCCGTGAAAAGCGTATCGGTTCCGCGCTAGAGGCCGCGCCTGTGGTCTGGTTGACCGATCCAGAGGTCCTGAAAGCCTTTGAACGGATCGATGCGGCCGAAGCCTTCCGTACCAGCCAAGCGGTGCTTAAGCTCGGGGAGGGACCAATCGATGCCTTCCGCCTGCCGGGTCAGACTGGCGTGGCTGTTGAGCCCTTAAAGGCTGCGGGTCGCAAATGTGCCCGCTCTTGGCGTATCCTGCCAGAAGTTGGCACTGACCCGCGCTATCTGGACCTATCCTTGCGCGATGCTGCCGTTGTTGCTGCGTGGGATCACAAATGAGCCAAGACACCCCCGTTCGTCATCGTCCCCTCGGCCCGCTGGCCTATGGTCTTGGTTTCGCCGTGGTCTTTGCCGATCAGGTGTCCAAGGCTTGGGTCCTGAACGGTTTGAACCTGCCGCTGTTTGGGTCGGTCGATATTGCCGGGCCGCTGCGCCTCACGCTGGTCTGGAACCGAGGGGTCAGCTTTGGCCTCTTTCGCGCTGATGCAGACTTTACGCGCTGGGCCTTGGCAGCCTTCTCGCTGGCGGTCTCGCTGTTCCTGATCAACTGGGCGCGCAAGATTGAGCGGCCAAGGCTTGCGATCTCAGTCGGGCTGATTCTCGGCGGGGCAATTGGCAATCTGATTGATCGGGTCCGGTGGGGCGCGGTCTGCGATTTCATCGACGCCTCGGCCCTGCATTTCCCGTGGGTGTTCAATTTGGCCGACAGTGCCATCACCATTGGGGTCATATTGCTGCTGATAGACAATCTTTTGACACCAGAAGCACCGACACCATCGACCAAGACCGACGCGCAAAGCGGTTCTTGACGCCTTCGGTGTCGAAGGTGATTGGCAGTGGCCCCTACAATGGGGTAACCAGAGTAATAAGTCAGGCCGGGGGCGGTCTCTAGGAGCCTATAGATGAAGATCAATCGCGTGGCTGTTGCCGTTGTCCTGCTGGCCGGGCTCGGCCTGTCCGGCTGCCAATCCGCCTCCAAGGCCCTCGGCATGTCCAAGGTTGTCCCAGATGAGTTTCGTGTGGTGACCAAGGCCCCGCTGGTGGTTCCGCCTGACTATGCCCTGCGTCCGCCTGCACCGGGTGAGCCTCGCCCCCAAGAGCTTCAGCCTGAGAGCGCCGCGCGTGCCGCCCTGCTCGGCTATCGTCAGGGCGAGATCCGGTCTGAAGGCGAAAAGATTTTGGTGACCCGCGCTGGGGCCGACAAGGCTGACCCGCTGGTCCGTTTCGTCGTCGATGATGAGTTCGGCGACCTGGCCCACAAGGACCGTTCCTTTGCTGACCGCGTCATGTTCTGGCGCAAGGACAAGCCCGAGACCCAAGGCCCCCAACTGGCCTCGGATGCTTCGGCTGCTGCGGCCGGCGTTGAGCCCATAGACCCTGCGGCCGAAGAGGCCCGCCTGAAGAAGTTGCTTGGCGATAGGCCCGTGACGATTAAGCGCGAGCAGAGCACCAGACTGAAGCTGCCGGGTCTGTAAAAAGACCCCCTCACCCAACCCTCTCCCCCAAGGGGGCGAGGGCTAGAACCGTTAAGCCCTCTCCCTGAGGGAGAGGGTTGGGTGAGGGCCTTGTTTACTTTCAACCGCGTTCCCCGTTCAGGGAACGGGCCCGTGGGCCACGGGATTTTCGCTTTCGGGGGGCGCGTGGATGACCCCCTCACCCAACCCTCTCCCCCAAGGGGGCGAGGGCTAGAACCGTTAAGCCCTCTCCCTGAGGGAGAGGGTTGGGTGAGGGCCTTGTTTCCTTTCAACCGCGTTCCCCGTTCAGGGAACGGGCCAGTGGGCCACGTTTAAGTTGCTTGAAAGTGTCTGGATCCCCGCCTTCGCGGGGAAGACGGATCAGGGGCTGCGGATGACGCCCACGCCCCCAAATCCGCACAAAAAACCCCGCCGACCTTGCGATCCAGCGGGGTTTAAAGCGCGATAGAGAATATGGTCCTTAGACCACCCGCTCCACCAGCATCTTCTTGATCTCGGCAATGGCCTTGGCGGGGTTCAGGCCCTTGGGGCAGACCTGGGCGCAGTTCATGATCGTGTGGCAGCGATAGAGCTTGAAGGGGTCTTCCAGCTCGTCCAGACGCTTGCCGGTGGCCTCGTCGCGGCTGTCGATCAGCCAGCGGTAGGCGTGCAGCAGGGTTGCAGGGCCGAGATATTTGTCGCCGTTCCACCAGTAGCTCGGGCACGATGTCGAGCAGCAGGCGCAAAGGATGCACTCATAGAGGCCGTCAATATGTTCGCGGTCTTCCGGCGACTGGATCCACTCGCCCTCAGGCTCGGGGGTCTTGGTCTGGAGCCAAGGCTCGATCGAGGCATATTGCGCAAAGAACAGGGTCAGGTCCGGGATCAGGTCCTTGATGATCGGCTGGCTGGGCAGGGGGGAGATCTGCACATCCTTGCCCGACACCTCGGCCCAGCCGCTGGTACAGGCGAGCGTGTTGCGTCCGCCAATATTCATAGCGCAGGAGCCGCAGACCCCTTCACGGCAAGAGCGACGGAACGCCAAGGTCGGGTCCATCGTGTTCTTGATGTGGATCAGGGCGTCGAGCACCATCGGGCCGCACTGGTCGACGGCCACGTCATAGGTATCCCAGCGTGGATTTCCGCCAGACTCGGGGTCATAGCGGTAGATCTTAAAGGTCTTGACCTTCGTCGCACCCGCCGGAGCAGGGTGATGACGGCCTTTGACGACCTTGGAGTTCTGCGGCAGCGTCAGCTGAACCATCAGGCGCTTTCCTTAATCTGGCGGTAGCGGATCAATATACCCGCGCTTTTGGCGCGATGTAGGCGATCTCGTTGGACATGGTGTAGGTGTGGACAGGGCGGTAATCGATCGCCACCTTGCCGGTTTTGCCGTCGTACCAAGCGAGCGTGTGCTTCATCCAGGTGTCGTCATTGCGCTCGGAGAAGTCTTCGCGAGCGTGGGCCCCGCGGCTTTCCTGGCGATTGGCCGCACTGTTGACGGTGACAATGGCCTGACAGATCAGGTTGTCGAACTCGAGGGTTTCTAAGAGGTCGGTGTTCCAGATCAGGCCGCGGTCGCTAACGCCAATATCGCCCATATCCTTGAACACGGCGTCCATACGCTGGACGCCGCTGTCGAGGGTCTCGCCGGTGCGGAACACGGCCACATCCTCTTGCATGGCCTTTTGCATGGCCAGACGCAGGGACGCGGTGGAGTTCTTGCCTGCGGCGTTGCGCAGACGGTCAAAGCGCTCGATGTGGCTGGCGGTGGATTCGGGCTTCAGGTCGGCTTGACGCTCACCGGCGGTCAGGGTCTCAGCCGTGCGCATACCAGCGGCGCGGCCAAAGACAACCAGATCGATCAGCGAGTTGGAGCCGAGGCGGTTGGCCCCGTGCACCGAAACGCAGGCCGCTTCGCCCACAGCCATCAGGCCGGGCACCACACTGTCGGCATCGCCGCCGACCTTGGTCAGGACTTCGCCGTGATAGTTGGTCGGAATGCCGCCCATATTATAGTGGACGGTCGGCAGGACCGGGATCGGCTGCTTGGTCACATCGACGCCAGCAAAGATCTTGGCGGTTTCGGAAATGCCGGGCAGGCGCTGATGCAGGACCTTGGGGTCGAGGTGGTCGAGGTGCAGGAAGATATGGTCCTTATTGGGACCGACGCCGCGACCTTCACGGATCTCGATGGTCATGGCGCGGCTAACCACGTCGCGGCTGGCCAGATCCTTGGCCGACGGCGCGTAACGCTCCATGAAGCGCTCACCCTCGGAGTTGGTCAGATAGCCGCCTTCGCCCCGCGCCCCTTCGGTGATGAGGCAGCCTGCCCCATAGATGCCGGTGGGGTGGAACTGAACAAATTCCATATCTTGCAGCGGTAGGCCCGCGCGCAGGACCATGGCATTGCCATCGCCCGTGCAGGTGTGGGCACTTGTGGCGCTGAAATAGGCGCGGCCATAGCCGCCGGTGGCCAGAACGACGGTCTGGGCCATGAAGCGGTGCAGCGTGCCGTCATCGAGCTTCCAGGCGGTCACGCCCCGGCAGCGGCCATCTTCCATGATCAGGTCGAGGGCGAAATATTCGATGAAGAACTCGACATCCTTGGACAGGGCCTGACCATACATGGTGTGCAGCATGGCGTGACCGGTGCGGTCGGCGGCGGCGCAGGTGCGTTGCACGGGGCCTTCGCCATAGTTCTTAGTCATGCCACCAAAGGCGCGCTGATAGATCTTGCCCTCTTCGGTACGCGAGAAGGGCACACCCCAATGTTCCAGCTCGTAAACGGCAGCGGGGGCATTGCGGCAGAGATATTCGATGGCGTCTTGGTCGCCCAGCCAGTCCGACCCCTTGACGGTGTCATACATGTGCCAGCGCCAGTCATCTTGACCCATATTGCCCAGGCTAGCCGAGATGCCGCCTTGCGCTGCAACGGTGTGCGAGCGGGTCGGGAAGACCTTGGAGATACAGGCAGTCTTCAGGCCGCCTTGCGCCGCGCCCAGCGCTGCGCGAAGGCCAGAGCCGCCCGCACCAACGACAACAACGTCGAACTTATGGTCGATGAACTTGTATTCAGACATGATCAAAGGGCTCCGCCGTTAAGGCCGCCGACGCTCAAGGCGACCTTAAGAATCGAAAATACCGCCAGGGCCCCGCCCAGGCCGCAGACAAACATATTGAGCAAGAGCAACGCGGCCCTGCTGAGCGGCTTTGAGATATAGTCCTCAATCACCACCCGCAAACCCACATGCATGTGCCAAATGCCAACAATTATCAGAAGCAGGGTCAGTACCGCATTGACCGGCGACTGCATCCAAACCCGCGCGGCCTGATAGTCGGCGCTGGCCAGCTTTAGGCCTGAGAACACGGCCCAAAGGACGATGGGAACGAGGGTGATCGAGGAGACCCGCTCGAACAGCCAAGTGCTGACGCCATGCTTGGCCGAGCCAAGACCGCGGGCGCGGCTGAGGGGGGTGCGAAAATCGCTCATCAGAGGGCTCCTGTCATAAAGGCGATGGCCCAGGTGGCGAGAGTGGCCACAACCGCAAAGCCCAGCGCCGCAACGCCGGTCAGGTCGGCGAGCTTTGGATCAAATCCCTTGCCTGCGTCCCAGAACAGGTGACGCACGCCTGCGGCCAGATGGAAGTAGAGCGAGAAGGTCAGGCCGAACATGACCAACAGGCCGAGGGGCGTGCCCAGCATCCCCGTAAAGGCGATATAGGCATCTTGGCCTGACGCGAGCGCTATGGCCCAACCGGCGAGGATCAAGGCACCGACATAGAGCGCGACGCCCGTCGCGCGGTTGAGGATTGAGCCCCACATGGTGATGTGCCAACGCCACACCTGCAGGTGTGGTGACAGCGGCCTGGCCTTAGCCGCGCCGGGTTTGCCTTGGCTCATTGGTTTGGATTCCCAGTGTTTCAAAAACTTGTTCGGACTTTTAGCTTCCGGTTCTGGCCTGTCAACGAAAGCCGTAGTCTGAAAGCGACTATCGTGATGGTGGGGCGATCATCATCGATATCAAGGTCCTCTTTCTCCGCCGCGTTCCCCGCGAAGGCGGGGATCCAGAACGGTTCACCCCGGCGGATTGTGGCCCGCCGGAGTCTCGCTTTCGGGGGGAGCGTGCGGAGGGGAGGGTGGATGACCCCCTCACCCCACCCTCTCCCCCTGAAGGGGGAGAGGGCTTATCGGTTCTAGCCCCCTCCCTGCGGGAGAGGGTGGGGTGAGGGCCTTGTTATCTTCGACGGTCTTCGTGCAAGCATGAGGCCAGCGGGCCGGCTTCAGTCTGCATGTAAGGGTCTGGGTCCCCGCCTGCGCGGGGAACGCGGGATGTCGGTGGATGAAGACCCCCTTCGTCCCTTCGGGCCACTTCCCCCAGAGGGGGAAGATTTAGCGATCCAAGATCTTCCCCCTCTGGGGGAAGTACCGGCGCAGCCGGGGTAGGGGGCTCTTAGTACCCCCGCGCAACCCCTTCGCGGCGCGGATCGGCCCCGCCCTCATAGCCGCCCTTGCGCTTGATGATCCCATGGAGGCCCGATGCTTCGCCAAGGCCCGCCGCCCGGAGCGTAACGCCCTTCTTGCCCAGATCTGCGATCACTTCGGGTGTCATAAACTGTGTCTCGGCCGAATAGACCTCGCCGCGCGATACCAGATTGGGCAGGGCCACCGCCTGCTGCATCGGCATCTTCCAATCCAAGATTCCGACCAAGGCCTTCAGATCATAGGCGAGGATCGAAGACCCGCCCGGAGATCCGACGGCAGCATAGAACTGGCCCTTTTGATCCAGAACGATGGTCGGAGACATGGACGAGCGCGGCCGCTTGCCGGGTCCAACCGCATTGGCCGCGATCGTTCCGTCCCTGTTGGTCGGGGCGAAGCTGAAATCGGTCAATTGGTTGTTGAGGAAGAAGCCGCCGACCATACGGCCCGAGCCAAAGATACTCTCGACGGTCGTGGTCATGGACACCACATCGCCCGCCGCATCGACGATCACGAAATGGGTCGTGCCTCCGGGCTCATGGGTCGCATCAGGGCCAAGCCTTGCCGCGCCCTTGGGCTGACCAAAGTCCGGCGCAGGTCCGGCCGTTTCACCGATCAGGGCGCGGCGCTGGGCGAGGTAATCACGATCGAGCAGGCCGTCGACCGGCACGCTGACAAAGTCTGGGTCGCCCAAATAGCGGTCTCGGTCGGCATACATCAAGCGACTGGCTTGGGTGAACAGGTACCAGCCTCGAGCGTCATTGGCGTGGGCTCCGATGTCGGTACCCTCTAAGATGCCGAGCCCCTGTAGGACGGCGGTCCCGCCAGCCGGCACGGGCGGTACGCAGACGCGGTAAACCCGATAAGGTCGGCATAGGGCCGCCATCACCTTAGGCTGATAGGCCTTAAAGTCTGCCATGGTCAGCGAGCCCGGCAGATCGCCCTGCTGGACCCGCGCAACGATGGCCTCAGCCAACGGGCCTTGATAAAGGGCGCTGGCCCCTTCGGTCGCGATCCGCCGGACCGTCGCGGCATAGGCGGGGTTCTTGAGCACATCACCGGCCTGGTAGCGGGTGCCATCAGGCTTGGTGAAATAGGTCGTGGCGTCGGGAGATTTGGCCTGAGGCGCGGCGCTATTGATCATGCCCGCCAGACGGGGGCTGACGATGAAGCCATCGGAGGCCAGACGCTCGGCATCGCCAAACAGGTCCTTCCAAGCCAGCTTGCCATGATGCGATTGGGCCAGCGACAACATCGCCACCGCGCCGGGCACCCCGGTCGCGCGGCCACTGAGGACCGCCTCGAAAAAGCCGATCGGCTTGGCCACGCCATTGGCATCGGTGCGCATGAACATGTCGGGGCTGGCCCCGGCGGGCGCGGTCTCGCGGCCATTATAGGCGGTCACGGCGCGGGTCTTGGCGTCATAAAAGACCAGAAAGGCCCCGCCGCCGAGGCCAGAGCTCTGCGGCTCGACCAGACCCAGCATGGCTTGAACGGCGACAGCAGCATCCACCGCTGAGCCCCCACGTTTGAGAACCGCAAGGCCCGCCTCTACCGCCAAGGGATTGGCTGCCGCGACCATGGCATGGGGCGCTAGGGCAAGGGAGACAGCGGGCCTTTTTGCGGCGACCGCCTTGGCCACGGGATCGGCGAAAACCGAAGAGGACGGCGCCATCGCACCGGCAAGGGCCAAAAATACAAGGCCCAGACCGCTTACTGACTTTCGCATCTCAATCCCCAATGTCTCAATCCCACCAACAGTTTTCACCATACCGCCCGGCCCATTTCGCGCCAGCCAAAACCCCAAAGAAAAAAGCGAGAACTAACGCTTGCCTAAAGACGGCCCACCGACTAGTTTCCGCCACCTTGCCCTAGGGCAACAGCGCGCCCGTAGCTCAGCTGGATAGAGCATCAGACTACGAATCTGAGGGTCGGACGTTCGAATCGTTCCGGGCGCGCCATTAAATCAAACACTTAGCTAGAACCAAGCCAAACCCCACCGGGGCCTGCTACCAATTTGCTACCAAATGCCAAAAACCTAACGGAATGATCTGGAACGACTTTTTTCTGCAGTGGTAGCAGCAGTGACCACCAGATTATTGGTAGCAAACGGGCATTTCGGCGCTTTCTGGGTGTTTCCAGTGCATTCTGATCGTTACGATTCGTTTCGCTGGCTGTGCAATGCGCCCTCACTAATAACGCAAATCGCACTTTCCTTTAATAACGATTCCCGCTATTAACGCGTGTGTGAATAGTCCAACTTCCTCATCACCTGACATCAGCCCTTCAAACAGGCTGGGCCAATACCGTGAAACGGTCGCTGGCGGGGAAGTGGTGCGTGCATTTGTTCCGCCGCCTTTACCGCCAAACCCGCCGCTTCAGCTGGAGCCCCTGTTCGGTCTATTGGACCGAGCCAATCAAGCTCTGGGGCGACTGGATGGCATGAGTGCCCTTCTGCCGAATACCAAACTGTTCCTCTACTTCTATGTGCGCAAAGAGGCCTTGGTGTCGTCCCAGATTGAGGGCACGCAAAGCTCCTTCACCGATCTATTGATGCATGAAAATGATCGCGCAACGCGGTTTGGCCTTGATGATGTCGAAGAGGTCTCAAACTATGTGGCCGCTATTCAACACGGGCTTTCGCGTCTCGAAGAGGGCTTTCCAATTTCGCTGCGTCTGATTTGTGAGATGCATGAGATCTTGTTGCGGGGTGGTCGTGGTGCGGGCAAGCAGCCTGGGGCCTTTCGGACTACGCAAAACTGGATTGGGGGCACACGGCCCGGCAACGCCACTTTTGTGCCGCCACCCGCTCAAGATGTTGTTGCCTTAATGGGGCAGGCGGAAGTCTGGTTACACGGGCAGGGCCATGACCTGCCGCTGCTTGTTCGCGCTGCACTCCTGCATGTTCAGTTTGAGACCATCCACCCTTTCTTGGATGGCAATGGTCGCCTCGGTCGCCTGCTGGTGACGCTGCTCTTATGCGCTGAGAAAGCGTTGAGCGAGCCCGTGCTTTACCTGTCGCTTTACCTAAAGACCCACCGTGAGCGCTATTATGAGCTCCTCACTAAAGTGAGGCGCGAGGGCGCTTGGGAAGAATGGCTGACCTTCTTTCTCGAGGGCGTGCTTGAGATTGCCACGCAGTCAACAGAGGCTGCAGGGCGCATCCTTGCGGTCTTTGCGCACGATAGAGCGCAGATTGAGGCGCTGGGTCGGCCCGCCTCAACAGTCTTGCGTATTCATGCGGCGTTACAAGCAAACCCGATTGTATCCACGGCGCGAATAAAACAGGCTACTGGCCTCACCATCCCATCGATAACGCGCGCTCTTGAAGCGCTCGAGAAGCTGGGAATCGTCCGAGAAATCACAGGCCGCTTGCGAGACCGTCTGTGGCAATACAGCGCCTATCTCGACATCCTGAGTGAAGGCGCGGACCCGGTTTAACCCTGATCTGCGTTTGCACCGAAAGCTGGCGGTCAAGGGGCATGGTCGGCTTGCCGATCACGCGAAGCGTGACCCCTTGAGGGCCGGATTTGTGGCGACACAATCACCCAGCAGCTTCAGGGCAAGCACAGCGCCGCATTGAAGCTGTTCCTAGGCGTCCTAGAGAGTGACTGTTACCTGCACCACTTTTGACGTGGATCTGCACTTTAGCTTGGTCTGCTTTGCGCCAACTGTTGCCGCTGGGGGCGGCTTGGCGGTTGCTTGAAAGCGGTCATCCACTGACGCGCGGATCGTAGGGTGCGTTCCGCAAGGAGTGCACCATTTTCGTTCGCTGCGGTCTTGGGATTGATTGTTTCCACTTGGAACGCCTTTGCTGAAGGCTCTGCCTACGCAAAGGCTTCGTTCGAGTTTGGGCGCGCAAGATGAGGCGTCAAGGGGTGAAATCGGCTGCGCCGACGCGCCAAAGGCGCGCCCCTTGACCCCGCATCTTGCGCAATAAGAATTGTCCGGCGGCTTCAAGGCAAGCGGAGCGACGCATTGAGCCGTTCTAAGTGATTTAGCTCATCATTGACGATCTCAGTAATTGCTTGACCAAGGTGCATTCCATTGATGGAATGCACCCTACCGCTACCGCGCGGAGCGCATGGCTAGGAGGCGGCCTTAGGTAGCAGCACCTTGACGTTATCCAAATGGCAGCAAGGGGTCGGATTCCGCAACGTAGGGTTTGCAATTCAATATTGCTAAACTGCCCTTTGTTTAAGACTATTGGAGCCAGTTCGCATATTCCTCGGCTCACGCCAATTCGCCACCAATTCTCAGATATCCCAGTACGGCTCGCACCGCCTCGTCTTCGGCCTTTTCCAGCTGCGGTGGGCTAAGATTCGCCCATGCATCGGTTACTGAGCGGACTAGCGCCGGAAGCGTGCGCGCAGCGGCTTTGGGCATAATGGCAGGTATTTCGTGCTGAAATCGCTCTAGCATCACCTCTACAACCACTCCCGCTTTTTCGAGATATGAAACGAGCAAGTCGTCCACAGGCAGCCGCGCTTCTTCATGATCAATCGCTGATGCAAGCAGATCGTTATCACGATGATGCTGCATCGCAGCGCGCACCAAGCTGCGCACGACTTTCTCCAGCGTCTTTTCAGACCCGATCATTTCTGCCGCAGCCTGAAGCGTGGCCAATTGCGCATCTTGCTGCCGCTGGATGAGCGCTGCCATGAGAGCGTCCTTGTTCGGAAAATACTGATACAGGCTGCCGATGCTGACGCCTGCACGTTCGGCGACCGCATTGGTGTTAAAAGCTGCTAGGCCGTGACCAGCAATAATGTGAGCAGCAGCCTCAAGTATCGCGTCGTACGTCACGCGGGCGCGCCCTTGTTTCGGCGTTTTTCGGGGATCAAGAGACATTGGTGGGTTCCATGCGAGCAACTGGTGAATGCGAGTAGGAAATATGAGCGATCACTCATATCGTACACCAAGTTCATTTGGAAGGAATATAGCAATGCCAGACACGAGTAAGGAGCGAATGTCATTTAACGAGTTTTATGCGACAGCGTATCGTGCAGATCATCAGCACCCCATCAACCTTGCACTTCATATCATTGGCGTTTTTGCGGGCCTGGGTGTAGTCGGAGCGAGCCTCACGGTGTGGCCATTATGGACGATCATCGGCTTTCCGATAGCACACGTCATACCGGGCCTGATCGGCCACCGCCTGTTTGAACGTGATGACGCACTTGGCGACATTCGCCTGACTCGCACTGACTTTCCGTTATGGTGGTTTCTGATCGCCAATCATTTGATGGCGTTTCGTGTCTTGACCTTCCGATGGTGATCGCCATGAACGATCAGCAGCAATTTTGTCGGAAGCGGAGGTTGGCGTTCAAGGCCTCCAAACGGCAGCTTTCCACGTTCGCGCATTCCAAACCAGACCAGCCCCATTCGGCCAAGAGTCGCCAAAACCAACTGGTTGGAGGTCTACTTCCACCCCCTGACCCACAAAGGGAAGGCAACCCGAAACAGAGCGCACCAATAAGTTACCCATGTGTACGTTCAGATCACTTGATCTGATCCAAGCTGAAATCGGCGGCGTATGCTCCAAAAAAGGGGGCTCATATGCGCCGTAGAGAGTTGATCATGGGTTTAACCGGTATGACTATCGCTAATTTGAGCACGCCTTTGGCGATGGCGAAGCCGTTGGAAGCAGCGTCGTCATTAAAGCCGACGCGATATCTCGATTACGACCACAAAGATACGAATCTGAGGGTCGGACGTTCGAATCGTTCCGGGCGCGCCATTTCCGAACAAAACTACTAACATTTTGGGCGTTGGTGGCTTTGCCAGCGATGACGTTGGCGAGCGATGCCTTGTCTCCCGTTATGCGGATCCGATCGTCATCGACTTCG
>Ga0304730_1000805_pt1 | contig 25602 bp, 10 predicted proteins | sample M_130628_MF_Meta_FD_190474 | JGI IMG/M metagenome (GOLD analysis project Ga0304730, IMG submission 190474) | Freshwater microbial communities from Lake Montjoie, Canada to study carbon cycling - M_130628_MF_MetaG (v2) (version 2) | ecosystem: Environmental > Aquatic > Freshwater > Lake | place...
GCATTTGGAGACCAAACACGAACGTTCATTTTTGTATTGCTAACAGTGAATGGTATGCGACTTGCAAAACCTAAACCTGCTGCTGCCGTAACTGTGGTACCTGCCCACAATTCTGCAGTTGCTGATTTGATTACTTTAGCTACTTTGTTGCCTGCTAAAGTTGGGTCAGTTACAATCGTTGATTGCTCTGCACCGCCAAATCCGATTAAACCATAATCTACTGTGGTAAGATCAAAAGTAACTGGTAAATTCATTTGTGTTAATGCAGCTGGTGCTGCTGGTCCGAATTTAATGTCATCAAAATAGTAAATCTTCTCTCCTGCTGTTGCACCTGTGGTTCCAAAATTGAAGAAGATTGATAATTTATCGTAGTTATAAGTTAAGTTGATTGCTGATGTACCTGTTGATTGGTTTAGGAAATTAAATTCCAATGTCTGCCAACCTGATGCTGTAGTAACTGTTGCTTCTGTTTCTACTGAATGTGTTGCATCTCCATGCTCTTCCACTTTTAAACGAACTGGAATACCTGCATTTGGAGACCAAACACGAACGTTCATTTTTGTATTGCTAACAGTGAATGGTATGCGACTTGCAAAACCTAAACCTGCTGCTGCGGTAACTGTGGTACCTGCCCATAATTCGGCAGTGGCTGTTTTAATTACTTTAGCTACTTTGTTGGTTGATAAGGTTGGATCTGTTACAATGGTTGATTGCTCTGCACCGCCAAATCCGATTAAACCATAATCTACTGATGAAGTAGCATCAAAAGTTACAGGCAAATCCATTTGTGATAAAGTTACCGGACCTGCTGCGCCAAATTTCACGTCATCAAAATAGTAAATACGCTCACCTGTTGAAGCTCCTGTTGTACCAAAATTGAAGAAGATGGATAATTTATCGTAGTTGTAAGTAAGGTTGATTGCCGCTGTACCTGTTGCTTGTGACAGAAAATTAAACTCCAATGTTTGCCAACCTGATGCTGTTGTAACGGTTGCTTCTGTTTCAACTGAATGTGTTGCATCTCCATGCTCTTCTACTTTCAAACGAACTGGAATGCCTGCTACTGGTGACCAAACTCTAACATTCATTTTAGTATTGCTAACGGTGAAAGGTATACGACTTGAGAAACCTAAACCTGATGCTGCCGTGACTGTTGTACCTGCCCATAATTCTGCAGTTGCTGTTTTAATTACTTTAGCTACTTTGTTTGTAGATAATGTTGGATCTGTTACAATTGTTGATTGCTCTGCTCCGCCAAATCCAATCAAACCATAATCAACAGTTGTAGCATCAAACGTAACAGGTAAATTCATTTGAGTTAACGTTGGACCACCGCCACCGGTTGTCAATCTTACATCATCAAACAAAAAAGTAAAATTAGCTGATCCATCACCGTTAGTTCCATTATCAAAAATGAAAATCATTTTTTGATATTGGTTGGTAGTGCTGATTGCACTAAAATCAAAAGTCAAATCCTCCCATGCATTAGCTACAGTAGAAATGGCTTCTCTTTCAAAAAAAGTACCTGCATTTGAAGCATTTTCTACTTTTAATAAAAGTTTTGATCCTACTCTTGGAGAATATACTTTTACTTTAAAAGTTCTATTCGTTGAAAAATCAATTGGAGAGGCAAGTGAAATAAAGCTACCTCCATAAGTTTGACCTGGGAATTTTATAAACTTCGCCACTTTTGTACTGGTATTAATTCCACTAGATTGGGGGTTTGCAATAACCGAAACGTTTCCACCTGCAAAATCAGTAAATGCGTAGGTTACGGTTGTAGATTCAAAATCTAAAGGCAATACAATTTGCGAAAATGAAACTGCGCAAATCAATAATGCGGTAAATAATGTGTATATTTTTTTCATGTTTTTGTTTTTATGAATTCCTTGAACTGCTATTTTGATACTTTTAAATAAAGTGAATTGTTTATTCTACGAGTTTATACGCTTTTACATAATCCACTTCCATTGTTGCTGGGAAAATATTATCATCAACACCTTGTGCACCACCCCAATTTCCACCAATGGCTAAATTTAAAATCATATAAAATTTTCTATTGTACGGCCAAGTTGTAAATCCTGTATTTTCATTTACATACTCAAAATATTGTTCATCATCTACAAATCCTTTTATAGAGTAAGGCGTCCAATCAATTCTATAGTCATGAAATTCTGTTGTTGAATTTGAAATGATTTTACCACTGGTTTTTGGGTTTCCTCTTTGACCATTGAATGCTGAGCAATGCAAAGAGCAATGCACATTATTTTGATCGTAGCCTACATGCTCCATGATATCCATTTCGCCAGATGCAGGCCATGTACCATAACCATTATCACTTGGCAACATCCAAATTGCAGGCCATGTGCCTCTACCTCTTGGTAATTTTGCCCTTACTACAAAACGACCATACAACCAATCACCTTTACCTCTGCTAATCATACGCGTTGATGTATATTGGCGACCTTCTAAATTTTCTTTCTTCGCTTGGATAACTAAATTGCCATTTACGATACCAACATTATTACCGCTGGTATAATACTGAAGTTCATTATTTCCCCATCCACTTCCCCCAACATCGTAAGACCATTTTGAAGGATCAGGAACTCCATTATTGGTAAAATCATCTTCCCACATAGGCGTTGATTCAAATGTCCAGCCCAAGTCTGAAACCGGCGGAACAGGCGCCACTACAGGAATATTTTTTTGATCTGTGCATGATTGGAAACTGTATACCAAACAAACAAGCGTAAAAATCTTTACTATATTTTTCATTTTTTATTTTTTACTTTTTATTTAAAAATATTATTGTCTTACAAATTTGAATTGGAATACAGTTCCTGAACCATTGCCTGCTCTCAATACCATACGTGTTGGTGTTATTTCAATTATTCTGTATAAATTTTCAGTTGGAACATCGGTTGTACCAATGAAATTTGCTGGAGGTGCTTGAGGCAATTGAATCGAAGCTAAACCAGTTGCTCCGCCAACAATAGGCCCAAAAACAAATGATGCATTAAATGATCTGTCTGCACCACAGTTATAATTAGGCGCAATATTACCTCCATTAAAAGTAGATCCGTTTGCGTTATAATTTAATGTATTGGTGCTTGAAAAAGTAAACACATCATCTACCTGACAATTCGGTTCCAAAGGACCACCACCATAATATTCAGCCGGGTTTCCTTCGGTACCAACAACAATTGCATTAGCGCCTGTAGTTGCATCTAACTTCCAACTTCTGCTGCTTCCTCCTGTTAATAAATCTTTGATGTCGGCAATCGTTAAATCTTGTCTTTTCTTCAATTTTATCTCAATGATTTTACCACCTGCATTACTTAATGTTGCCCTTAAAACTAAAGTAGTTGGGCTGTAGCTTCTCACTTCATATGTATTGTTTTCAACTTGATTTGTTGTACCAATAAAAGGCTTGCTCAAACCTGATTCCAATGAATCCAAAATAATTTGAGGTGCCTGTCCTGGAGTTACCACCAATTTAAAAGCAGTAGCATTGTTTTTAGGCACATCGCAATTTAATGTGGATTGATTATACGTTTGTCCATTTGATTCGTATGCAAAAGTTCCATTTGCGCTGAATTTAAAAATATCATCTGCTTGACATTCTACTGCAGCATCTGTAGAAAACAAACTGATTCCATCACCATAAAAAACTTTAATGGCATCATTGTCTGTACTCCATGTCCACTCAGCAAAATTGCAACTTGTCAAAGTATTAAATAACTCATTTTGACAAGCATCAGAAACCCCAACGAATTTTGTAATTGAACTATTTCCGTAAGTTCCAACCGTAGTTAAGGTTACATTAAAAGTTCCTCCTGCTTTGTAGGTATGCACTGGATTTTGCTCGGAAGACAAAGCAGAATTATCACCAAAATTCCATTGATATAAAAATGCTTCTGTAGAATTATTGGTGAATGTTACATTATATGGATAAGGTAAAGTATCTGAAGCTACTGATTGTAAAAAACTGAAATCTGCTTTTGATGGGGAGCCAATTAAATCGATTTCGTTTTTCTTACAATTAGACAATAACAAGGTTAAGCAAGCGAGCATTAACGTTGTACAATTTATTTTTTTGGTCATTTTAATTTTATTTATTGTAAATGATTTGATCTGAGTTAATGATTGAATTAATACCCTGCGTTTTGAGTAAGGTTTGCGTTTTTATCAATTTCATTTTGAGGTATTGGCATATATCTGTGCTTTTCTTGGATATTTGTTTTTCCAGAAGCACGCATTACATCAATGAAATAGTTTGGATTAGGGTGACGCAATAAATCATACCATCTATGCATTTCAAATGCAAACTCATGTCTTCTTTCATTATAAATGGCTTCTAAATATTGAGCATCAGATAAAGAAGGTTGTAACGGCGTTAATCCAGCTCTTGCTCTAACTTGGTCTACATAAGGCTTTCCAAGTGAAATACCTGCTGCTTCAGCATAAGTTAAAAGCACTTCTGAATAACGCATAATCGGAACATTCAACGCGCAAGTCCAACCGCCATTATCACCCAATGTATTTGCAATTGGAACAAAGTATTTTTTTATGTTTAATCCTAATGGAGAACCTACTAATTGTGTTGGTTGTGTATAAGTATCATAAGTATCTCCAGGAATCCACATCGAACGATTTCTTCTTTTATCGATGATAGTGCTATAAGCTGCACCAGATTTATCATAACTATCTGCGAAATCTTTTGTAGGCACATTCCAGCCATAACCACGACTTTGAACTACATCTTGGAAACGTGGTGCAAAAAAGCAATTTAATTTTTGGCCTGCGCCATAATCATTAAACTGACCACCACCGCTTCTGTATTGAACTTCAAACATTGACTCTTTGCCATTTTCATTTTCTAATTTGAAGTTATCACCATAATCAGCCCATAATTCATAGCCATAAGATGATGCATTGTCAATAACTTCCTTCGAATACAATGCAGCGTTAGTTTTATCACCAAGGGTTAAATATACTGCGGCTAACAATCCTTTAGATGCACCTGCTGTTGCTCTACCTTTGTTTGAACCAGAATACGTATTAGGCAATAATGTATCCGCTGCTTTTAAATCTGCAATGATTTGTTCGTACACCAATGCTTTGGGTGAACGAGCAATTGTAGCGGCTTGTTCAACATCAATTACGTTTGTATATAAAGGAACATCGCCGAAAATCCTTACAAGGTGATAATAATAAAGTGCCCTTAAAAACTTCCCTTCTCCAATGCTTCTTTTTCTGATGGCATCGCTCATAACTGGAACTTGAGGAACTTTGGTAACGACTAAGTTTGCACGAAGAATTCCAAAATAACATTGCGCCCACATTAAGTTGATGATTGGGTTAAAAGAAGTAACGGTAAAATTATCAAGCTCTGCAGTTTCAGTACCATCTCCACCGCCGCCACCACCTAGGTCGGCATCATCACTCATAATATCACCGATATGCCAAGCCGATCCATTATAAATCGCTGAAAGTGGCGTGTAAGTTGCATTTACGGCTTTCACCGCTTCTGTTTCATTTTGATAGTAGTCGTCTAAAGTGCTGATAGGAATGGTTGGTTCTACATCAAGCAAACTTTTTTTACATGCTGAAAAAACTAAGGTTATTGAGCATAAAACAACCAAAAATTGTATAGATATCTTTTTCATTTTTAAGTAGTTTAATTTTTTAGAATTCAATGGTTGCGCCTGCAATAAATGTTCTTGATTGTGGATAGAAGCCAATGTCAACGCCTCCTCCAACTTCAGGATCCATTCCAGAATATTTGGTGATTGTAAATAAGTTTTGTGCACTAACATAAACTTGTGCTTTCTTCATCACTTTATTGGCTACCCATTTAGCTGGTAAATTATATGCTATACGAACATTCTTCATTCTGATGTAAGAACCATCCTCAACAAAACGATCAGATACTCTATTGTTTCCATTAGGATCGTTAAGTACCAAACGAGGCATGGTATTAGAAGTTCCAGGACCTGTCCAACGACCAATTACATCTTTTGAATAATTACCATTACTTACACCACCTTCAGTATACCATCTGGTAAAGTTTAAGATTTTATTTCCTTCTGCACCTTGTAAGAAAAATGTCAACTCAAGATTTTTATAACTAACGGTATTGGTTATCCCATAAGTAAATGTTGGATTAAAGTTTCCAATGTTTGTTCTATCTTGATCATTGATGATACCATCACCATTTAAATCTTTAAATTTCAAATCGCCTGGTGCGGTACTTGTTGTAGGATCAATACCTGGTGCTTGTGAAGCGTGGTTACTGATTTCTTCATACGATTGAAAAATTCCTTCTGTAACAAAACCATAAAAATATTCAACAGGGAATCCTGCTTCAATTCTTTTGCTACCTCCTGTGATTCTCGCAAACCCATTATTTATTGGAGCAGACAATCCCATTGATACTACTTTATTTTTGTAGGTACCTAATACAGTATTGATGTTCCATTTTAAATTATTTGTATTGATTACTTTTCCGCTTAAGGTTAAGTCAATTCCGCGATTGCGCATAATACCTGTGTTAAATGGAACTGCTTCGTAAGTACCAGAAATTAATGGTGGGGCAACATACAAAATCAAATCAATAGAGCGACGTTGATACAAATCTATTGACGCGTTTAATTTACCACTAAAGAATGATCCATCAACACCAAAATTGAATTGTTCATTTTTTTCCCATCTGATATTAGGATTGTATGTTTTGCTAGGTGCTGCACCCAATACCGTTCCGCCCGATCCACTTGAGTTTCCAAAAGTGTATTGGAAAGATTGGTTGATGCTTTGGATATATGCGTTTCCAGTTACATCAGGATTTCCGGTATAACCAAAACTAGATCTAACTTTTAATTCATCGATCCATTTTACATTACGTAAAAATGGCTCTTGAGATAAACGCCATGCAGCAGATACTGAAGGGAAAGTGGCAAATTTATTGCCTGGAGCAAAGTTTGAAGTACCATCTCTTCTGATTGAAAAACCAAAATAACCACGACTATCAAAATCATAATTTACACGACCAAAATAAGACATGGCTCTTTTGTTGGTTCCACTTTCAGCAGCATTGTACGTTTGAGAAACGTCTGTTGGTAAAAACACTTGATCATTTAAAACAGGAATGTTTTGTGTGAAATTTCCACCGCGTCCTGCAACTACATAATCGTATTTGTTTTCTTGATAGGTATACCCTACAACCGCATTGATCTTATGTTTTTCTTTTATTTTTTTATCATAAGCCAAAGTCAACTCAGACAAATAATCAGGATACAATCCTTTTTGCACAGAATAGTTGGTTAAGTTAAATACGTTACCACCAGATGCTGGTGTAGCAGGACTATAATTATTGATTTCTTGATAGCTGTAATCAGCGCCAAATAAGGCTTTGAATTTAAAATCTTTTAAGAAACTAACTTCTGCAAATACATTTCCGTTAACCCTATATTTGGTGTATTTGTTTCTTGGAACTTCTAAATTATAAATTGGATTGGGTTCACTAAAACCATCTACGCTACCATTACCACCAGCATAAGTTCCATCTTCATTTCTTGCAGATACGGTTGGCGGCGCCATCAACGCCAATAAAATAACACTATTGAAAGGACTGTACGTATCAGTTCCATGCTCTGTGAATTTGTTCATTGAAATAGAATTACCGATTTTGATGTGATCATTCACTTTTACATCTCCGTTAAATCTCAAATTAAAACGTTCAACATCTGTTTTATAGATAATACCATCTTGTAAGAAATATCCAGCAGAAAATAAATATTGCGCTTTATCAGAACCACCTGTTGCCGTTAAATTAACGCTTTGCATTGCCGCTTTTCTAAAAATTTCATTCAACCAATTGGTACCTTTTCCGAATTGGGTTTCTACTGCATTGTAATCAGCCAATTTTGGAATCGGAGATAACCCACTGGCAATACGCGCTTCTGAATTTAAAATCGCATATTCTTTTGCGTTAAGCATTTTAGGCAATTGCCAAGCTTGTTGAAGACCTCTATAAATATCAACCGTTAAAGATGCTTTTCCAGGTTTACCTCTTTTAGTGGTAATCATGATTACACCATTTGAGGCTCTTTGTCCATAGATTGAAGCCGCAGCTGCATCTTTCAATACGTCAATAGATTCGATATCGCCTGTACCAAAAGAATTCAACACATTATCCGCATTTTGATCGGGTAAAGGATAACCATCAACTACAATCAACGGGTTGTTTGTTCCGGTAATAGATGAAATACCTCTAATTCTTATTCTTGTTCCACCTGTTCCGCCTGGTGCTCCACTATTTTGAGTAATGGTTACACCCGAAACCCTTCCTTGCAATGCTTGAGCAGCATCTGCTACAGGAGTTGCACTTATTTCTTTTGAGGAAACTGAAGAAACAGAAGTTGACAAGTCTTTTCGCTTTTTTGTACCATAACCCACAACAACTACCTCGTTTCCAATGGTTTCTTCTAATATTATTTCTATTACTTTCTTATCACCAGATACTTTAATATCTACAGTTTTCATTCCAGCATAACTTATCGTAAGCGTGCCTCCTTTTTCTGGTGTATTAATGGTAAACTCACCTTTAAGATCTGTTACCGAACTTAAAGTAGTGCCCTTTAATAAAATGGTAGCCCCACTTAACCCCTCTCCAGTTACTTTACTTTTCACTTTCCCGGAAATTTTCACCTGGGCAAATGTGACATTTACTGCCCCTAAAAGCAGTATTACAGCAAATAAAATTGCTTGTTTTAACCTCATGATTTGAATTTTTAGTTTTTAATTTATATAAATATCATTTTTTATAAAATGACAAATTGTCTTTACTTAAAAAATTCGATTTTTAATTTTTAATGCAGAATTTTTCAAATTAAATTTTTTGAGCATGACCAAAAGCTGTCATAGCTCATACAGATTCCAAATATATGTCAGTATTCAATTAAACTATTTTTTTTTATTACTATAATTGTACAGCGGAAAAATAAAAAATACATTTTGAAACCATTTTTGTAAAATACCATACATCATCACTACATCAATTTTCAAATTTCAATATATTTTTTTCGGTTTTTCACTACATCGTCAGTTTAATAAAATTATTTTTCAAATTTCACCAATTCAATTTTTGATTAATAATTCCTTAACATTAGGTAAAAATACTTCAACATGGTTTTCTACCTTAAAATTATTATTCTTTCAACACCAGTTTGATTACCAATGATATAATTAATATAATAAAGGCCATTTGTCAAATTGTCTATTTTGATTTGTTGTTCAATTTTGCCTTCTATAATTAAATAATTCATTTTCTTTATACAATTGCCTTTGTCATCATACATTGCAATTTCAATTTTTTCTGATTTTGTCAATGGACTTTCAAACCTAATTTTAAAAGCTCCTTTATTGGGATTTGGATAAAATATAAGTTTTGATTTGGATTGATTTTTTTGATATGTTGTTCGGGCTGTTACATTACCAGTGTTCAATAAACAAACTTTAGCTAAGTTTGATAATTTCTGTGCTTTAATTGCACCATTACCACAACCTGAGGTGTAACGAACACGTATACTGTCTCCAACTCCTGCTGCAGCATTTGATGTATATATGTAACGGATAATTCTTCCAGATGTACTTCCTGAATCCAATCCTACAGTTGAGCCAACAGTTCCTGTTGGATTAGACCATAAGTAACCTGTAGCAGCACCTACTGTTGTAGTTGCAACTGGCAATGGAGATGGTGCGATATAACGATACACTCTTGCGCCACATACATCAGATACGGTTTGAATTGTAACCGAAGCTGGCGCCAATGGTGCACTTAATAATATATTCGACAACTTGCTTGTTTTACGTAAACTATTTCCACAACCTGAAGTGTACAATACTCTAACGCTATCCCCTACTCCTGCAGCTGCGTTAGATGCAAAAGTTGCTGTAAATGTTCTTGTTGTTAATGAGCCTGAATCGATAGTTGGTGTTCCTAATGCTCCTATTATCGTCCAAATATATCCGGTTGCTGCACCTGCAGTTGTAGTTGCCAATGGCAATACTGGTGCCGAATAACGATATTTTCTTGCACCACAAACATTGGTTTGAATCGCTGTAATGGTTATCGCAGTTGGAGCTACTGGAACATTTAAAGCAGTATTTGATAATTTAGCTGATTTAGATGCACTGTTTCCACAACCTGTAGTGTACAATAATCTAACGCTATCTCCAGATGCAGATGCTGCATTGCTACTATATGTAACCGTTAGTATTCTTGAATTTATATTACCTGAATCGATTGTACCAGAACTATTATACAAGCTTCCTTCGAATGACCATACATATCCCAATGCACCAGCTGCTAATGCTGGAGCTGTGTAACGATATTTTCTAGCACCACAAACATTGGTTTGCAATGGAGTAATGGTTATTGCAGTTGGAGCTGCTACGACTGTTCTTGTCAATGAAATTGATTTGGCTAAACTAGTATCACAAGAAGACAAACTATATACTTTAATGTACTTAGGTGATGATGTTGAAACTGTTATCGTATCTGGAAAAATCACGGTTATTGTTGTATCATTTATTTTTTGTACAAAACAACCATTGGGTGTTTCAAATAAATAACCCGTTGCTCCAGAAATGCTGTTTGTTCTGAATGTATCTTTTATTCCTGTTAATGCAAAAGCCGATTGTGTATATCCACAAATATTTAAACTGGTTGATATTAGTACAGTTGGTGTTGTAGGTACAGACTTAATTATTGAAATGCTGTATGCAGAACCTGCCCCACACGAGTTTGTTGGAGTTACTGAAACAACACCAGCAACTTTCATTACGATTGAAACAACTCCTGTTCCTTGTCCTGAAAATATTCTATTTCCTGTTCCTGTAACTGCCCAATTGTATGATGTCCCTGCATTTGTAACTACCGAATACGTTTGCAATGTATCACATTGATTGATGTTTCTTATTCCTTCCATGGACGTAACCGCTTGAGGCAATCCTGTTAATGGATTTATGGTAAATGAAACCGCAGTAGAAATAATTCCAGTTGATGTTTTTGATGTCAATGAATATAATCCAGGAGTTAATTCGGTGAAAACGCCATTTGTATTTGTATAATTAACTCCATCTATGCTGAAAGTCAATCCTGCAGTTGATGAGGTTACATTTACACTACCCGATGGCAACAGACAGGTTGGTTGGGTTACCGAAATTGTTGGTGTTGTAACCGGTGCTGTTTTCCAGAAATATAAATTATCCCAATACACAATTGCAGATCCACTTGGCATACCAACGAATTTAAATTGCGTTATGTTATTCAATGCTACAGTATTAAAGCTTGACAAAGCGATATCAAAACTATTCCAACCAGAAAGTGTTGGCGTTAATGTAACTTTTTGCTCTACTAATACAGGTGTAGTATTTATCAAATAAAAATCAAATGCTGTACAATTGGGTGTCCATATATCAATATGTACTTTTTCCATAGCCGATACATTTATCACACTCGCCAATTGAATGCCTTGATAATTAAATGATTCGTATTTTTTTACATTATTGCTACCAATTAAAACATTGGAAACCGTTGTCAGTTGATTCCAATTGGGGAAGAAATCTGTTCCGGAAAGATTCGTATACGCATCACTGAAAATAGATAAATAATCTGAACTATTCCTTGATGGAGGTTGGCTTGGAGAAATTGTTGGCGTTGCATATCCTACAACAAAACTTGCCGTTGCCGTTCCAGCACTATACATTCCTGAAGCGGCCTGTGTTACAGTTATCAATGCCGACCCTACTCCAGTTATTGTAATCACATTTCCTGAAACAGTTGCTACAGATGCATTGTTACTAGAGTATGTAAAAGCACCGGAGCTGTTGCTTGTTGGAGGAGTTATTGTAAAAGGTACATCTCCTAAAACTTTAGCTGGTATAACAAAATTTGAAATTACAGGAGCATTAGATGTTTTCCAGAAATAAAGATTGTCATAATACAAAATACTGCTTCCAAAAGGCAAGCAATCAAATTTCAACTGATTGATGCTACTCAGGTTGATTAAATTAAAATTTGTTAGTGCGATATCATAACTATTCCAGCCCACAAGCGTTGGCGTTAGTGTAATTTTTTGCTCAACTAATGAAGGGCTAGTGTTTATTAAATATACATTAAACTGTGTGCAGTTGGGCGTCCATACATCAATGTGCAAACTATTCATTGTTGATACATTTACAGAACCAGAAAGTTGTATGCCTTGGTAATTAAATGATTCTAATTTTCGGGTGTTGTTTCCTGAAATAACAACATCGCTATTCACTGTTGATTGCCCCCAACCAGGATTTAAATCCACTCCAGCTATAGCCGTATACGCATTGCTGTATAAAGAAATTACATCCGAAGCATTTCTTAAAGGAGGTATTGGTGCTGCTGTTGAAAGCGTGGGCGTAGTTACCACTAAATTTGCGGTGATAGATGCTGATCCAAAATTCCCAAACGGAGATTGTGTTGCAGTAATAATCGAATTTCCAGCACCCACTAGTGTGATGGTATTTCCACTTATTGTGGCTACTGAAGTATTGCTGCTGCTGTAAAAAAACGAACCGCCACTATTGGTTATTGGAGCGGTGATGGTAAAAGGAGCATCTCCTAAAACTTTTGCTGGAATGTTGAATGAACTTAATGTTGGTGTTAATGTATTTTTTGAAAAATAGATATTATCAAAATAAAAATCAGCAGTTGAGGAAGGCGCGTCTCCCACAAACATAAACGCATATTTCACACCTGCAAAATCAATATAATTTCCTGTTGATGGATTATTAAAAGCCGTTAATGGGATGCTCACTTCATGCCAATTGCCATCTCTAATTAATCCGTATTGTACAGTTGATGCAGGGAAATTAATCCATGAATCTCCATCAGATGATTTTAAACCAATCTTAAATTGACCTTGATACGTTGATTTAAAATGAAACTTTAAAGCACCAGTAGTATGTGTGGTAAGGTTGATGTATTTATTATCCAAACCCATACCAAACCAGTTTCCAGCATTGGCACGAACAGCCCATACTTTATTACCTTCGTAAGGAACAGCACCTGCAATATTGGTTAAGTTATTCCAATAACTCAATGATGCATTTGTGCCAATGGTAAGCGAATCTGTTTTAGGGGTTGTTTCTGTAAACACACCATAATTTCCAGATGTACTGTTGTCCATTCCAAAATTAATTTCATCACCAGCGTTTTGATAAATTTTTACATAATCAATATACATTTTAGAAGGAAGTGTAGCGGTAATATCTGCAGGATTTAAAATGCCAGTATAACCACCTCCAATGGCAAGATTAAAAATCAAATAATGTGGGCTGTGAAATTCATCTAAACTATTTGCAACAGGGTTTGTAATGTTTTGGGTGAAGAAAAGCACATTGTCTAAATACATGCTTATTGACTGTGCAGTCCAAACCATTTTATACAAATGATAATCATTATTCAAATCAAGCGATGAATTTATTATACCAACGGCATCCCCTTGTGATCCGTTGTTGCTCCAATGTGTAGCCGCTGAAACTTGTTTGTTGATGAGATTGGCAAATCGGGCAGATTGAGAACCCATCTCCATGATATCTATTTCTCCAATGCTAGGCCAAGATGGACCAACCGTTCCCAATGTCCAAAAGGCTGGCCAAAAACCATTTGCCAGATTTGGAATTTTAATTCGGGCTTCTACGGTGCCATATTTAAAATGCACACGACCTTCCGTTTTTATTCTTGCAGATGTGAACGAGCTTGTTCCGTAATTTTCTCTGCGCGCTTCAATGACTAAATTACCATTTTCTATTCTTACATTTTCATTTCGGCTTGTATAGTTTTCCAGTTCGGCATTTCCCCAACCGCAGTTTCCTATTTGGCATCCATCCCCAACATCATAAGTCCATCTGTTGGGATTTATAGTTGTAGAATCAAAGTTGTCTTGCCATACCAATGTTTGTGATTGAACACTATTTACATGTAAAGTACAAAGTGCAATCAAACAAAAAAACAACCCTTTAAAAGTCGATTTGAATTTATTCTTGAATTTCATTATTGAATATTAATAAAAGCAACCGCTCCTATTAAAAGCAAAAATGGGTTGCTGATTAGGCAACCCATTTTCACATAAAAAATAATGACTTATTTTTTCACCACCATTTTCACAGTTTTGATGTCGTTTCCTACCATAATTCTTACGGTATAAACGCCATTTTTCAAATTGCTGTTATTAATGTTTGTGTTGATTGTTCCATTATTATTTTGAGCATTTACTTGAGCTACTACTTTACCCAACATATCAATGATTTGAATAGTTGCAGTAGATTTTGCAGTAATTGAAGTTTTTGCTGAAATCATAAATGTTCCGTTGTTTGGATTTGGATATACATTTAAAGCAGCTGTTTCTACAGAAGTAGTTGCTACTCTTGATGTAATTGGAGTTCCGCTAGTCAAACATACTTTAACCAAGTTTGATAATTTTTGTGCTTTAATTGCACCATTACCACAACCTGAAGTGTAACGAACACGGATACTATCACCAATTCCTGCTGCTGCATTTGAAGAATATCTGTAACGGATAATTCTTCCAGATGTAAGACCTGAATCCAATACACCTGTTGATCCTACAGTTCCTGTTGGACTAGTCCATAAGTAACCTGTTGCAACACCAGTAGTTGTAGTTGCTGCTGGCAAAGGAGCTGGTGCGATGTAACGATATACACGCGCGCCACAAACATCAGATACTGTTTGAATCGTTACAGATGCTGGTGCAGCTGGTGCTGATAATTTAGCATTTGTTAATTTTGAAGCTTTTGCTTTGCTATTACCACATAACGATAAATATGTCAATTTAATGCTATCGCCAGTTGCAGCTGCTGCATTTGAGGTGAAAGAAACCACTATTTTTTGTGATCCTTCATCTCCTGAATCGATTGTTGCAAATTCACTTAAGCTTCCTGTTAATTCCCATAACCAACCTGTTGCAGCTCCTGCTGTTGTAGAAGCCACTGGTAAGTTTGGTGCTGAATAACGGTATACTCTGTTGTTACATACATTGGTAATTAACGGAGTGATGGTGATTGCTGTTGGAGCTGCTGGAACTGCTAAAGCTGTATTTGATAATTTAGCTGCTTTAGATGCACTGTTTCCACAACCTGTAGTATACAATAATCTAACGCTATCGCCAGCTGCAGATGCTGCATTGCTGGTATATGTTACCGTTAGTGTTCTTGAATTTACATTACCTGAATCGATTGTTCCTGAACCACTAAACAAACTTCCTTCGAAAGCCCATACATATCCTAATGCACCCGCTGGTAACACTGGAGCTGAATAACGATATTTTCTAGCGCCACAAATATTTGTTTGTAGAGGAGTGATTGTAATTGCAGTTGGTGCAGCTACAACTGTTCTTGTTAATGCAATTGATTTAGCCAAACTTGTATCACAAGATGATAAATAATAAGCATTAACTGATTGAGGTGTAGCAAATGAAAGGTTGTTTGCAAATACAACGGTAATTGTTGTATCATTCAAACGTACTACAGTTGATCCTGCTGGAGCATCAAAATAGTAACCTGTAACACCTGCTGCTTTTCTAACTCTAAATGTATCTTTAACATTTGTTGCAGCTACATAAGTTTGAGTGTACAAACAAACATTTGTACCAGTAGATGTAAATGTTGTTGGTGCCGCTGGTTGAACACCAGAAACAGATAAAGTTGATGTTGGACCATAAGTTGTACCACATAATGCAGCTTTAACTGTTACGATACCTGTTGTTTTCATAACCAATACAGCTGAATTAGCGCCTTGTCCAGATTTTACTGAGTTACCAGTACCTGTAACAGACCAATTGTACGTGTATCCATCAGTGTTAGCAACTGAGTAAGTTTGTAATGTATCGCACTGACTTACATTGATATTACCAGTAATTGTGCCTGGAGCAGTTGGAGTTGTAGAAATGATTGTAGCCACAACTGAATCAGAAACCACGTTAGTTGCAGATTTTGATCTGATTTTATATGTACCAGTTGTTAAGCCAGTGAAAGAAGTAGCGGTTCCGAAAGTAACCCCATTATCTTTACTGTATTGATATCCAGTTATTGGAGATACAATTGAAATGCTACCTGTAGTTACTGTACAAGAAGGTTGTGTTACGTTAATTGATGGAGATAATGCAGTTCCTTTGTAGAAATACACATTATCTAAATAGAATGTACGTAAAGGATTTCCTTCTTCTGCAGTTGAGAAAATCATTTGAGCCAAATGCGCTCTTGAAGCCAATCCTGAGAAGTTAGAAGCTGGAATGTCAATAGATACCCATCCGCCTTTAGTTGGTGTAAATGTCAATTCAGATTCTGTATCATCACCACCACCATAAGAAGCATTTGCACCAAAATCAACAAATTTGATTCTGAATACATTTGCATCTGGAGTATAAACATCTAAATGGAAAGATGTCATTGCAGAAGCATCAATTGGAGCAGAAGTAAATTCAATTCCAGAGAAAAGGTGATTGAAATACTTCTTAGTTGCATTTCCTTGAATTTGAATATCAGATTGACTTGTTACATCCCAATCTGTAGACCAAGTATCGATTGTAGCATTTGCATAAGAATTGCTGAATAATGATTTTACATCTGCAGCATTTCTTGTTGGAGGAATTGGAGCGGCAACAGCTGGAGGTGCAAAATTCACCGTTAAAATTGCTGTTTTAGAACCTGCTAAGAAACCACCACCTGCAGCTTGATTTGCAGTAATTGTTGAAGTTCCTGCTCCTACAACAATAATAGAATCATTGCTGATTGTTGCTACGCTTGTATTGCTACTTGTGTACGTAAATGCAACAGCGCTTGAACTTGTTGGAGGGGTAATTTTAAATTTAGCATCTCCAACTGTTTTTGTAGGAATAGTAAATGAACCATAAGATGGAGCACCTGCTGGTTTCCAGAAATACATGTTATCAATGTAAACGGTAGTTCCACCAAATGGAGTACTCACCAATTTAAATTGACCAATAGCTGACAAATCAATTCCTTGACTTGAATATTGAGACAAAGCAACATCATAACTCTTCCATCCTGCGAATGGAGGGTTGAATGATACTTTTTTTTCTAGGCCAGTTGTAGTATTAATTAAATATAAATCAAATGTTTCGCAATTTGCTGTCCAAATGTCAAAATGCAAATTCGCCATACCTGATGCATCAATTAAGCTGGCAAATTGAACACCATGGTAATTTAAGTTTGGATATTTATGTGTAAGGTTTCCTGCGATAGTAGTGTCTTCTGCTACTGCATTTTGCCACCACCAAGGGAACCAATCAGTACCAGATAGATTTGAATATGCACCACTAAATAATGAAATTACATCTGTTGCTACTCTTGTTGGCGGATTTGGTGCCGCTGTTGTAGGAGCAGAAGGACCAGTTACAACCAAGTTTGCAGTTGTACTACCTGAACCATAAGAACCAGCAGCAGCTTGTGTAGCTGTAATTACTGATGTACCTGCACCAACTACGGTTACAGTTGTTCCACTAATTGTTGCTACGTTTGTATTGCTACTTGTAAAGGTGAAAGCACCAGTGCTGTTACTTGTAGGGGCAGTTAATGTAAATGCAGCAGCACCAACAGTTTTAGCTGCTACAGAGAATGAACCAAATGTTGGAACTGGATTTGCTCTCCAGAAATAAATATTATCCATGTAAACGGTTCCACCTTCAGCAACAAAAATCATTTGAGCTAAGTGACCTCTAGTTACCAATCCAGTGAAATCAGACAAATTAATATCATAACTTACCCATGAAGACTGAGCTGGAGTATATCCAATTTCGTGTTCCACATCATCACCGCCACCATATGAACCATTTGGTCCAAAATCAACTAATTTGATTTTAAACACATTTGCATTTGGAGTCCAAATGTCGATATGGAATTTCTCCATATTTGTAGCATTAATGGTACTAGATGTAAATTCTACACCAGCAAATGACATATCCTTATATAACTTAGTTGTATTTCCAGCAATTAAAACATCTTCTGGTTCAACAGTATTATCCCAAGTAGTTGACCATGTGTCAACTGTTACATTAGTGTAAGCATTACTAAATAAAGAAATAACATTTGAAGCAGATCTAGTTGGAGGAGTTGGTGCAGCTGTTGAAGGTGGAGGTGAAGTTACCACCAAAGAAGCTGAAATAGATCCTGAACCATAATTGCCTGCAGCTGCTTGAGTTGCCGTAATATTTGTAGTACCTAGACCAACTAAAGTAATGGTACTTCCACTAACTGTAGCTACAGCAGTGTTTGAACTTGTGTAAGTAAATGCACCTGAACTGTTAGAAGTAGGTGCAGTAATAGAAAATGCAGCGGCTCCCAACACTTTTGCAGGAATGGTGAAGTTTGATAAAGTTGGCGTGTTTGATGCCTTCCAAAAGTAAATATTATCTAAAAAAACAGTTGAACCAGAAGGGGTACTTTCTAATTTAATTTGACCCACATTGGCCAGGTTAACATTAGTGTAGTTTGATAAATCAATATCAACACTATACCAACCATCTGAAGTTGGGTTAACAGTAAACGCCTGCTCCCCGATTCCTTCGTTAATTAACGACACCGCCAAAGCTGTACAATTGCTTGTCCAGATGTCTAAGTGTAATTTTTGCATGTTGGCAACATTTACTGCGCCAAAAATCTCTACCCCTTGGTAGTTAAAATTAGTGTAACGCTTCAAAGCATTACCAGCAATTGTTGTATCCGCTACAACAGTATTTTGTCCCCAATAAGGAAACCAATCCGTTCCCGGATATTCAGAATATGCCCCGCTGAAAAGCGACAACACATCTGACGTGTTCCTCGTTGGAGGAGTTGTTGGCGCAGTTGTTGGTTGCGCAAACGCCTTAATTAGCATCATGGAAAACATGAGCATTAAGTAGATTTGTTTTTTCATTTTTTGTTTTTTTTAATGAATAAATAAAAGTTTTGGCAAGTTTTCATTAATTTGAGCCGGGATTATTTGATAATATTTAACGCTATAAAAATATGTTCATCTACAACAATAAAAATTTTAACCCCCACATCAATACTACATCTATAACATTTTATAGTTGTTTTTATACGTATTTTCACTACATCATTACTACATCAAAAAAAAACGTGGACTTTCTCCTTCCCAAAAAATTAAAAAACATAAACAAAATTTTAGCCCTTTTTCTCTTTCCGATTTCTGTTTTTTGTCAAAACACCATCGGCTTACCCGATGTGATAAATTATAACAAGAAAACATACAATGGAGGGCTACAAAACTGGGATGTAAAGCAAGGACCTAATGGAATAATTTATTTCGCAAACAATGAGGGGCTCTTAAGTTTTGATGGAAAATATTGGAAAGTATATCCATTACCCAATAAAACCATCGTACGTTCGGTTGAATTTGGCAACGATAACAAAATTTATGTAGGTGGTCAAGATGAGGTTGGCTATTTTGAACCAAATAAAAACGGGAATTTAATTTATCATTCCTTCGTAGCGTTAATTGCCCAAAAAGATCGGCTTTTTGGTGATGTTTGGGACATTGTTTTTAAAAATGGTGATGTTTTTTTTAGAGGCACCAGTCATATCATCAAAATAACCAACAATTCTTCCATTATATATAAAGCACATTCGGAATGGTCTTATATGGGTATTTGCAATGGTAATATTTATGCCCAAGATGCCAAGAATGGTCTAATGCTCTTCAAAGAAAATGCATGGATGCCTGTTGAAGCCCAAAATTCCCTACCTAATAACGATCCTATTTCTTCGATTTTTGTGATGCAAAAAACCAAAATATTTATTACTACACTTAAAAATGGCTTTTTTACCCTTAACAAAAATCTAATTACACCAATAGAATTAACCAATTTAAATCCTAAAGTCAATCAAATATTTTCTTGCGCCATGCCTATAACAGAAGATTGGATGGCTTTGGGCACAAATAATGATGGCGTTTATATTGTAAATACCAATGGAGAACTCGTTCAGAAGTTCTCAAAAAACGAAGGTTTACAAAACAGTAATGTACTCAGCATCACTTTAGATAATCAAAAAAACATTTGGCTAGGGCTAAACAATGGAATAGATTTTATTAATTATGACAGCCCAATCAAACAACTCAACCCCAATAATCAAAAAGGATCAGGTTATACTGCCGCTATTTTTAAAAGCAACTTATATATAGGTACGTCAAATGGACTTTATTACGCACCACTTCAAACGGTTAAAGATTTGAGCTTTAGTAAAGGCGATTTCAATTTTGTAAACAACACCGCAGGACAAAATTGGATGCTTTCGGAAATCAATAATAAGTTATTGCTTGGGCATCACGAAGGCGCTTTTGATGTAAATGAAGGAAATGCTGTTCAGCTTTCACGCGAACCCGGCTTTTGGAATTTCACCCCTGTTTCCAACGTATTTCCTACTTCCCGTTGTATAGCCGGCAATTACAATGGCATTCGATTTTTTAATTATAATAACAACCAATTTGTTGAAGGGGAAAAAATACCTGATTTTATTGAATCTTCTCGATATGTTGTCATTGATAAATTTGAAAATTATTGGATCTCACATCCTTATCATGGCGTATTTAAAATACAACCAAATGCAAACGGGAAATTTTTGATTAAACAATACACCGAAAAAAATGGACTTCCTTTATTGTTAGATAATCAGGTGTATAAAATAAAAAATGAACTTCTGATTGCTACACAAAAAGGAATTTACAAATACAACCAACAGAAAGATCTTTTTGAAGTAGATGAATTTTATAAGAATATTTTGGGTACCCAAAGCGTTCGATACTTAAAAGAAGACAATGAAGGTAATGTTTGGTTTATCCATGAAAAACAACTGGGTGTAATTGATTTTACAACTACAAAGCCTTCTATTATCTACTTACCTGAATTAAATAACAAAATGCTGAGTGGATTTGAGTTTATTTATCCGGTAAACAAAAACAATATTTTCCTTGGCGGCGAAATTGGATTTTTTCACATCAATTACGAAAAATACAAACAAAGAAAAACATCGTTATTGGCAAAATTAAGTGCGGTTAAAATTTTCAATTTAAAAGACAGCTTATTATTTGGAGGAAATTATGCCGGAAAAACGTTTAATGAAACGCAGCAAAAAGCAGATATTCCGCACATTAATTATAAATGGAATAGCATTCACTTTGAATATTCAACATCAATTTATGGACAGGAATCCAATTTGGAGTATGCGTATAAATTAAGTGGGCAGGATAAAGATTGGTCGGAATGGACAAGCAAATCGGAAAAAGATTACACCAATTTATCTCCAGGAAATTATACGTTTGAACTAAAAGCTAGAAATAATTTAGGCAATGAATCAAAAATTGTTTCCTATCAATTTGAAATTGTTGCACCATGGTACAGAAGTTATTTTTCATATTTCTTATACGCCATTTTGATTGCTTGGGGACTAAGTTATGTTTATGCTAAGCAACGAAAGAAATTAATTATTCAAAAACAAAAGCATGATGAAGAACAAAAACGATTGAGTTATTTGCATCAGCTTGAAATTGATCAAGCATCTACCGAATTAATCAATTTAAGAAATGAGAAACTGCAAAGTGAGATTGATTTTAAAAATTCGGAGTTGGCCACATCTGCCATGCATTTGGTACAAAAAGGAGAAATTCTCTCAAAGATAAAATCCGAATTAACGCAACTGATGAAATCGATTGATGAACCTGCAAAAGTTTCTGAGATTAAAAAAATCATCAAAGTAGTTAGCGAAGATGAAAAAGTGGATAAAGATTGGGAACATTTTGCCCAACATTTTGATAAAGTACACAGTGATTTCATGGTGATTTTAAAAGAAAAGCATGATAATATTACCCCTAACGAATTAAAACTGTGCACCTATCTGCGCATGAATTTATCTACTAAAGAAATTGCTCAGCTATTAAACATTACCGTTAGAGGCATCGAAATTAGTAGATACCGCCTCAGAAAAAAACTAGGCATTAAAACAGAGGTGACGTTGTTTGATTATTTGATGAGTATAAAGAGTAGTTGATGAGGTTTGTGAGGTTTGTGAGGTTTAGGAGGTTTGAGAGGTTTTTGAAGTTTAGGAGGTTTTTGAAGTTTAGGAGGTTCAAAATGTTCAATGGGTTCAATGAGTTCAAAAGGTTGGAAGTATATTCCCATTATTAGCATTTTTGTTCTGTAAAAAAACTTCGTGCCTTTGCGTCTTTGTGCCTTCGTGCCAAAAAAAATGCTGCAAGCATTTAATCTTTGCGAGTTTTGTGTTAGAAAAAAGCTTCTTGCCTTGTGTTTAAATTTCTTTACTCCCTTGCTCCTTTGCGCCCTTTGCGCGAAACAAAAAAAACTTCAGTGGTTCAAATAAAAACGCGCAGCGCCTTAAACCGTCAACCCTATCTCCTCATGCATCTTTGGAATTTCTACATCCAGAAAACCTTTTCGAATTAAGCGTTTTTGAAAATCCAATTGTACCGGATATTCGCCATGTACTAAAAATAATTTTTTAACGGCTTTGGGTTGTTGGCAAGCGAGGAACTGACAAAGATCTTCGTAATCGCCATGGGCACTCATACTGCGCATTTCTGCAATTTCGGCATTTACCTCATGTGGCTGTCCAAATATATTAATCTCTCTTGGTTTAAGTTTTAATCTGCCCCCTAATGAATGTGGTTCGCAATAACCTGAAAACAATATGGTGTTTCTACTACTTTCGATATTATTGCTGATGTGATGCTTTATTCTACCCGCTTCCGCCATTCCGCTCGCAGAAATGATTACACACGGGCCTTTATGATAATTCAACATTTTAGATTCATCTACCGTTTTTGTAAACTTCAATCCTTTAAAAGAAAACGGGTCATCATCATTCAATAAAACCTTTTGGATTCTGTTGTTAAAATATTGCGGATAGCTTTTTACAATGGCCGTTGCTTTTGTACTCAAAGGACTATCTACAAAATAATCTAAATCAGGTAAGGAATTTTCAAGCTCCAATTGATTTAATGCATATAAAATCTCTTGGGTTCTTCCAACACTGAAAGCTGGGATAATCAATTTGCCTTTCTTTTGTAAACAAGTCTTGGTTATCCAACTCAACAACATTTCTGTTGATGAATTGTGTTCGTCGTGCAAACTATTTCCATAAGTTGATTCTAATAAAATATAATCCGCTTGAGGAAATGTTGCGGGCGATTTCAAAATAATATCTCTGTATCTACCTACATCCCCACTGAATGTTAACGTAGTTTTTTTGTTGTTTTCTTTTATTCTTAAATGTACAGCAGCACTTCCAATAATATGTCCGGCGTCGGTAAAACAAAATTCAAACTGCTCATCAATGGTATGCCATTTTTCATAATCAATTGTTTCAAAATGACCAACAGCTTCAATGGCATCTTCAGTAGTATACAAGGGTTTCAAATAAGGCAAACCCAACAATGCCCTTTTTTTATTTTCAAATTTGATGTCGTTTTCTTGAATGCCTGCAGAGTCTTCCAACAGCACACTGGCTAAATCTTTTGTGGCTGGCGTTGCAAATACTTTTCCATCATATCCATCTTTAATTAGTTTAGGCAACAGTCCACAATGGTCGATATGCGCGTGAGACAGAATTACATAATTCACAGATTTTGGATCAAAACCAAAATCGCTATTTAATACATTCGTTTCTGGGCCCATGCCTTGAAACATGCCACAGTCCAACAAAAGTTTTTTGCCATTACTTAATGTTATCAAATGTTTCGAACCAGTTACAGTTTGTGCAGCGCCGTGAAATGTAATTTTCATAAAGAATAATTATTGAAGGTTAAATTGAAATGGCCAACCATGCCATCATGCCCATTCCTTGTTCTATGGCGTTTTCATCGATATTAAATTTGGGATGATGTACATTGTACACAATTCCTTTTGATTGATTACCTGCGCCCAATCTAAAAAAACAACCTGGAATTTTATGGGTGTAGTATGCAAAATCTTCTGCACCCATACGCAATTCTGTCTCTGAAACATGTTCATTTCCTGCAAACATAATTGCTAAATCTTTTGCTTGTTCTGATAGCTTTTCATCATTAAAAACAAATGGATAACCCACGTCAATTCTTACATCTGCTTCACCACCCATAGATTGCACAATTGCTTTTGTTTGATTAATGATAAGTTCATGTGCTTTAAATCGCCATTCCTCATTCATTGCCCTAAAAGTGCCCATAAGCTTTACTTCTGAAGGAATAACGTTAGTGGCATTTCCTGCATTTATTGCTGTAATGGACAATACAGAAGGATTAAATGGATTGTTGTTTCTGCTTATGATTTGTTGTAAACTGATGATTAAATGAGATGTAATTAAAATAGGATCTATTGCCAAATGAGGCGCAGCAGCATGTCCGCCTTTACCCTTAACCGTTATGTATATTTCATCTGCACTTGCCATCACCATTCCACCTCTAAAACTAAACTTACCCACTTCCATTCCGGGATGTACATGTAGCGCGAGAATTTTTTCCGGAGCAGGATTTTCCAACACCCCGTCTTTTATCATCAAACTGGCGCCACCCGGATTTTTTTCTTCTCCAGGTTGAAATATCAATTTAACCGTTCCTTCCCAATCTTGTTTTGTTTCGCTTAAAATCTTTGCCGCACCCAATAAACATGTGGTATGCACATCATGTCCACATGCATGCATAACCCCATCTATTGTTGATTTATATGCAACATCATTCTCTTCCAAAATCGGCAATGCATCCATATCAGCCCTTAACGCCACTACCCTTTTATTTGGATTTTTTCCTTCAATAATCCCTACCACACCGGTAACCGCTTTCACTTCAAAAGGGATACCAAATTCGATTAATTTTTCTTGAATAAATTTTGAGGTATTATACTCTTCATAGCTCAATTCGGGATGTGCATGTAGGTGATGACGCACGGCTATAAATTCTGGGAGATATTCTTTTGCCCGATTTTTAATTTTATCCAACATCTTATTTAGTATTAATTATAAAAGGAAAAATGGCAATAAAGAAACAAGATTAAGTTATTACAATATCACTAATCTTCAATAGGCACAACATTTTTATCCACTGGCTTCAACTCAATTTTTTCATTAAGCAAATAAATGTTTCCGGTAACAATATTTAGTGTTTGCAATTCTTTTCTTATTCTTTCTGCCTCTGCTTTATCTGTAAAATTACCCATCTTCAATTTAATATACGGCGCTAAAAATGTCATGTATAATTTATGCTCCGGATATTGTTGCAAAAGGGTTGACCTTAATTTCATTGCGGCCTCTCTGTCTGTTGTGTTGATTAACATCAAACGATAACCATTTACCATTTGAACTTTTAATGCTAACCCTTCATTGTATTCTGCCATTTTTTTTCCAAGCACATCTATGCGTGAATCTTTATGAATGATGTTATTAATTGGAGCAACAGAATCTTCAACATCATTTTGCGCTACAGCAGAAAAGCACATGATAAATAAAAAAAAGAAGCAGTAAACAAATTTATTCATTGTT
>Ga0304730_1000807_pt1 | contig 25540 bp, 37 predicted proteins | sample M_130628_MF_Meta_FD_190474 | JGI IMG/M metagenome (GOLD analysis project Ga0304730, IMG submission 190474) | Freshwater microbial communities from Lake Montjoie, Canada to study carbon cycling - M_130628_MF_MetaG (v2) (version 2) | ecosystem: Environmental > Aquatic > Freshwater > Lake | place...
AGCTATCTCATCCATAATATATGTCTGAGTACCTAATAACCTATCCATCTTCCTGAGACCATGTTCCTTAGTCTCTATTTTAAGTTCACTACAGAACTTATAGAACTGAGCCAGATTAAATGACATGAAATTTTCTTGGGGGGGAGAAGCGTTGGGTGCACGCACACACGGGGGTCAAGACCCACCTGCCTGGACGTGCGGATCTGCGCAGGATAGCACGGTCTGATCGGTGCACCCCATCCCATGCCAGCGTCAAGGTGCGAGCAGTGAGCAGGGTTTGAGCAGGATGCGAGCGTAGAGCAGGGAAGCAGAGCAGAGCAGGAGCCCAAAAGGGGACCGGGACCATTGACGGGAAAGAAGTGGCATCCTCCGTGCCAATACCCCAGTTGAGTGTCGGACAGTACAGGTACAACATACACCCCCTATATATACTATAGGTACAGGATGTACAGGTAGAGTACTGTATACCTATACACCCAGGGTAAACACCTATAAAAAAAAAGAAAAAAAAGAACACAGACAACATAATCTGTGAGATTATCTGTCTACCGGATCACAACGATCTGGATTAACAGATAGAGGGAATCATGTATCAAGTAACAGCAATCTTCCAAGACTCAGAGATCGGATACGGAGAGGGAGAGGGTATCGAGTACGCTACTGAGGAGTGTATGCAGAGCATTCCGGAGATCTTCAGTCTGGGTGCATCACCGGACGAGATCGAGCTGGTGATTCTGCATCCTAACGGTAAGTTATCGAAGTTTGGCCTGCAAGATCATCTTGAGATCATGGAAACACTCAAGTACATCGGTTGATAGTTTCAGATACTACCGATTGACAACAGTCGGTAGTGTCGGACACTGTCCGGTATCACATCTAATCATATCAAGAGGAAAGCATGGCCAAACCTAACCTTAAGGTTCTCTCTTCATCCATCCGTATCAGCATCACATCCAAACTTGACGGAATCCGATCGTGGAGTCTACAAGCATTAGAAACTTGTCCGGGTTCTATCGGTTCTGACGGTCAACTAGTAGCTGCCTGTAGCGGATGCTACGCCACGACAGGTAATTACGTTTTCGACAATGTGAAAGAGCCGAGACTTCATAATCGTGAAGATTGGAAGCGTAGCGAATGGGTTTCTGACATGGTCGCAAGCTTGAATAAAGATCGGTACTTTCGCTGGTTCGACAGTGGCGATATGTACGATCTTAAGCTTGCCAAGAAGATCTTAGCCGTCATGGAATCCACGCCGTGGGTCTCGCATTGGTTGCCAACCCGAATGATGAAGTTTAAGAAGTTTGGTTCTGTGCTGGCATCGATGCAGGCATTGCCTAACGTCATGGTTAGGTTTTCATCCGACAGTGTGTTTGGTGTGTTTGATTCACGGCATGGGTCCGTGATCGTGCCCGATCCTGAGTCTGTACCGGCTGGGACCAAACTGTGCGAAGCCTACCAACACGGTGGCAAGTGTAGCGGCTGTCGTGCGTGTTATGACAAGTCTGTCGAAGTCGTGGCGTACCCGGCCCATGGTCGCAAGATGGATAAAGTCATCCGTATCGCACTAGCAGCATAAATAACTGTTGACAGAGTGGGTTATCTACCTGATAATCCACTCACTACCTTATCTTATTGGAGCATTATCATGACCTACTTCACAAACCTTGATCAGGCCAAGTTTATCGCTGAGATTAACAGCGAGGATGCGTGGCACGACCGTGACGATTGGACCTACAAGGTAGAGAAACGCGGCAAGTATTGGGTGGTAGCTGTGCGTGATGAAGATGGCCACCCCTTGGGTTACCTGTGAACCCGACAGTGGATCAGCTTCTGGACCTGCTACTGGATGGAGATCCGGTGGCCTGGGAGATCTCCAGAACCCCCGACGGTCTCAGGATTGTCGGAGTGATGAAGAACGGCGAGACCCGATTGCTTGCGACGGTCCCCATAGCGACCCCTGAGAGCGATCAGGACCCGTGCAGGTAGGGTAGCCCAAACCTAACCTTATTCGCCTCACTGAGAGGCTTCTATCGCCCCTTTCGGGGCATCATTGGAGTGTGTGTGATGTACTACGAAGAAATCCAAGCGAAGATTGCCGACTTGCAGGCCCAGGCTGCGCGAGTGAAGGCTGAGGAGAAGGCCCAGGCCATAGAAGCAGCCCGTGCAATGATCGACAGCTACGGGATAACGGCTAAGGACCTAGGCCTGGACAAGGTCAAGGCTAAAAGTGGCCCCAAGACTGGCAACAAGATCGCAGCCAAGTATCGGGACCCAGCTACTGGTGCAACATGGTCCGGACGGGGTAAAACCCCCAAGTGGATCAATGGTGCTGACAGGGCTGCTTACGCAATCTAATCTCACCGGGGGATTGTGAGTCCCCCATCTATATCTGGAGTAATCATGGGTTTGAATCTTATATTGCAGACTATTTTAGTCGGAACATTCGGTTTTTCCATAGGTGGAGCATTAGTAGGTGATGTATACCTGACGGCTATCGGCCTGATGACCTGCCTGGGATGCGTGATGATCCTCATGGCGAGAGGTGATGAATGAAAGGCCAGTGGCCCAACCGGGAGAAACTATGAAGTACAAAGACATTAAAGATTTTTGGGAGCGGTGTAACGAGCACCCAGACCATCAGAACGGAATGATCTCATATCGAATGATTGAACGTCGACTGCAAGAAGAGATCGAGGAGCTGCGTCAGTATATCGAAGCCAATCTCAAGGAAAAGACCAATGATAATAAAAGGTAAATTTGTCAAGGACTGGGATAAGTCCAAGATCAGTACAGCATATATCCCACCCAATAGATTCAGGGTTGTCACCTGGGATATGGGTAGGATTCAGAGTTGGTTGTTAGGTCAGAAACCATTGTCGCGTAATATTATCGAAAGGATTATAAAGTGAATGATCAAGAGTTGATGCAATATTGGAGAGCAGTAAAGCAGCCCAATAAAGAGATAGAGCAGAAAGCTCTAGAGTTTGGCCGTGCCGTGTACGAGCAGGCGTACAGGGACGCTAGAGAAGAGATGAGCCATTATTTCTACCCAATTGTGGATAGGCGTCAAGAACTCAAACCTGTCTTGCAGAAAGCATTGAGTGCTATGGAGAGTGCGTACTACATTCTCAAGATCCAGCCGGTAACCCCCAACCAGGAAGCCGACACCCTGGCTCTTGCTATCCAATCTGTTAACGATGCACTGGAGAAACTGTCATGACTGAACGCAAAGAATCACGCAAGAAAGTACTACAGCCCTGTTACTACTTGGGACAGGCTATGTACGTCCCGCACCTACTGAAGCCAGGACACTGGGTCTCATACGGTGGCAAGCTCAAAACCATGCAAGAGTTAATCTTGCTAAAAGCAAAGGTGTCATATGAGCAGCTCTTCCCCCAGCCAGCCCCGTATGACTGGATCAGCACAATCAAGGTTGGAGTTTGAGATGGCAATCGACAAGACAACACCCAAGTGTTTTGACACTGCCAAGCAGTTCACCGGCTGGGTCGCAGCAGCTCGTATGTCAAAGCCTATACCTGCACACTCTTACTGCGAAGACTGCACCCCTGACTTTCAGGCCAAGATGATCAGAGAGAATCGTTGCCAGTACCCCGGTACTCTGTTTCATAAGTCAGAAGGTGGATGGGTAGGACGTAGATCTGTCGTGGAGGTCGCTAAGATCAAGCGCCGAGCCGAGATCGGTGAGCCAGACCTGATATGATCTAGTTTGTTCAGTGTGTTCTCCTCTCGGTCTGTGAGGCCGTTAAGCCCAGTCACTTGCACTGGGTTTTTTTTTGTGTTAGGGTTATCCCTGTTGCCGTAGGAAGCAGCTAAGAAGGCTTACTCATGCACCTGCCCCAATATACCGGGGTTCCTACCGGGTGCAGCAGTAAGCCTTTTTTGTTTTCTGGTAGCCGCACTCCTCGCGAAGAAGTGGGCCTAGATGGGCCGCAGGGAAGGAAACATCGGCCTGGGAGTACCACCCTCAGCGAGCCGCGCAGCGTTCCAGAGCGACTGCACAAGCACTAGCCCTCCTGGGTGGTCTCAGGTCTAGTGTGAATGAATCTGGCGTCAAGCGAGCACTGGCAGGAACCATCTGTATGGATGAGTGACCCTGCGGGTGAGGCGGTAGGGCATACCACCTTGGATATACTATTGTCTAAATCTTATCTATAGAGGTCGTATGAGAGTTCTAGTTGCCTGTGAATACTCCGGTGTAGTGCGAGATGCTTTCACCGCTAAAGGTCACTACGCCATGTCCTGTGATCTTCTGGACACAGAGAAACCGGGACATCACTACAAAGGTGATGTGACCAACATCCTCAACGATGGATGGGATCTGATGATCTGTCATCCACCCTGTACTCACCTCGCAGTCTCTGGGGCCAGGTGGTTCAAGGAGAAGCAGGCAGAACAGAAGGAGGCTCTGGAGTTTGTAGAGCTGCTGCTCAATGCTCCTATCCACAAGATCTGTTTAGAGAACCCTATTTCCATTATCAGTAGCAGGATCAGAAAGCCTGACCAGATCATCCAACCTTGGCAGTACGGTCACGGTGAGACCAAGGCAACGTGTCTGTGGTTGAAGAACCTACCATTACTCAAACCTACCAATATCGTAGAGGGTAGAGAGGCACGGGTTCACAAGATGCCTCCTAGCCCCAACCGTTGGAAGGAGAGATCTAGGACCTTCCAAGGCATCGCTGATGCTATGGCTCAACAGTGGGGTTGACACTCTTTTTTTTTTCTGTTCTAGTGTTGTCTCTCGTATCTTATATCTATAGGTGATCTTATGAAACTCTGTATCGACTGCAAGCAGTTCATCCCAGCACGGGATGACCCCAAGCATCTTATGGCTAAGTGTGGTGCTGACTACAGCATCAACCCAGTCTCTGGTGACAAGACCTTCCGCTACGCTTTTGAGCAGCGTGTCTACTCTACTGGCACTTGTCAGCCTGAGGCTCTCCTCTTCATCCCTAAAAACCTAGAGGTCTGCAATGGATGACTTCGCACCCGAAATCCGAAACTCTGCTTGGTGGTCCGGTGATAGCCGTATGGCTGCTAACGGTAAAGCAGCAGAGGCTATCCTCATCAAACAAGGGAAACTAGAAAGAGAAGAGATCTCTCATCTAGAGAATGTCCGGATGGGTCACGTCATGCAGCCGGTGATCGGCAGGCTGGCACAAGACAGACTCCAGATCGAACTCAAAGATGCTGACTACGCTATGACTCATCCTAAAGAGACATGGCTACGTTCGCACTTCGACTTCATCTCTGCTGATGGGACTGCCCTGGTGGAAGCCAAGAACTATGGTTCACACCAGAGCAAGAAGTTCGATGAAGATGCTGGGATCATGCCTGATGCTGATCGTATCCAGTGCATCCATGAAGCTACTGTGCACGGTGTCAGCACGGTTTATCTGGCAGTCCTGCTGGGTGGACAGGAGCTGAAGGTCATCAAGGTAGATGTCACTCCTGACATGATGTTGGAGCACGTTCAGTGGTGCGCTAAGTGGTGGGGCTATGTTGCCAGCGACACTCAGCCAGACCCTGAGACTGTCGAGCAATGCAAGATGTCCTGGCCGGTCTCTGAAAGCCTCTACGCTCTAGCGAATGCAGATCTAGAAACCTACTGTGGTCAGTTGTCTCTGGCCTCTAAACAGCGCAAGGATCTAGAAGAGTATGAGGAGAAGCTCAAGACCAGGATCATGTCGTTCATGGGCAGTAGGGACGTTCTAGCCACGATGGACGGTAACGTGTTGGCTACTTGGAAGTCAGCCAAGTCATCACAGAAGTTTGATGTCAAGGCATTCCAGAATGCTTACCCTCAGATGTACGAACAATTTGTCCGGGAAGCCCCCGGCTCTAGAAGGTTCTTGATTAAATGAATGATGAAGTCAATGATGATGATGTGTGGCATCTCTACCGTGCGTTAGCGATGGCCGCATTTATAATCAAGAGGGAGAATCCTTATCATCATCAGAGTAAACAGATGATCAAGGACTCTGCCAGTGAATATGCCAATCTTATGTGTGAAGGATTAAATGATGAGCAACCTAATACCCGTTAATGACATCCAGACAATGGCTCTCGCTGTTGTCAAGTCTGGCCTATTTGGGATGAAGACAGTAGAACAAGCTACTGCTCTCATGCTGATCGCCCAGGCTGAAGGCTATCACCCCGCGTTAGCAGCGCGTGACTATCACATCATCCAAGGTCGACCAACCCTGAAAGCAGAAACCATGATGGCAAGATTTCAGCAGCAGGGCGGCAAGGTCGAGTGGAAGATTTTGACTGATGAAGAAGTTACTGCCACTTTCTCTCACCCTTCCGGTGGATCTGCAACCATCACCTGGACGTTTGAGCAGGCAAAGAAGGCAGGACTAACTGGCAAGGACAACTGGAAGAACTATCCTCGTGCGATGCTCCGTGCACGGGTGGTATCGGAAGGTATCAGGACGGTCTTCCCAGGCGTTGTGCTGGGCGTCTACACACCTGAGGAAGTTCAGGACATACCTACACAACCACAGGTCAAAGACATGGGTTCTGCAGTCTTTGTAGAACCTTCTGCAAACGATTCTGCAGAAGCGCAGAAGCCTGACCATCCCTTTTCACTCTTTCTCTCAGATGGAAGTGTCTACAAAGGCTACCCGGATTTCCCCGAGTACATGGAAGGCATTAGGTCTATGGTTGCGAAGATAACCAACTCCTCGAAATTCACTGAAGAGGAAAAGAAGCAGAAGATCACCAGTCTGCTTACTGCCAATAGCAAGCAGATAGATTCCCTGCCTGCTCTGTCTAAGGTTCAGCTCAAGGCTGCTCTTATCGGGGAGGGATCGAACCTCCCAAACGCAATACGGGAACCGTCAGACCAGGAGATATTAGAGGAACTGTGAGTGGTTTCCATCGTATAGGTCAAATCAACATTAGAGGTTTTAATGAGCTACGACAAAAAAGAATATCCAGTGACCCCCGGCAAAACAATTCTTTTCTCGAAAGATCCCTCCCAAAAGAAGAACCCTAATTCTCCAGACTGGGACGGCGATTTAGTTCTCACCAGATCGTATACCGAGGGTCAAACCCTCAAGCTATCTATCTGGAAGTCTATGGCTAAGAACGGGAAAGAGTACTTCACTGTCAAAGAAAATACATACTTCAAAGACAAGGAGCTGACCGATAATGCTCCCAAGGAAATTCCTGCTCAGTACAAGCCTTATGGCGGGAGTTTCAAGAAGCCGGTTGATGACGATAGCGACGTGCCTTTTTGATGACTCCAACCCAGAGGTCTTTAGAGTACCTGCGTGAGCAAGGCTATCTCTGCGCCGTAGTTGAGAAGTGGAACCCACACGCTCGGATACGGCAGGATCTCTGGGGATGGTGCGATATCTTGGCTATCCGTAAGAATGAGGTTCTGGCAGTTCAGGTCACTGCATCTGGAGTGTCAAACCGTATCAAGAAGATCACTGCATCTGAGACGGTAGGGCCGGTCAGGGAAGCAGGAATCAGGATAGAAGTACACGGGTGGCGGAAGAACTCCGCCGGTAAATATGTAATGAGGATTGAGGATATATCGTGACTAGTCTATTTGTAGCCACACCTATGTACGGTGGGATGTGCACAGGGTTCTACCTGCAATCAATGCTTGCACTCGTGAGTGTTGCCAAGCAGGCAGAGGTAGAAGTCTCCTGCTCTTTCATGTTCAACGAGTCATTGATTCAGAGAGCCAGGAACGGTCTTGCGCATCAGTTCTTGAAGACCAACTGCACTCACCTGATGTTCATTGATGCTGACATCCGGTTCGATGCCAACGACATCCTGTCAATGGTTGCAGCAGACAAGGACATCATCTGTGGTCTCTACCCTAAGAAAGAGATCAACTGGCAGCAGGTAGCACTATCAGCCGCTGCTGGTGTACCCGTGGATCAACTCAAGAACCACACGGGTGCGATGGTGGTTAACCTAGTAGGCCAGGAAGGAGAGGTGATCGTTCCTCAGAACGAGCCTCTGGAGATCGTCAACGGTGGCACTGGTTTCATGCTCATCAAGCGTGAGGTGTTTGAATCACTCAAGCCTTTTGTAGCCACCTACCACAATGATGTTCTGGACACGGCAGGAGAGTTCAAGCCGGACCTTATGCACGAGTACTTCCCGGTCATGGTCGAGGACGGGCGATTGCTCTCAGAAGACTTTGCTTTCTGCACAATCGCTCGCAGGCAAGGATTCCAAATCTGGGCTGCTCCCTGGGTCCGTCTGGGCCACTACGGGAGCTACCTGTTTGAAGGATCACTTATTCCTGCGCCGTGACTTCTTAGCGGTCTTGGCAGACTTTCGGAAAGCCTCGGCAGTTGGGAATCCCTTCTGCCCAGGCCTCTTCGCAGGAAGACCTAACTTCCTACGTCTGTTGATGTTGTAGTACAGACCTTTCTTGACCATCTCGTATCCCTAAAACATCTGGGTTAACGTAGGCCACATCGCCACAGATCAGCCTGTCACCCAGTACAGGCTCACCCTTCTCTAACAGTACCAGAGAGTTCTGGAACTCTATACGCCTGACCGAGTGGTTAATCTTGGTCTTGCCGTTCACAGCCGCTATAAAGCCTGCGAAGAACTGGATGGCGTTGCTGCCATACCCTGGCATCCACATGGTGTGGAAGTCCTCCACAACGTAGACGCCACCGTCATTGAGCTTGGGCCACCAGCGATTCCAGTTTTCAATGATGTCAGATGCCTGATGCGATCCATCATCAATGATGACATCGAAGGTGTCTTCCAACTCAACTGTCTTGGAGTCACCTATCACCACCTCAATACGCTGATCATCAAACTTCAAATCAGCGCACTTGGGATCAACGTCGATCCCGACAATCTTCTCTGCTTTCCAAAAGTACTTAGCCCAGGTCTCTAGTGACCCGCCGTTCTGTACTCCGATCTCCAGCAAGTTGATCTTGCTGTCCTGTAGATACCATAACTTGTCATCATAGAAACTTAGATATGTTGACCACTTGTCCGAGACTTTCCCGGTCTTGATACGATGAATAGTTGCTAACGACATCCCCATCTTCTCCTGGCTGCTTTCCCGCGCTCCCCCGTCCACCCTCTTGAACGGGCGCAGAAACTCTTGTGGCGCGGTCCTGACTTGGTAGGAGCTTGCAGGTTAGAACCAGCAGCACGAGCCTTGGCTCTACCCTTGGCAGTCAGTCCAGCACCACGGCTGGCAGGTAGCTTCTCACCCCTGCCAACACTTAAATTAGGGAACTTCTTCATAGCAGATCAGCCTCCGCTTGCCTGCGTTTCAGTAGGCCGGGGAGAACCTTGCCTCCACCCTTGCACCACTTTAACAATTCTACCTTGGCTTCTTCCCAATTCTGCTCGTTAATTTTCTTTTTGAGCGTGGAAGTCTGTAGCTTTCCCACACCCAGGTTGTAAGCAAAGTCTACGATAGCGTTAAGTCTTCTTGTGTCCGTTATTAGGCCAGGACAGTGGCGCAAGGCTCCCAGTAAATAGGTGTGCCTTAGTTCGTAATCCAATAGCGCCTGCGCCTGTTCTCGCGTCATTGGCTGGTCTTGCAAAGTCACCCGTTTGCCGTTGCTGTACTGGGTCGACCCGAAACCAATTGTTGGTATCGAGGCAGGACAAAGGTACGGCGACCCTCGGAAACCTTCGAAACGCTGGCATAGACCTATTGCTATAGAGAGATCAAAGTCCACGCTTGGAGAGCGTCCTGTCGAGGAACCAGTAGTTCAACGTGCCTGACACGAGAGCAGAGAAGTCTGCACTCATCATCAGTTTGAAGACCTCTGTTGGCTCCATCCCGGTACGCCATGAAGAATAGCCCATCCAGAGGTGTACGCAGGACCAAACCAACAAGATCCAGTAAGTGACAACAGGGCGCACACTAGCAGACAAGGAAGCAGCAAATCCACCAGCAGCCTTAACCATTTCTGTCTGCTGATTGATAGCGTTGTTAAACGCATCCATAACCCCTGCATCAACTGTAGCCTCGTGCTGTGCGCCGATCTCGGCCATCTTCTGCTGGCCTCTCTGCGCCTCCAGCTCGCACTGGCGGTTGAACATTTCTAGTTCATGGCCGCGCTCGTTCTTCTTGTCTAGGAACTTCAGGACCTCTGGCGCCAGACGGAAGATGCCGCCCAGCAAGGAACCAAAGATGCCACCAGACAAGAGTTCAAGCATTACCTACCTTCACCTGGAGTGACATACACGTTAGCAGTTCCGGCTTCAGTGATGTAGGTTATGAACACGTTTGCAGAAGAAGAACACTGTGGGCCACTTAAGACAATAGATTCTGCTGGACGAATAGGAACACCGTAGTTGCCAGACGTAGCGTTGGCTACAGCAGCATTGTTCCCGCTGGTCGCAGAGATCCTAACGTACACCGGCTGACCAGTAGCAGCAGGTTCATGGTTGACAAACAGATACTGACCGCTAGGGCTGTCAGCATAGATGTTTGCACTCTTGTTGGTTACGTTACCAGTCAGAACAAACGTCCTGCCCATAGGGTAGAAAGCGCCATTGATAGACATTAGTAAATCCTCTTCCCGCCGCCACTAGTGGGGCTTTGCTTGGTGTCGTAGTACCCGTCACCACAGAAAGGAATGATGGAACGGAAACCACCCTTGGGCATCTGCCCTGGCTCCCACTTCACCATGTGAGGGCTACCGTCCTGTGGAATTTGGGGACGGAAGGGACTGGCAACCTGCTGGTTTAGATCATGGTCCCGTTGCTGGGGTCGATTCTTCATTTCGGTGCTCCTTGGCAGTGACTATAAGGTAACAAAAGACAACATAGATGCCCAGTGTCGCCACTCGCTCCCACGTTGGTTCCCACATTGTCCAGCATCCTAGACCACACGAGGTCAGCAGGGCCAGAATGGTAATAAGCCTGTCCGTCACCACGGTCAAGGCTAGTTTGATCAATTGAATGGCTTCCATATAGATTACTCATCGTCATCATTCATAAAACCCGTACCCCAGTCAGAACCCTCGTCTTTCAGGCGCAGGGCTTCCAACTTCAGCGCACGGTCGATAACCTTCATCTTAGCATCAAGACTGGCTTCCGGGTCAGAGATGGTCACGCGCAGCATATCTGCGATGGCTTTCTCCAACTCTGTACTGATGCCACGTTTCTTGCTCATCTTGTAGCTTCTACTAATGCAACACCAGCAGTTTCACCACCACGTTCAATGGCTGGAACTCCATAACCCAAGATTGCATTTCTAATCAATCTGTCAGTAAAAGTAGTTCTAGTTGCCTGATCTATGGGCATAATAAACACTTCTTCAAGTTTGCTGATCAATTTGTTTGCATCAGCCTGAGACATAAGATTGCTTGACACAAGGTTGTCTGCCATCAACTTCATGTCTGCAATGGCTCCCTTGAGGCTCTGATTGGCCCTATCTGCGATAACTTGACCAACAGCACTAGCAAGTTTCTCTTTCCCGCCAGGAGTGCCAGAGATGATAGGGGCGATCGTTGACCATTCGTCACGAGTACCACGCAACAAGAAGTCAGCCACACGCTTGGGTTCAACAGTCTTCCCAAGGATTAGATCTGCTTTTTGCTGTGCTTCTTTTGTGATTGCACCGGCTTGTTCAGTCAATGGCTTTGCGCGTTGACCTGCCTCTGTTTCACGAGCGGCTTGTGCCGCAGCAGCTTCTCTTTCAAGAGTTGAGGCTTGCTTACTGACATCTCCAGCACTGGCAGCAATATCAGCTTCAGCTCGACTCATCACACGCTCTGCTGCTCGCTCACCACGCTCTTCAATCTTGGGAGGAAGGTCTACGGCCTGTCGTTCTAACTTGGCAGCAGCAGTCTCTGCTTTACGGGTTACACCACCGGCTTCTCTTTCTGCCTTTCTTTCCAAGGTTATTGCCTTCCTTCCTTCCTCGGTAGGCAAATTGCGAATTTGAGTACGCAAGGCTCCTGCAAGGTTTTCTCGCCTCTTGACAACACTTTCAGCAATGCCTGCTTGCCGTGCAAGATTGTTGAGTTCTTGTTCAAGCGCAGGAAACTTACCTATCCAGTCAGAAATGTTCCTGTCTTGAATTACAGACGAGATTTCTTTAGCACTTCCACCTTTAATCCGGTTGGCAATGAACGATCTTGCCAACTGCTCTGCTGCTTTCGGACCAGCAATTTTTGTGAGCTGGTCTACGCTGCCTGCGCTGTAGAACGCTTTGTCTGCCAGAGCAAATTCATCCGTAGCATATTTACCAAAGTCTGTTTCAGACTTGCCAAGTATCGCTTGACCAAGTTTGCTTTTAAAGTCATTCAATGGTTTTGAGTCGGCCTTGTATTGCTCAAGATATTTTTCAAACCCAGGACCGAATTCTTTTTGTATTTTCTCAATATATGTTGCAAGATCTCCAGCACGTTGCTGGCCTATGGCATCGTACCCTTCTGCTGGAAGTCCAAATGCACGGTCACGCAACTGGCGTCTCATGTTCTCTAGTGCCTGGAAACTCAAAGGAGTGTAGGTAAAGATTTCGTTACCAGCCTCATCTTTGCTTCTCTTGGCAACCCCTCTCCTTATAACATCCCTAATTGAAGTTAGACCCTTTAATTCATCAGGACCAACATTCAACAATCCGGTTTCTGAATCTTTAATTATATTGCTGATTCCAGAAATCGCCTCGCCATATGCTTGTGTTTGTTGGTATCTAGCTCCGCTCCTTTCTTTTGCAGCAGCCGCTTCAAATGCTGCTGTCTTGAGTGTCTGTACGTTATCTTCTCTAATGCCTTTCAATCTGGTGAATTCATCATCGAAGAATTGACGGATAGAACCACCCAATTCAGATGACCTGCGCTTTTCACCTAACTCACCAGTTTTTTGCTCAACCGCTGCAATTCTTTTTTGCATTTTCGGGCCAAGTCTGTCTCTGACGCCTTCCGTTTTAGTGACGCGACGCTGGGCCTCGTTGATAATATTATTGGCTTCCTGATCTGCTGTAGCCAAGATAGAGTTGGCTTCTTGCTCTGCTCTTGAGCGCAGTTCTGGTGCTTGGGTAGCGGCCTTGTCTCGCACTGCCTGGGCTAATTTCTTAGCCTGATCTCGCAGTTTGTTAGCTTCTGTCTCTGCACCAGCCCTCATCTTGTCAGCCGAAGCATTGAGTTGGCTTTGAAGCCTGCTAATCCTAGATGCTGTTTCTGCCGATGCTGGTCCAGCCTGGGACTGCGCCTGTGCAATCAGATCGTTTGCTTGTCGCTCTAGGTCTGCTGATTGTGTTTCTGCCTGACGCAAGATGTTGTCTGCGCCCTGACGGAACATGGCAAATACATCCTTGGCTGGCTGGAAAGATTCAGCACCACCACGAATTGCATTCAACTTATCATTGATAAACTGTTGTTGCTGTGCAGTAAGATTAAGTTCTTTGATGCCTTTGTCTTCTGCTATTTGACCAATTGTCCTTAACCCAGTTCCAACTGGCAACCCAGTCATTCTGTTTAATAACGTAGACAACCCATAACCACCAGCCTTGGTTAGCAACCTTGCCGGTTCTGCAATGATAGACGGACCAGCCATGCCGCCAACAAACCTTGCGGCTTCCTCTACTGGATAACTGTATCCCGCTGCTTCTGCTGCTTGACCGGCAGTTTCTCCTACTGCTCCACCGAACGCACCAGCGGCTCCCGTCCCTAATCTGCCTCTAATACCACGAGCGGCTTGCCCCGCCCTAAACAAAGGTGGCCCAGCAGGAGCGGTGGCAGGAAAAGCAGAAGCAGCAGCACCTAATCCAGTAAGAAGTTCTGGAGCAACAAGACCTGCAAGACCCCCTACACCCGCTTCAGTTGCAACCCTTCGTCCACGTTCAAACAACCCAGGTTCTTTTTTCGTGGACTTAGGAGAAGGTGGTCCGGAGGCAATTTCATCGTAAACATTAGCAGAAGAACTGGTTTCTTTCCCTTCTGCAATATCATCATAAATGTTTGCCATTACAGTTCTCGTCCGTTTCTTTCTTTGTAAGACGATTCTATTGATTTAACTCTTTTTTGTTTTTCTTCTGGACTGAGTTGTGAGTTTTGTATTTTCAATATTGCTGATTGAGCCTGAGATCTTTCTTCAGCTTCAGAACCACCTGGGGTTGCCCCGGCTTGATCCATTCTTTCGGCAAGGCGATCAGGAGTAGCGCCAGAGTATTTCTTTACTGTTTCCGGATATGCTCTGCCAAGAACTTTTGTTTCCGTGTCAATTAAGTCTTGCCATAGTTTTAGCTTTATAACAACAGTTTCTGGCTTGTCGGTTACTAATGGCAGAACACCTTTCTGCCTTGCAAACTCAGCCGCCGTTACGGTTGCTCCGGACTGTAATTTAAGCTGTTGATTTGTCAAAGAGTTCATTTGAGCAATAAATCTTAACTCTTCCGGGCTAGTAAATTGCTGAACAATGTCGTATGGTATTCTTCCCTCAATAAATCCAAACGACTTTAATTTTCCTTTTTTAGCCAAGTCTTCTGCTGATGAGATGGTAGACCTCATGTTTTCAGCAATGATGGCGTTTTGTTTGATATCTTTTTCTATCCCAGCAGGGGCTTTCTCCCCTTGTCCTGCTTTTGCTGCCGCCGCAGGACTTAAAAGTGGAGGCGCTCCCGGAGATACATTTGCCGGTGGCAATGTACGGGCATCCGGGAGTTGAACCAACTGACCATCTTGCACTCCTGTTCTTGGAGCAGGAGTTCTTGGTTCTGGACGCTGGATTCCGGGTTTTGGAACAAAACCTTTTTCTGTTGGTACAAGAGTTATGTTTCCTAATTCGTCAGCCATAACAATGTTGTCGCCTTGCATACCCACAGGCGTCAATTTCTTTTGTCTTTGTTCAAGTTCTCTTTGGCGTTGTTCCGCTGCAATTCTTTTTTCCGATTCCCTGCTCGCAGCATCAATTTTACGCATTAATATTTGCGTTTCTTTACTATCAAGTTGTCCGGTTAACTGAGAGATTTTAGAACTAAGCAAGTTTGTCGCTTGATTGATATTTTTTAATTGCCCATCAACAAGGGCAATAGTTGATTCAAGACCACGTTTGTTGGTGTTCTCTTGCAAAAACTGGGCTTCGTTTGCAGCAAGAGTTTCTCTAACTTTTTGATCTGCCGCCTGTTTGTTCAACACCGCTTCGCGTCTTGCATCTTCAAGACCGTCTTTAATGGCAGACAACTTGGTTTGCAACAATTTGACGTTAGTGTCAAACGCAGTTTTACGTTCTTTGTCGTATTGCTCTCTACCTTTCCCAAACCCTTCTGCCATGCCGTTCATGGCTGACAATGCTGCTTTAGCGTTGTTCTTGCTATTGCCGCCCAGCAACATTCCAGTTGCACCTATGGCAGCAAACAACACTCCCAACATAGGAGCGGTAACTTCGGTAGGAGCAAAGACTTGATACTCAGCAATTTCTTTGTTGATGCGCTGTTTTTCTTTGTATTGAGGACTGTTTATCTCGTCATCAAAAATTTTCTTGATGTTGTCGTAATTTGCTCTTGACTCTTCTACTCTTTGTTTGGCTCCAAACTCTTCTTTTTGTCTGTCGTAAGCCAGTTTTTGGGCAGTAAGATTTGCAAGATCAGTTGTAAGATTGGCCTGCCTAGTTGACAATCCTGCTTCTTGAATTTGCAAGTTTGCAAGCCTTGATCTTCCAGCCGAAAGCCTCCCTTCCATTGTGCCAACATCATCTTCACCAAACTTGGGTGCGGCAGGATTTTCTTTATTGGGACTACCCATTAAAGAAGTAAGCCCTAACGGACTCAGAGGGTTGTTTATCCGATCAAGCGTCGTTGACATAGCCGATCCTTTGTTGCTTGGTGCTTTTTGATCACTCTTTTTTTTTAAATAAATGTTTGCGTCTTCTTGTGTTTTTAATCCCAAAGCATCAGGGTTTACACCCGTGTCCCGCATAAAGTATTCTTTCCACGCCGTAGGGTGTTCTGCCGATTTGAGCATTTCCCCTGTAGGCAGGGAGGAAGGCCAGTGAAAACGATTGTTGTCATACGGATCGCGCTCGGGTTGCACCCCAGCTTTCCACGCAGCCCTGTAATCATAGTCTTTAGTGTCTAAATCAGGCTCTTCATTGTACTCAGCCTTGAACTCTTTAAACCAATCTGTGCCGCGAATCCAATTTTGAAACGCCGATTCATCGTTTGGCGTTTTGTTATTGGATATTTCCTCACCTGATAGTTCTCTAGAGAGGGCGGTTGCCATGATCAACTTCTAACAGGTTGGGTAGACTGGATGATTGTAGGTGTTGCCAATCGAGTCAAGTTACCAAAGTATTGCCCGTACATGGCAGAGATCTCTGCATCAGCACGAATGCCTTCTTTGATAGCAGCAGCCGTGTACTGATCGCCAATACCAGACAACTTTAACCCAAAGTCTTGCTGTGCTGCTAACAGACGGTTACGCAGATCTTCCTCTGCTCTCTGCTGCTGGGCAATACCTACGCCACCACGGGCAACACCAGCCTGAGCGGCACGAGCGCGTTGTGCCTCTAGAGCCTGCTGGTTAACCGGGGTCAACTCACCACGAGCGGCAGCAGCCTGCTCTGCCAAACCACGCTGTTGATAAGGCGCACCGATATCACGGATTTGTTGTGCTGCTTGCTGTGAACCCTGACGAGCCTTGCGAGCTGTCAGTGCAGTCTGTAGACCACCTAGTGCACCTAGTCCTAGACGAGTTTTGTCACCACCTTGCAGGGATTCCAAGAAACTCTTCTCTGCTGGTTGCGGAGACGTAGGAGTTTCTGTTGTAGTTGGAAACGCAGAACCCGCACCATAAAAACCTTTTGCAAGACCGGCAGCGTCAGGGATTGGGACAGGTGCTGTTTGCCTGAACCCAGCCATGTTTTGCGGAATATCAGGAAGATCAAGTTGAGAAACAGGCCCAGCATATGCACTAGATACAAACTCAGGAACAGATTCATACCCTGTGGTTTCTGGAATGTAAGCCGCACCTTCAAACAACCCTGCTGGCACGTTTTCGTAACCAGTTTGAGAAATAGGATTCCCGTAATCATCATCGTAGAACTCTGGCAATCCTGTTTCTGGATTGATATCTCCTGCCCCACCTTGCTCACGCAGAAGTGCAGCCTCACGGGGGGTGATGTGCGCCAGGATTGTATCTCCGTTCCTGCCCTTATCTTGCAACAGACGGGCAATTTTGCGGAGATCTCCACCCATACGGGTCATCTTGCGTAGTTCACTCATTTACAACCCCAGAGCGTCTTTGAGACGCAGTGATTTCTCATTCCAGACATTTTGCCTTTCTTTCCCAGACTCTTCACCTTCTATAGCACCTGCTGGCCGGTAAGCAGCTAGGGCGTCTGCCAGTAATCTAGCAGGGCTTGCCCCTGTGATTATAGGTTGTCTCCCAGGTCTTTTAGGAGGAGGAACACTTGTGACAGTTGGATATAACTTCTTGGTTTCTTTTTTAGGTGGTTCTTCTTTTTTAGGCTCTTCTGCTTTTACTTCTGGTGCAGGAGGCGGGGGAAAAGCAGGCGGAGGCTCCATAGTCTTAGCAACAATGTCGGTAATTGTTGGAGCAACTTCTTCCTCACGCTTTGCAGTCACAGTAACAGGAGGCAACTCAGTAGTGCCAGGAGGTATATCTGTAACTGTTGGAGCTATTTCCTCGTCGCGTCTACCAGTAACTGTTACTGGAGGCAACTCATAAGTGGGTTCTCTGATTCCAGTGACTGTTACTTGCGGTAATTCAGTTACGGTTGGAGCAACCTCTTCTTCTCTTTTGCCGGTAATGGTCACCGGATCTAACTCGTATTCACGTTTCCCAGTAATGGTGACTGGATCTAATTGATACGTTGGCTCCGGTTGACCTGTAACCGTGACAGGAGGCAATTCAGTCACCGTAGGAGCGACTTCTTCCTCTCGCTTGCCAATGATTGTCACGGGATCAAGTTGAGCAGTTGGAACCGGCAATCCACGAGTAGTGTCTGGACGTATCTCAGGAACATCAGTAACAGTGGGAGCAACTTGCTCTTCTGGCTTGGCAGTGACCGTTACGGGTGGCAATGTCGTTGCAGGTTGTTGGGCAGCAACCTGCTTCATCACATCTACGTCAGTCACCGTAGGTGAAATGGTTGGAGCAGTAACAGTAACAGGAGGAAGCGTAGCGGCAGGAGTAGGAGTAGGTTCTTGATCTGTGAGATTTAGGGAAATACTGGCTGGGGCAGGCTCTTCTGCTGCTGGAGGAGCAATAGGCTGTCCTTCAACAATCGGGGCTTTCCTGTCTCCAGGTTTATTAAATGCGCCAATCTCAGCAACAGCAGCGTTGATCAACGTCCGGTCTGACACTTCTCCGGTCTTGATCAAGTCACGAACAATTGTTCCAGCAGCAGGTCCAAGAACACCCTGTACACCAGCTCCAGCACCTGCTGCGATAGCGTTTGTCAGGACTTGATCGACTCCACCACCTTGTATCGCAGAACCAACAAATGATCCCGTGGCCGCGCCTGCAACTCCGCCGCCCATGCCCACGTTAATACCAGATGCAAACCCAGCAGTAGCCGCGCTCTTGAGTACGTCTTCAACGCTACCGCCCTGTGCAGCAGTAGATCCAGCAGATAGCGCAGCAGCGCCAACACCGGCCTCTACAGCAGCGGTAGCGGTCGTAACACCAAGTCCTTCAAGGATTGATGCGCCAATCATTTCTCCTAAACCGGGAACTGCAAGCGTAGCTACAGATAAAATTATTGATGTGACTTGATTAAATGTGTTGAACCCTGGTGGCGGAGCGGCTTGCTGAACTCTAAGAATGTCAGGAGTTTGGGCAACAGTTACAACACCACCAGTCCCAGGTTCCTGATACCTGTTGGATTCCTCCATCTCATACTCGTAGCTTCCCGGCGAGTATGGATTGTAGAAGTTGCCATCTGCATCGTAAGCCATTACTGACCTCCTGCAAGAGCGCCCATAGTCGCAAGCGCGGCCAAGGTCATGTAGTTAACTTGCTCTGGTAACTCTTTCTCTGTGAGGATCTGTGCGCCCAACAACTGTTCACGCAGGAGCGCATACAGGCTCTGGTCCTGTATTGCTTCTTGTGCCATCTGCCCTACAGACGCCATAGTCCTAGCGTCTAACCCATACTGCTGCATGAACTGCTGGGTTGCGGCCTGTGCTTGTTCCAGTTGTGGGTCCATTACAGTCCTAATACTTTGACAATCTGTTGATGGATGCTCAAATGTACTCCTATCCAATCATAGAAGTCATCTTCAACATTCCAATCTGCGTTGATCAACTGAAAAGGATTGTCCAGGTTCAGTTGACTTGCCAGTCTTTCATGCTCTTGGTTGTGAACAAACAACCAGTCATCTAAGTTATCAGGGTCTGCGTCTATCAAGGGGTATTGAGGTATCAGAATGCCCTTGTCTGCCAACTGTTCGTAGAACAACTTGTGCTGCACACCGTTCTCAAACAGCATTGTTCCTAACCCGTCTACGTCTCCAAACTCCACATACGATAAATTATCCATATCCATATCGTGTCATTTCTTCAATCGTTCTTCCAAAATGACAATGCGTTCACGATTGACATGGATAAGATCTCTGTTTGCTTGGATCTCTTTCTCAAGATCTTGACGTAACTTCTCTCTTGCTAGTTCAGCGCCAGAGTTGACTGCCTGTTTGTTGTCGCTAGTGACTACAAGAGATATCTTGGCATTTAACACGGTTACGTCATGCGTGAGTTTATCTAACGCAGACATCAGGTACACGACACACGTGAAAAGAATAGGAAGCACTGCAAATGCAGTTTTCTCAATAAATTGAGATTTTGCTTCCAGTTTTTCAGTCATAGTCCTAACAACTTCTTAACAAAGTCTGCTGCAACACCTGGACCAAACAACACCGCTATCATCACTGCGTAGAGAAGGTACTCGATCTTGGTCATCCTCTTATCACCTGCGGATAACGAATCAGAAATTTTCCCGTATCTCTCGGAGCAAATTGCCTCGTGCACGGCTAGTTTGGTCTCCACATTTTCAGACATTTACCACCCATGACGTAGTGGCCTCGTCCCAGTTGTACAACTTACCGTCAGTAGGCATTGGCGTTGGAGCACCCCACAAACAAGTGTCCTCGTTCAAAACCCAAGACGGAAACGGTTGTGGCGGGATAAAAGCATCACGTGTTGCGTCGTATTTGTAACCGATGCCAGCGTAGTTTTTGCGAAACCCGTCTATTCGTGAACGCTTGCAGACTTGACCACGGAATTCACCGTACCATTGTTCCCAGTCGGTGTTTTCAGAACCTTGGTCTTTGCCGCCAATGACTTCGGTTACAACATTGTTTTCATCAAGAAAAGCGTAGTAATCCATAATATTTAAAAGGTAATAGTGCCAGTACCGGATGTAAACCGATACACGCGGTAGCCGGAACGAGTTGGTTCGTTGTATACCAATCCACCGCTAATTGTGGCGACCGAATAAATGTCTGGGTAAGCAATGATTACAACACCCGATCCTCCTGTACCAGAAGGATTATTACCGCCAGCGCCACCGCCTAAATTCTCTCCTCCCCCAGAATTAAATGCTCCGCCGCCGCCTGTACCACCCGTTCCACCGTTATAGCCACCACCGCCGCCAGCATAGGTTACAGATGAGCCAGTAATTGATGATGCGCTTCCGTTGCCACCATTTGTACCAGAACCAGCCGCACCAGCGCCTCCGCCGCCTCCGGAACTTGGTGAAGAACTATCGGCTCCGTTATTGCCTTGACTGGGGCTTGTTGAAGGTGTGTTTCCTGCGCCTCCTGTACCCGTACCTCCTGATAAAGCTGAACCACCTCCACCAGAACCACCAGAAAGTCCGTTTTGCGCGTCGCCGCCGCCGCCGCCGCCGCCGCCACCATTAGAAGTTATTGTGGAAAATACTGAATTTGATCCAGATGTTCCGTTGTTTTGACCAGCAACAACAGGTGAACTAGCCCCGCCTGCACCTACAGTAACTGTATATGAAGTTCCAGCAACAACGGAAAAACTTGCGTTAGTTCTAAAACCGCCTGCACCACCGCCTGCACCAGCAAAGTAACCACCACCGCCGCCGCCAGCAACAACCAAGTATTCAACCGTAGGTGGTGCAGCAGCAGAAGCCTTTTTACCCCCCAACACAGCAAGCATAATTCCGCTCATTACGCGCTCGCATTTCCGGTGAGTACACAACCAGTAGATGAGAAGAACAACACAGTTGCTACTCCTCTAGTCGAGAGGTTTGCAGTACCCAAGTTAGTGTTGGTTCCAGCTACATAAGCACTGGTAGTAGACAACGTGATAGCAATGTTGCCAGTCGTGTTGTTGTAGATTGAAACCAAATCACCTTCTGCAAAGGTAGAGTTTGGAACAACAATAGAACCGCTGGTTCCCACTTGAACGTACTTTCCAACGTCAGCAGTAGTCAACGTATAACTTGCGGTCTTAGTTCCAACAGGAGGAGCGTTGAGATAACCAAGCGTTACAGCGTCTGTGACCGGCAAAGTCTGGGTAATCGTGGTGCTGATGTTGGCAGACTGTAGCGTCTGTATGCCAGTATTGGCCGCATTGCCTTGAATTTTAATAGTACTCATATTGATTCCTTATGGAGAAACAAGCCATACTTGGCCCGTGCCGACAGTTACTGCGTATCCGGTTGCCACTGATACGGGACCAACGCTAAACCCGTTAGATCCAGATGTGATGGTGTAATTAGAACTGATAGTCTGATAAGACTCAAGAATAGGGCTGGCAGTCGCAGCCGTACCCCAAGAAAGAGTACCAGTGCCATCAGTCTTGAGAAACTGGTTAGAGCTACCGTCTGAAACCGGCAAAGTCCACGTTACGTTGGCAGCAACAATAGCGTTGGCACGGAATCCAACATAACGAGTAGACGTAAGATTAGCAAACCTAAGTGTGTTTGCAGATCCTATGGTGACGTTAGCACCATCAGTCGTGAGATTGGCTGCACCGGCAAAAGATCCAGCATTGTTGTACTGGAATTGCGTAGTAGACCCACCAGGAGAGCCTCCACTGACAGCAGCGTTGCTAGTCCACACCCCGCCAATACTTGTGAGTACGTTTCCAGCGGTTCCTGGTGCGACTACGGAAACAGCCGAGGTTCCGTTACCCAGAAGTACGTTCCCAGACGGGATTGTTGCTAGTCCAGTGCCTCCACCTACAGGCGTGAGTGTCCCGTAGACAGGAGCGGCAGAAACACCGCTAGAGATGAATGGTTGACCAGCCGTGCCGTAAGAAACCGTAGCCGTTGGCCCGATTCCCCACTCACCAGATGTCCCGATAACAAACCGTCCTGCTCCGCCGTTAAAAAACGTCAGAGGAAGATAGGTTCCAGTACCGTTAACCCCAGAAACCAACTGAACATCTGTTGATCCGTTAGTGGCAATTAGGATCTTGCTTGCGTTGGTAGGGTCAGAGTTGTTAGCCGCTTGCCAAGACGCTGCTGTGGACGATCCGCTTGGCAGAGCATAAATCCCAGTTGAACTATTGGTTGAACTGGTTACAAAGTTTGTGCGGTTAGATACCGTTGCATTGGTAAAGTCACCAACAAACTTCTGGCCTGTCGTTGTGAACGTCAGATTACCAGTAGAGACGTTGATGGACGCTGCGTTGAGCGTTGTACCGTTGAACGTCAGATTGGCAGTACCACCGAATGCACCTGCATTGTTGTACTGGACAGTTGTAAACCCGCCACCTGGTGTTCCACTGCCTGCAACTACTGCATTAGATGTCCATACTCCACCGATACTGGTCAAGACATTGCCTGCCGTGCCGGGAGCAAGAAAACTTATATCAGGGGTTGTGCTACCGGTGGAAAAAACTGGAGCAGTAGCAGTAACAGCAGTGACTGCGTTGGAAACAGCCCCTGTAGCAGTCAGAACACCAGTTGTAGTAGAAAAAGAAAGACCGTTTCCTACCGCTACGTTGCCAAGTTGCCCCGTAGAGTTGGCCCACGCCATTCCCAAGAAGGTGGCAGAAAGCGTGATAGCCGCATTGCTCGTTGAGTTGGCAACCGTTCCAGAGAATCCGTTAGCAGAGATGACGCTGACGTTGGTTACCGTTCCTGTACCACCACCGCTTGCTACTGCTGCGTTACTAACCCAGATTCCACCAATGCTGGTAAGCACGTTACCGGCGTTGCCTGGGGCCACAGATGCAATCGGACTAGTTCCGTTACCCAACAATACGTTGTTGACAGGCAGAGTGACTCGTCCAGTGCCACCGTTTGGTACGGTCAGGGCATTTAGAAGAGAAAGATTGCCTACGTTGGCAGTCGCAATGTTGCCGGTAGTGATGAACGCGCTAGTGGCGTTGAGAGTCGTAATGTTGGCAAGCGTAGCCGTGAGATTGCTCACGTTGATGCTTGTCACATTGACGTTTGTGACATTGCTCGTGCCACTTGTTATGGTGACGTTGGCGAGCGTGAGGTTGTTGAGCGTGGTGACCGTGTTGCCGAGCTGGACAGACGTATTGCCGATGGTGATCGGCGTGTTGAAGTTGCTGTCCAGTTTAGAGAGAGCAATGTTCCCGCTTAGATTGGCAAAAGCAAATGGGACGGTCATCAGAACCTCGCTCTCAATTCATGTTCAAACTCAAATGTGTTCACTGTATATCCAGCACTGTTACTGTTGATGGTCAGACCAAGGTACTTCCCGTACTGCTGGGCATCTGATTTGTACAGAGCGTAGCCATAAGCAGTCTCCCACCCAACAGTTTGCAAGCTGTTGTTTTGCCAAGTGACCGGCTGGTAGTAATTATTCAGCCAAGTGACCGTATTGTCTACTGTATAAGCACCAGTTGCTCCGGTCCCCTGTTCATTGTCCACACTAACGAAGAGCGTCGACGATGCTTGCAACTGAGCTTCAATACCAAACTTGAGTGCCTGCTTGGTCCGTATGGGATCACCCATAGGCATCAGGGCAGTCTGGATCGTAGTGGCTACGTTAGCCGTGGAATTAGCATAGAGACGGAAGAGGCTTGAGCCTGCGGTCCCATAGAGGCGAATGACCCCCGCTGTAGGGACGGAAGTGATGTAGTCCAACGCTCCTTGGGAGGTTAAAAACCACTTCTTCTCGAAGAACACGGCTTGGACCTTTCTCGCTCCAATTACCTGGTCGTTGTAGGTGAAGGAGAATGCCGCGCATAGTATGTTGTTCAGTAAGACCTGACCACCGCTGATGGGTTTGTCAAAGTCTATGAGTTGGAATATCCCGTCAAGAGGGTCTGACAACTTGCTGGTGGTAGATCCGACTAGGGAATAGACCCCATAGTCGTTCATGAACAGCACAGCTCTAAAAAACGGGTATATGGCGTAGATACGCTTGGTTCCTACGCTGGCAGAGACGTTGGTATTCGTGAATAAAGTCTGACCGTTGGTGTCAACACGAACGTCAGAGAAGACGTTGATGCTTGTCTCACCAAAGATGTACAAAAAATTATTGGCTGAGAGCAGCGCACGGATGTTGCCGTGCAGCGTAGAGTCTGTGATCGTGATTGACCCAGCAGATACGCTGGTGAAATCACTATACGAGTCTGCCGCTGAGTAGTAGACAGTACGCCCAGCCGCCACCCAGGTTCTACCGGAAAACGTAGCGGTAGAAACCAACTGTTCTGTGTTCACAACTGCCGTGACATTGGCAGCAGTGCTAAATCCGCCACCGGAAAGACTCACGCTTGCGTTGGTGTACCCGGATCCGGGGTTGGTCATGACGATCTGAGAGACCGTGTTACCCAAAACAATGGCTGTAGCAGTAGCAGGCGTTACGTTAGAACCGCCAATAGCTACCGTTGGTGCTGACGTATAGCCAGATCCACCGTTGTTGAGAAGGATGCTGACCGTGCCAGTCCTGAACGTAACGATCTGGGCTATTGCATTGGCGCCAGACCCTCCACCACCCGAAAAAGTTATGGTGGGAGATGACGTATATCCACTACCTGCGTTTACTAGGCTGACGCTGCTTACGCCACCAGTTGAAATGACTGCGTTAGCCGTGGCGCCACCACTAGAAAAGGTAACAGCAGGAACAGAAGTGTATCCAGACCCCGCTTCTACAACTCCGATAGAAACAACTGCTCCAGCACTAATGCTTGCGACTGCCGTGGCCTGGGTTCCACCCGTGATATTGGGTGCTCCGATAGTCACATCAGGTACAGCCGTGTATCCAGTGCCACCAGAAGTCACAAAAACTGACCTGATGCCACCAGATCCGGTAACGATCGTCGCAGTGGCTACTGCTTGCACCCCGTTAGCATCATTAGGTGAACTGATCACCACGTTTGGCGCAGATGTGTAGCCAGAGCCAGGATTGGATACTGCTATCAGGCCAACAGACCCAATAGAAACTACGTTAGCACCGTTCCAACTGGACAATCCGTTGTCTGGGTCGGCAATAATCAGTCTTTCGTTTTTCCATTGGGCAGCACTGACGTTTGCGCTGCTGAACGTGCCTGCAACTGCTACGTTGCTGGTCACATTGCTAGTCAGATTAAACGCTTGCGCTCTACCGTCCACCTCAAAACTGACTATGTAGTCAGAAACATTGATGT
>Ga0304730_1000810_pt1 | contig 25518 bp, 20 predicted proteins | sample M_130628_MF_Meta_FD_190474 | JGI IMG/M metagenome (GOLD analysis project Ga0304730, IMG submission 190474) | Freshwater microbial communities from Lake Montjoie, Canada to study carbon cycling - M_130628_MF_MetaG (v2) (version 2) | ecosystem: Environmental > Aquatic > Freshwater > Lake | place...
CACCTGTCTCGGGGTGGGTGGCGAGGCACGGCACGAGGGGCTCAGGGAACTCGCCGGCCCGCCGGCGGACTGGACGGCACGGTCGCTGGCCGACCGGTGGACGGCCCGTGTGGCTGAGGCCGTCAAAATCGTCAGGGAGGTTCAGCCTGCGACGTTCACGGGCGGTCACCTTCCTGAGGTTGCCGCCCGCGCCAGCCGGTTCCGCGACCCTCGTTGGACGGGACGCCGCTGACTCAGGCCGGATGGCTGGCCTGCATGGGCAGGAGGTTGGTATCATTAAGTGAGTTGGTTTTGCCCTACGGCCTCCGACCCCCCGATCGCCGGTGCGATTCCCTCCCCTCGGGCCCACCATGATCGTCAAAATGATCGTCGCGTCCGGCAAGAGTGCCGGCCGATCCATCGCCATCAAGCGAAACAAACTCCTGATCGGTCGGGCTGAGCAGTGCGACGTGCGACCGCTCAGCGAAGAGGTGAGCCGGCGGCACTGTGCGATCACCGTCGGGCCAGCCGAGGTCTGGGTCGAGGATCTCGGCAGCCGCAACGGCACCTTCGTCAACGGGACGAAAATCACCGAGCGCACGAAGGTCGTGGATGGTGACATCGTCCGGGTGGCATCGCTGGAGTTGAAGGTTTCGTGCACGGCGCCCACGCCACAGGCGGCCGGGTCCGAAGACGATGTCTCGCGATGGCTGATGGCCGACGACCAGCCCGCGGGCATGTCCGATACGACCCGGTCGCTCACCGCAACGACCGACGATTCGGCGGATAGCAGTTCGAGCAGCATCCATGCCGCGGTCCCGCAGGCCACGTCTCCCGACTCGACGGTCGATGGATCGCTCGTGTCGGGCATCGGCGCTGCGGCCAAAGACGAATCGGGATCGGGCTCGAGCCGCTCGGCACTCGACGCCCTCAAGGCCGCCGGCAACTCGAAGCCAAGCGGACTGCCGCAGGGCGTGAAGAAGGCTGCTGCCGATTCCTCCCGCGATGCCGCCGCCGACGCGCTCAAGAAGTTCTTCGACCGGAAGTAACGGTCGTGCAGGTCGTGCGGCCCGCGAAGCTTGCCGAACCCGTTTTTTTTCGCTGACCGGCACCTCTTCGCCGACCGGCAGCGGTCATGCTTCCGGCAGACCTTCGCAGCGTTTCCGCGGCGTCGGTCGCCGGCCGGTCCTCGTCACCAGGAGCCCTCGCATGTCCGCCAACGCCATCGCCACCGTCAGGTCGCCCCGTACCGCCGCCCCCCGTCCTCGTGCCGCGGAGGGCCACACGGCGGTCCGTCATGCCCGACGCCGCATGATCGACCCCACGACCTGCGACCGCGACTACGGCCCCGAGGAACTCGAGTTCATGCAGGCGCTCGACCATTACAAGCGAACCAGCGGCCGGATGTTTCCGACCTGCAGCGAAGTCCTCCAAGTGCTGCGGTCGCTGGGCTACGAGCGGGTCGCCGCGGGCTGAGCCGCGCAGGAAGCCCGCGGCCTCACGGCCGGTCGGCTTTCACGGCACCGGATTGATGCGAACGGAGCGGCACACAGGTTGAAAACCTGTGCTACGAGAGGCAGCGAGGGGCTGCCCGTGCCCTCGAGCGGGCTATGGAAGCAAGCGCAGCCCGGATGGCGGAGCGCGGCGGACATGCAGAGAGTCGAGGCCTGGAGGGCCGAGACGAACGTCCAGCGAGAGGGCATGGGCAGCCCCGAGCGGCGCGGCGGCGCCAGCGTGCCCCCACCGCTTGCGCGATTGGGCTTCCTGAGTCTCGATGGGATCCGGAAAGGCACACAGGTTAAAAACCTGTGCTACGAGAAGCCGCGAGCCCACGACCACCAACCCAGGCAAGACAGGCGGTTCGGGCGGCCTTGCTCCGGTGTGGCCCGTCCCTTAGTTTCCCGCCCCCGCCCGCCGGCGTGTCGGCGGGAACCGGAGTCTTCCCGTTGCATCTGCTCGTCCGCTCCGACCACGCACTCACGCCGTCGATTCGCCGCGGCCTCGCTGCGGCGCTACTGCTCACCGCATGCGCCGGCTGCGGCGGGATGGCGAAGACCGACAACGCGGAGGGCGTGAAGCTCTACCAGCAGGGCAACTACCTCGGCGCGGTCAACTCGTTTCAGCAGGCGCTCGCGAAGCAGCCCGGCAACCCCGACACCTTCTACAACCTCGGTGCCACCTACCACCAGCAGGGGAAGCTCTTCGGCCGCGAGGCCGACCAGCAGACGGCCGAGCAGTATTACCACCTCTGCCTGGCACGAAACCCGAGCCACGAGGCCTGCCAGCGGGCGCTCGCGGTACTCCTGGTGGAGGAGAAGCGGAACGACGAGGCGGTCGCGCAGCTCAACGCGTGGGCCCGTAGCCAGCCGTCGAATCCCGCCCCCCATGTTGAGCTGGCCCGTCTCGCCCAAGAGCACGGCAACATCCCGGAGGCGGAAAACCAGCTGGTCGACGCCCTCGCAATCGATCCCAACAACCCCCGCGCCCTGGTGGCACTCGGCAGCCTCCGGGAGTCGGCGGGCGACCCGGCGCAGGCCCTCGCCAACTACGGCCGGGCACTCGCCGTCGACCCCCAGCAGCCAACTGTCGCCGCCAAGATGGCCAGTCTCCAGGCCTCGCAGGCCGCCGCCTACCGCACCGCAGCGCTGCCGCCGTCGCCACCCCCCGTGGCCGTCGCTCCTCCGCCGGCACCGCCGGGGAACGCGGGCCGTTGACCCTCCGCGCGGCGACTCCTATTCTGCCCCGGGAATCAACAGGATTTTCGGATGCCCGCCATGACGGATCGCGTCTTCAACTTCTCCCCTGGACCGGCCGTTCTGCCGGTCGAGGTGCTCGAGCAGGCTCGCGACGAAATGCTCTCCCTTCCCGGGGTCGGCATGTCGGTTCTCGAGATCAGCCACCGCAGCCCTGCCTTCGACCGCATCCTCGAGGAAACCCTCGCCGCGGTGAAGCGTCTGCTTGGCATCGGTGACTCTCACGAGGTGATCTTCCTGCAGGGCGGGGCCAGCCTGCAGTTCTCGATGGTGCCGATGAACCTCCTCCGCGGACAGTCGGCAGCGGCTGACTACGTGATCACCGGCACCTGGGGTGCGACGGGCGCCAAGGAGGCCCGCCGCGAGGGCAAGGTGCATGTCGCCTGGGACGGCGCCGCCACGAACCACGACCGGCTGCCGACCGATCGCGAGATCGCGCTGTCGCCCCAGCCGGCCTACGTGCACATCACGAGCAACGAAACGATCCAGGGCGTGCAGTGGAAGCACGACCCTGACTTCGGCCCCGCGCCGCTGGTCTGTGACTGCTCCAGCGACTTCCTCTCACGGCCGATCGACGTCTCCCGCTACGGCCTGATCTACGCCTGCGCCCAGAAGAACGCGGGGATCGCCGGCGTGACCACGGTGATCATCCGCAAGGACCTGCTCGAACGGTCGCGTGACGACCTGCCCACCATGCTCGACTACCGCACGTTCGTGAAGAACGGGTCGCGGCCCAACACGCCGCCCGTGTTCGCGATCTACATCCTCGACCTGGTCTGCCGCTGGATCACCGGCCGGATGGGTGGCCTCCAGGGCATGGCTCGCCACAACGCGGCGAAGGCGAAGTTGCTGTACGACACGCTCGACCAGTCGGGCGGCTTCTACGCCGGCCACGCCCGTCCTGAATGCCGCTCCGACATGAACGTCACCTTCCGGCTGCCCGACGAGGCAACCGAGAAGGCCTTCGTGACGGGGGCGGTGAAACGCGGCCTGATGGATCTCAAGGGCCACCGCTCCGTCGGCGGCATCAGGGCCAGCATCTACAACGCGATGCCGCTCGCGGGCGTCGAGGCTCTCCGCGACTTCATGACCGACTTTCAACGCGAGCACCAAGACTGACCGTCCCGGCCCCCCTTCTCCCGCAGCCCTCCGGACCGCCGCCCATGCCATCGATCATCGTGCTCGACACGCTCAGCCCCGACGGCCTTGCCTTGCTCGACGCGGCCAAGCCCCACGGCATCACCTACGAGGTCGTGACCGGTCTCTCGGGCGACGCCCTCCGGGAGGCGCTCGCCCGACACGACGGCGCGATCTGTCGCAGCGGCGTGAAGATCACCGCCGCCGCCCTGGCAGGCAACCAGCGGCTCCGGGCGATCGTGCGGGCCGGCGTCGGCACCGACAACATCGACAAGGATGCGGCGACCCGGCTCGGGATCGTGGTCATGAACACGCCTGCCGGCAACACGCTGAGCACGGCTGAGCACGCCTTCGCCCTGATCCTCGGCCTCTCGCGAAACGTCGCAGCCGCCGACGCCAGCCTGCGGGCCCACAAGTGGGACCGCAACAAGTTCATGGGCGTGCAGCTCGCCGGCAAGACACTCGGCATTGTGGGTCTCGGCCGCATCGGTCAGGCGGTGGCGGAGCGGGCGCGGGCATTCGACATGCGGGTGCTCGGTTTCGATCCATTCCTGTCGCCCGACCGCGCGAGCGAGCTTGGGATCGAGCTCATCGACAGCGTCCGCGGCATGCTTCCCGAGGTCGACTATCTGACCGTCCACACGCCGCTCACCGACGAGACCCGCCACCTCGTCGGCATGAAGGAGCTCGAGATCCTCAAGCCAGGGATCAGGCTGATCAACTGCGCCCGCGGCGGCATCTACGACGAGGCCGCTCTCGCCGAGGGACTGAAGCGGGGGGTGATCGGCGGAGTGGCGCTCGACGTGTTCGAGAAGGAGCCCTGCACCGACAGCCCGCTGTTCGACATGCCGGGAGTGCTCGTGACGCCGCACCTCGGCGCCAGCACCGAGGAGGCGCAGTCGCAGGTGGCTGTCGAGGGCGTGGGTCTGCTCGTCGATTTCCTCTCCACTGGTGCGATCCGCCACGCCGTCAACTCGTCGGCGATCGACCCTGCCGCCCTCGAGGGCGTCCGCGGCTTCCTCGATCTTTCCTGGCGGCTCGGGCTCCTGCTGTCGCAGCTCGACTCGGCCGCGCCGCGGTCGTGCTCGATCGCCTACCGCGGAGAGATCGCCTCCCGCAACACCCGACTCGTGACCGCCGCCTTCGCGGCCGGCCTCCTCGAGGGGTCGATCGAGGACGTCAACATCGTCAACGCCGAGATGCTGCTTCGTGAGCGGGGCATCGAACTTGTCGAACAGAGCCGCACCGATCCTGGCTCCTTCAGTTCAGTGGTGGCGGTCGATCTCGTGGGGGACGACCAGGTGCACCGTGCCGCCGGCACGCTCTTCGGCCACTCGATGCCGCGGATCGTGCAGCTCGAAGGCCAACGCCTCGAGGCCTATCTCGACGGCATCCTGCTCGTGTTCACCCACCAGGACGTGCCGGGCATCATCGGCCGTGTCGGCAACGCCTTCGGCCAGTCTGGCATCAACATCGCGCAAATGACGGTGGGCCGGTCCACTCCTGGCGGTGATGCGATCGGGGTGTTGAACCTCGACCAGGAGCCGTCGCCCGAAGCGGTGGCGGCGGTGGCGGCCTGCCCGGGCGTCAAATCGGCCCGGGTCGTCAAACTTCCGCCGGCCGGCCAACTCCCCTCCTGGCTCGCCGCGTCGTCCGCTTCATCAAGGGCCCCACGCCGAGGCTGAAAGCGGGCCGGGGCTTCGTCCGGGTGCGGTTCGCGCAAGATTCGCCCGAGGTTCGCCGGAGGTTCGCCGGAGGTTCGCCCAAGGTTTGACGGCGTGCGACGGCAGTTTGAGAATGCGGTGGTGTCGGGAACGACAGTCCACCGCCGCTCACCGCGACCAGTTCCGTCATGCACACCCGCTCCCTCTTGGTGCTCCTCGTCGTCGCCTCGCTGCACCCCGCGCTGGTGCGAGGCGAGACCGCCTCTGAGATGACGACCCTCGCCCTGCTGGATCGGCTGCAGGAGCGGGACATGCCCGATGTGATGCTATGGGTGATCGAGCAAGCTTCGGCGTCTGCGGAGTGCTCCGCCGATACGCGACGGCGGCTCGACTTCCTCAAGGGCTCGGCGCTCGTCAGCCAGAGCCGGACGGCCGCCGACACCGACGCCCGGACCGGGTTGCTCGACCAGGCTGAGAAGTCGATCGACGCATTCCTCGAATCGTCGCCGGCCGACGACATGGCGATCGCCGCTTTCACGCAGAAGGGCAACCTCTTGGTGGAGCGCGGCCGGACCTGCCTCGCCCTCTCGCTGCGGCCGGGAGCCGATGCGGCCGCGCAGTCCAAGGACGCGGCCGTTTTCTTCGACCGCGCGATCAAGACGCTCCGTACGGCTGCGATTCCCCCTGGAAAGAAGGGCTCCGAGGAGCCACCACCGGTCGTTCCCGAGAAAATCGAAACCGCCGAAGATGCGGTGCTCCGATCGCTGCGCGACATCGCTACGGAGATCGAGCAGATTCGCCTGCCGTTCAAGGGCATCCGCGACGAGTACGAGGCCAAGAACGCCGAGATGGCTCCGCTCCGGAGGGAGGTCGAGAAGTTCGACGCGGAGATCCGTCAGAAGCAGTCGGAGGTTCCCAAGCTGCAGGAGCAGATCGCCGCGACCCAAAGGCCTCCCTCTCCGCGAGACACTCCACAAGGTCTCCAGGAGCGGAGAGCCCTGGCCGGTCAGCTTCCCATCCGGTTGCAGGCCATCCTGGGCGAGATCGCCAGGCTTGAAGCGGGGCGGCAGAAGCCAGAGATCCAGCTGAAAAAAATCGCCAGTGAGAAGATCAAGCTCTCGAAACAGCTTGCCGCCGCCGAAAAGCCACTCGAGAAGGAACTGGACGAGCCGCTGCGGCGACAGGAGGAACTCCGCACGAAGCTCCTCCAAACCCGGCTGATGGTGGCGGAGACCTTCTTCGAGAAGTCGAAGGCCCACGCCCCGAACTCGGACGAGTGGAAGGCCGCGTTGGAGGAGTCGCAGCGGCTCAACCATGAACTTGCCGAGAAGTATGGCACGCTGGGCGTCGGCTTTGTGGCCCGGTTGAACGAAGGGCGAAACCAGGCGCTGCTGGGAAAGCGCGACGCCGCCATTGGCACGCTTGCCCCTCTCTTCACGCTCGAAGCAGCCCCTGGTCAGCCCCTCTCACCGCTCGGCCTGAGCCTCAAGACCAAGGCCCTCGGAATCGCCCTCGAGTGTTGGGAAGAAGACGCGAACTATGTCGAGGTCACCGGACCGTCGCCGTTCGAGCCCGAGAAGTACCGCACGAATCCCCTTCTCCGATTCGCCATGTCGCCCGTCAAGGAGGGACGCATGACGCCCGAGATGGCCACGGTCAAGTACCGCACCGCCACACTGCTCGCCGCCCGTGCGAAGTCGCACTCCGCACAAGAGGCCACCGCGGCCAAGGTGCTCGAGGCCGATGCCTACAAACTCGCCCGCGAGGTCTCCAGCGTTAACCGCGACTTCGCGCGGGAGGCCCGGGAACTGGCAGCCGGTCTCGGGAAGAATCTCGGGCCCGTTGACGACGATTTCCCATCGAAACTGGCCGATGGCCAGGCCGCGTTCCGGGCGTTCCAGGAGGCGCAGGCTGCCCTGAAGGCGGCCCAGGCGGCTGGCAACGCTGCCGCGAGCGACGAGGCGGCCGATCGTGCCGTAAAGACGCGGGACGAGGCCCTGGAGGCGATGCAGGATGCGCTGGCTCTCGGCGAGCAGGACGCGACGGCCAACGAGGCGGCCACCAACCAAATCCGTTCGATCCTCGCGTTCCTGCTCTACGACGCCCGCAAGTTCGCCGAAGCCGCCGCTCTCGGCTCGCTCCTCGTGAAGGACCATCCAAACTCGGCGTCGAGCCGCCAGGCGGCCCGTGTCGCGCTCGCCAGCCTGCAGTCCCTGGCGGCGGGCGGCGATGCGGAGGCGAGGGCCAGGCTCCAGGACCTCGCGGCTCTCATCGTCACGCGTTGGAACGACGGCCCCGAGGCCGCCGACGCGACGACGGTGCTCATCAACCTGGCCATCGAGGCGCACGACGCCGACGCCCTTGTGGCCCTGCTCAACGGCTTGAATCCTCAGATCCAACGGCGGCCCGAACTGCTTCTGAGAGCCGCCGCGGGCCTGCGTCAGGAGGCTGAGAGCGGCCGAAAGTCCGGGACTGATACGGGCCGGGTCGCCGAATGGAATGCCGCCGTCCAGCGGGCCATCGACGAGGCATTGCCCGCAGTCGAGGCAGCCGGCGCCCTTCCGGCCGGCGCCGCCAACGCGAAGGTCGTCGTGTCGGCGGCGCTGATGCGGGCCCAGATGGCCCTTGCCGACGCCGACCAGCCGCTGGCGCTCGCGTTGCTCGAGAACAAGGTGTATGGCCCGTGGACGCTGGTGTCTTCGGGGAGCGATCCGACCGTGGCTCAGGGGTCGCTGGCCACGACCTCCCTGACGGTGGCGCTCAATGCGTTCGTCGAGGCACAGAAGTTCGACGACGCTCAGAAGGCGATGAATCTTCTCGAGCAGATGGCCGGCACCGGGGACGAGGCCTCGGCAAAGCTCACAGCCATGTATCAATCGCTCGGGAAGGGCCTGCAGGATCGGCTGGACCAGGTGGCGTCCGCGGGAGGCGATGACGCCACCGCGAGGGCGGCTCCGCTGCTCGCCGGGTTCGAGTCGTTCCTGGATGGGGTGGCGAAACGAGACCCGAAGACGGCGGCGCAGCTCTGGGTCGCCACGACCTACCAGACGCTCGGCTCGGGAACGAACTCCGTCGTGCCGCGTGGCAAGGCTGGCCAATACCTCGACCGGGCCGCGATGGCCTACGGAAGACTCTTGGATCGCATGGGGCAAGAGGGGCTGGCCGAGGCCGAGGCCACCGAACTCCGCCGCTTTGAGCCGACGGTGCGATTGAAAATCGCTTCCCTCTCCCGGGAGCGGGGCAAGTGGGATGCGGCACAGGAACAGATCGATGCCCTCCTCGCGGATCCAAAGCGGCAAAACTGGCTCGATGCCCAGATCGAGGCGGCCGAACTCCTCCTGGCCGCTGGCCGGGCGGCCAAGTCCGCGGGTGATGCCGCAAGCGCCGATGCCAAGCTCCGTGAGGCCGCGGCTGGCCGAACGACGGGCGGCGTGATCTGGGGCTGGGGCGGAATCGCCAACAAGGTGTCGCGACAAGCCTTCGCCGGCAGCGATGCGAAGGCGATGCAGGCTCGTGATCTCTTCTTCCAAGCGCGGCTGAAGGTGGCCGAGTCGCTGCTGCTCCGGGCGGAGGTGAAAACAGACGCCGCCGAGAAGGCCAAGGCTCTCCAGACGGCTGAAACATCGATCGCCATGACTCGCAAGCTTTATCCGGACCTGGGCGGCGCGGTGATGCAGCAGCGGTTTGAGAACCTTCTGAAGGCGGCGCAAACGGCTCTGGGAAAACCTGCCGACGGTTTCGCCGCACTGGAAACGCCGGCCCCGGCCACCCCGGCCCCGACACCCTGAAACGAACCAGCACGAGGTGCACCATGATCACACTCACGGGCGCGAGGATCAGGACGATGGCGGCCCTGCTCGTCGCCGTCATCGGTGTCGCGGCGCGGGCCGAAGATCGAGTCCGCCTCCGATTGGGTACGTCGGTTGCGAAGGAGGCACAGCCCAAACCGCCCCGCACACCGCGGCCTCCCGAACTCCGCGGCACGATCGCCCAGGCCACGGCCGATGCGATCACGATCGAAACGCCGGCAAACGTGATCAAAAAGGAATGGGTCGTGCCGACGGAGGACGTCCTCGAGGTGTTTCTCGACGGTGAACCAGAGGAACTCCGCAGCGGCCGCGGCATGGTGGCCGCAGGGGATGGCGCGGGTGCCCTCGAGCAACTCGCCCCCACGGAATCAGCCGACCGCGCCACCGCCTGGGAGCGGGCGACCGATGCCGTGCAAGCCGAGCGGATGTTCGTGAAGTCAGCCGCCCACGCGCAGCGTGCGATCCGCTCCGGCGAGGGGCTCGAGCCAGCCCTCGCGGGATTGCGAGCCTTTCTGAAAACGCACCCCCGCAGCCACCACACGGCGTTTGTCCACGAACTGATGGGCGACGTTTTCGCCCGGATGGGTAAACCGGACGACGCACTCGCGGCGTACGCCGCCATCGCGACCCAGTCGCCGGCACGGCGGATTCGGGCCGACATGCTCAAGGGTCGCCTCCACCTCGACCAGAAACACTTCAAAGACGCGCGGGTGGCCTTCGACAAGGCAATTGCGATCGAGTCGCCCGTCGGCGACTTCTCGGCTTTTTTGGAGAAGCGCGAGGCACGGCTGCTCCTCGCCCGATGCTTCGCCCGGGACAGCCAGGCCGCGGACGCCATCGCCCTCGCACGACAGCTGCTCTCCGAGGCCGACCCCGCCGACAGCGCGGGGCTCGCCACGATCTTCGTCGTGCTCGGAGAAGCCCAGCAGGCCGCGGGCGACAAGAACAAGGACGCGCTGATCTCGTATCTCACCGTGGACACGGTCCACAACGGTGTCCCGGAGGCTCACGCCGAGGCGCTCGCCCGACTCGTGAAACTCTGGGAAAAGGAGAACCATCCCGAACGGGCTCGCGACGCCCGGCAGACGCTCGAGCAGACCTATCCCGACAGCCCTTGGGTCAGGCTCGTCCGCAAGCCTGCGGGCTCCTGATGGGACGGCATGACTCCCCTTCCAGCCTCACTGGCCGCGAGGGTAGCCTGTGGGCCTTGCGGCGGCTGAAACGCTTGGGATCGGACCAAAACCTTTCGAGGAGCTGACCATGCTTGCGGGCTCGTGCGATCGTCGCCAGAACGGGGTCCTTGCCCGCCTCGGCGGCCTGCTCTCCGGACGCCTGGGCCGGCTGCTTGTCGCCGCCTGCCTCACCGCGGCGTGGGCGCCAGCAGCGACCTGTCTCTCCCCGGCGGTCGCCGTCGCCCAGGATGAGGAACTCGCCGCCGACGAGGCGGCAGCCGCCGAACCCGACGGCAAGAGCTACCTCACCTTTCTGGTCGAGGCCCTCGGCATCAAGTACGTCATCATCTTCCTGCTGCTCTCGTTCGGCCTCGTGGCGCTGCTCGTGATGTGCTTCATGCAGTTCCGAAAGTCTGTGCTGATGCCGCCGGCGCTCGCCGAGCAGTTTGAGCAGCACGTGGAGAACAAAGAATTTCAACAGGCCTACGAGCTCGCAAAGAACGACGACTCATACCTCGGCAAGGTGCTCGCCGCCGGCATGGGCAAGTTGCAGTCCGGCTACCCCGCCGCGGTCGAGGCCATGCAGGCAGCCGAGAACGAGCAGGCGATGAGCCTCGAACACAAGATCAGCTACGTGTCGCTCGTGGGCGCCCTGGCCCCGATGTTCGGCCTGCTCGGCACGGTCGACGGGATGGTGGCCGCCTTCATGCTCATCGCCCAGCGGGATACGGCTCCCAAGCCGTCGGAACTCGCCGTCGGCATCTCCCAGGCGCTGGTGACGACGCTCATCGGGCTCTGGCTGGCGATCCCCGCCATCGCCTGCTACGGCCTGCTGAAGAACTGGCTGCAGCGTTTCAACAAGGACGTTGACGACGAGGCGATGCGGCTGATGTCGCGGTTTCAGACCATGGGCAAGAAGACCGGCTGACGCCGAAAGGGCTTCTCCGCATGGCACGCAGGCACAGCGACGGACCGTCGAAGACCGACATCGACATGACGCCGATGATCGACATGACGTTTCAACTGATCACGTTCTTCGTGTTCACGCTCAACTTCTCGACCGCCGTGCAGGACGACCGGGTGCAGTTGCCGATGAGCCAGCTCGCCAAGCCGGCCGAAGGGCCCTCGGTCGAGCCCATCACGCTGCAACTGATGAGCGACGGCCGGGTGATCTACGCGGGCGAGCCGGTGTCGCTCCAGGAGATCGGCGGCTACCTGGAGAACGAGAAACGGGTGATGATCGCCTCGAGCAAGGAGCCGAGTTCCGCCACCGTGATCGTGCGGGCGGACGGCCGTGCCAAGACGGGCGACGTGCAGGAGCTGATCAAGGCCTGCCAGGAGAAGGGGTTCGAGAAGTTCGTGCTGCGGGCGCAGTACGACGAGAGCAAGTGACCGGAGCCTGACGTGGCCGCCAAGCGAGAAGCCCTCTCCGACAAGATCGCCATCGACATGACGCCGATGATCGACGTCGTGTTCCAACTGATCACGTTCTTCATGCTCACGCTGAGAACCGTGATCACCGAGGGCGACTTCGACATCCGCATGCCGCTCGGCGCGAGTGCCGGGGCGGCCGCCGAGGATCAACTCCCGCCGGTCCGCGTGAGGATGACTGCCGGCCCTGAGGGAGAACGCACCAGCCTGACCATGAACGGCCAGCCCGTCGGCGACTTTGAGGAGCTGCGGCGGCGGATCATCGACCTCGTGGGCGCCGGCCCCGGCTCGGCTGCCGACAAGGCCGAGGTGGAACTCGACTGCGATCCGAACCTGAGTTACGACAACGTGATCCGGGCGGTGACGGCCGTCTCGGGGCAGGTTCAGCCGGACGGCACGGTGGTCGAACTGATCAAGAAGATCAAGTTCGCGCCGCCCAAGAAGAAGTAGCCCACGGGCTGCATCGTAGCCGCAGGTTGGTAACCTGCGGTGAACCACGCCGCGGTTTGCCGTGTGTGCAGGTTGACAACCTGCACCTACTTTCGACACGTAGCCGCAGGTTGGTAACCCGCGGTGAACTACGCCGCGTTTCGCCGTGCGTGCAGGTTGACAACCTGCACCTACTTTCGCGGGTGAAACTTCTCGTGCACCGCCCGGAGGCGGCCGGCGTCGACGTGGGTGTACCGCTGCGTCGTGGCGATGCTGGCGTGGCCAAGCATCTCCTGCACATGGCGAAGGTCCACGCCACCCGCCACGAGGTGGGTGGCGAAGCTGTGCCGCAGCGTGTGGGGGCCGACGTCGCTGGGAACGCCGGCGTTCTCGGCATGCAGTCGCACGATCTCCCAGATCCGCATCCGCGACAGCCGGTTGCCGCGGGTCGAGAGCACAGCCCACGACGGCATCCCCGCAGCCCGACCGGCGAACGCCTGCCGGGGGCCGTCGAGCCACGCCCGGACAGCCTCGATCGCCCGGCGGCCGAGGGGCACCACCCGCTCCTTGTTTCCCTTGCCGCGGCAGGTGCAGAAGCTCTCTGCGAGATGCACGTCGCCCATGCGGAGCGTGGAGACCTCGGAGGCACGGCAGCCCGTGGCGTAGAGCAGTTCGAGGAGGGCCCGGTCGCGGCAGGCGCGGGGCGCCCCGCCCTCGGGGCTTGCCAGCAGTCGGTCGACCTGCCCCGGAGAGAGCGTGCCCGGAATCACGTCGTCCCGCTTCGCCGCCGTGATCAACTCCGCGGGACTCTCGGTGATGACACCTTCGAGCTGCAGGAAGGCATAGAAGGTTTTCAGCGTTGCGGCCTGCCGGGCGATGCTCGCCCGCGCCAGCCCCTTCTTCGCCAGGGCCGCGAAATAGTCGCCCAGGTCGCGCACGTTCAGCGTCGCCGGCAGCCGGCCGGCGAGCCATCCGGTGAAATCCCGGAGGTCGCGGCGATAGGCCGCCTGCGTGTTGGTCGCGAGGGCCCGTTCGTGGCGGACGTAGTCGAGGAACCGCTCCACGAGGACCGAGGCGGCCGCACCCGTTTCCGCCGCGACCACGCCGTCGAGCAGGATCTTCCGCGTCCGCCGGGGCTTGGGTGAGTCACTCATGTGTGCCGGCGGCGTCCTCCTCACCCGCCCGAGGCCTCACGGCCTTCGGCTTCTCCGATCCGGCCCACGGATCACGATCCGATTCGTCCAAGCCCAACGCCGTGAGGCGTGGGACAGCGGCCCGCTCAGACGTCGTAGCCGAGGTTCGGGGCGAGCCACCGCTCGACTTCCGACACCGCCATGCCCTTCCGTTTCGCGTAAGCCTCGACCTGCTCCCGCGTGATCCGGTCCACTGCGAAGTATCGGCTCTCCGGATGGGCGAAATAGAGCCCGCTCACGCTCGCTGCCGGCATCATCGCGAAACTCTCCGTAAGCCGCATTCCCGCCCCCTGCTCCGCCCCGAGCCAGTCGAAAATCGCCTGCTTCTCGGTGTGGTCGGGACAGGCGGGATAGCCCGGGGCCGGCCGGATACCGCGATACTGCTCCTCGATCAGTTGCTCGGGGGTCAGGTTTTCTGCGCGGCCGAAGCCCCATTCCCGGCGGACCCGGGCGTGGAGCCACTCGGCACAGGCCTCCGCGAGCCGGTCGGCGATCGCCTTCACCATGATCGACGAGTAGTCGTCGTGCTGGGCGTCGTACGTCCGGCAGAGTTCGTCGCAGCCGTGCCCCGTCGTCACGGCGAAGGCCCCGACGTAGTCCTTCCGCGAGCTCTCGACCGGGGCCACGAAGTCGGCCAGGGCATGAAACACGTCCTGCCCCTTCCGCTCCCACTGCTGCCGGAGCGTATGCACCCGGCCCAGTTCCGAGGCCCGGGATTCGTCGGTATAGAGGGCGATGTCGTCGCCCACCGCGTTGGCCGGAAAGAATCCGTAGACGACCTTCGCCTCGAGCGCGTTATCACGAACGATCCGGTCGAGCATCTCCACCGCGTCGCGGTGGAGCTTCCGCGACTCCTCGCCGACGACGGCGTCGTCGAAGATCGCCGGATATCTTCCCCTGAGCTCCCACGACATGAAGAAGGGAGTCCAGTCGATGTACGGAATCAGGTCAGTGAGCGGCACTTTTTCAAGCGTTCGCACGCCCAGGAACTCGGGCACGTCGATCGGGGCGGTGGCCCAGTCCGTCGTCCACCGCTTCGCGCAGGCGGTCGCGTAGGGAACGAGTTTCGTCTCCTGCCGCCGCTTGAAGTTCTCCACGTCACGGGCCTGGGCCTCGCGGGTGGTCCGCACGAACTCCTCCCGCGCCGTGGAACTGAGCAACTTCTCGACGACACCCGCCGCCCGCGAGGCGTCATTCACGTGCACCACCGCGCCCGAATACTTGGGGGCAATCTTCACCGCGGTGTGCCGGGTCGAAGTCGTGGCCCCGCCGATCAAAAGCGGCATGGTGAGCTTGGCGTGCTCGAACTCTTGCGCCACCTGAACCATCTCATCGAGGCTCGGTGTGATCAAGCCTGAGAGGCCGACGATGTCGGCCTGGTGCCGAACCGCCTCGTCGATGATCTTCGTGCAGGGCACCATCACGCCGAGATCCACCACCTCGTAGCCGTTGCAGCCGAGCACCACGCCGACGATGTTCTTCCCGATGTCGTGCACGTCGCCCTTCACCGTGGCGATCAGCACCTTGCCGCGCTTCGTGTGGGCAGCGCCCGAGGCGGCCCGCTCGGCCTCCATGTAGGGAAGCAGGTGGTTCACGGCCCGCTTCATCACGCGGGCGCTCTTCACGACCTGCGGCAGGAACATCTTGCCTTCGCCGAACAGGTCGCCGACCGTCTGCATGCCCCGCATCAGCGGCCCTTCGATGATCTCGAGGCTGGTGGCATAGTGCTCCCGGGCCTCCTCGACGTCCTCCTCGACGTGGTCGGCGATGCCCTTCACCAGAGCGTGAGTGAGCCGCTCCTCAACATCGAGCGTCCGCCAGGTGTCGACCTTCGCCGCCTCGCCGGAGCTGCGGTTCTTCACCGTCTCGGCAAACTCGACGAGCCGCTCGGTAGCGTCGGGACGCCGGTCGAAGAGGACATCCTCGACCCGCTGCTTGAGTTCCGGCTCGATCTCCTCGTAGACGGCGAGTTGGCCGGCGTTGACGATCCCCATCTCCATCCCAGCCTGGATGGCGCGATACAGGAAGCAGGAGTGCATCGCTTCGCGAACGACCTCGTTGCCGCGGAACGAAAACGAGATGTTGCTCACGCCTCCCGACACCTTGACCAGCGGCATCAACTCCTTGATCCGCTTCGTCGCGTCGATGAAGTTCACCGCGTAGTGGTTGTGCTCCTCGATGCCGGTGGCGACCGTGAGGATATTGGGGTCGAAGATGATGTCTTCGGGCGGAAAACCGACCTCTTCCGTCAGCAGCCGGTATGCCCGCTGGCAGATCGCGACCCGCCGCTCGACGTCGGTGGCCTGGCCCTCCTCGTCGAACGCCATCACCACGACCGCCGCGCCGTAGCTGCGGACCGTGCGGGCGTGCTGCAGAAAGACCTCTTCGCCTTCCTTGAGGCTGATCGAGTTGACGATCCCCTTGCCCTGGACGCACTTCAGCCCCGCCTCGAGCACCTCGAACCTCGAGGAGTCGATCATGATCGGAACCTTCGAGATCTCAGGTTCGCTGGAGAGAAGCGTGAGGAACTTGGTCATCACCTTCACGCCATCGAGCATTCCCTCGTCGACGTTGATGTCGATGATGGTGGCGCCGTTTTCGACCTGCTGGCGGGCGACACCCAGCGCCTCCTCGTAGCGCTCCTCCTTGATCAGCCGGGCGAAGGCCCGCGACCCCGTGACGTTGGTCCGCTCGCCGACGACCGTGAAGCTGGTCTCCGGCCGAATCTCCAGCATCTCGAGCCCGGAGTATCGCGACCGCCGCGGCGGCTCGGCCGGCTTCCGCGGCGGGTAGTTCCGCATCGTGTCGGCGATCGCCTTGATGTGGGCCGGCGTCGTGCCGCAGCAACCCCCGACGATGTTGAGCCAGCCGTTCTGGGCGTATTCTTCAAGCACCGAGGCCATCATCTCGGGCGTCTCGTCGAAGCCACCCAGAGCGTTGGGCAGGCCTGCGTTGGGATAGCAGCTGACGAGCCGCGGGGTCGCCCGCGACAGGTCGGCAACGTGGGTGCGGAGCTTCTCGGGGCCGAGGGCGCAGTTGATGCCGGCACTGAGCAGATCGACGTGCGAGATGCTCGTCCAGCAGGCCTCGACCGTCTGGGCCGAGAGCGTCCGTCCGCCCTCGAAGATCGTGAACGAAGCCATCACCGGCAGCGAGCGGCCGAGGTCGGAGAACGTCTGCTCGATCGCGTGCAGGCAGGCCTTGAGCACGAGCGTGTCGAAGGCGGTCTCCGCGAGGAGGATGTCGACGCCCCCCTCGATGAGCGCCTCGATCTGCTCTCGATAGGTCGCCACCATCTCGTCGTAGGTGACGTCACGGTGGCCGGGATCGGCCACGTTGCCGGCGATCGAGAGCTGCTTGTTGGTGGGACCGATCGAGCCGGCCACGAACCGCGGCTTGTCGGGCGTCTTCGCGGTCGCTGCGTCGGCCGCAGCGCGTGCCAGCGACGCGGCGACAAGATTCATCTCCCGCGTGTGTTCCTGGAGCCCGAAGTCGGCGAGCGCCACGCTCGTCGCGCCGAACGTGTTGGTCTCGACGATGTCGGCCCCGGCTTCGAGGTAGGCGGCATGAATGCCCCTGATCGCGTCCCCCTGCGACAGGGTCAGCGCATCGATGCAGTTTTTGAGGTCGCGGTGATGACTGGCAAACCGCTGCCCGCGAAAGCCAGCCTCGTCGAGGCCCAACTGGTGGACCATGGTCCCCATGGCGCCGTCGAGGATGGCGATGCGGGTGTCGAGGATGGAGCGAAGCAGGTCGGAACGGGACGAGAGTGGGGCCTTCGACATCGATGATCCGGGTCGGGAAAGTGGAACGAACGGCGAAAACTCTGCCGATTGACGGCTTTACCGCATCATAGGCGACCCGGGGAACAGGGCATACTGCGCTGCTTGGTTGACGCGATTGGCTCGCCCGGATGGTGCAGGCTGGGCAGGGGCCATCCCGCACGCGGCCGGCCGTTCAAGGGCCACGTCGACCGGCGACGATGCTCCGGCAAGAGGATGTCCATGAAAGTGCTCGCTCGAATCCCCGCGCTCGATGCCGCCGCGATCACGGTCGCCGGCGCGGCCGAGCCGTGCGATCCCGACCTGACAGGTGCGGCGGAACCCACCGCCCGGTCGACGACCACGGCGACCGATCGGCGTGCTCGGGGCCGGGTGCGGCCGCCACGGAGCCGGTTTCCCACCGCCTCTGTCGCGGCCTTGGCCATTCTTGCCACCGTCGCCTGGTCGCTCGCGTCCTGGAGCGACGCCCACCGCGCCGAGAGGAGCCGCCTGGAGCGACTCGCACGGATGGAGCCGGCCGCATCGTCGCCGGGGACGATTTCCCGATGACGCTCGATTTTCTTGACGCGGTCTTCGTCGATCGTTGGCAGGCGTCGCTGCGCACTCCCATCCCAGGAGCACCGCCTGTCGCCACGATCGCAGCCCCCGCGGCCGACGACTTCGTGGGCCGGTTGCTCGCTGCGGCACGGACCGAATGGGAGGCCCTCGCCGACGAGGTGGTCGCCGCCCGCGGCCGGGGCCGTCGTGCGGTCGCGATCGTGGCCTGCGAGCGGGCCGCCGGCTGCTCGACGCTCGTCGCAGGCCTCGTCCGCGTGCTCCATGAACGGGGCCGTGACGCGATCGCATGTGCGTCCGATGCAATCCCGACCACCGGCGCCACGCACGACAAACGGATCGTGCTCGTGGACGCGGGCGTCTGGTTCCCGCCGGGGCGCATCAACCGCCAGCGGCTCGTGGTGGCGTCGAGCGGATGCGATGCGGCGATCCTCGTCGTCCGCTCCGGTCGACGTCCGCCGATTGCCTGGTCTACGTGCCTGGAGGCGATCGGCGTCGAGCCGCTCGGCGAGGTCGCCTCGTTCGTTCCCACCACTGCCGGAAGCCAGCCATGACGCTCACCGCAGGTCCGACACCGTCTCTCACGCCGTCTCAGCAGGCTGCCGCAGCGAAGATCGCCGCCGCGATCGAACGTTCCGGGGGCGTCGCGCTCCTCTGCGGCCCGCAGGGAGTGGGCAAGACGACGGTGCTGGCGGCCGTCACCGACGGGGTGCGGCGTTGCGGCCACACGGCGGAATGCCGTGACCTCCTCGACTGGCTCCGGTCAGCGGCACCATGGCCGGGCGACCTGCCGGACGTTGTCATCGCCGACGCCGCCCATCACGCCGCCGACGCGGACCTCGCGCGGATGCTGGCTGCCTGCCGCCACCGCGCCTCGCCGGCGTGCCTCGTGCTCGCCGGCGAGGGACGATTGCTCACCCTCGTCTCTCGTGACACGGCCGTCGAGCGGACGATCCACCTTCGGGCGAGCCTGCGGCCGCTCGGCCCGGGCGAATCGAGCCTGCTCGTCGTGCCCGTGCTCGCCGCCGCGGGCATCGACACCGCCACCGCAGAAAGCATCGTCGAACTGATTCACGAGATCGGTGGCGGCATTCCGGCCGCGATGCTCCGGCTCGCCGACCTCGCCACCGTCGTGGCCTCGTCGCGGCCCGACCGATCGCTCGGCCACCGCGACATCGAAACGATCCACCGCCGCCTCTCGCCGCTCGCGGCGTGACGCCCCTCATACGCGTCGCACGTGATCCTCGCGCGTTCACGTGGCTCGGGGCTGCCCATGCCCGCCACCGCCCCTTGTAGCACAGGTTGTCAACCTGTGTGTGTTCCCGGTTCGCATTAGGCTCGGGGCTGCCCATGCCCGTCGCCGGACACTCGCTACGGCCCTCCAGGCCTTCGCTCGCTCGATGCTGACTTCGCTCCGCCATCCATGGCTGCGCTTGTCAGCAACGCCGGCTCCCGGGCACGGGCAGCCCCTCGCTGCCTCTTCTCGTAGCACAGGTTTTCAACCTGTGTGTCTTCCCGGTTCGCATTGGGCTCGCGGCATCATCGCTTGCATGTGCGATTTCGGAAGGGGGAGCAGCCGGATCGGAGGCACGCGCAGAAGCCGGTGCGACTTGTGCAACGCAGCGGTCGCTCCGAAGCGTTTGATGAGCAGAGAACTCACAAGTCCCGCCGGCGCCGAGCATGCTTCCGGCCGGCTGCGGTGGCCCTTCGAGGCGCGAGGATCAAGTACGACACGCCTCAACGCTCGGCGCAGTCCTCGGCCCGGGCACGGGCCAGCAGCGCGGAGACGGAGTCTTTGGTCGGCAGTTGGGTGGCCCGGTTCGGTGCGAATGCCTCCACCTCCAGCGTAGGCCGACGGCCTTCAGCAAGATCGGCGATCAGGACGGCCGTGCCCGTCGACTGGTGGAGCCCGGCACGGAAATGGCCGGCCGCAACGAACGCGTTGTCGCATGCCGGGGCGCGTCCGATCGTGGGCAGGCCATCGACCGTGCCGGGCCGCAGCCCTGCCCACGACCGCTCTGGAGTTGCACCGCCGAGATCACCCAGCAGGTCGCGGGCGAACGCCACAAGCCGCGCGATCGTCGCCTCGTCGGTCGAGGCGTCAAACCCGACGTCCTCGAGCGTGGAACCCGCCAGCAGCGTGCCATCCGCACGGGGCACGAGGTAGTCGAGCCCGCGATTGACCACGCGGACGAGCTGCGGCTCGGCCATCCGGAGTTGCACGATCTGGCCGCGGATTGGTCGCGTCTCGATCGACACGCCCAGCGCCTTCGCAAGCGCCCCCGACCACGCCCCCGCCGCGAGCACGTAGGCCCCGGCGCGCACCGTTTCGAAACTCCCCGCCACGTCGGCCACCACGCCATCGACGCGGCCCGCACGAACCAGAATATCCCGCACCGTTGCGCCGTGGGTGATGGTCACTCCACGCCGCTCGCACGACCGCTCGAGCGCCTCGAGGTGCCGCGGCGGCCGAATCTGCGTTTCGTCAGGCAGCAGGTAGCCCCCCAGCACGGCAGCCCGACCGACGCCGGCGGCGAGCGCCGGCTCACACGCCGTCACGCCCTCAGCATCGAGCCACTCGCAGGCCACACCCCGCACCCGCCATGCCGCCGCGTCAACCTGCAGCCGTGCGCAGCCCGCATCGTCACGGGAGAGGTGCAACCCACCACAGACTCGCAGACCCGTGTCGATGCCGGTCTCATCGAGAAGATCTCGGGCCCAGTCGCGGTGGAGCCGATCGCTCCAGGCAGTGAGTCGCTCGTTGGGCGTTGCATCGGCGAGATCCGGTGCCGGCGGAAAGATGCCGGCGGCGGCCCAGGAGGCCGTGTCGCGCCACGGCTCGCGGACGAGCACGCGGACCGTGCGGCCGCGGCCCGCGAGTTCCCGGGCGATCGAGAGGCCAACGATGCCCCCACCAATGATGCAGCAGTCCGTCATGCTCGGCGGTGAGATGTCAGGCGTTGGTAGGCACGGAGGGGTTGTCGGCGATGTTCACCCACACGTGGACGTGAGGCGAGCCGCGGAAGTGCCAGACGAAGGCGGGGCCCTCCAGCCGCCAGTTATCCCACACGCCGTCGTCGCCGAGATCGTCGTCCTGATAGAAGGCGAGCCGGCAGCGGTCGAGGCCGCCTTGGGCGGTGAGGCAGCCGCGAACCTCATCGCGATCGACGGTGCGGTAGGGCTCGAGCAACACGCCAAGCACCCGTTCGAGTTCCGCCCGCTGGTCGGCGGAGAGTTCTGACACCGGAATGCCAGACGGCAAATGACCGTCACCCCGGAAGGCGATCGCATTCTCGGGTGGCGTCGTCGCCACCATCGCCAGTTTCCGCTGCCGCCCGTCGAGCATCGAATACACCCCGTTGGCGGCGACGGCCTGCGGCCAGAAGACGTTGCCCGTGTGATCCTTGTCCTCCGTGCCGCCGCCGGTATCGTGGCCGTAGAAGATCGGCCCCCCGAACGCGACGTGCTCGGCAGAATCGCCGTCGCAGCGGAGGGTCATGTGGCGACCGGTGAGCAGGAACTGAAACTTCCCGCTGCCGGGCTCGCCAATGAGCGCGACCGACTGGTCGTGCCCGAAGCCGCCGGTGTCGTCCTCGAGTTGTTTGTCGAAGCGGGCGTGCCAGTCAGGGTCGATCAGCCGCTCGAAGATCTCGCGAACGAGTTGCTGCTGATCCTTCGAAAAGAAATCGCCCTTCACCGCGGGTGCGGTCGCATTCCAGTTGTTGCCCACCCTTGTCCGCAGCAGCCCGAACTTCGGATGCACGTAGTCCCAGGGAACACAGACCTTCGATCGCTGGTCGGGCGAGAGCGAGGCGTGCAGCCGGCCAGCGAGCGTCTCGGCCGAATCCGCGGCCGCGACGTCAGCCGCGGACACCAATGGGCTACGGATCGCTGCGGCAGCGGCCATGGCCGCAGAGGAGCGCAGGAGATGTCGTCGCGACAGTCGCATCGTCGAGCTCGCGCTACGGGCTTCAATCGTTCCAGTTGTTTCAGCCTACGACACCCGCACGATGCGTGCCAAACGGCCGTGAGAGTCGAGCCTGCCGCCGGGCGATGGAAAGACACCAGGACAGGCACAGGTTGACAACCTGTGCTACGGAGGAACGACCGTGCTGCGGAGGAACGAACGTAGCGAGGGGCTGCCCATGCCCCGAGAGCCGGCGTTGCTGGCCAGCGCAGGCAGGATGCCGAAGCGCAGGCAGCATCGAGTGAGCGGATGCCACGATGGCATCCGCAAACGTCCGGCGACGGGGCGTGGGCAGCCCCGAGCGGCGCGGCTGAGCAAAGACCCCACGGCTTACGCCGTTGGGCTTCCTGATTGTGCGGCCTGCCGGCTCACGGACGCCGCTGGCAGGCTGGACAGAAAAACGTCGCCCGCTGCGTCTGCACGATCCGCACGATCGTAGTCCCACAACTCGTGCATGGCTCGCCCTCGCGGCCATACACGCGATGCCGTCGCTGGAACCGGCCCGCACGGTTGTCGGCCGTGCGGTAAGTCTCGTCGCCGATGCTCGAGCCCTCGTGCCGCACCGCCTCGGCGAGCACGCGGCGGGTCTGCTCCGCGATGCGATTCCACTGCGGCTTCTTCAGCCGGCGACAGCGACTCCGCGGATCGACTCCACAGCGGAAGAGGATCTCCGCGGCGTAGATGTTGCCGATGCCCGCCACGGCCCGCTGGTCGAGGAGCGCCACCTTCACCGCCCGTCGCGAGTCGCCGAGCCGCGCCGCGAGATCCTCGCCCGTGACCACAAGGCCGTCGGGGCCGTGCTTGTGCGGCCCGCAGGCCAGCTCAAGCCCCGCATCGTCGAACAGCCGGATCGTCCCCAGCCCGCGGCGATCCCAGAACGTCAGCCTGCTGGAGTCTCGGCCCGCGAACTCGACCACCATGCGGACGTGCTCCGCCGTCGGCGGATCGACGACGAGCATCAGCCCCGTCATCCGCGGCTCGAAGGCCAGCCACCGCTGTACGTCTCCCGCTCCGGCAGCGATCTCGATCACGATCCGCTTGCCACGACGGTGGACGCCGGCGACGGTCCTGCCGGCCAACCGCCGCGCGAGTGTTGCCTCTCCCGGCTTGATTGAGATCGGCCGCACGCGGCTCCTGGGAAACGTCACGCCCGCGATCCGCCGGCCGGCCACTCCCGCGATCCCGCGACGCATCGTCTCGACTTCGGGCAGTTCGGGCATCGCTCGTGCGGGGAGATGGGGCGCGGATGGTGAGGGGCCGAGTGCAGGCTACAATCGTGAGGAATCGCGGAGCAACCGGCCGCCTGGCCGGCCCCGCCCCACGGCCGTCGCAGGAATCCAGCCATGGCATCCCCTTCCGTCGTCTCCCCGACGCTCTCCAGCGTGCCCGACGCCTACGGTCGCTTTGGCACGTTCGGCGGTCGCTACGTGCCGGAGACCCTCTCGGCTGCCCTCGACCAGTTGGAGCGGGCTTACGCCGAAGCGGTGGCCGATCCGGCGTTCGCGGCCGAACTCGACGGCCTGCTCTCGGCCTTCGTCGGCCGCCCCACTCCCCTGCTCTTCGCCAAGCGGCTCACAAAACTCGCCGGCGGCGCCCAGATCTGGCTCAAGCGGGAAGACCTCAGCCACACCGGCGCTCACAAGATCAACAACACGCTCGGCCAGGGGCTGCTGGCGATCCGGATGGGCAAGCGGCGGATCATCGCCGAAACGGGCGCCGGCCAGCACGGCGTGGCCACCGCCACCGCCTGTGCCCGCTTCGGCCTGGAGTGCGTGGTCTACATGGGCTCGGAAGACGTTCGCCGGCAGGCCCCCAACGTCCGCAACATGCGGCTGATGGGGGCGGAGGTGCGGCCGGTCGAGACTGGCTCGCGGACTCTCCGCGATGCCATCAACGACGCGATGCGCGACTGGATGGGCTCGGTGGAGACCACCCACTACATCATTGGCTCGGTCGTCGGTCCGCACCCCTTCCCGCGGATCGTCCGTGACTTCCAGTCGGTCATCGGCCGGGAAACGATCGAGATGAGCCGCAAGCAGTTTGGACGGCTGCCCGATACGGTGGTCGCATGCGTGGGCGGTGGCAGCAACGCCGCGGGCATGTTCTATCCCTTCGTCGATCATCCGGAGGTCCGCCTCGTGGGCGTCGAGGCCGGCGGTCGTTCGGGGAGCGCTGGCGACCATGCCGCGAGCCTCTCGTATGGAAGCCCGGGCATCCTCCACGGCTCACTCTCCTATGTGCTCCAGGACCAAGACGGCCAGACGGCCGACGTGCACTCCGTCTCGGCGGGCCTCGACTATCCGGGCGTCGGACCCGAGCACAGCTACTGGCACGACATGGGCCGCGTCGAATACACGAGCGTCTCGGATCTCGAGGCGCTCGATGCCTTCGACACCGTGGCCCGCAACGAGGGCATCCTGCCGGCGCTAGAAACCTCACACGCGTTCGCCTGGGCGGCCCGCGAGGCGGCCAAGCGGTCGCCCGATGAAATCATCGTCGTCTGCCTGTCGGGCCGCGGCGATAAAGACGCCGCCGAGATCGCCAGGCTTCGCGGCCTCACCGCCGACGGCGGCAGGGCCTGACCCACCCCGGTGAACCACATGACCTCGACCACTGCCCCCGCGTTGCCGATCGCGAAGCTCGAAGCGATGTTTGCCGCCAACCGTGCCGCAGGCAAAAAGGCGCTCGCGCCGTTCGTGACCGCGGGCGACCCCGATGCCGATACGACCGTCGCCGTCCTCGAAACGCTGGATCAGGCGGGGGCATCGCTCTGCGAACTCGGCGTGCCCTACAGCGACCCGATCGCGGACGGCGCCGTGATCCAGGCCTCCTACACGAGAGCCCTCGGAAAGGGGTTCACGCTCGCGGGCGTGTTCGACGTGGCCAAGCGGGCCTCGGCCGGCTGCTCGATGCCGATCCTGGCGATGGCCAGCTACTCGCTGATATTCCGCCGCGGGATTGATCGGTTCGTGGCCGATGCCGTGGCCGCCGGACTCGCCGGCTTCGTCGTGCCCGACCTGCCGCTCGAGGAGTCGGACGACCTCGATGCCGCCTGCCGAAAGGCGGGCCTCGCGCTCGTGCGGCTCGTCACGCCCACCACGCCGCCGGAGCGGGCGGAAGCGATCGCGAAGAAGTCGACCGGCTTCCTCTACTGCGTGTCGGTGGCCGGCGTGACCGGCGCTCGCACCGACTTGCCAGCGGGCTTGATCGAACGCGTCACGTGGCTCCGCACGAAGACCGACGTGCCCATCCTCGTTGGCTTCGGGATCTCGGGCCCGGAGCAGGTGAAGGCGGTCGCCGCGGTCGCCGATGGTGTGATCGTGGGCTCGGCCCTCGTCCGCCGCGTCGCCGAGGCGGCCGGCACCTCGCGCGAGCAGATGCTCGCCGATGTGGCGGCGTACACCCGCGACCTCGCCGCGGCCTGCGGCTGACGGTCACCCGCCCATCACGATCACACTCGTTCCGTCGCGCAGGCTTCCCCCGTCGCGCAGGCTTCCCCCGTCGCGCAGGCTTCCCCCGTCGCACAGGTTGTCAACCTGTGCCGAACCCCGTAGCACAGCGGCTGTGTTGGTTGTCAAGGGGTGCATGGTGCTGATCATGCTTCCGAAGAAGACATTTCCAGGAGGGAAGAAGGTCACGGAGTGAGT
>Ga0304730_1000811_pt1 | contig 25460 bp, 7 predicted proteins | sample M_130628_MF_Meta_FD_190474 | JGI IMG/M metagenome (GOLD analysis project Ga0304730, IMG submission 190474) | Freshwater microbial communities from Lake Montjoie, Canada to study carbon cycling - M_130628_MF_MetaG (v2) (version 2) | ecosystem: Environmental > Aquatic > Freshwater > Lake | place...
CCAACCCCTCAAAAACCTCAAAAACCTCAAAAACCTCAAAAACCTCAAAAACCTCAAAAACCTCAAAAACCTCAAAAACCTCAAAAACCTCAAAAACCTCAAAAACCTCAAAAACCTCAAAAACCTCAAAAACCTCTTAAACCTCCCTTCCCACATACTCCCGCATATAGGCATAATGTTTATTAAGCATACCGTTTTTAATGATGGTTGCTTTGTCAATGATAGTGCTGTCTCCGTCGATAATATCTTTTAGAACATGCTTGATCAGTTGTTGTCCAAAATATCTACTGGCGTCTCTTGGAAGTTCATTGGGGAGATTTCCAACAGCCATGATGTCGATAGAATTTGACAGATAAGGCGCAGTTTTTTCCATGGTTAATTTGTCAACGCCGTAAACGGGATCATCTATTGTGGAGTCGCCAAGGTTACAAGGAATGGAGCCATACATATCATCTGTAATATCAGCAATGGTTTTTATATTGAAATCTGGGTTGTTAATGGCCTCTTTTTCAAACAATCTTGGAATGTCGTGATCCCAATAAATTCCATTCATTAAAATATCTGTATGTGGAATATATTGCTCAAATGTACAATTGTAATTTGCTGGGTTTGTATGAAAATCTGTTCGGTTGTAATTGTGGGTTTCTTTATGTAGATATAAATCTCTTCCTTTTAAATGAACGTAAACGGGATAAGAAAATGTTTTTTCTAGATATTCATCTGGTTCAACTTCATGAATGCCCAATAGATTCATGATTTCGAGAACACCATGAGCAACCCTTCCGCTACCGGTAACAGCAATTTTTATAGCCGGAATCTTCAATCCGAAATACGTATGAATCAAATCATTAAAACTTTTGCTCGAATTGATTTTATCTAATTTAAAGTCTCCAGTTTTATTGCCATAAGCCATAATGCCATTGTGTGCACCAACTACTCCAGCAAAAAAACCGAATCCAATAATACGTTTGCCATCCTCATGTTCAAGACATTCGTAATCAATTAAAGTGATTTTTTTTGCAACAATTTCTTTAATTAATTTTTGATTGTAAGGCTGTAATTTTTTTGTGTGCGAGAAGAAAAGATAGGTTTTATTGGGGATAAGCATTTCTAATGGAACTTCTTTTATACCTAATAAAATGTCGCAATCGCTAACGACATCTTTTACTTCCACTCCTGCAGAAATGTACTCATTGTCTGAGTAACAACGGTCGTTTGATTTTTGAACCACAACCTGAATACCGTCTTGTGTTTTATTGATGAATTTGCATTGGGCAGGCGTAAGCGCAACCCTGTTGTCAGAAGGGATTTTTCCTTCTTTAATTAGTCCGAATTTTAGCATGGGTTTTTATTTGGTGGCAATTTACATTTTAAAATGAATTTTGGGATGACTAACTTTGAAAAATGAATTATTTTGAACTTTTTGAATTTGAAGTTGCGCCAGTAATAAACAAGCCTTTATTGACGAAAAAATATCTGCAATTACAGAAGCATTATCATCCGGATAATTATTCGTTATCTGATGAAAATGAACAAAGTCAATCCCTTGAAATGTCATCGCTTATCAATAAAGCATATGCAGTGTTTAAAGATGATTTGCAAACTGTTGGGTATTTTTTACAAATAAAGGGTTTAATAATAGCGGATGAAAAATATCAATTGCCTTCAGCTTTTTTATTGGAAATGATGGAGGTGAATGAGCTGATTGATGAAGGAGATTTTGATGAAACAGCGCTAGCGAATTTCCAACAAAAGATGGATGACGAAATTGAATTTGTAATGCAAAAAAGCCCATCAGAATTATCAGCAGGAGAGTTGTTGCTTATAAAAGAATTTTATTACAAGAAAAAATACTTAAAAAGGATTTTGGATAGATTGACTGATTGATGTAATATTGTGCTCCGTTTGAAAATTTAGTATTTAAACGGTTTTGTCAAAAGTTGCCCATGTGGCGGAATTGGTAGACGCAGCAGACTCAAAATCTGCCATTCGCAAGGGTGTGAAGGTTCGATTCCTTTCGTGGGCACCAAACCAGCAGAGATGCTGGTTTTTTTATGTACGTAAATCAGCCACTATTTGAATGAGGGATATAAGTTACTTCATACTAGTTTGATTTCGTTCCGTTTTGAGCATTCGCCAAACCCCAAACAATCAACAAACAACAAACAAACCAAACCCCATCAACCTTCAATCTTTCCTTCCACAAAATACATGTCTATTTCGCCTTTGTTTTTTGCTGCGAGTTTGCCACGATGTACGCATTGAAATTCATCTTTGATTAAATTAAAAGTGCTTTCACTAATATTTACTTTCCCAATTTCTCCTGATGATTCCATTCTGGATGCTGTGTTTACGGTGTCGCCCCAAATGTCGTAAGCAAACTTTTTTGTGCCAACAATTCCAGATACTACAGGTCCGGTATGAATCCCAATCCTGATTCTAAAAAATAATTTGCCTTCTGCCTGTTTTTTTATTTTATGTTCATCCATGAAATTTTTGATGGCAATGGCGGCTTTTACTACATCTTTAGGATGAGAATTGTTTGTAGTGGGGATTCCGCCGGCTGCCATGTATGCATCGCCTATAGTTTTTATTTTTTCAACTCCATATTCCTGCATGATCGCATCAAAGGCAGAAAAGCACTCGTTGATTTCAGCTACGAGTTCTTTTGGAGTCAATAATTCAGAGAGTTTTGTAAAATCTTTAAAATCTGTAAACAATACAGTTACGGAATCATAACTTTTAGCGGTTGCTGTTCCTGTGTTTTTCAACTCTTCAGCGGTTTCTTCAGGAAGAATATTCAACAATAATTCTTCGCTTCTTTGCTTTTCTTTTGATATTTTATTTCGTTGGTTTAAAAATATTCCTGCGAAAATAATTACGATGGCGAATCCTATGATGAATGTATTTCGAATCATTTTCTGACGCTGGATGGTTTGATTTTGAAGATTTATTTGACCCTCTTTTTTGTAAATTTGAAAATCAAGATCTAGAGATCCTAACTTTTTATCTGTTTCAACATTGTATAAAGTATCTTTTACTGCAATCATGAGACTCTGGTATTTATAAGCGTTATCAAAATCTTTATTTTGACTGTATGCAGCTGAAATGCCTTTGTAAATCTCCATCAATTCTGCATTTGCCTTTATTTCGGTTGCGATATTAATACCCTTGAGAAAATAGCCTATTGCAATTTCACTTTCTCCTTTTTGATTATATGTCTTTGCAAGTCCAAGGAATGATCTTGCTATATCTAATTTCGCATTTATTTTTGTTGATATTTGTAATGCTATACTTTCATTTTTTATGGCATTGTCAAAATCGCCAATTTTTGTATACACTTTTCCTATATTTAAATAAGCATATGGAATATTTTCAGACCCATCAAATGCAATTAGTGATTTTTTTAAATAATAAAGTGCTTTGTTGTTGTCTCCTGTTTCAAAATAAATTTCACCAAGGTCTACATAAATTGTCCCTAATGCATCCTTGTCTCTTATTGATTCGCAAATTGGCAATGCCTGTAAATAGTATTTTAATGATTTGGCATAATTAGCTTTTTTATTTAAATAAACTGTTCCTATGTTAATTAGTACAGTAGCTAATCTCAAAGAATCATTTATTTCTTCAGATAATTTCAAAGATTGGAGGTAATATTCGATTGCCTTCGTATCTACACCCTTGTTAAAATAGATAGAACCTTTGTTGCTAAGAATCGCAGCTTGACCAGCCTTGTCACGTAGTTTTATATATAAATTCAACGAACTGTCCCAGTTTTGAATAGCTTCGAAATTATTGCTTTGCATATAGTGGGCAATGCCAATGTTTTTATAGGCAAGTGCCAACCCTTTTGTATATTTTAATTTACTGGATAATGTATTTGCTTCTTCTGCGTATTTGATGGTTACTAATGGATCAATACTGAAAAAGCATTTACTCAGTAACAATAAATTATTTACTTTATTGCTGTCTTCTTTGTCTTTTGAAATAATCAATCGCAAACTGTCGATTTGTTTGCTTTGAGACAAACATTGAAAATTTAAAAAACAAAATATCAATTGAAAGGCAATGATGTATTTTAATATAGTTCTAGTTTTTTTCAAATCGTGACTTTCAATTGGATTATATAAACATTTTGATTTCCAAATGTAATTGTATTTTTTGCTATTTGTTTTATTGAAATCAGAATAATGCCAAATGTAATTATAAATTAATCAAGAAATTTCTTGTACAATGCTGATGTGGTAGCCATTTGGGGTAATTTCATCGGACAATTAAAGATATCCAATCGGTATTAGTACAGAAATATTCGTATAAAAAAAGGAAGTCGTTTATTGGCTTCCTTTTTTTTATTTTTATTTGTTTGTGTTAATTAAGCTTAATTAGCTTTATGATTTTTCTTTCTTTTCCTTTTGTGATTTCTGCAAAATACGTTCCGGGATATAATTTGCTGCCAACCAGTATCTCAGAGTCAGTTGCTATATTCTTTATCACTTCTCTTACAACGCCTAATGCATCCAAAATTCTAACGCTGATTGTTTCGTATTTTTCACTGTTTATTTTAAGTTTAAAATTAGTTTGTGATGGATTGGGCGAAACAATCACATTGAAGCCTGTTGAGGTTATTTGTTCTATAGTTGAATAAGCTGCTGAATTTCTAGCGATTAAACTGCTGGCGCAATTATTTCCATTCCAAGTGGCTGCTGTACTGCTGGCAATATTTTCAGCCATAAAAACACCTGTCATTACAATTGGCCCCGCAGTTCCTTTTAATTGCAGTTTTCCTTTAGGCATATAAATGTTTCCTGTAAATCGGGTATCACTCGAGTTGATTGAAAATTTCTCTACATCAGAAACCTGGTCACTCATGTGGAAAATAGCATTGGTTGCATTCACACGACATCTGTCGCCAATAACTACAGAAGATTTGATCTTCACAGCTGTTCCGTTGAAATTAGCTGTAGTATAATTGACATTTATTTTCCCTGATGTCATCACCAATGAATTAATGTTTACAGTTGCTTGAGTGAATGTTACTTGTGCTCCTTCGCCTATTGTTACTGTTCCATAAATTGTTCCACTTATTGTGACAACTGCAGCTTTGCCTATGGTTAAATTGTTGTAATTGGTTGAAATCGATGCATTGATAACATTATCAGCAATCGTGAAATTGGTAGATGGTACTGAAGACGTATTGGTTTGTAACGTAGGTAGCGTCACTACTGCAGGACTGTATATTAATCCACCAGTTACGGTTACAGGTTGTGACAATGTAATCACACTTGATTTTACAAAGCCATTAACTGTTGAATTTGAACCAATAGAAACCGATTTTCCTGAAGCGGTATTGCCTACAGCCCCATTAACGATATTTCCCTGACCAAGTGCCACATTTTTCAATCCTAAAACGGTGTAATTGCCAAGTAAATTTTGCTTCAAATAATTGTATGTTACTGCTACAGTGCTTCTGCATTTGTTGGCATCAGATACATAAAGGGTATAATTGCCATCTGTATTGGTATTGTTTAATGAAATAGAGCTAGCGGTTGACAATAAAGTATTTGCTGGATTGTACCACTCATAAGTTAATGGGGCCAATGCTGTGCTAGTTCCTGTTAAAGAAAGGCTGTTGCAATAAACACTTGATGTTGTTGAGTTGATTGATGCTGTAACAACTGCTGGTGTAGCAATGCTTACAGCTTTTGTTGCAGTACAAGCTTTAGTATCTGTAGCTAAAATGGTGTAAGTACCAGTTGTTGAAACAGTGTAAGGTGAGGTTGCAACTACGTTATTCACTTTGAAGCTTATTGCTCCTGTGCCACCTGTTGCGCTAAACACAATGCTTCCAGTTTGACCATTACATTTAGGATTATTTGCAGTTGCCGTAATAACAATAGCAGTTGGTAAAGCAATCGTTACTTGTTTGGTAGCAGTGCACCCCTTAGAATCTGTTGCCAAAATGGTATAAGTTCCTGATGAAGTTGCATTGAATGGAGATGTTGCCGTAACATTATTTACTTTGTACGTAATTGAACCTGTTCCACCTGTTGCACTAAATGTAATTGTGCCATTTGAACCTGCACAATTTGGATTTGTTCCTGTTGATGTTAATGATATCGCAGTGGGAGATACTATTGTTACCGTTTTAGTTACAGTACATCCATTTGCATCCGTAGCAGTAATGGTGTACGTTCCAGCTGTAGTAGCTGTGTAAGGAGAAGTAGCAACCACATTGTTTACTTTGTATACAATTGCGCCAACGCCACCAGTTGAGCTAAATAAAATTGTTCCATTTTGTCCTGCACAAATTGGGTTTGTTCCAGTAGCCGTCAAGTTTATGGCACTAGGAATTGTTATGACAACACTTTTAGAAGTGTAGCAATCATCAGGATTTTCTACTTTAACCACATATGTTCCTGAAGTAGTTACAGCATATGGAGATCTAGCACCAACATTATTTACTTTGTATGTAAATGTGCCAACGCCTCCAGTAGCACAAAATGTAATTATTGCAGATTGTCCTGCACATACCGGATTGGTGCCAACTGCTGTAAGATTTACAACTGGGGGTATAGTTATCGTAATAAATTTACTGGTTGAACATCCGCTGGCATCTGTAACCGTAATGGTATAAATACCAGATGTACTTACTGAATAAGGTGACGAAGCCACAACGTTATTTACTCTATAAACAACGGTTCCTGTAGTTCCTGTTGCACTGAAAGTTATACTTCCGTTTTGCCCGCCACATTTAGGATTTACTCCTGTTGCTGTCAAAACTATTGTTGAAGTTGATGCTGTAATCGTTACTTGTTTAGAACTAGTACATCCATTGACATCTGTTGCTATAATTGTATAAACGCCCGATGTGGTAACAGTATAAGGCGATGTTGCAGCAATATTATTTACTTTGAAAGAAATATTTCCTGTTCCACCAGTTGCACTGAAATTAATGCTTCCATTAGATCCGGCGCAATTTGGATTGGTTCCATTTACAATTAAATTGATTGTTGTTGGAATGGCAATCGTTACTTGCTGAGTTGACGTACATCCATTGGCGTCAGTTGCTAGTATGGTGTAAACACCCGAAGTAGTAACGGTATAAGGCGATGTTGCAGTAATGCCATTTACTTTAAAAGAAATGTTTCCTGTTCCACCAGATGCACTGAAATTAATGCTTCCATTAGATCCGGCACAATTTGGATTTGTACCATTTGCAGTTAAATTGATTGCGGTTGGAATGGTAATCGTTACTTGCTGAGTTGACGTACATCCATTGGCGTCAGTTGCTAGTATGGTGTATACGCCTGATGTACTTGCTGTATAAGGCGATGTTGCAGTAATTCCATTCACTTTGAATGAAATATTTCCTATTCCGCCAGTTGCACTGAAATTAATGCTTCCATTAGATCCGGCACAATTTGGATTTGTTCCATTTGCAGTTAAATTGATAGCCGTTGGAATGGTAATCGTTACTTGCTGAGATGACGTACATCCATTTGCATCTGTTGCTAGAATGGTATACACACCTGAATTGCTTGCTGAATAAGGCGATGTTGTAGTAATTCTATTTACTGTATAAGAAATATTTCCTATTCCACCAGTTGCACTGAAATTAATGCTTCCATTAGATCCGGCACAATTTGGATTTGTTCCATTTGCAACTAAATTGATTGCTGTTGGAATGGTAATCGTAACTTGCTGAGATGACGTACATCCATTGGCGTCAGTTGCTAGTATGGTGTAATCACCCGAAGTAGTAACGGTATAAGGCGATGTTGCAGTAATTCCATTTACTTTAAAAGAAATGTTTCCTGTTCCACCAGTTGCACTGAAATTAATGCTTCCATTAGATTCGGCACAACTTGGATTGGTTCCATTTGTTGTTAAATCGATAGCCGTTGGAATGGTAATCGTTACTTGCTGAGATGACGTACATCCATTGGCGTCAGTTGCTAGAATGGTGTACACGCCTGATGTGCTTGTTGAAAAAGGCGATGTTGCAGTAGCATTATTTACTTTGAAACTAATGTTTCCTGTTCCACCAGTTGCACTGAAATTAATGCTTCCATTAGATCCGGCACAATTAGGATTTGTTCCATTTGCCGTTAAATTGATAGCCGTTGGAATGGTAATCGTTACTTGCTGAGATGACGTACATCCATTAGCGTCAGTTGCTAGAATGGTATACACACCTGAATTGCTTGCTGAATAAGTCGATGTTGTAGTAATTCCATTTACTGTATAAGAAATATTTCCTGTTCCACCAGATGCACTGAAATTAATGCTTCCATTAGATCCGGCACAATTTGGATTTGTTCCATTTGCAGTTAAATTGATTGCCGTTGGAATGATAATCGTTACTTGCTGAGTTGACGTACATCCATTGACGTCAGTTGATAGAATGGTGTATACACCTGATGAGGTTGCTGAATAAGGTGATGTGGCTACAATACCATTTACTTTATATAAAATATTTCCTGTTCCGCCAGTTGCACTGAAATTAATGGTTCCGTTAGATCCTGCACAATCAGGATTGGTTCCATTTGCAATTAAAATGATTTTGCTTCTCACCGTAAGACTTCCATCGTTATAGGTAACAATATAGTTAGATGGTTGTTTCAAAATGGCATCATATGGTGATACAGTATAAGTTCCTTCTTCTAAGTTTTGAGAACCCATTAATGTATTCGAATTGTTGTAAACGTTGTATTGCGGGTTGGATTCAACAACTGTTGAATCAGCATCTTCATAAAGATATCCTGAGAAATTTGAGCTATACTCAGGTTGTTCACCTTGACATCCTGCAATGATATCTTTTGCTTTTGCATTAAGCGTTGCAGGTGTAATTGTAAGACTTCCCAATTCATAAGAAATTTCAAAATTCTCATTCATAAATCCTGCAGGTACAATCGCATGCGTACCAACATCAATTCCTGTAATCAAATTGATGGTATTAAATGTTAAGGAATCATTTTCAGGAGCTTCAACATCACTCTGGTCAATTATACTGACAACTTGATTATTGCTAGAATCCGAAATTGTTGTATTGTTAACTAATACTCTTCCGTTAACAAGCACACGTCCGTTAACCAAAACTCTTCCATTGACAAGCACTCTGCCGTTTACTAAAGCGTTGCTATTTATAAGTGCACGACCACTATTTACTAACACTCTTCCATTAGCAATTGGACTTACTAGGGCTGAAGTATCTGAATTACTTTGATAATTAAATACTGATGCAGAGGAAACATCAACTAAATATAGTGAATCCATTGCTAGTATATTATTTACAAGTACTCTTCCATTCACTAATACTCTTCCATTTGCTAAAGCTCTTTGACTTACCATAAAGCTAAAATTTTCAATATCTGCATTTACTAGCACTCTTCCATTAACCAAAACCTTTGAATCAATTAATGCCACTGCTTTTGCAATACCAGTCTCATGCTCTGCTTTTAAATTATTATAAACAGTTGATCGATTGCTTGGGTCTATTTTTGAATCATCGTAATTGTAATTAAAATTGAATTTCTTAAAGCTGTTTCCATAAGTTAAGGTGGTATCTCTTGGAGAAATCGTCAATGGTAATTTGTCTATAGACAGTACACCACTAACAAAACTGAAATTGCAATATTGTGATAAAGCCAATGAGTTTGGATTGTTTAAGTCTGTTACACTAGAATTGGCTCGTATAAAATAATTACCAACATCACTCAAATCATTCGCAGATGTTGTATAGGCAATGTCGCTTAATCCTAAATTATCAATAGAAAAGCCAGTTGATTCAATTGGCGCACCATTAATAGTTACATGATAACTAAATGCAGGGATATGCTCTCCGTATTTTTTCGTCTTGTCATCTACAGTTACTACAACATTGTAAATTAGGCTATTGGAGAAGTATAGAGAGTCAGAATTTCCGCCATCTTCAAAACTTGATGAAATAGGAGGGGTGTAAACATAAACTGGTGGATTGCCAATAAACGCTGGGATATTAGCTGTTAGCGTTGTTGAATTAATATATGTTGTTGGTATGGTATCATACTTGAAAATCACAGAAGTATTATTGGTGAAGTATTTCCCATTTATTTTGATTTCTACAGGAACTAATCCAGGTGTTAAACTTGAGTCTGTAAGTTCTATACTTGTTGCTTTTGGAGTAGGGTTGGCAAATGTTCTTATCGCAGTGTCCGCTTGTATCAAACCATAGCCTGAATATATATCATAGCCAGTAGTGTACATGTCAATAGCTGATTGCTGGAGTATGCTTCTTACACCTTCTGGTTGTAAATTTTCGTTATAGAATTTCTTTTTGCCTTGTAATAATAAAGCGGCTACTCCTGCAGCATGAGGCGCTGCGCATGAAGTGCCGAAGAAATTAGGAAACGCATCTCCATCTATATTTACACCACCCAAATAAACGGTGGTATTTATACCATTAGGCGCAGTGAAATCAGGTTTGTTTCTTAACGTACCATCAGTAATTGTTCCACCTCTTGAAGAGAAAGAAGATACAGTTGGGGTAGCAACACCAAAAGCTGGTGTGTTGGTATACAATACAGATGCAACCGACATAGCGCCTGCAGCATTAGCTTGTCCGAATAATGTTGATGCTTCACTATTGTATTCATTGATTGTAATTTCTCCTTTAAACACTACATATTTTAATCGTGCATTGCCTGTACCTGATTTACGCGTTATCATGATATTAGCATTGGTAATACCTTTTACAGTAAAAGGAAGTACTTCAATTGGATCTTCACCGATGTTTTTTCTGTTGAATCCAAATAATAAGCCACCACTTTGATTAAGCAAATAAATGTCAAAATCATTTTTTGCACCTGGTGCTTGTCCCAATGAGTAGATAGAATCTTCCCATTGCAAAACTATATTGTATGCGCCTGGTTTTAGGGTTACACTTTGGTAAATATCGCCGCCTCCAAAATCATGTGCATAGCCTGTAAAGCCCGCCGGAGCAGGAATTGGGTTAAAGGTATTTTCATAAGACTTGTCACCAAAATTACCTGCAGCAGAGAAATAAGAAACACCCCTTGACGCTACTTCATCTACAGCTTTGGCCACAACGCCATCGGTAAAGAAAGGTTCATTTACGAAAGTAACATCATCAACAATAATGTTACAAGAATCATCAGCCAATGCTTTAATTGATTCGGCAAAATGCCCTGATGTAATAAATCCTGTGCTAAAATCTAGTTTTGATTTAGGTGCAATGTCATGAACAATTTGAAGCATGGCTCTTCCTTCATCTGATTGTTTGCCAAAAGGATATTCTTCAATTATATTAACTGGATTTGGATTATAAGGATTTCCTATTCCTGGTAAATCTCCATTTATTACATCTCTTAAAGCAGGATTTCCAGAAATGGTGTTATAACTATTTGAGATGACACCTATTTTTACGCCCTCACCGTCAAGGTTAAACGCTTCTCTTGCATCATCAGATTTCATTGCTATGTCGCCCTTACTAATGGCAATACCTTGCACTATAGAATTGTTTATCGGTCTACGGTTTGCTTCGGCAAAGCGCAGTAATGTAGGGTTAAGCGCATTTAATCTTCCAAGATTTCCTACTGGGAACCATCCTGTGATTGTTAAACTGTCGTCTCCATTGTCATAAATATTATTCAGACCATAGAATGGTGTTTGAAGAAGTGAGAGTAATTCGTCGTGTCTGCCTTCGACAGCAATTATATCAATCAGAATGAAACCCAAATCAGCATCAGCTTCAAAAGAGTTGCCTGGATTTTCAGTTGGTGTTGCTATTATTGTTGTGTCTTGTGCAATTTGTGATAATGTAGTTCCTAATGGCTCATTATTAAATCCATTTGTTGGCGGAGTAAAATCTGGTACAATACAAGTAATTGGTGACAATTGTAAAACCGTTACCATTTGCGAATCAGGAACAATATTACATGTCCATTCATCTTTTACTTTTACATAGTAAGTCCCAGCTTTTAAATTTTCGAAAAAGCCCGTAGCGTTACTTGAAAAATATTCATCACCACTTAATTCTATGGTATACACAGGTAAGCTACCTGGCGCTGCAATTCCCTGTGATATCATAAACTCATTTGGGAAGCCACCAGAAATATTATCAACAGTAACGGTTCCATTTCCTTGATTCGGATTGGTGTTGTCGCATGATTCTGTATGATTGACTGTATAATTAATTATTGGATGTGGTGGAGCTTGGAAATTTACTGCTAAACATTCTGCATTTGTGCCAATACATCCTCCATCTCCTCTAACATATAAAGTTTGCGTTTCAGGTAAAGTGTCATTTTCATTTAGAGCCATTCTAATTATCGGAGACCTAGAAATTGAAGTTCCTGTTCCAATTAAATTTTCTCCACAGCCATCTTTAAACCACGACCATTGAGTTGCGCTATTTAGTTCTCCTGATACGATGTCGAAAGAGACGTTACAACTAGAAACCAAGTTGAAATGTACAACTGGTTGATCAGCTGGGGCACAATATGGTTCGCAAGAAATGTTTGATGCTACTGCTCCTGGTTCAACCCAATTTGAGTTTGGTCCTTCATAAGAAAATCCCGACATTGATAAATTATTGCCATTCTCGCTTTTGTCATGAAGTGTATTATATTCTGGAGCGGTGTTGTTTGTACCCAAACTAATTCCTTCGTTAAAATGATAGTTTGCAATAAGGCCAGCTTGTTGGTTTAGTGCTTCACAGTTTATCGTGGCTAAAATTTCTCCAGCAGTCAGTGCTCTATTATAAATTCTTAACTCATCAATATTTCCCCTGAAAAATTCGCTGTTGCCAGTCCATTGTGAACCAATATGGAAAAATCCATCTGGGTCTGTTGGTTCACTATTGGTAGGACTTGGATACTCACTTCCTCTTGTGTATATCAAACTGCCATCCAAGTAAAAGAAGAAATTATTTGTAGTTCTAACGGCAGTGTAATTATGCCATTGAGCATCTTGTGGAAAAGGATATGTTGTGTAATTGCCATCACCAAACCTGAAATTGCCATCAAAATTTTGACCTATATAAAAATTCCTGCCTTGAGAAACGATGTTAACAAGTTCTCCTAAAATAGGATTTGTGTATTGAGCCCAAACAGATACTGTGTATGGGCTGTTGTCAACTGGAATTAAGCCTGCAGGTCCGTTAACAACATCATCTATTCCATCAAAATTAAGAGCCGCACCAATCGCACAATTATTTATCGTAAGAATTAAAGTAGCAGTTGAATCACATCCATTTTCATTTTGCGTAGCGAAAGTGTATACTCCCGATTCGTCGTATGTTGAACCGTTCCATGTGTAAAAAGAGCAGGCACTAGTTGTAATTTGTGACTCAATACTAGGATTAACCGTAACTGTGATTTGGCTACACTGGCTATTGTTTACACAACCTCCTTCACCACGAACATAATATGTATTGGTGGAGGTTGGATCTACAATAATAGACAATCCCGTTCCAATAGGAGCCGCTTCTCCACAGTTGTTATTATACCAAGTCCATTGTATAGCATCGCCCAAAGACCCATCAATAATAGAGATTTCAGTAGAAGATCCATTGCAAATGGTAGGAGATTCTGAAACTGTATTAATTACAGGATTGTTACATGGTGGAGGCGCGCATTCATCAACATTAATTGTAACCGAGCTACACTCGCCACCATTTACACAACCTCCTTCTCCACGAACATAATAAGTAGTGGTGGTAGTAGGAGATACGGTAATAGAAATTCCTGTTCCAACCGGTGTTCCTTCACCGCAATTATTTTCATACCAAGTCCAATCTGTAGCACTAGCCAAAAGGCCATTAATAACAGATAACTCTGTAGATGTGCCATTACAAATTGTTGTTGATTCTGAAAGTGAATTAATAATAGGACTGAAACATGGCGGAGGCGCGCATTCATCTACAGTAATTGTAACCGTGCTACACGCTGCGTCATTTACACATCCACCATTTCCACGAACATAATAAGTTGTAGTGGTGGTAGGACTTACATTGATAGAAAGTCCAGTTCCAGCAAATTCGTCACCACCGCAATTGTTTGCAAACCAAATCCATTCAGTAGCATCACCCAAATTGCCATTAATTACAGATAACTCGGTAGATGTGCCATTACAAATTGATATTGATTCTGAAAGTGAATTGATAATAGGATTGATACATGGCGGAGGATTACATTCATCAACAGTAATTGTAACAATGCTACACTCGCTGCCATTTACGCAACCACCTTCTCCACGAACATAATAAGTTGTAGTGATGGTAGGACTTACATTGATAGAAATTCCAGTTCCAACTGGTGTACTTTCACCACAATTATTTTCATACCAAATCCAATCTGTAGCATCACCCAAAGTGCCATTAATAACAGATAACTCGGTAGATGTGCCATTACAAATTGATATTGATTCTGAAAGTGAATTAATAATAGGATTGATACATGGAGGAGCACAAAAGCTAACATTAATAGTAACTTCTGTACATTGTCCTGGAGTAGTACAACCTCCTTCACCTCTTACATAATAAATGGTATTAACCGTTGGACTAACCGTAATTGTCGCTCCAGAATCAATCAATGTTCCGCCACAATTGTCTGTGTACCAATACCAATTTGTTGCATCTCCTAAATCGGGATTATCGAGAGAAAGCACAGTTGACTCTCCGATGCATAATGCTAATTGGCCTAAAACTACAGGGATACTTGGCTCATTGCAGGGGCCTTGTGCTTTGGCATTTAAGCTTAAGATTGCAATTATTAGTAAAGTAAATACTAATCTGAATTGGATGAATTTTGCTTTCATTTTTATTATTAAATAATAGTAAATAGTTGTAATTCAAATAAAAAAACAATAAATAATTTTTTCATTTAGAAAAAAAATCTAAATAAAAACATTCAAAATCTTATGGTAGGAGGTTTAATTGAGGATTTTAATAGGGTAGTGAATAGAGAATTAGGGGTCGAAAGTAATTTAATATTTCTGTAATTTGTAGCTTTTTCGCTTTTTTATTTTTTTTAGCATTAGAAAATAAGTAATCTTGACACTTTTTTAGTTTTTGTTGAAAAAATAAAAAGAATTTTAAAAGTTCATTCTTGTTACAAACGCTGGGATTTTGTTGTTGGTATCATGATTGAATGATACGACAAAACGTTGAAACGGTTATGAAGCAACAAACTCATCACATATCCCACGGTTTAAACCGTGGGATAAAAAAGGTAATTTATCATGTCTCCAATACAACTCTGTTGTAAAGATTTTTTTTCAATTGTTGCAACAAGGTCATTTTTTGAGAATTGATTTTATTCAATCAAACCGTTGAAATGGTTGTGGGGTAACAATCTTTCTCATAACCCGCGGTTTCAACCGTGGGTTAAAAAAGAGAATTTCTAATCTCTCCAACAAAACGATATGGCAAATTTTTTTTCAATTGATGTAATAAAGTCATTTTTTGAAAATTGATTTTATTCAATCAAACCATTGAAACGGTTGTGTCATTTGTTTTTATAGCCCACGGTTTCAACCGTTGGTGGAAGAAATCATTGTATTGTTGTAATGGTTTCAACCATTTATTTCTGTTTATCTATTTTTTAAATTTCTATCAAACTCAATTAAATCTTTATTTATAATTAGAATGACCTTGTAAGGAATACATGAAGAATTTCATTTCTTAAATAACCCCTTCCAAATTAATTTCTTTACTTTGTTCTCACTTGAAGTTATATTACTCTCATATAAAGCAACTTGTATTATTTATTGCGCTTGTAGTAATGGGGGGTTCCTCTTATGCTCAAAACCAATCCTTCAACCAAAACTACATTATCACCAAACGCTTGCTCTCTGTAGAAGATGGTCTGCCATCAAGAACCGTGAAAGCGGCGGCTCAAGATAAAGCCGGGTTTATGTGGTTTGCCACAGCAAATGGACTTTGCAGGTATGATGGTACCCATTTCAAAACATTCAACACTAAAAATAGCAAGCTCTTGTCTAATGCAATTTCCAATATTGTTATTGATGCAGAAAATCACCTGTTTGTTATGAGTAATGCACCTGAAAATAATAAAGGTGTTCTTGTCAATGTGGAAGTATTGGATTTGAATGATTATGCTTTTAAAAATCTAGAAGCTTTATTTCAAAAAATTCCTTTTAAATCAGATCGTATTCAAAAGATATCGACTGACGAATCGGGAAGTTTGATTTTTTTTATTTCAAGCCCCAATCAGATGTATACGCACAGTAAAAAATCAGGGTTTAGATTTCACTCCGATATAAAAAATATTTCTACATTTGATTCGATCAATCTCCATAATCAAAATCAGGGGCTTCCAGATTATAAAATAGATACATTCAAACAATGGTATGTAAGGCAAGAAGATGAATATATTTTAGTTCGTGATACCATTGACATTCGTAATACAGGCGAGAATGGCATTCAGAATTTTTTTCGTGACAAGCTAAATAATATCTGGTTTTCTACTACTAGAGGTGTGTTTCAAGTAGCCATTCGCGAAAATAAATTTCAACAATTATTTGGAAGTAATGAAAGCATTAAATTTCAATATTCAATAAGGGGAATTTATGCGGATCTATACAAGAAAAATGAAAGCAAAATATATGCGTTGTGTGAAAGTGCAAATATGTTAGAACAATCAACAAGTCGGATTACTGAAATTAATTTGACACCAGGATTCGCATTACTTAAAAGAAATAATCAGTTTTATATTTCTAATGTCGGCTTAACAAGATACAACCCAATCAGCAATTCAGTCGTAACATTGGTAAAGAATGCTGGCATTAGTGAAATATGGTCGATGGCTGCTTTGTCGGATAGCATTATTGCGTTGGGAGGTGGTTCTGGGTTAATCTTATACAATGAAAATTCAAAACAAATAAATCCAATTCAATTTGATTCAAAAATAAAAGAACGTCCAAAAAGTGTGTATCGAATTTTGAAAACTACAAAAAAAGGCTGGGTAGCTGTTGCAGAAAATGGCATCTATTTTATCAACGATCAGTTGGTGATCTATGATTATTATGGAAGTCGACATCCGCAATTAGAAAAGCGTTTACCCTTTACCGGTATTTATGATTTTTATGAAGATAGATCAGGCGTAGCTTGGTTGGCAACAAATGGAGAAGGATTGGTTCGATGGGATTGGAATACAAAAAATCCAATCGCGTCTGTAAATATAAAGCAGTTTACGGTTGACAATGGACTGCCAGATAATATCCTGTATCGAATTGAAGAAGATGCGTTCAATAACTTGTGGATCAGTAGTTACAATGGTTTGGTGCGATTTAATAAAACGAATTTCTCCGCCAAAGTATATCAATCCAAAGATGGATTGGCCAATACTGAATTCAATCGCGTTTCTTCTTTTAAAGATGAAAATGGTAAGATTTATTTTGGCGGGTTTAATGGAGTTGATGCATTTAATCCTGCGCAATTGAAAGATGATCAGGAAGTGAATAATGTATCTTTTCAGCTGGTTGACTTTACTAAATTCTCTGCCAAGGAAAATAAACTTACTGATGTATTAAATGAATTTAACTCTAGAAAAAAACTGACTTTGCAGGTTGGCGATCGCTTTTTAACGGTTTCTTTTTCTCTGCTTGATTTTGAAAATAGAACACATCGTTATGCGTATCGTATTGATGGCGTTGATAAAGATTGGAACTATATTTCTGAAAATACTATAAGAATAAGTGGTCTGCCATATGGCGATTTAAAACTTCATATCAAAGCGCAGTTGTCAACTGGCGTTTGGAATGCGCAGGAAATTATTATTCCTATTCAGGTGCTCAAGCCGTATTATTTGCAAACTTGGTTTTGGATATTATCATTTACATCATTGGCTATTTTATTCTTATTCATTTATTTCATTCGCATCAACAGCCTCAAAAATGCTAACTTAAAACTGGAAAGTAAAGTACAGGAGCGAACGTTTAGTTTAACAAAGACGCTAAATGAAAAAGAGCTGTTACTTTCAGAAAAAAATATACTGCTTACGGAAGTGCATCATCGTGTAAAAAATAATCTCCAGGTGATTAATGGTTTGTTAGAATTAAGAAAAGAAGGAATTGAAGATGAGAAAGCGCGCGCTGCTTTTGACGAAGGTAGGAGTGGAGTTGCCAGTATTGCTATGATTCATGAACTCTTGTATCGAAATGAAATTACAGGTACTTTAGAATTTTCCATCATCGCTCAAAATTTAACCACCAAAACAGCGCAGTTATTTTCGGCACAAAACAAAAACATCCATTTTGACTTTGATTCATTTGATATAAAACTCAATCTCGATCAATCCATTACTTTAGGATTGATTTTGAATGAGCTACTCATGAATGCTTTCAAATATTTACCTGCAGAAAAAAATAATGAGGTGAAAATTGATTTAATGAAAACCGATGAAGGGAATTATCTTTTTACATTCCATGACAATGGCCCCGGTTTGGAAAATGAAAGCCAGTTTGAAAAAGCCAATACCATTGGATTTAGTATTATAAAAAGATTGGCCAAACAATTGAAAGGCAAAGCAAGTTATACTTTTGATCATGGAAGTAAATTTGTTATTCAATTTGCGGCTTCGGAAAAATTGGATCAATCATAAAATGTATTTTTGCTTTCATTATGTAGATTAGTTCGCATTCAGTATTTTGCATATCAATAACTTCATACCGATAATTTTGTTTTATTTGTATATTTTTTTTAGTCCACTGTTTGATTTTTGCAAAAAATAAAATATCACCTTCAATTAAAAACTGTTAATAATAGCATGAAGCAAATAAAAATAGGAATTGTAGAAGATGAGGGCATTACCACCGAAATCATTGTGCGTACGTTGGGCAAACTAAATTATAAAGTAGCTGAGCCTGCATCAACTTACGAAGAAGCCATAAATATGCTTGCCACAGAGCGACCTGATTTGGTATTGATCGACATCAATCTTAATGACAAAAAAGATGGCATCGATCTTGCGAATTATATCAAGACGCATTTAAATATTCCTTTTATTTTCCTCACTGCAAATGGAGATGCCGCTACCATCAATCGGGCAAAATATTCACGTCCATTGGCTTTTTTAATCAAACCCTTTACACAAGTAGATTTGCATGCTTCCATAGAAACGGCTTTGAATTTGCACCAATCCGATACGTCTACTTCAAAAGAAAAAGAACAATATTTGTTTTTTAAAGTGGGCTCCGTAACAGAAAGGTTCTGTATTAATGACATTTTGTTTTTTGAAAACGATGCCCGGAATTTCAACATTCATTTTAATAATGGTAAAATTGTTTCTATAAGAATAACGGCAACTGAGCTCTTAGAGAAATTGCCTGATGATATATTTAAGCAAATACAACGTTCTTATATTGTAAACTTGAACCACATTCAAAAAATTGACACGTCTTGTGTTTATGTGGGAGAGCATCAACTCATTTACAAAAGAGCAATGAAAGAAAAATTGTTGGATAGGTTGAAGTAGGTTGGCCCCCTCGATCCCCCAAGGGGGAAGAAGTCCAGAGTGAAAATGAAAAAGAGAGCGTTGAATTATTCCTGGCTTTTATCTTCATTCAAATTCTGTTTCTCGCTCTAATCAAAACTTCGTGTCTTTGCGCCTTCGAGTCTTTGTGTCAAAAAAATGCTGCAAGCATTTCGTCATAAGAAAGCCCCCTCGATCCCCCAAGGGGGAAGCTGGAAGTATTTTCCATTTAGTAACAACTTTGTTTTAAAAAAATCTTCGTGTCAAGAAAATGTTCAAAATGTTCAATGGGTTCAATGGGTTCAAAAGGTTGGAAGCATTTTTCGTTTTTGGATTCTTGAACCGTTAGTATTTTTTGAAGTTTAGAATACTCGCGCTCCCTTCACCTTTGGGGGAAGGGTTGGGGAAGGGGCTTCAAATTTATTCCTTCACCTCAATCAAAATATCTACATTTGATGCTCAACAAAATCATTTCGATGATAAAAATTCCGTTTTTTCTACTTTTTATTTGCTTTTTTTCTCATTATATAATGGGTCAAACACCGTTGAGATTATCGATACAAAATAATTATACCTACACCGAATCGTTTTCAGATATCAATAATTGGACGTTTAATTCAACGACAACTGATGGCACATTTTCTGGAGGAGTAGGCGCTTCTTGTTGGAAAGGTTGCGTTACACAATTTAATGGTACAATTCCTGACCCAAAAAAAATTACAACGACTTCAACAAGTTTTTCTACAAGTACAACAGGTGGTATACAAAAAGGTACAGGGTCTATAGTTTTGCTTTCAACAGGAGCAACCGATAACTCAAGCTCAATTGCCTTTGATTTGTTTCTTGATTTTACAGATTTAAATGCGGGTAAATTGAGTTTTGATTGGAGCACAATAATAAATAGTACAGGAAACAGAAATGCAAGTTTGAAAGTTTACTCAACGATTGATGGAAATACTTTTACTGATTTGTCTGCAGCACAGGTTTTGAATGTCAGCAATGGTGTTGTTGTTTCTGGAAGTATTGTTAATGTTAGTTTACCCAGCAATTTTAATAATACTTCTACGGCAAGATTGAGGTTTTATGTATTTAATGGAACTGGCGGTACTACTGGTTCGCGCCCTAAAATTAATATCGACAATCTAAACATTACCGCTTTTCCCAATGCTCAATGTACATCCCCATTGACTCAACCCACTTCATTAGTTTTTTCTGAAATAGGGAGTAACATTGTTTCAGGATCTTTCAGCGCAGCATCATCCGGCGCAAACAAATACTTAATGGTACTGAGTGCTAATAATGCGCAAACAATAGTTCCAATTGATAGTACAGTGTATTCTATTGGAGATGACTTAAACGACGCAGTTATTGTATCTATTGACGATAGTTTAGTATTTAATCTATCAGCTTTAAATCCTTCAACCATTTACTATCTCTATGTTTTTTCGTACAACGATTTATGTACCGGTGGTCCTAAATATAATGCTACAAATCCATTGACCGTTTCTTTTACAACCACATCCGGAATCTTGCCTTGTATTGCACCAACTACCCAGCCGACAAATTTTATTTTTAGCAACATTACCCCGAATGGCTTAATTGGAAATTTTACTTCATCATCAGGAATAAATGAATATTTAATTGTAAGAAGCAATTCATCTACTCTGGTTAATATGCCAACAAATACCATAACATACAATTCAAAAGATTCTATTGGCGGTGGAATTGTAGCATATCGTGGCCCAAGTAATTCATTTGTAGAAGATTCTCTACTGGCTTCAACGACCTATTTCTATCATGTGTTTTCAATTGTTTCTCAAGATTGTAGTTTTGGTCCTGTATATAATACATCAAGTCCTTTGGTAGGGTCAGTAACCACACTTTCAAATAATGCAGTTTGTAATGTGCCTAATAATCAACCAACAAATTTGATTTTAAGTGGAGACAACAGTAGTGTGTCGGGTACGTTTTCAACCAATGCTAATGCAGATTCATATCTTGTATTATATAGCACATCTAGTGCACTAACACAGTTGCCAGTAAATGGGATTAATTACTACTCAGGATCTGCCATAGGAAATGCTTTTGTCTTGTCTAATTCAACCAGTAATTCTTTTATCAAAAATAATTTGTCGGCATCTACAACCTATTATTTTTATGTGTTTGCAATAAATGCTTTTTGTACAGGTGGTCCAAAATACAAAACCACTTTGCCTTTAACATTAAGTTTTACAACGGCTGATTCTGGTGCATACAATTATTATTTTGGCAATCTTCATGCGCATTCAAGTTATTCAGATGGAAACAAAGACAGCACCGCATTTACTCCAGCTAACGATTATGCGTATACTAAGAATTCGCTTGGTATGGATTTCTTGGGTATTTCAGAGCATAATCATGCAGGAGCGGGCATGAGTAAAAGCAACTGGCCATTGGGTATTGCTCAAGCCAATGCAGCTACTACCTCAACTTTTGTTGGACTGTATGGTCAAGAGTGGGGAGTGATTAGCTCTGGCGGCCACATTTTAATTTATGGGATTGATTCTTTAATTGGATGGGAAACCAATAACTATCAAATTTATGTAGCCAAAAGTGATTACACTGGCCCCAATGGATTATTTAGAAAGTTAAATGCCAATGGTAATGCATTTGCAACGTATGCTCACCCAGATGGTGCTGACTATAACAACATTTCTAATGTAACTTTTAATAATGCTGTAGATAGTTGTGTGGTGGGTTGTGCCGTGGAAAGCGGTCCTGCTTTTTCTACCAGTACAAGCTATAACGACTATCCGGCTTCAATGTCATTTCTTGGCTATTACACAAAAATGCTTGCTAAAGGTTATCATCTCGGTCCATTGATGGATCATGATACACACTATACAAATTTTGGTAGAGCAAACGAAAATCGATTGGTAATACTAGCACCTTCGCTAACGAAATCGAATCTAATTGCAGCAATGAAAGCGAGAAGGTTTTATGCAACTGAAGATTTAGATACCAGAATAAATTTCACGGTAAATAATCAAGCAATGGGTTCTGTGTTTTCAGGGAATGCGGTGCCTGTAATCAATCTTGTTGCTAATGATCCAACCGCACCATCAGGAGCTTCTAAAAGTATTAAATTGATGTATGGTATTCCAGGAAGTGGCGTTTTGCCAACTCAACTAAGTAGTAGTACAACTGGAACACTAACGTATTCTCATACTTCATTAGCCATTGGAACTTCGGTTTACTATTATGTAGATATGACCATCAATGGAAAACGATCAATATCTGCACCTATTTGGTATACCAAAACAAATGTGATTACCCCTTCTGTTTCAATTAGTACACCATTATCTATTACCGAATCAAACTTAAATGGAAATATCGTCAATGTTACATTGTCTAATGAAACATTTGTGGGTTTTTCAACCAATCCTACTATTGCGAATCCTTCATCTTTTACATTAAACAATGCGCCAGCTGGCACTTCCATTGGTTCGGTACAATTAACATCTGCTACTACCGCCAAAATAACGCTGCTATTTAATCAAACAGATTTTGACCAGAATATTTCTAATTTCAGCATCTCCATTTCTGGGTCGATACTAACATCTGCAGTTGCGAGAACGAGTAATTTTTTGGCGATAACTTCTTTCGTTGAAGTCATAAATATTAGTAGTATAACTGCGTTTGGAAGACAACGATTATCCACCTCAGCGCCATCGAAAATTTATTATGTTTCAGGTTCTTCTTTATTGGGTAATATAACTATAAATGCGCCATCGGGATTTTTAATTTATACTACATCTGGCACAGGCTTTACCAATTCAATTTCACTTGTTCCAAATTCGGGTGTTTTGAATTCTACGGCTGTATATGTTGTTTTTTCTCCATCAGGATTAAATGTGTATAATTCCAATATTTCCAACACATCACAAAATGCGGTATCAAAATTTTTGCCCGTTTCCGGTTATGCTTATATTACAGATACGGCTTGTAATGGTTATTTATGGAATGGCGTAACTTATACCAGCTCTGGTGAAAAAACGTTTACGACAATAGGTTCGGGTGGTGTAGATTCAACGGCTACATTGTTGTTAACCATTAATAATTGTAGCACAACATTGCATCTCAAATTATTTTTAGAAGGGTTTTATAATGGTAATCAATCAATGAACACAACGTTATACAATTTAGGTTTAGCAAATCAAATCAATGAAACGGATAGTGTAGTGTTAAATTTATGGAAGCCCAATAATTTAAATAACTTACAACCCAATTTTTCAAAAAAAGGCATATTGAAATCAAATGGTCATTTGTATGTTAGTTTTCCTGCTGAAACTTTTGGTCAGCAATTTTATGTAGCAATCAAGCATCGGAACAGTATAGAAACTTGGAGTGCTTCTCCTATACTCATTCAGGATACAACTTTTTACGATTTTTCCAATAGTAGATTCGCAGCATTTAATGATGGCATTACCCCACCATTAAAAAATTCAGCCAATAACAGTTATTTGATTTATTCAGGCGATATTAATCAAGATGGCGCAGTAGATATTTTTGACATGCAAGCTGCAGAAAATGCATCAACCAATTTTGAATTTGGGTATAATGCATCTGATTGTAATGGAGATGGGAGTTCCGATATTTTTGATATGCAAATCATAGAAAACAATGCTACTTTATTTGTTTTCTATTCGAGACCCTATTGATATTTATTTCGAAATAGATTTGTATTTTGATTGAATTTGACCTTTAACGTTTTAATATTTCTGTTAACCAAATAGTTCAATTTATTTTTATAATTTGCACCACATTATTTGAAAATGCAGTTCGTATTTTTAAAAATGAACCACATGCTTCATGAAAATTAAATCATTACTTGCAAAACCATTTGCTAAATTCGTTCATAAGCAAATTAAAAAAGGAATGCTTACTGCTGTTGAAGATCAAAAATTGATTTTTCAACAATTGATTAAATCAGCTTCTAATACAGAGTTTGGAAAAGATCACGGGTTCAATAAAATTAATAGCCATGCTGATTTCATAGCTCAAGTTCCCATTAGGGATTATGAACAATTTAAACCGTATATCGAAAAAATAAAATCAGGCAAACACAATGTTTTGTGGAAAGGCTTACCCATATATTTTGCCAAAACAAGTGGTACTACAAGTGGCGTAAAGTATATACCAATTACCAAAGAATCTATCCCCAATCATATTAACACCGCCAGAAACGCTTTATTGTGTTATATGGCAGAAACGGGGAATACAAATTTTGCCGACGGTAAACTCATTTTTTTAAGTGGTTCACCAGAGCTTGAAAGAATAGGAGATGTACCTACCGGAAGATTAAGCGGTATCGTAAATCACCACATTCCCAAATACCTTAGGTCAAATCAGTTGCCTAGTTTTGAAACGAATTGTATCGAAGATTGGGAATTGAAATTAGACCAAATTGTAGCCGAAACTATACATCAAGACATGACATTAATAAGCGGAATACCGCCTTGGATGCAAATGTATTTTGATCGTTTGGTAGAAAAGTCCGGTAAAAAAGTAGGCGAGCTGTTCCCCAATTTTAGTGTAATGGTTCAGGGCGGTGTAAATTACGAGCCCTATAAATCGAAACTCATCGAAACGATAGGAAGAAATATTGATACCATCGAATTGTTTCCTGCTAGTGAAGGTTTTTTTGCTTTTCAAGATGCTTTAAATATTCAAGGAATGCTCTTGAATACCAACAGCGGTATATTTTTTGAATTCATTCCAGTAAGCGAAATAGGCAACGAAAAGCCAACAAGATTAATGCTTAAAGACGTTGAGCTCGGCGTAAATTATGCGTTGATTATCAGCAGCAATGCTGGTTTATGGGCGTATAGCATTGGAGACACTGTAAAATTCGTTTCACTAGAACCATATAGAATTATTGTAAGTGGACGAATAAAACATTTTATTTCTGCATTTGGCGAACATGTC
>Ga0304730_1000812_pt1 | contig 25449 bp, 26 predicted proteins | sample M_130628_MF_Meta_FD_190474 | JGI IMG/M metagenome (GOLD analysis project Ga0304730, IMG submission 190474) | Freshwater microbial communities from Lake Montjoie, Canada to study carbon cycling - M_130628_MF_MetaG (v2) (version 2) | ecosystem: Environmental > Aquatic > Freshwater > Lake | place...
GCCAGATTCCGATTCAGTTCTTCGATCGTTTCGCCCTGGGAATGCGCGCCGGGAAGGCCGGGAACATATCCAACGTAGAGGCCCGTGTCGGGGCACCGCTCGATGACGGCCGTGTAGGTTCGCATACGAAGTTCTCCGCTACTTTCTTGATCAAGTTTTATCCTATCCGTTTCGATCGCAGGAAGCTGGCGATACCCCGCCCGCTGCGGCCTCATGCGGCCTCCTGCGAAGTCCCGGGTGCATCGGATTTTGCGTCGCCCTCACCAAAGAAAGGCCTTTTCCCTGAAGAAAAACGCCTGCTGTTCTCGATCCTACTCGGGGAGCTTTCTTCGCAGGATGTCGCACCGGCTCGCATGGAGCCGCACCGACTCCGCTGCCCGTCTCCATCCGTTTCGGTTCAGGAGGCAGCCTCGCCGCCGGCTTCGGTCTCCCGCACGAGCCACATGCCCGGCGTCATGATCGTAAGGCCGTAGAAATGGGCGCCGAGCAGGCGGCCAAAATCGGCGCGATCGAGTGTTAATAGGACGTCAGCCGTCGCCAGGGCACTGAACAGGATCGGCCGGTCTTTATTCACGGGAAACACGGCCGGCTTGTCGATCGTCAAGACATCGTCGACCAGATCGAGTCGAGCTCTCAGCCGCAGCCACGTGGCCGTCACCGGGGCGGCGAAGCCTGCCGGATTCCTGGTGACTTCGGCAACCGCTTAGGGCGTCGTGATCAAACGCCAGTCTCGCGTCGATGCCCGGTGAAAGACCTCCCGGGAGGCACCCTCTGCCGACGCAGCCGCAGCGATCAGCACACTCGAGTCGACAAACAGCCTCACGGCCGCGGTCGAAGCCGGTGCATATCCGCCTCGTCTTCCGCGATCCAGCCGGCCATCTCATCAGGCGTGAAGGTGCGAGGCTCGGGCAGCAGGGCGCCCTCCGCCCGGAGTCGCGACGCCAAAAACAGCATCAGTTCCTGTTTCTCAGCAGGCGAGAGGCCGGCAGCGGCGGATTCGATCTCGGCAAGAGTGACCATACGCACAAGCGTACACCCCGTCGAGTGGCCCGCCAAGGCAATTCAAAGACGGCCCGCCCCAGGGACGAGGGTTCTTTTCGGGGATCACAGAGTACGACTTCCTGCGGCCTCCCGCGAAGTTCTCCGTGCGTCGGATTTTGCGTCGCCCTCGCGAGAAACCTCCCGCTTTCCCAAGGTCAACCGCGGTTGTTCTCGATCCTACTCGGGGAGATTTTCTCGACGTCCGCTGTCAGCGCAACTCGACCGTGAGCCGCCGATTCAGCGCGGTTGCCGCCTTCTCGAGCGTGCCGATCGTCACCGACGGATTGTCCGGATCCAGGAGGCGATCGAGCGCGGCACGGCTCGTCTTCATGCGAGCCGCCATTGCCAGTTTCGTAAGCCGACGCCGCTTCATTTCCTTGGCGATCTGATGCGCGATGACACGCTTCGTCGCCGTGACCGTGGCCGCCTCGAGGAGCCGGTCTTCCCGCAGAAAATCATCGAAACCGCTGCCGACGTGCTTTTTCTTCATGGGTTACTCCGATCGTAGTTGAGCGAGTCTCCGCCTTGCCGTCATGAGATCCGCCGGCGGCGTGCGCTGGGACTTCTTGCCGAACCCGTGAAGCAGAACCATCGTCTGGCCGTCCACGGTGAAAATCACCCTCGCGATCCCGGTGCTGACGCGCGACCGAACTTCCCACAAGTCAGTCGCGAGTTTGCGAATGAGAGGCATGCCGATCGGCCAGCCGAACTGTGCCGTCTTGATATCCTCCCCAATGGTTCGGCGATCCTCGCGCACCAAGCCACGGAGCCATTCCCGCACGGGCTCGTTGCCTGCTTCCGTCCGAAAAAACAGGACCTCCAGAATCGGTAGCCGTCTGTCGTGGTCGTGGCCGGCTGGTGCCATGGAGGCAGTGTACCATCATTGGTACACTCGGGACAAGATGACTTTGAAGTGCCTCGAGATGGCCGATGGCGGGCGGGGCAATACCGAGGGTTGCCTCGTGCGACCCCATGCGGCCTCATGCGGATTGGAGAGCGAGTCACTTTTTGAATCGCTCTCGTGCGAAACCCGACTTATTCCCGAAGAATACGGGGGTTGCGACCAATCCTGCTCGGGGAGCTTTCTCCTCAGGATGTCGTACAGGCTCGCATGGAGCCGCACTGAGCAGCGTCCGTCAAGCGTTACCGGCAGAATCATCCGGCAACAAAGGCTCGAGCGCGGCCAAGATCGCTCGCGCCCTCTCAATTGCCTTCGACGCACTCGTCAGAGACGCCTCGGCGACGCTCCGTAGTCAGTCGTCTCGTGAAGATCGACGAGGAAGTCATAGTCTCACCCCAAATCCGCCGGCAGTAGCCCCGCCTGAATGAGGTCCCGATGCAGAGCTGCCCTCACCGCAGCATGTTTGGTGAACTCCATGCCGCGTCCCGCGAGCACGGCGGTCACGCCGTGAAAGGCCGCTCAATAGGCCCTCGACGCCGATGAATCGCGGAGGATCCATGTGGCGGCAAACATCGTCCCCTACAGTATTCGCTGGACAATCGGGCGGCGAATGCGCTCTCCCCCATCGAGCGCTGGCGTTACGGTCATCGTTGACCGTAACGCCTCTCAAGGATTCCCGCGAACGACAAGTCCTCGTAGAGCGTCGGCCAGTGCAGCCCGAATGGAGAGATCTCGATGCAGCCCACATCTTCCTCGGCAGCGGATTCCAGCCGCGGGTTGCCCTTGGTGGGAAAACTCGCCTCATGACCGCTGGCGAACCTGACAAAGATCATCCCCCGCTCATGCCATGCCTTGAGGGCACGGTCAGCCAAGGTGTTCGGCCCATTTTTGTCTGATGAGTTCGAGGTTGTCATCGATAAGGTCCTCCGCTCGCGAGAACTCTCTTACGTTGAACCCGACTGATTCAGGCAGTTCCACTTCCGGCTCGACAGCGAACACTGCTTCACCCTCAGCCGACTTCAAGCCTTTGGCCGGTGATTTCCGGGCTGAATTGCTCCAGAGCCGGCCCCATGCGGCGGTGGCTCATCAGTCGTCTAGCGTGGCACCGATCTTTACCCGCACCTGCCAGTGGGCGATCTTGCCGTTCTCGATGTGGCCCCGGGTGTCAACAACCTCAAACCAGCGCATCTTGCTCTCATTGATCTCGGCCTTGGCGATGGCGTTCTGAACCGCCGACTCGATACTCGTGTGGGAAGAGCCGACCAACTCGATCATTTTGTAGGTGTGTTCGCTCATGGGAAAAGCTCCGGTTTGTGGGTGGCTTTCGAAATCTTATACCTGGAAGAATGGGTCGAGGGCTCGAGAGCGGTCTGTTCAGCCCCATCACACACTCCGAAGGATTGAATCCATGGCTTTTTCAGCACAGATCGTCGGCGACGAACTGGTCCTACGAATCCCGATGAATGCCAAGCCCGAGCGGTCGGCCAGCGGCAAAACGCTGGTGGTCGCCTCAACCCACGGAAACAAGGAAACCGACTGTGTGGTAAACGGCAAGAAGGTGACCGTGGGTGTCAACGCCTACATCCCGGTGAAGTAGTGGGGAAATTCTGTTGGCACGAAGGGCTGCCGGCGGTGGACGCTGGCTGGCCAGCGAACTGATGACAGGGCATGGCTCGGAGCGTGAATCTGCTTACGGCTCGTGGCTTCTTCGATCAGCCGCACGCCGGCATTCGCACCGCGGCCCGTCAGATCGACGAGGCGTTCGTCGCGGCCGCGGCGACCGACTCGACCGCGGCAGCGGGCGTCGTGACCTCGTCGTGAAACTCGGTCGGATGATCCTCGGCCGCATGGCCATAGAGATCCTGCATGCCGGCGACCGCTGCCAGATACTCGTTGAAATGCGCGTCCATGATGAAACCCTCCTTGGTTGAACATCCCCGAACAAGGAATAATACGCATGCCAATCCTCACGGTTCAGCCCATCCCAGCCAACCAATCCTGCCCAGAACCCCACAGCTTCCCGGACGTTGCGATCAGCCGCGCGGCGATGCAATCCAGGGACGCCCGCCGGTCGATGAGAGATCCACACGCCGCATGATCGCAGCATGAACCACCTCCTGCAGATCGTCGCTCTCGCCGCGGCTGGCGCCGCCGGCACGCTGCTCCGCGCCGGCTGCACGACGGTCGCCGTGAAGCTCTTCGGGCCATCGTTTCCGTGGGGGACGCTCACCGCCAACGTGGTCGGCTCGTTCGCGTTTGGCGCGATCTACGCGCTCACCCGCACCCGCGGGATCACTCCGGAACAGGAGACGGTGCTCCTCGTCGGCCTGCTGGGCGGCTTCACCAGCTATTCGAGCTTCGCCTTTCAGTCGGTCGCGTTGCTCGAATCGGGCCGCGCCGCCGCGGCGCTCGCCTACATGGCATTTACCAACCTCGCCGGACTGGTGGCCGTGTGGGCCGGGCTCCGCCTGTGCCGCTGAGGGCCGCCGCGGATCAGTTGCCCGACCAGCGGCATTCATACACGCTCCCCTGCCGGGGCATGATCACCGACCAGCCGATCAGCCGGCCGTAGGGATGGTCGATCGTGTATCGTGAGGTGAGCGGCTCGAGGGCCGTGTCCTGACCGCGTGGATAGGTGACGAGCTGGTAGCGGTGATAGGGATGGTCGTCGGGAAACAGGATCCAGACGGTGAGCAGATCGGCATTGAACTGCATCACCAGAGGCAGCCGGCCCGCGGGCAGCGACTTGTATCGCACCACCGCCGCGACCTCGAGCGGCACCGGCTCACCGACCGGGGCGTCCGACAGGTCAACGTGATACTCGTAATGACTCTCCTCCGTGCCGTCGGCGGCCCGCTCCTTCACGCGGCGCACCCGCCCCGGCAAAGAACCATTGGGCTGGCGATAATCAACGCCCTCCACCGGGAGGGCGGTCCGAAACACGACCCCCTTCTGCCGTCGCGTGTCGTCGGTGAGGCGGATCACCACGCGGTCGCGGAAGCGAACCTGCCCACCACGATCGGGCTGAAGACCACCACTCCAGGCCGTCCGCAGGTCGTTGATCCGGCTGTAGGAGAGGATCTCGACGCCGGCGTAATCGTCGACGGTCGGCTCGGCGGCATCGCTGACGTCGAGCTTCTGCCAGCCGGCGACCGGGTCGCTCTCCACCAGGTCGAGCACGAGGCGAATGTCGGGATCACCCTTGGCGATCGAATCAATCACGCTGGTGAGCATCTCGGCGCGACGGTGCAGCGTGTAGAAACGCACCGGCAGGTAGACGAAGAGCAGCAGACCGAGCGCCAGATACAAGTAGCTCGGCCAGTCCTTCCAGTCGAGCAGCGTCGCCCAAACCTTGCGGTGGCTGGAGCGCCGGAGCAGTTCGGCCAGCCGAGCCGGCGGGCTCGTGCCCGTGGTCCGCGCGGTGCCGTGGGCAGCCGACTGCGGCGCCGCCACGACCACCGAATGCCGACCCGGCAGCGGCTCCCAGGGTGAGCCGTCGTGAATCGGCCGGAGCGCCTTCGCGCCGATCCGCCGGTGGAAGCTGCGGGCCACCTCGTAGCCATGCGCAACCAGTGCGTTGACCTCCAGATCGTTGAACCGGTCGAGGTCGGTACGGATGCCCGACACCTCCGCCTGCACCACCGGATGCACGCCGTGCGGATCCTCGTGGGCGTCGACGACGTGCGTCACGGGCAGGAAATGGAAGCCATTCTGGTCACCAAAGTTTTCTCGCTCCAGCTGCCAGACGCGGTCCCAGAGGATGTCGGTGGCGCGGATCGACTGGGCGATGAAGCCCAGGGGCGCGTTGCCAAGAATCTGAAACGGCTTACCGGCGTCACTGACGATCACTCGGTGATACGAACGGCCGCGGTGGTCGGTGAGCCAGGCGAAGCCGCGGATGCCGAGGTTGTCGTAGACCCCGCCGTCGGTGAACGACTCCGTCGGAAACTGACCCTCGTGCACACCGAGATCGTGGGCCGTGATCTCAACGGGGGGAAAGAAACCCGGAAACGCCGAGGAGGCGCTCACCACCTTGGCAATCGTCGCCGTCTGCCCTGCGATGTGCCGGAAGGGATCAGTTTCACCCCGCTCCCGCTTCTGGATGTGCAGGCCCTCGCGGTTGAAAACAGCCATCACGCCGTCGCTGACGTTCGTGGCGAGCATGTGCAGCGCCGGCTGCTCGGGGAGTTCGAAGAGCCGGCGGTCACCGTAGAGAAACGTGCGGTAGTACTTCTCCAGGAGCGCGTTGGGCGTGAAGTTCGCAGCCGACCAGCCGGTGAGCTTGCCGACGAGCCGGATCGGAAACAGCAGCGGCAGGCGGCGGACGATCCGGTTGCGAACGTCGTGCTGCACGAACCGGATCACCTCGCCGGCCGCCTCGGCGAACTCGGCATCGGTGCCGTTGTAGCGGTCCCAGTTGAGGACGAGGTGGGCGGCCAGGATGCTGCCCCCAGACACCGCCGCGATGTCGCCGATCAGGGGCAGTGAGCCGCTGTCCCGCAGGTAGCGGATCACGCCGAGGTGGTAGAGCGTGGCGCGGAATCCGCCGCCGGAGAGGGCGAGGCCGATGGTGGACATGCAGGACGGCACCGGGCGTGTCGAGGACGTGGGCTACTCTACCCGCCATCACCCCGAGGTGGCGACTGTTGAAGCGGCCGGCGGTGCCGCGGCATACTGTCGCCCTTCGACCAGACACCCCGGAGCATGACCACGATGGGCCTTCTGAAAGAGTTTCGTGACTTCGCGATGCGCGGCAATGTGATCGATCTCGCCGTCGGCGTGGTGATCGGCAGCGCGTTCGGCAAGATCATCAGCTCGCTCGTCGCCAACATCATCATGCCCCCCCTGAACCTGCTGACGAGCAAGTTCGGCGTGAACTTCACCGACCTGGCCTACAAGATCCAGACCGAGGCCCCGAAGCTCAACGCCGACGGCACGATGGAGATGGTGGAAGGCAAGCCGGTGATGATCGACCAGGCCTACCCGATCCTCAACTATGGCCCCTTCATCCAGTCGGTGGTCGACTTCCTGCTCGTGGCCGGGGCGATCTTCCTCGTCATCAAGGCGCTCAACTCCGCCAAGGCGAAGTTCGACACGGTCACGACCGCGGACCCGCCGCCGCCGCCGGAAGACGTGGTGCTGCTCCGCGAGATCCGCGACGCCCTCGTGAAGCGATAGGAACACCATGGGATTCTGCGATGACGCCTTCCTGCTCTCCACTCCGGTGGCGGCCGACCTCTACCACCGGGTGGCGACGGCGCAGCCGATCGTCGATTACCACTGCCACCTGAGCCCGAAAGACATCGCTGAAGACCGACGGTTCGAAACCCTCCACGCCGCCTGGCTGGAGGGGGACCACTACAAGTGGCGGGCGATGCGGGCCGACGGAGTGAACGAGGAGCGGATCACCGGCTCAGCCACACCGCGGGAGAAGTTTCAGGCCTGGGCCGAGACGGTGCCGCATACGCTGCGAAATCCGCTCTTTCACTGGGCCCACCTCGAACTCCGCCGCCACTTCGGGATCGACGACCTCCTCGACGGCACCACCGCAGAGAGGGTCTGGACGGAGGCCAATCGACAGCTCGCCGCGGGGCCGCTCACCGCCCGGGGCATCCTCACGAAGATGAACGTGGCGCTCGTCGGCACGACCGACGATCCTGTCGATCCGCTCGACTGGCACGCACGAATCGCCACCTCGGGCTTCCCCGTGAAGGTCGTGCCCACCTTCCGCCCCGACGTGGCTGGCAAGGTGCACCAGCCCGAGAAGGTGAGGGCCTGGGCGAAGAAGCTCGCCGATGTCTCCGGGATCGGCACCGACACCCACGCAGGCCTGCTCGCGGCGCTCGCCACGCGGCACGCCGACTTCGCCGCCGCTGGCTGCCGGGCGAGCGACCATGGGCTCGATGTGCTCGCCGCCACCCACTGCACCGACACAGAGGCGACTTCGATCTGGCAGCGGGCCATGGCCGGCACCGCCGCCACGCCCGAGGAGGCCGACCGCTTCGCGACGTCCATCGTGCTCCATGTCGCCCGGCTCAACCACGCCCGGGGCTTCGTCACGCAGCTGCACCTCGGCCCCGTCCGCGACCCCAACCCGCTGCTCGCGAAGCGGCTCGGCGCCGACGCCGGCTGCGACACGATCGGCGACCTCACGCAGGGCCCCGGGCTCGTTCGCTTCCTCGGACGGCTCTCCGGCGAAAACACCCTTGGCCGCACGATCCTCTACAACATCAACCCCGCCGACAACGCCGTCTTCGCCGCGATGCCGGGCTCGTTTCAGGATGGCGTCATCCCCGGCAAGATGCAGTGGGGCAGCGGCTGGTGGTTCATGGACCAGGAGCGGGGCATGCGGGACCAGATGAACATGCTCTCCGACCTCGGCCTGCTCGCGCGGTTTGTGGGGATGGTCACCGACTCGCGATCATTCCTCTCGTATCCGCGGCACGAATACTTCCGCCGGATCCTCTGCGACCTGCTGGGTAGCGACGTGGCCAGCGGTCGGCTCCCCGACCGCCGCGACTGGCTCGACGCCGTGGTCGCGGGCGTCTGCCACGGCAACGCCCGGGCGATGTTCATCGACCCGGTCAGCGCCTGAGCCGGCAGGCCGCGACAGGATCGATCGAGAACCGCACGCGAACGTCGGGGTGCGTGGTGTAGAGCCGCAGCCGCTCACCGTCGTGGATGACGGTCGCGCTCGACCGCTTCGGATGAGCGGGATCAACCGGCAAGACGGGATTGCCCACCCACTTTTCCCACTGGATGAGATCGTCGCTCGCGGCGATGCAGGTCTGCCACGTCTGCCGATCGGGATCGGGGCTGGCGTGGTAGTAGGCATACCAGCGGCCGTCGAACCGCACGATCTGATCGACGGCGACCCCGTGCCGGTCGAAAGCCTCGGGGCCGCAGGCCAGCACCGGCTCGTCGCTGATGTTGGTGAACGTGCAGCCGTCACGCGACGTGGCAAGCCAGACGCCGTCATCCCGCCGCTCATAAAACAGATACATGCGACCGCAGTCGACCCAGAGCGTGGGCGTGCCCCGCGGACCGTCGGGAATCGCCCCGCCAGACGCGAGGCGAATGTCGAGCGGGCCGCAGGGCCGCCACGATGCGAGGTCTCGCGACTCGAGCAGGTGAGCGATGTCGTGTTCGCCCTCGGCAACCATGAGGAAATTTTCCTCGCCCGACCTGCCGACCTGCGCCACGCAGACATCCTCGACCCAGCGGTTGGGCAGGAGCGGGCCGGCAGACCGCGTCCAGTTGAGGCCGTCGCCGCTCGTCGCATGGCCAAGCCGCCGCGCGGGATCGCGATCGAGGTTCGAGCCGGTGTACCAGAGGTGCCAGTGGCCGCCGTGACGCAGGATCCAGCCCCGCTCCCGCAGGTCGCGGTCCCAGGCCTCTCCTCCACCGCCCGCCACCAGCGGCTCGGCCGACGGCGGCCCGAAGGCGACGAGTTCGCGGGGAACGTCGGGAGTGTCGCCGCGGGCCGCAACGGCGAGGAACACGAGCAGGCAGGCGACCGCGACGCGAGGGTGCATGCCGCCATGATACGGGCAGGAGACAGCCGGCGCACGCGCGGCTGACCAGGTCGATCCCGGTACGATGGATGGTGGTCGCCTCTCTTCCGCACCGAGCCTTCCATGCCGCTTCCGGGTCGCACGCTCTCCGCGCAGCTCGTCTGGCCGGTCGTCGGACTGGTGCTGATCGCGGTGCTGGCCAACGTAGCCTTTGCGGCCTGGCTGGCGACGCGCAGCGCCGTCGTCGCCGCCCGCACCAGCCGCGAGCGGATCGTGGCCGCGCTCGACCGCTCGCGGATCGCGCTGGTACCGGCCGTGCTCGACGCCCTCGGCAACCTCACGGGCAGCGAACTCGTGGTCTGGAACGACGCGGCTGACGCTCCGGCCGACGCCACCCTCACGCCGGAGCAACTCCGTGAGGCGACGGCCACGCTGCGGGCGGCGCGCGACGGCGAGGTGATCACGATCGGCGGCCAGCGGCACTCCGTCGCCATCGTCCGCGCCTCGGGAGTGCGGCCGGAGCGGGCGTTTGTCCTCACGCCGGTGCAACGTCTCGCGGCCACGACCTGGGCGGCGGCCTGGCCTGTGCTGGCCGTCGCTGCGGCGACGCTCGCCGTACTCGTGCCGCTGGGGCTGGCGACCACTGGGCGGATCGCCAGCCGGATCGCCGCGATCGAGCGGCGGGTGGAGCGGATCTCGCAGGGCGAGTTCGGGACTGCGGCTGCCGACGCCGATGGCGACGAGGTGGGCCGCCTCGCCGCGGGCGTCGAGCGGATGAGCGGCGAACTGGAGTCACTCAGGGCGCGGCTCGTCGCAGGCGAGCGGCAGCGGCTCCTTGGCCAGCTCGCGGCGGGATTCGCCCATGAACTCCGCAACGCCATCACCGGCGCTCGGCTCGCGATCGACCTCCACCGCCGTCGCTGCCCCGGCGGTGATTCCGGCCACCGACCTGACGACAGCCTCGCCGTCGCTTGCCGGCAGCTCGACATCGTCGAGGAAGAGGTTCGCGGCCTGCTGGCCCTCGGCAAGCCACCAACCACGGAGCCCGCGGCCGTTGACGTTGACGCACTCGTGGCGGAGGTCTGCCATCTCGTGGCCCCGCGGTGCGTCCACCTCGGCGTCGAACTCACTGCGGGCCCGGACTGTGCCGCGAGCCTGATGGGCCGCCGCGAGGCGCTGCGGGCGGCACTGGTGAACCTCGCCCTCAACGCGATCGACGCCACCGGCGGTGGCGGCCACGTGAGCATGGCCGCCGAGGTCGGTGGCGGCCGCGTCACGCTCGCAGTGGAGGACGACGGGCCGGGGCCGCCACCGGAACTCGGCACGGCACTCACCGAGCCGTTCGTGACCGGCAAGCAGGAAGGCGTGGGCCTCGGGCTCTCGGTGGCCCGGGCCGTGGCGGAGCAGCACGGCGGCACGCTCACCTGGTGGCGGGCCGACGGCCGCACGCGCTTTACGATCGCACTGCCCGAGGCGGTGATCGCCGCCACCTCCAGCCACCAGGAGCCGGTCGCGTGAGCCGTATTTTGGTTGTCGACGACGAGCCGGCCATCGGCTGGAGCCTGCGGGAACTCCTCACCGACGAGGGGCATGCGGTCGACGTCACGGCAAACGTAGCCGACGCCCTCGCCGCCGCGACCCGCTCCCGACCAGACGCGATCCTGCTCGATGTGCGTCTTCCCGGACGCGACGGCATCGACGCCATTCCCGATCTGCGGGAGACGGGGCCGGCCCCGATCATCGTGATGACGGCATTCGGCGACCTCGACACGGCCGTCCGCGCCGTTCGCGCCGGCGCCTTCGACTATCTTGTGAAGCCATTCGACCTCGAACACGTCTCGGCAGTGGTCGCCAGGGCACTGTCGCAATGGCTGCCACGCGAGCCTGCCGGTGAGCCCGAGACGACACCGCCGCCGCTCGTGGGATCGTCGGCTGCGATGCAGGAGGTCTACAAGCGGATCGCCGCCGCGGCGGCGGACGAGCGACCCTTGTTGATCACGGGCCTCGCAGGAAGCGGCAAGGATCTCGCAGCCCGCGCCGTGCACGCCCACGGCCCCAGACCGGGCGGGCCGTTCGTCGCCACAAGCCTCGCGGCCCTCGCGCCCACCGCGATTGGTGGCGAACTTTTTGGGAGCAGCGATGCAGCGGGGCTTCTTGAACTCGCTTCCGGCGGCACGCTCCTGATCGACGCGATCGAGGTGGCACCGCCAGAGGTGCAGGCGCGGCTCGCCAACGTGATCGCGACACGCGAACTCTTCCGGGGCGGCACCGCACACCCGCTCGACGCCCGGCTGATCGTGGCGAGCAGGCTCGGCCCCGAAACGCTTGCGCTGGACCAACGCCTGGCCGCCCTCATGAGTCCCGCGCCGATCGCGATGCCGGCGCTCGCCGACCGCTGCGACGACATCGAGCCGCTCGTGAGGTCGTTCCTCGCCCGGCATGCCGCCGCCACGCAGGCGGCGACGGTGCCCGCGGTGTCGCCCGAGTTTCTCGCGGCGGTTCTGGGCCACGACTGGCTCGAAAACGTTCGCGACCTCCGGGCGGCCGTCGAACACGCTGCCATGATCGCCCGGGGCGCCGCGCTGCGGCCGGAGCACCTGCCGCCACGTGAGGTCACCGCCACCGGAGCCGGGCCGCTCGAGACCGCCGGCCACCACGTCGACGCCGCCATCAAGGACTGGGCCGCGGCGGCCCGCGCGGCCTTCGGTCGGCTGCCGGAGCCCGATCTCCACAACCGGGCTGTCCGGCTCGTCGAGGCCACACTCCTTCGCGAGGCACTCGCCCACGCCGGCGGCAACCGCACGGCCGCCGCCAAACTCCTCGGCCTCGACCGGGCAACGCTCCGAACCAAGCTCCGGCAGTTCGGCCTCGACGACTGACACGGATCGCACATGATCCATGCGCGAGTGCGTGGCGAGTGAAAGCCGACCGGCCGTGAGGCCGCGGGCGAACCACGCATGACGCCGTCATTTTCCCGCCGGCCACTCAGCCGGTGAAAACTTCACCGGCCGTGGCGACAGATTCCCCGTGCCCCCGGGGCGGCGGCGGCGATAGCATCCGCTAACGTCCCCCGCCGTCAGCAGTCGCCGCCATGTGCCACCCCACCACCGTCAACGCCGAACATCGCGGCTTCACCCTCGTGGAGCTGCTCGTGGTGATCGCGATCATCGCCACGCTCATCGGTCTGCTCCTGCCCGCGGTGCAGTCCGCGCGGGAATCGGCGCAGCGAACGGCGTGTGCCAACAAGCTCCGCCAGCTCCCCATCGCGTTTCACAACTACGAAACTGTCCGGCGGATGCTGCCGCCGCTGAAGCGGCTCTTCTCCGGCGCGATCACCGCCTGTGAGCCGAAGATGGCCCATCGGAGCTGGGCCCCGGACGTGCTCCCCTACGTGGAAGAAGCGGCGCTGATGGCGAGCTACGACCTGTCGCGCAACTGGTGGGAGAATCAAGACGGATCGGCGCCGAACGGCGGCACCGCCGGCGCCTTCGATGACAGCCCGACCGGCAATCGCGCGCTGGCCCGGACCATTCTGCCGGCGCTGCAGTGCCCCTCATCGCCGTTCCCCAACCGGATCCAGGACAAGATCGAGAATCCACGAAAGACCGGCGCGTGCAGCGACTACTTCGTAGTGGCCGGCACGGGTACGAACTTCAACGCGCTGGCCGGCCTGACCGCCGGCACCGTGACGGCGGGACCAGGGCCAACGGAGTCCTGGACGAACTGCGGGGCCACCGCCACGCGTCCGCGGTGCACCATGGCCAAGATCACCGACGGCCTTTCGAAGACGATCCTGCTCGCCGAGAGCGCGGGCCGCGAAGACGTGTGGCGGGCACGCACGCGATCTCCGGCAAACGCGGATCAGGCCGCGGGCGCCAGCTGCGCGCGGGCGCAGGGTGGTGCGTGGGCGACCAACGACAATCCCTACGGCTTCGGCGAGAAAGCCGCGGCGTGGTGCACGTCGGGCCCGACCGCAGGCCCGATCTCCACAACGCTGATGCGGGTCAACGGCTCCAACGAAAACGGCTGGCTCGTGTACGGCTTTCACACCGCCGGTGCAAACATCGCCATGGCGGACGGGTCGGTGCGGCTGGTGTCGGAAGACACGTCGGTGCAGATTCTCGGCCAGCTCGCGACCCGGGCCGGCGGCGAGGCGGTTTCGCTCGACTGACACCGGCTGCTTTTCCCTGGATCAGGACGGCCGTAGACTGCCGGTGCAGCGTCGGCGTTGCCGACGATGGATCGATTCTCCAGCGATGAAAAGGTCACCATGGATATTCTTGGCGAGATCCTGAAGCAGGTCCTCGAAGGCGCGGCGCAGCAGCAAGGCCAGCAGCAGCCCCAGCAGCGACCCCAACCCCAGCAGCGGCCACAGCAGCAGCCACCCCAGGGCATGCCGTCGCCAAACGACCTCAGCGACATCCTCTCGCAGATCTTCGGCGGAGGCTCTGCCCAGAAGCTGCCCGAGGTCGTCAAGCAGTTCGAGGAAAAGGGCATGCGTGATCAGGTCGACTCGTGGGTCCGCACCGGCCCCAACAAATCAGTGGACCGCCGGCAGATTGAGGAAACCTTCGGCCAGCAGGAACTCGACCAGTACGCCCGTTCCAAGGGCATCGATCGCGATCAGCTCGCCGAGGTCCTTGCCAAGTACATCCCACGAATCATCGACGAGCTGACGCCGACCGGCCAGCTTCCGGCCCGACGCTGATCATTCCGGTGGCCCGCGTCGCTCCTCAGGGGCGACGCGGGGCCACCCCCGGGCGGAGGTATACTTGCGGCTCCCAGGAGACGCTACCCGCCCGTGAACAAGACCGTCGCCACGACCGTCGTCGGTGTCATGGTGACGTGCCTCGCCGGTAGTCCGGCCGGCGCGGTTGACTGGTCCGGCGTCGAACTCGCCTGGCGCAATGACCCGAGACCAGCCGCAGACGCCCCGCTCCCCGTCGAGCTCCCGCCGGCGCGACGAACCAGCCGCCGGGCACAGCGGCGAATCATCCGCCGCGGCGATCTCGATCCAGTGACCGTCGAGCCGCGCCCAGCTCCCGTCGAGCCGCGCCCAGTTCCGTTGCTTGAAGAGCCGCGGAGTGTTGAACCACTGTTCGCCCTGCCCACCGAGCCGATCCCGCCGGCAGACCGGCTGCAGGCGATCGCGCATCCCGATCAGGCCTATGGTGAGCATCCCAGGCAGCGCTATGACCTGTTCCTGCCGGAGGGTTGTACCGGAGGCGGGCTGCCGCTGGTGGTCTGGATCCAAGGGCGTGACTGGCGGACCGGAGCCAAGGCCGACTGCCCGATCGCATGGCTGGTCGAGCAGGGTTTTGCCGTTGCCTGCGTCGACTACCGTCCGAGCGACCTCGCCGTGTTCCCGGCCCAACTCGACGACTGCAGCGCGGCCCTCGTGGCCCTCCGTGCCGATGCGGAGACGTGGGGGATCGATGCCTCCAGGATGTGCGTGGCCGGCATGGGCGGTGGAGGTCATCTCGCCGCACTCGTCGCCTTCGCCCCGACCGATCCTCGGCCGATCCATGAAGCCTCGGCCGAGGACGCCGCAGCGGTGGCGCCGGCCGACGTCGCGGCGGTCGCGATGTTCGATGCCCCGACGCACCTGCCCTCGCTCGGTGGCAGCCACGATCGCGCCGGCTCTGCAGCAAGCCGACTCGTGGGCGGGCCGCTTCCCGAGTTTCGCGAGGCGGCCCAGCGGGCGAGCCCGCTGCTGCACGTCTCGGCCCAAGCCCCCCCCGCGCTCATCGTGCACGGGGGCCGGGGCGACGGAACCGCACTCGACCAGGGAGACCGGCTCGACGCGGCGCTCCACGCGGCAGGCGTCGAGAGTGGCCTCGTGATTCTCGATGCCACGGCGAGCGATCTGGCACCGCGACGAGGGAGCCCTGCCGCTGGAGCGCTCGTCGAGTTTCTCGATCGCACCGTCGGCCCAACCGCCGTCCGCCACGAGGACTGACGGCCGCGGCTGCCGTCGGTAGCACCGCCGCTGCGACCGGCACGAGCCGCGCGGTGTGCCCCGCCCGTCAGGCTTGTGCAGTTGTCGCCGACCACCGCCGATACCTTTGGCTGTGCCGGTTGTCTCCGGTACCGCCGCCGCGGTCGCCAGCCCGCCTCGTCAACGGCGTCGTACCATCCATCACCCTTGCATTCCAAAACCGCCCATGCCGTCCCCACGCCGCAAGTCGCCCTCCACTGCCGTCCAGAACCCGCTGGAGACGTACCTGCGCGACATCAATGAGACGCCGCTGCTCACGGCCGACGACGAGAAGCGGTTGGCCGTCGCGATCGGCAAGGGGGACGCGCTCGCCCGGGATCACATGGTGCGGGCGAACCTGCGCCTCGTCGTCAACATCGCCCGCGGCTACGCCAACCGTGGACTGCCGCTGCCCGACCTCATCGAGGAGGGGAACCTCGGGCTCTTGCGGGCGGTGGAGGGCTTTGACCCCACCATGGGAACCCGGTTCAGCACCTACGCGAGCTACTGGATCAAGCAGTCGATCAAGCGGGCGCTGATCAACTCCGGCAAGACCATCCGCATCCCGGCCTACATGGTGGAGATTCTCTCCAAGTGGCGGCGGGCGACCGCCAGGCTGCTCGACACGCTCAGCCGCCCGCCGACACCGGAGGAGGTAGCCCGGAGCCTGGGGCTCGCCCGCAAGAAGCTCCCGATCATCAAGAAGGCAATCCACGTGCACCAGTCGACGCCGCACGTGGAGCAGGCCGAAGGGGGCTGGTCGCTCGGGGAACTGATCCGTGACGACAACGCCCGTTGCCCCGCGGACGTGATGCTCGACGACGACACCCTGAGGCACGTTCTCAAGCGAATCGACGAGCTCGACCAGCGGGCTTGCACCATCATCAAGCTCCGCTTCGGCCTGACCGGTAGCGAGCCGATGACGCTCAAGGAGATCGGCGCCGGCCTCGGGCTCACGCGGGAACGGGTGCGGCAGATCGAATCGGAGACCCTGGCGACGCTGGCGGCGGAGATCGAGGGGGTGCCGCGGGCACGGATCCGGTTGCGGCAGGGCGCCTGATCGTCGACACTTTTCCCATGGACCTCTCCCGCCACATCCGTCCGATTCCCGACTTCCCGAAGCCGGGCATCCTGTTCCGCGACATCACTCCGCTGCTCGCCGACGCCGGGGCGTTCGCGGCGGCGATCCAGGCCCTGGCCGGGCCATGGCGGTCCGCCGGCGTGATGGCGATCGCCGCGGTCGAGGCCCGGGGATTCCTGTTCGCTGGTCCGCTGGCTCTCGAACTCGGCGTTGGTGTGATCCCGGTGCGGAAGCCGGGCAAACTCCCGGCCGATACGATCTCCCACGAGTACGACCTGGAATACGGCCGCGACCGGCTGGAGATGCACCGGGGCGTGCTTCCCGCCGGTGCCGGCGTGCTCGTGGTCGACGACGTGCTGGCGACGGGAGGGACAGCAGCCGCATGCATCAAGCTCATTGAGGCGGGCGGCGGCCGCGTCGTCGGGGCGTCATTCCTCGTTGAGATTTCCCCGCTCAACGGTCGCGAGCGGCTGGTGCCGCACCGCGTCGAGAGCGTGATCGTCTACTGAGATGCACCGCCGCGTCGTGGTGGCGATGTCGGGGGGCGTCGATTCGAGCGTCGCCGCTGCGCTGCTCGTCGAGCAGGGATACGACTGCGTCGGCGTGTTCATGCGGCACGCCGCGCCGGCGCTCCCGCCGGCCGAAGTCGCCGACCCCCTGGCGATCGTCTCGCCGCGACCGGGGCATCAAGGCTGCTGCAGTCCGACCGACGCCCTCGACGCCCGTCGCGTGGCCGACCGGCTCGGGATCCCACTCTATGCCCTCGATCTCTCAGTCGAGTTCGAGCGGATCATCGACGCGTTCGCCGCTGACTACGGCAGCGGACGCACGCCGAACCCGTGCGTCCGCTGCAACTCCTGGATCAAGTTCGGCAGGCTCTTCGACCACGCCGATGCGATCGGCGCCGTACACGTCGCCACCGGTCACTACGCCCAACTCGATCAGGGCCCGGACGGTCCCGCGCTCCGCCGCGGCCTCGACGCCGCCCGCGACCAGTCCTACGTGCTCTTCGACATCCGCCCAGACCGACTGCGACGAATGATGCTCCCGGTCGGCGGCCTGGCAAAGGCGGACGTGCGGGCCCGCGCCGCCGCGCTCGGCCTCGTGACGGCTGACAAGCCCGACAGCCAAGAGATCTGCTTCGTCGCCCCCGGCGAACACGCCCGGCTCGTGGCCCATCGGCTCGGCGGCTCGCGGGCTGGCGAGATCGTCGACTCGGGTGGCCGCATCCTCGGCCGTCATCCCGGAATCGAGCACTTCACCGTCGGCCAGCGGCAGGGGTTGGGCATCGCCGTGGGCACGCCGCTCCACGTGATCCGCATCGAGCCGGAGGCGTGCCGCGTGGTCGTGGGCCCCAGGAGCGAGGTGCCCGAAACGCGTCTTGTCGCCGGCAGCGCGACCTGGCTTGAAGCGCCGCCGATCGAACCCTTCGAGTGCCTCGTGCAGTGCCGCGCCCAGCGCACCGCCGCCCCGGCCGTTGTCACGCTGCTGTCGGCAGACCGCTTCACGGCGGAGTTCACCGGCGGCCCAGAACGCTCCCCGGGACCGATCTCCCCGGGCCAGCCGGCGGTCTGCTACGCCGGCGACCGCCTCCTCGGTGGCGGCTGGATCGAGGGCTGATGCGGATGACACACGAGCCACAAGCTCGGTCGAATGCTCAAAGCCGACGGCCGTAAGGCCGCGGGCGAACCACGCTGAGCGCGGCCTCTGCTGGCGGTTCGCCCCACGCCTCACGGCATTGGGCTTGGACAAGCGGCTGCGGGCGGCTCATGCAAAACCCGGCTGAGCACCGAGAAACGACTGATTTTGCCTGGGACGATCCGCGAACTAGGCTTGTTACCGGTCTCTTTCGTCAGTCGCCCCGTCCGGAGTCCCTCGCGTGAACCCTCGCCCCGCAGGCCTGCCGCCTGAAGTCCTCGTCGGCGCCTCGATCCTCATCGGGCTCGCCGTGCTGACGATGCTGCTGCTCGTCTTCAACTACGGCCAGCTCTGGTTTCAGGCCTACTGGTCGAAGGCGCGGGTGACATTCATGGAGCTGCTCGGCATGAGCCTCCGGAAGGTCAACGCCCGCACGATCGTCCAGGCCAGGATCATGGCGACCCAGGCGGGGCTCGGGCCCGACATCACAGCGCAGCGACTCGAGGCCCACTACCTCGCCGGCGGCGATGTGCCTCGCGTGATCCGAGCCCTCATCGCGGCTCAGCGGGCCGACCTCGACCTCGACTTCGACCGGGCCTGCGCGATCGACATCGCCGGCCGCGACGTGCTCGACGCGGTGCAGACGAGCGTCAATCCCAAGGTGATCGACTGCCCCGACATCGCCAGCGGCAAGTCGACGCTCTCGGCCGTCGCCAAGAACGGCGTCGAGCTCAAAATCAAGGCCCGCGTCACCGTGCGGACAAACCTGCAGCAGCTCATCGGCGGTGCGACCGAAGAGACGATCATCGCCCGGGTCGGTGAGGGGATCATCACCTCGATCGGTTCGTCCGCCAGCCACTTCGAGGTGATGGAGCATCCCGACACGATTTCGAAGGCGGTGCTCCAGCGGGGCCTCGACGCCCAGACGGCGTTCCAGATCGTTTCGATCGACATCGCCGACATCGAAGTGGGCGAGAACATCGGCGCCCGATTGCAGGCAGACCAGGCCGAGGCCGACACCCGCGTTGCCCGGGCAAGGGCCGAGGAGCGGCGGAGCGTGGCGATCGCCCGCGAGCAGGAGATGAAGGCCGCCACCGCCGAAAACCGGGCCCGCGTGCTCCAGGCAGAGGCGCTCGTGCCCAAGAGCATCGGCGAGGCCTTCCGGGCCGGCCGCATGGCCAACGCCGGGCAACCGGGCGGGCGGGCCTGAACCAGGAAGCCCAACGGCGTGAGCCGTGGGGATCTCCCAAACGCTCCAGATTGCCGACCGGCCCCAGCCTCGGCCCTCGTATTCCGTGGAGGTGGGGAAATCGGCCAAACCCTGACGGCTGTTCCAGCCGATATCAAAAAGGAAGAGAAGAGCGGTTAGCCGTCAGGATGACGGTCGGGCGAAAGTCTGAAAGCCGCCTTCGCGATGCCCACGGCAAGGGAGAATGCCCATGGCGATGCGACAACTGCGGGTCTACAGCGAACCCGATCTGAAGGTGCGGGAGTACGCGGCGGTCGAGGAATCCGCCGACCAGGGCGTGCGGGTCTCGCTCGGCGAGATTCTCCCCCTTCTGGCCGACGCCGTCGCCAGCCATCGCACGTGGCTCTCAGACTTCGCCGATGACGAAGTCACGATCTCGTCGGATCTCCACGACGTGCTCCAGTCGTACCGGCACTTCCGCCGCCCCGGCGCCTGATCAACGCGGACCCGGCACACGAAGCTCAAAGGCCGCGCGTGCTTCTAGCCGTCATCCTCGCGCTCGGGGCTGCCCATGCCCGTCGCCGGACGTTCACGGCGGCCCTCCAGGCCTCCGTTCACTGCGTGTCCGCTGCGCTTCGCCATCCGTGGCTTCGCTTGCTCCCACAGCCCGGCTCTCGGGCACGGGCAGCCCCTCGCGGCCTCTCGTAGCACAGGTTGGCAACCTGTGTGTCTTCGCGGTTCGCCTTGGGATCGGATGCGATTCCGTCTCCGGCGAGCAGTGGGCCGGTGGCACGCGCAGAAGCCGGTGTCACTTGTGGACGCAAGACTGCGACATTCCGCCAGAGCCTTGAACTCACAAGTGCCGCCGGCGCCGAGCATGTCTCCGGCCCGCTGCGGCCCACCGCGAACCCAGCCCTCCACGCTCAGACGTCGAGGTTCTTGACGTCGAGAGCGTGCTTTTCGATGAAGTCGCGGCGGGGCTCGACCTTCTCGCCCATCAACACGCGGAACAGGTCGTCGGCTGCAGCCGCGTCAGTCATCGTGACCCGCAGGAGCGTGCGATTGGCAGGGTCGAGCGTCGTGTCGCGGAGCTCCTCCGCATTCATTTCGCCGAGACCCTTGAAGCGGGTGATCGACAGGCCCTTCTCCCCCGCCCGCCGCACGGCGGTGAGCAACCCACGCAGATCCTCGAGGCCGATCTCGTTTTCACCGCGGCGAAGCGTGTAGCGTGAATCCTCGCTGCCCGTGCGGTCCTGCGGTAGCAGCGACTCGATGCCAAAGCCCATCGCCTCGAGTTCCTTGAGCCCCGCGTTGATGCTTCGCACCTCGTGCAGATCGACGACGACGAGTTGGTCGTCGCCGGTGCCCGGTGCCGTGCCGGGCGTCGTGTCGCCGGCAGCCTGCGCCTCCTCGACGCGGCCCACGGCCAGTTCGCCCCCAGCCGCCTTCTCCTTGCCCTTGACGAAGGCTTCGAAGTCATCGCGGCTGGTAAACCACCGCTCTTCAAGCCCATAGTAGACGTGGTACATCGGCAGCTTGCCCGTCTTCGAGTCGCGGCGGGCGGCATGGTCGCGGAGGCTGATGCCCCGCTTCTCGAGCGCGACAAGCGCATCCTCGAGGCCGGCGAGCGTGCGGCAGAGCTTCTGCATCTCGTCCCCGGAGATCTCGCGGCCCTCGCCCGGCAGAAACACGCCCTCCCCCAGGCCCTGATCGAGGAGTTGTGTCTTCATCTCGTCCTCCGTCTGCACGTAGTAGACGGTCTTCTTCGAGCGGACCCGGAAGAGCGGCGGCTGGGCGACGTAGACGTGGCCCTCGGCCACGAGCCGGTACATCTGCCGGTAGAAGAACGTGAGCAGCAGCGTGCGGATGTGCGAACCATCGACGTCGGCATCGGTCATGATCACGATCTTGTCGTACCGCCGCTTGGAGAGGTCGGCCTCGTCGCCGATGCCAGCGCCGATCGCCGAGATCACGCTGCGGACCTCCTCGTTGGCGAGCACCTTGTCTTCGCGGCTCTTGTAGGCGTTGATGATCTTGCCGCGGAGCGGCAGGATCGCCTGATACTCGCGATGCCGCCCGCCCTCCGCCGACCCTCCGGCGCTGTCGCCCTCGACGAGGTAGAGCTCGCACCGCTCCACGTCGCGGCTGGTGCAATCGCGGAGTTTGCCCGGCAGGCCGCCGCCGGAGAGGGCCCCCTTCCGCTCGCGGAGCAGCTGCTTCGCCTTCTTCGCGGCCTCGCGGGCCTCGGCGGCAAGGACGCCCTTCTGGACGATCGCCTTGGCGCTCTTGGGATTTTCCTCGAGGTATTTCGAAAGAAAGTCGCCGACCGCCGAGTTGATGATTCCTTCGACCTCGCCGTTGCCAAGCTTTGTCTTCGTCTGTCCCTCGAACTGCGGATGGGGCACCCGCACGCTGATCACGACGGTCAGCCCCTCGCGGACATCCTCGCCGGTCGGCACCAGGTCCTTGTAAATGCCCGTCTTCTTGCCGTAGGCATTGAGCGCCCGCGTCAGCGCCGCGCGGAAGCCCGACACATGCGTGCCCCCCTCGGTGGTCGAGATGTTGTTGACGTAGCTGTGAAGGCTCTCAGTGTATTCGCCGGTGTACTGCATCGCGATGTCCCAACTCAGGCCGTCGCCCGAGCCCTTGATCGTGATCACGTCGGCGTGAATCGCGTCGCTTGCCTTGTTGAGGTGCTCGACAAACTCCTCGACGCCCCGCTCGTAGAAGTACTCCTCGGCGTTGCCAGTGGCGGCGTCGGTGAAGTTGATCCGCACGCCCGAGTTGAGGAATGCCAGTTCCCGCAGCCGCCGGGAGAGGATGTCCCAGGAAAACTTGGTCTGCGGAAAGATCTGCGGGTCGGGCTTGAACGTGGTCTTCGTTCCAGACCGCGTGGTCGTGCCCATCTTCCGGACCGGGCCGGTCGGCTCGCCCCGCTGGTACTCCTGCTGCCAGACGTGGCCTTCGCGGGAGACCTCCACCTCGCACCATTCCGAGAGGAAGTTGACCACGGTCACGCCGACGCCGTGGAGGCCGCCGGAGGTCTGGTAGGCCCCCTTCTCGAACTTGCCGCCGAACTTGAGGACCGTCATCACCCCCTCGAGGGTCGAAACATCCCGCTCCATCTCCTCGGAAAGCTGGGGGTGGCGGTCGGTGGGAATACCACGGCCGTCATCCTCGACGGTCACGCTGCCGTCGACGTTGACCGTCACACTCACGTGCTTCGCATAGTCCGCCATGCACTCGTCGATGGAGTTGTCGACCACTTCATAGACCAGATGGTGCAGGCCGCGCGAGGTATTGTCGCCGATGTACATGCCGAACCGCTCGCGGACGTGCTCGCGATCGGAGAGGTGCTTGAGGTCCGCCGACGTGTAGTCCTGCTGAGGCTGTTCTGATGCCATGGGTTTCTCCTGACGGCGTGATCGGTCGTTCTTCGGTGTCTCGGTGGGCTCAGGTCGTGCGATTGCCGTCGGCAAGGAGCCGACACCGGATGTCGGAAATCCCCGCTTCGGGGACGAGTTGCTTCAGCCTCGCCACGATCGACTGCTTGTGAAAGCCGATCTCCTGCACGTGGGCGGAATGGCTGACGAACACGTCGAGGATGCCACGGCGAACGTTTCCGGCCTGTGAGGCATCCCGGAATGCAGGGGGCGCGGCCTCCCGCCACGCGTCTGCGACCGCCGACGTCGACTGCTCGCGGTCGTAGCCCGTGCGGGCCATCAGTCGCGACATCAGCCTGCCAACCGAGAGCGGATCGGAGGATGCATGTGGGCGGCGGTTCATGATCGTGCTGGCCACGGGTTCGGTCAGTCTGCGGCCAGCGGCATGATCACATAGCCGTAGCCGTCTTCGGTCGTACAGACGCACGCGCTTTGGGCGTCAGTCAGTTCCACCGTCACCGCGGCGCCGGGGTCGAGCACGCGGAGAAAGTCCGACATGAATCGCGGGTCGAGTTTGATCCGCACGGTCGCCCCGGAGTGGTCGATCGGCAGTTCCACCCGGCTCTCACCGCTCTCGGCGGATCGGCCGGTCAGCACGAGTTGGCCGGGCTCGAACGAGAAGTCGACCCCCTTCGATTGTTCGCTGGTGACGATCGCTGCCTGGCGGACAGCGGCCAGCAGCGGACCTGCGACGAGGTGCACCCGCATGGCATCGGGCCGGTCGGGAAACACATCCCGCCATCTGGGAAACCGACCGTCGACGAGCCGCGCCGAGATCGTCGTACCCCCGGTCTTCACCAGAATCTCGTTGCCCCGCACGGCGAGTTGCACCGGTTGATCGGCTCCTCCGAGACAGCGCTCCACGAGCTGCATGGCCCGGGCAGGCACGATGGGCTGGGCCTCACCGATTCCTCCCTCCTTGCTCTCCGCCGGCCCCTGCATCCGGGCCAGCCGTCGGCCGTCGGTCCCCACGGCGATGACGGCCCCGGGCGCCATCTCGACAAGCACGCCACCAAGGGCGTAGCGACTCGATTCACTGTCGGTGGCGAACACCGTCCGCCGAACCAACTCACGAACCAGGGGCGTCGCCATCTCGACGCACCCACCGCCCGGAAAGGTCGCCACCGCCGGAAACTCCAGCGGATCCTCTGCGGGGAGCCGAAACTCACTCCGCGGCGCCTTGACGAGCGCCGCGGTACCATCGCAATGAATATCGAACACGGTGCCGGCCGGGCTCTCGCGGACGATCGCCGTCAGCCGGCCGCTCGGCAGGAGGACGGCTCCCGGAGCGACCGTTTCCACACCCTCGAGTTCGATGCGAATGCCCACCTCCAGGTCAGTGGCCATGATGACCACTGCATCGCGATTCGCCTCGACCTTGACATTCGTGAGCACGGGTTTGGGCGACCGAGACGGCACGACTGCCGACGCGCTCTGTAAAGCGGCGAGCAACGACTCCTTGGGACAGCGAATTTTCATCGTCGGAAAGGGTCCTCAGTGCCGGTCACAGGCGTTCGGGGAGGCCCCTTACTGTACCCGAAAAACCATGCTTCGAAACGGGTCATCCTGTCCCCCGTGCGCCAGGAATGTACCCGGGCGGATGGCTCGATTCTGCTTCTTCTCAATCTTTGAAATTGAGGACTGTAAGAATCAGGAAGGGGCCAGTAGGAACAGCGATCGTGAAACGTCTGGGATGTGGCTCAGGACATGTGCCTTGCCACACATGAATGGCAAGTGAATCAGGGCATCATCGTGCCATACGAGACTGCTTCGATCGGCGTGCATAACTCGTTGATAGCCTGTCGATTCGATGCGGCAAAACGAGTTGGTTTGCTGAAGTATGCCGGTCGAGTGGGCTTCCGGCTGGGGTGAAGTCAGGCGAGGGTTTCTCGTTCGCAGCCGGTCGTCGGAATCGTCGGCCGCGTGATCGCCAGGGCGTTGGACACCAGCCAACAGTGTGCCGACATCAGAATGGTGAGGCTCATCCGCCCACACGCCGCCGCGATCGCCCGCCGGCACTCGTCCGCCTGGGGTGCTCGGAATCGGTCAGCAGCTGTTCGACGTCGGCCGCAAACGTGGCATCGGTCGTCATCCGGGTCTCGACGGCCCGCACGCCGCGCATCACGGTGGTGTGGTCGCGACCACCAAACGCCGCGCCGATCGTTCCGAAGCTGCTTCCCGTGAGGTGGCGGGCGAGGTACATCGCCAGGTTGCGGGCCTGCACGACCCCGCGGCAGCGACCGCTGCCGGCAAGCGACGCGGCCGGCAGACCATGGGAGCGGGCTGCGGTGCGGATGATCCTGGCCAACGACCCAGCGTTTCGCACCTCGGTCGGCGTCTCGGCTGGCCGAGACGGGACATGAACCACGAGGCCCGCCGCCAGTCGTGATTGGAGTGCCGGATCAAGCCCGCATGCCGGGGCTGACCGCCCGACCGTCACGCAGGTCGATACGCCGTTGCGGGCGAGATCGTCGAGAAGTGCGGCAGCCGACTGCTGCCGCTCGCGGCCACCGACGAGATCGATGCGTTCGACGATGACAAGCCGCACGGAAGCGTCGTGACGGAGGCTGCCGGCTTCGAGGACGCGACCGAGTTCGGGGCCGGCGAAACGCCGAACACCTCCGGCCGACGCCGTGCCCAACGCCTCGAGATCCTGGAGCAGGCC
>Ga0304730_1000813_pt1 | contig 25440 bp, 19 predicted proteins | sample M_130628_MF_Meta_FD_190474 | JGI IMG/M metagenome (GOLD analysis project Ga0304730, IMG submission 190474) | Freshwater microbial communities from Lake Montjoie, Canada to study carbon cycling - M_130628_MF_MetaG (v2) (version 2) | ecosystem: Environmental > Aquatic > Freshwater > Lake | place...
CATCAGGATGTAAAGACAGTTCGCTTAGATTTTTAAACGTGTATGCTAAACCGGTAGCAGCGTTTAGTCCGTTAAATTTGGCAACCTGTAGTTTGGATACGACGGTATCTTATATAAACAACACAACAGCAAATATATATACACCATTAACGTATCGTTGGTATGTAGATGGCATACAACGTGCTACATCAGGCAATTTTACGTATCGATATACGGCATTACCAACTGATATTTTACCAAGAATATTTGATACAAAATTGGTTGCTACCAATTCAGTTGGATGTGCTGATTCTGTAACGGGTAGATTACAAATGAATCCTACTGCAAAATCAATTTTCACATTAAATAACCCACAAGCTTGTATACCATTTGTTGCAGCAATTAACAACAGTTCAACGTATGCGTCAAATTATCAATGGTATTTAAATGGCGTATTGGTGAGTACGGTTGAAAACCCAATCATCAATATTACCACAGCAAACACAAGCTACACCGTTACTTTAATTGTATCTAATATTTATGCTTGTCGCCCTGATACCAGCAGGTTTACTTTCCGTACACGAGTTATGCCTATAGCTGCTTTCAGCTTCAATGATACGCTAGGTTGTACAGGAGAACTCGCAGTGGTTACAACAAATGCGAGTCAGCATGCAAACGCATACACTTGGGAGTGGGGCGATGCTTCAGCCAATAGTACAATAACCAATCCAACGCATTTATTTTCTTCTGTTGGTATTTATAACACCTTACTAACGGCTTCGGATGGGGTTTGTACAGATACAGTAAGTCATGCTGTTGTAGTATCTCAAAAACCTACCGCAAACTTCATTGCCAATAATGTAAAAAACTGTGATACTTCGGGTGTTCGTTTTATAAACTTAACGGCAAATGCAACTTCGTTTTTATGGACCGTTAGTAATGGCTTTACCACAATCGAAACATCGCCAACAATAACTTTACCGCCAAGTGCAACGTCATATTCTGTAACGTTGTTGGCCTTAAACGCAGATGGTTGTAGAGATTCATTAACCAGAGCGAATTACATTAAAGTGTATGCATTGCCACAAGGAGATTTCAATATCACACCATCACCAACCATTTACATTCCCAATTATACTTTTGGATTTTTAAACCTAACACCGGATTACCCAATATATAAATACAATTGGTCACTAGGCGATGGTTCGTTTGCCATTACAAGAGATGTGGTATCTCATTTGTATAATGATACGGGAAATTATGAAGTGCGTTTAACCGTTTTAGATACCACCACAAGTTGCGTAGATACAGTAATTAAATTTGCACGAATAGCAGGTTATCCTGGATATCTCTATGTGCCAAACGCATTTTATGCCAATAGTACCCAATTGAATTTTAAATATTTTAAACCATTAGGAAAAGGTTTGGCAGAATATGAGCTGTTGATTTATGACAGTTGGGGTAAACTGTTATTCAGAACAACGAAATTAGATTATGCGGGAAGCCCTGTTGACGGATGGGATGGAACCTATAAAGGAGCGCCAATGCCACAAGATGCTTATGCATGGAAAATTAAAGCACGTTTCAGAAATGGAAGGATATGGGAAGGAATGAATTACGATCAGTCTCAGGAAAAGCAGCCTGCACATAGTTTTGGAACGTTAACCTTATTTAGATAGTTATGAAAAAAATTATAATAACCCTATTTGTTTTACTAACGTATCATTTTGGTTTTACACAAGATGCATTGTTTAGTCAATTCAACTATACGCCGATAAGCTTTAATCCAGGATTAACGGGTACGGGCAAAGATTATTTGAGATTATCTGCTGCTACAAAATTGCAGTGGTTTAATTTGTACAAGCCTTTTAAATATTTTTCTGGTGGCATGGATTATGCCATTTATGACGACTATAGAAGAAATATTTTAAACCTTGGATTTAATGTAAATCATCAATCAAAAGGATACATTTCAAATACAAATATCAGTGGTATTGTAGGCAGAAGTTTTGGAACAAATGTGAGTTGTAAAGAATGGTTTTTTAATATTGCCATTCAAGCAGGATATAATTTTGCAAGAGTAAATCCTTCACAATTTGTATTCATAGATCAGCTGAATCAAAATGGCATAACAGGGTTGCCATCAGATGTGGAGTTATTTAAAACGATTAATTCCAAAAACTATTTTGATTTTTCTTCAGGATTTGTTTTTACTTACAAAAACTTTATGTTGGGAACTGCGGTGCATCACATGAATGAACCGGCTACAAGTTTTGTAGGTACGCCAGATGATTCAAAGCTTCCCAAAAAAATAACCTCACATTTAAGTTATTGCTATGAAAATGAAAACAGCATTATTGGTTTAAAGCCAACTATTATAACACAATTCCAAGGAAAATCAAGCATCATAAGTGCAGGCACAATTATAGACTATGCAGATTTCCCAATAGAATTTGGATTGTGGTATAGAAATGCCATTGGATTATCAAACAACAGTAGTTTTTGTATTGGCGTATCATGGAAATTGGGTAAAAAGATGGCACTATTGGATAAAGGAGCATATACTTCTAAAATGGGTTTAAATTATGATGTGGACATGTACCGACCAGGTATAAAAACCAGTTTTGGAAGTATGGAATTTGGTGTGCAAAAAGATTTCAATGTAATAGGTGGAGACATACCTTGTCCAACAGGAAACTCTGGAGATTGTAATGTTCGTTATCCTTGGGAATTTTTCTAATTGATTGATTTATTTCAAAAAAATAAGTGATAAAAATCATCATTTCAAAATACTAATTTTTTGAATTTCGAAATCAGAATTTAGCATAGTTTTTTCTAAAATGAGGAAAATATTTATGGCTTTAAAAATCGAAATTTAAATTTGATATGAATACTGTTTTAATCTTCTTCATTGCACATTGGTATCTATTTTCCTGTTTTCCACGATTTTAAATTTTTTTCAAGAAAATCCTCTGAAACTCAATGTAGGTTAAATTTATTTTTTTAATTTGGGTGACCCAGTACTGAAAACAGGATATGAAAAATTTGTTACGAAAATCACTTGCGTATTTTTATTTGAAGTGGTTTATTGATTGGAAACTATGCTTATTTGCGATATTGCAATATTACGTGTTCCCAACTCAAATAGCCAAATATTTTCACTAAAGTTTATTCATGAAAATTTACTCACTAGAAAATTCTCTTTTGGTGTGTTTTTTTCTTTATTTAATGTTTTTCGGTATAACTCGCTACACTAGTTTAACGGTATGAGGCTGATTGATATTTTGCCCATTTCCCCACAATTTTTAATTTTTTCAAGAAAAGCCGAAGAAACTCATGTGAGCTTATTTTGTTTTTTAATTTGGGTGACCCAGTGCGGAAAACAGGTGATAAATATCATTATTTCAAAATAGATTTTTTTTGAATTTCAAAATAAAATTTAACTGTAGTTTTTATCTAAAAGGGAAAAAAATTATGGTATTAAAAATCGAAATCTAAACTTGAAATGAATACTGTTTTAATTTTCTTCATTGCGCATTGGTATCTATCGTTATTTAGCCAATCATTTTTTGACCATCGTTATGCGGCACATCGCGATTTTACGATGAATAAATTCTGGGAAAGATTTTTTTACATTTTCACGTACATCACACAGGGCGCTTCATATATGAGTCCGAGGGCTTACGCCATTATGCATCGGATGCATCATGCGTATACAGATACTGAAAATGATCCTCATTCGCCAAGGCATTCAAAAGGGGTAATTGATATGATGCTAAGAACAAATAAAATTTACCTTGGCATATTAAAAGGAACAATTGTACCTGAGCCTCAATTTACAAAGCTAGTACCTGATTGGCCTGCATTTGATAAGTTTGCGGTGACCTATGCGTCGAGTATTTTCTGGACTATTTTGTATGTATTATTTTACATCAATTACGCACCAAATTATTGGTGGTTTTTGCTTTTACCAATACATGTTTTGATGGGTCCAATTCATGGCACGATTATCAATTGGTTTGCACATAAATATGGCTACAAAAATTTTGAGATGGATAATACTGCTCGTAATTTAATGCCGGTAGATATTTTTATGATTGGCGAAGGGTATCATAATAATCACCATAAATTTTCAACACGCGCTAATTTTGGCTATCATTGGTACGAAATAGATCCTGTTTATTGGGTCATTTTATTTTTAAATATGCTTGGCATCATTCAATTAAAAAAAGAAAGTAAAGCATTTGTTGAAAATGTATTTTGATGTGGTTTAATCGTTATCTTATTCTCTAATAATTTATTTATTCATCTTTCCCTTTTCATAATTACCTTAGTTGCCTATTATCGGGCATTATGAAAAAAATTAGCATTTCGGAGTTTATTACACTTTCATCACATCATTTGGTATTTGATGTAAGAAGTCCTGAAGAATATAATCATGCGCATTATCCTGGCGCGGTGTCATTACCGTTATTTTCAAATGAAGAGCGAAAAATTGTTGGTACTGCATATAAAAAGCAAACCAAAGAAATGGCCATTAAATTGGGACTTGATTTCTTTGGTATAAAAATGCGCAGTATGGTTGAGGAAGTTGAAAAATTGTGTGAACGCATTCAACCTAATGATAAAAAAATATTGGTGCATTGTTGGCGTGGAGGAATGCGAAGCGCAGCTGTGGCTTGGTTGCTTAATTTATATGGGTACGATGTTTATGTTTTAGAAGGAGGGTATAAAGCATTTAGAAATTGGGTATTGCTACAATTTGAATATCCGTATCAAATAAAGGTATTGGGTGGTTATACCGGAAGTGCAAAAACGGAAACACTTCATGAGTTAGAAAATTTGGGAGAAAACATTATTGATTTAGAAGGAATTGCAAACCATAAGGGATCTGCATTTGGCGGTATTGGACAAATCACACAACCTACACAGGAAATGTTTGAAAACATTTTGGCACTAAAAATTTATGAAAAAAATACGCAACAAAAAACGAAACATTTTTGGGTTGAAGATGAAAGTCAGCGGATTGGAAGAATAAATATTCCCAATGCATTTTGGAGTAGCATAAGAAAATCTCCTTTATTTTTTATTGATATTCCTTTTGAACATCGATTAAATTTTATTGTTCAATCTTACGGCATTCTAGATATAGAAGCGTTAAAAGAAGCAACAATTAGGATACAAAAGCGCTATGGGCCCAATGAAACGAAAATTACTTTGGCACATTTCGAAGAAAATAATATCAAAGAAGCGTTTGAAAATTTACTCAACTATTACGACAAAGGTTATATAACGTCATTGCATAAACGAGAAAATGTAGAACATCTTTTACAAAAAATTGTATTAACAGAAATTAATCCAAAAACTAATGCAGAATTAGTTTTTTCATCACTAAAAAATTAAACACTTTGGAAGAAAAAATAAGATTAACGCAGTTTTCAAAAGGCGCTGGATGTGGATGTAAGATTGCACCAAATGTATTGCAGGAGATGCTGTCGTCGAAAATGCCATCAATAGATTATCCCAATTTATTGGTAGGCAATAATACCAATGATGATGCGGCGGTTTATGACATTGGTGGTGGAAAATCAATTATTTCTACAACAGATTTTTTTATGCCTATTGTAGATGATGCATTTAATTTTGGACAAATAGCATCAGCCAATGCAATAAGTGATGTATATGCAATGGGCGGAAAACCATTGATGGCGGTTGCAATTTTAGGTTGGCCGATTGAAAAACTATCAACCGATTTGGCACGTCAAGTATTAGATGGTGCGCGAGACATTTGTACAAAAGCGGGAATACCTTTGGCAGGCGGACATACCATCGATACGCAAGAACCTATGTTTGGATTAGCCGTAACCGGAATTGTAGACACATCAAACATCAAAAAAAACAATACCAGCAAAGAAGGCGATTTGTTATTTATTACAAAGCCAATAGGGGTGGGGATTTTAGCAACAGCACAAAAAAGAGGATTAATTGAAGAGACTCATCTTTCCTCAATGATAGCGCAAATGACCACATTAAATTCGTTTGGCGAAAAACTAGCACAATTAGAAGGCGTTACTGCAGTAACCGATGTTACAGGATTTGGTTTGTTGGGACATTGCATAGAAATGGCAGATGGTGCAAATTTATCTGCAGAATTATTTTACTCAAAAATCCCAGTAATTGAAGGCGCGAAAGAATATCTTTCACAAAGAATTGTACCGGATGCAACATATAGAAACTGGAATAGTTATTCTGCAAAAACCAGTTTTGAAAAAGGGGTAAATGTGATGGAAGCATTTAATTTATTGCCCGATCCACAAACCAATGGTGGTTTATTGTTTAGTGTAGATAAACATTCGGTAGAAGAAGTCGTAGCATTATTAAAACAAAATGGCTTAGAAAATTTCATTGAGCCGATTGGTGTTTTTGTAGCTAGAAAAGAAAAAACTATTGAAGTAAAGGTGGGATAAAGGTTTAAAAGTTTAATGGTTTAAATTGCAGCGCGGGTTCAAGGAAATGAAAATCATTTTTTAAAGTAAACCATCAATTATAGCAGCCAGCTTTGTGTCTTTTTCGGTAATTATATTTCCGGAATCGTGCGTGGTAAGCCATATTTCAACCTTGTTGTACACGTTGGTCCATTTTGGATGATGGTCCATTTTCTCGGCTTCTATGGCTACTCTTGTCATAAATCCAAAAGCAGAAGTGAAGTTTTTAAATTCAAATTTTTTATACAAAACATTATTGTCGTTTGTCCACATGTTTAAAATATTAAGTGTTGTTTATTTTTTATTTTTTCTTGATCCAATTCTACAACAAATTGAACAGAAGGCATCATTTTAATTGTTTTTTGAAGAGACTCCAATTCTTTCAAAGAAAAGTCTTCGCCCTTAATCATCCAAATAAAATCGAGGTGCTTAAACTCGGGGAGCAAATATTCGCCACTGTTTTGATTGTGATAAATGTAATATACCAAACTTGTTTGAGGAATTTGATATTCATAAATTGAAAAGAAATAATTTCTGGTTTTTTTTCTAAGTTCAATTTCAAGTTCGCTGTTTAATCTAAATGTAAATCCAAGCTGCTGATTGATATGCCAAATAAACTGATAATTTTTTAATGAAGACACAACGCCCAATACATGTGAATCCTCAAAAAAAGAATCAGCTAAATCATCGTTGGATATTTTTAGTTTCATGATGGTGAAGTTAAAATAAAAAAAATGTTTATGATGTTTATGATGTTTAGTAGGGGTTGAAGATATTCAACCCTTACAATGGGTTCAAAAGGTTGGAAGCAAATTCCAATCATTAGCAAAATTGTTTAAAAAACCTTCGTGCCTTCGTGTCTTCGTGCCTTCGTGTTTCAACCCCTTCGTGACTTCGTGTCAAAACCTTCGTGTCAAGAAATAATTCTCGAAGAGAATCAAAACGTCAATTTCAAATTCATCTCCTCCTTACCCCTAATAATTTTCACATTAATCGTTTCACCTTTGGTATGCTTATTCAACGCTTGCATATATGTTTGAACATCGCTTACTACAAATTCACCCAAATGTGTAATTACATCGCCTGTTTTAATACCAGCTTTTTGTGCCGGACGATTATCGCTTACACCATCCACCAAAACACCATTTCCACTAAATGTATAATCAGGCATAATGCCCATAGTAACCTTAAATGAACTTTTCCCCATTGATGCCGCTTCTCTTGTTTTTAAAAATGGAATTTTATCTAACTCAACTGTTTTGTCTATCAATCTTTCTATGTAACGAATGATTTTTACTTCGCCCTCAAAATTAATTTTTTCTGCATCATCCGAAGGTTTGTGGTAATCGCTGTGCGTTCCAGTAAAGAAAAACAACACCGGAATGTCTTTTCTATAAAATGAAGTATGATCACTAGGTCCGCTTCCGGCGCTATCAATTTTTATTTTAAAATAAGGGTCGTTTGTATTGATGATATTACCCCAAATAGGAGTTGTTCCAAATCCACCTAACGTTAACCCATGTGTGCTGTCGTTTAATCGTCCAACCATATCCATGTTTATCATATAGTTTACGGTATTGAGGTTTATCGGACAATGCTCTACAAAATATTTAGAACCATACAAACCCAGCTCTTCACCCGAAAAAGCAGCAAACAAATAATTGTATTTTTTATTGCCTTTCTTTTTTATAATTTTTGCTAAAGCAATCAACGCTGCTGTACCACTGGCATTGTCATCAGCACCGTTATGAATCATCGGTGTGCTGCCCACATAAAGCGAATTTTTATCTTCACCATAACCCAAATGATCATAATGCGCACCCAAGACTATCGTGTTTGACGCTCCGTTATCAATAAATCCAGCTACATTAATTCCTTGTTTTATTTTTGGCGCAATTTCTATTTCTACCAAAAGTTGATTTTGCAAATCGCTGCTTTTTTTAATTTCCTCAACAACGCTTTTTTTACAAACTATCAACATTGCATTCAATGATTCTCTTTTGTTTTTATGATCGAAAGCAATGGTTATTCCGGTATCATTGGCATTGTAAATAAAAATTGCTTTTGGATGTTTGCTTTCGATTGTCTGCTTTATACTTTTATATAATTCTTCATCAAAATCATAGTGCGGATTTCCAATGCTGTCTTGAATTAGTTTACTCAAATCAAAAAAAGCTACATCATTATTAAATGATCCAATGGTTTCATTCCCATTTTTAGAGTACGGCAATGGAAAATAATCATTACCAGTTTCAAACTTTTCTATTTCGGTATTGAATTGAATTCGATTGCTTTCATACATAACACCTTCATTCACTTCGAAAATTTGAGTAAACATGTTTCCGAAACGGTCATTTGAATTGAATATAGGTTCTAAACCAATATCAATAAATGATTTCCCAATAAAATGAGCAGCTATACTTTCGCCAGCTGTTCCTGTTCTTCTGCCTTCAAGTTTATCATCCGCTAAAAAATAAACCGATTTTTTTACCGACTTTAAAATGGATTTATCGGATTGAGCAAAGGCGCCATTGCAAATAAAAATGGTAATCAATAATAAATACTTCATCATATAAAAATTGAGTTGTAAAGTTAATCATCTCTTCTTTCTTTAATTCGTAAATCATTTAAAAGGATATCGTGTTACTTTTGCTGTGAAAATTTATAATTAGTTTCAATCATTGAAAAAAACGATCAACATAGCTTTAGTTGGGAATCCCAATGCGGGAAAAACATCGTTATTCAATGAACTTACTGGTTTGCATCAAAAAGTGGGGAATTTTCCAGGGGTAACGGTTGATAAAAAAATGGGGGTTTGTACTATCTCTGATAACATTCAAGCCAATTTTATTGATTTACCAGGAACGTATAGTTTATATCCCAAAAGGGCTGATGAATGGGTGGCGTATAAAGTATTGCTTCAGCAAGATGAAACCATAAAACCAGAGATGATTTTGTTGGTTGTAGATGCCAGTAACTTAAGAAGAAACCTGTTGTTTTGTACCCAAATTATAGATTTGAAATATCCAGTTGTGGTGGCGCTTACCATGATGGATTTGGCCAAAGAAAAAGGAATAAAAATTGATATCCCCGGTTTAGAAATCGAATTGGGTGTTCCCATTGTAGCGGTTAATCCTAGAAAACAAAAAGGCATTGAAGGACTTAAAAAAGCGTTGGAAAACAGCATCACCAACAAAGATCATTTGCCTAGCACTGAATTTATTTATAGTTCGATGTTGGCACCAAAAGCCATCACCGAAACAAAACAAATTTTCCCCGAATTCAATAATTACAAAGCGGTTCACTACTTAATTAATTACGAACATTTTTTATTATCTAATCAAGAGAAAGAAAACATTGCTCAAATTGTAACACAGAATAAATTCAATGCCACAAAAACACAGGCAGAGGAAATCATGCAGCGTTATGCACGCATCAAACATGTAATGCATCAAACTGTTGTAGAATCAGATCCTTTAAAAAAGTCATTGCTTACCGAAAAGCTAGATGCCATTTTATTGCATCGTTTATGGGGCTACGTTATCTTACTCACAGTTTTGTTTTTTTTGTTTCAATCTGTTTTTTGGATGGCAAAATATCCGATGAATTTTATCGAATGGATATTTAGCATATTAAGTGGACAGTTTTCCAGCATATTGCCAATCGGGTGGTTTAGCGATTTGTTTATCAATGGATTTCTAGCTGGATTAAGTGGCATTATGATTTTTATACCACAGATTATGATTTTATTTGGGTTGATTACTTTGCTGGAAGATAGCGGTTATATGGCGCGCATTAGTTTTTTAACGGATAGGATTATGCGCAAATCTGGTTTAAATGGAAAAAGTGTGATGCCTATGATTAGTGGGTTTGCTTGTGCTGTTCCTGCAATTATGAGTGCAAGAAATATCGAAAATAAAAAAGAACGTTTACTCACCATAATGATTACGCCGTTGATGAGTTGTAGTGCAAGACTTCCGGTGTATACAATTTTAATAGCGTTGGTCATTCCATCAAAAATATATTTGGGTTTTATTAGTTTACAAGGATTGGTTATGATGGCATTGTATGTGTTTGGTACAGTAATGGCGATGCTTGTTGCCTGGGTGATGAAATGGTTTATCAAATCTACTGAGCGCAGTTTTTTTATTTTAGAACTTCCTACATATAGAAGTCCGAGATGGAAAAACATGTTTTATACCATGTATGAAAAAGCGCGCATTTTTGTTTTTGACGCTGGTAAAGTCATCATGATTATTAGTTTACTGCTATGGTGTTTGAGCAATTTTGGCCCACCTAAAAAAATGGAATCTATCCATGAATCATATGCTTTACAATTGAAGGAACATCCATCTAATTCGATTCAAATTATTCAAGAAGAAAAAACAGCCGTTCTTCAACATTCTTTTGCGGGCATCCTTGGTCAAAGTATCGAACCGGTAATAGCTCCGTTAGGATACGATTGGAAAATTGGCATTGCATTAATAACATCATTTGCAGCAAGAGAAGTTTTTGTAGGCACAATGGCTACGTTATACAGTGTTGGTGAAGATGCAGATGAAAACAGTGCTACCCTTCGTGATAAAATGATGGCCGCCAAAAGAGCAGATGGCAGCAAAGTATATACACTCGCAACTGGTTTATCGTTGCTCATTTTTTATGTGTTGGCCATGCAATGCATGAGTACAATTGCAGTAGTAAAAAGAGAAACCAAAACTTGGAAATGGCCTATGATTCAATTGGCATACATGACTGGGCTGGCGTATTTGTGCAGTTTTATTATTTATCAGTTGTTGAAGTAAATGTATTGAATTATACACAAAATCAATTTCTATTAATGTTTTATCATCTAACAAAATGAAAATGAAAAAGAACACTCAAGAGCTTAATATAGACTTTATAGAAAGTAGAATTTTAACTAAAGAAGAAGAACAAAAATTAAGCGAGTATATAAAGAAAATTAAAGAAAAGGCTAATAAACCAACTCGAGCAAAAAAAGCTGCTTAGAATGTATCCCAATTGAATTTATAGGTTTTAAAGCTGCTTGACAGGATTAGCGTATTTATGCAGTTTTATTATTTATCAGTTGTTGAAGTAGTTGTAAAAACTAATGAAGAATTCAAAATTCAAAAGTAAAAATTCAAAAACGGAATTCAACAATATTAACCTACCACTCGCTAAGTTTTTTTAATTTTTAATTTTGACTTTTCACTTAATAACCACTACCAACTTATCGCTTGTTTCACCCCATTTAACACCCGAGTATATAATTTTTTATACAGTTCGTCTATGATTTCTGCTTTACGCGGATCGTTCGCACCACTGTTGTTGATTAAATCCCAATCCGTATTTGAAATCGCTCTTTTATCTCCACTAAATGTTACGACATCTTGATGCCATTCGTACGTTTGACGATAGATTTTAGTGTCAATATTTTTATTTTCAATTAAATCGTTAATGCTCAATTCCAATTCTGCTAATGCGCTAAATTTGGAACTATTGGTATATAGAGTTGCGTTCACGGTATTGTACACAGGGTTACCAGAAGTATCGGTTCCAATTTTAATTTGGCGACTTACATTTTTCGAAGTATTGGCAACTTCAGGATTTGGAAATTCTAATTTTTTTAATCGTAAATCAACTGTCCAATCTGGCTTTACATTTAGTCTTTTTGAATCTTTAAAACCAAATATTTTTACTGCCGAATTATTATTCGATAAATCATTAATTAAATTTTGTTCGAAATAATCATTCTTGTTACTAAAATTAAATGCACGCCAAAAAGGTTGATTGAATACACCACTTTCATCAAACGGATTAATTACCAAATTAATCATCGCATGATTATAAGCTAGTTTCATTTTATCATTGGCATCTTTAAAGTTTGGGCTATATTGAGTTGCTTTGTAAAAATTATTGTATGCTGTTTTTGCATTGTCGCGCCCAACTTTATCTAAATACAAATTACCCAAATTATAAAATGCCAAAGCTGCTGAATCTTTTGTGGTAAAAATATTCACGGCATAACTTTCTGGGGTAACCAACTTATATGCTTCAGTAGAATTTATAATGGCATCATAAGCCATTTGCAAATACTCATATTCGGTAATCAACACATCCCATTTACCAATTTGCTGAGTTGATTGATAGGCATTTATTTTATCGAGATGTTTTTGCTTGATGATTTTATATAGTTGTGGGATAGCTGCACGTGCATCTTCATCATCCGGACTTTTCTTTAATTTCTTAACCGCATCTTGTAAAGATTTGTCTGAATCCGCTCTTTCCAAAAATCCTTTTCTAGAACCGCAAGAACTTGCTATAATTAGAATGCTAATAATTAGAAGAATATTTTTCATAATAAGTTTTATTTGGTTTCAAAAGTAGTTGAAATTTTTCTAGTTGCTAGATTCGTGGAGCCACGAAGTTTTTTGTTTCGCGCAAAGCTCGCAAGGGAGCAAAGACGCAAAGTTTTTTTTACAAAGACTCGATGTATTTATGCCAAAATGCCAATAATTGGAAAACTTCCAACCTTTTGAACCCATTGTAAGGGTTGAAAATTTTCAACCCCTACAACCCCTCAAACCCCACAAACCTCAAAAACCTTCTTTCAAAAATTTAGTATTATGTATTGCATAGTACTAATAAAAACCCTATTTTTGTTTTTTAAACAGATGATTCACGTTCTTTTTAGTGTTTAAATTAAAAAATATCATTACAAAAAATGAATATAGAAAATACATCCAGCCAAATGCGCAAGGGCATTTTAGAGTTTTGCATTTTATCGGTGATTAAACAGGGTGAGGCATATCCGTCTGATATCATTACAAAAATGAAATCGGCTAACCTCAATATTTTTGAAGGAACCCTTTACCCTTTATTAACCCGTTTAAAAAATGCGGAATTGTTAACCTATCGATGGGTAGAAAGCAATAGCGGTCCTCCAAGAAAATATTTCAGCTTAACAGAAAAGGGCAACGATTTTTATGCTGAATTGGCCACAACCTGGAACGAGCTTTCTGGTGCAGTAGAAAAAATTACGCAACAGGATATTTAAATACCATTTAAAACTTAATAACACAAAGATGAAACAAGTCATAAATATCAATTATCATGGAAGAATTATTCCAATTGAAATAGCAGCGCATGATTTATTAAAAACGTACACAGTAGGTTTGCAGGTACATTTTGAAAACGAGGAAGGCAAAGAAGAAATCATCAACGATATAGAAGGAAGAATTTCCGAACTTTTTCATGAGCTGCTCTCAAAAGGCGCTACGTGTATTACGGAGCAAGATGTGCATGCCATTATAAAAAGTATGGGTATGCCAGAAGATTTTGAAACAGAAATGCTTTCTGGTCATTCTACTAAATCCGACACTAAAGAAAACAATTTTTCAAGTGCACCAAAACGTTTGTTTAGAGATGAAAACAATAAAGTTTTTGGTGGCGTTTGTAGTGGATTGGCCAATTATTTTAATATAGATGTGATATTGGTTAGGGTAATTTTTATATTGATGTTTTTTGGTTTTGGTTTTGGTTTGATTCCTTATTTGATATTGTGGATTGCGGTTCCTAGTTCGGCTACAAAATCAATTGGATCGGTGCGAAAAAAATTATATCGCGATACGGATGAAAAAATGATTGCTGGTGTTTGTAGTGGTCTAGCGCATTATTTTGGCATAAAAGTTTGGATTATTCGTACGCTTTTTTTACTCCCTGTTTTGAGTATGATTTTTGAATGGAATCATTTCTTTTTCAATGTGAGTCCCAGCTCCTTTATCATTTACATCATTTTTTGGTTGGTGATGCCTGAAGCGAAAACCACGTCGGAAAAATTAGAAATGAAAGGAAAGAAAATCGATGTAGATTCTATAAAACAATCCATTCATGAAGAGATGAATGATTTAAAAGATAGGGCCAAATCTTTAGGAAAAGAGGCTGCTGCTGTTGCCGGTGAAAAAACAAAAATGATTGCTTCGGATTCGGGTAATGCACTACAAAAATTAATTTCCGGTGTTATAAAAGTGATATCATTTATCATTAAAGGATTTGTGTACACCATTTTAACCATCATTGGATTGGCGATGTTTTTGGTGTTGTTTGCAATTGGTGTTACCTCTTTTAGTTTATTTCCGTTGAAAGATTTTTTAATAAGTGGCATTTGGCAAAATGTTTTTGCTTGGGGAACATTAATATTTTTTATCGTCATTCCCATCATTGGAATATTGACTTGGGTCATCCGCAGAATAGGAAAAATCAAAAGGAATAGATTTGCATTACGCACCACATTTGCTTCACTTTGGATAATTGGTTGGTTTGCCTTAACTGGATTGATTGTTACTCTTGGCAAAGATTTTAAAAGAGTGAATAATCCATATGAAGAAACCGTAAAAATGGATACTGGAAATGTAAATAAGCTATTGGTTAACTTCTATAAAATTAGATACCATAAGAATGATCAAACGATAAACTTAGCAGACCTAATAAACGCTGAAGAAGACACGTTGTATATTGATAATGTTGGTTTAAAAATTAAGCAATCTACTAACGACAGTTTTCATGTTACCGTAAAAAAAATGGTAAATGGCGAAACACGTTTTGCGGCAGATACTTCAGCCTCAATCATGCATTACAATATTTTACAAAAAGATTCTTTTTTATTTATTGATAAATCTGTAGGAATTAATAAGCGTGAAAAATTCAGAAATCAGAATGTTGTAGTTACCATTTATGTACCCATCGGAAAACAGATACAATTGCCTTACAGCAAGGAAATTGTTGTCAAAAAAAATTCAGAAATGAAATTACAGTTTTGGGATGAAACTAAAGTTGAATATAGGGATTACATTATGCGGGTAGATGGTTTATATACTTTGGATGGTAAGGCTTCGTATGATTGGGAGTGATGTAGAAGTTCATGAGGTTTGGGAGGTTTGTGATGTTTGAGAGGTTGGGGTGTATGGAGGGATTGAAAATTTTCAACCCGTATAAACGTTCAAGAGGTTGGCGCCATTTTCCACTAATGGCACCAACAATAAAATTGGATATTAGATTCGAGTTCGTTACAACAACAAACCACAAATAATAATGAACAGCTTTTTCGTAAAATACATCCAACCTCAAAAACCTCAAAAACCTTTTCCACGTCTTTTTTATTTACATTTGCCCACAAATCAACTAATATGAAACAAACTCCATTTACCGACAAACATATCGCACTTGGTGCAAAAATGGCTGAATTCGCAGGATTCAACATGCCCATTTCTTATACCGGCATTAACGATGAACACGCTGCCGTTAGAAAAAATGCAGGTGTTTTTGATGTGAGTCATATGGGAGAATTTGTATTGAAAGGTGCTGGTGCATTGGATTTGATTCAACGTATTACCACAAATGATGCGTCTAAATTAACCAATGGAAAAGCACAATACAGTTGCATGCCAAATAACGACGGTGGAATTGTGGATGATTTATTGGTGTATTGTTTGGAACAAAACCAATCATATATGTTGGTTGTAAATGCCGGAAATATTGATAAAGATTGGAATTGGATTGTTGCCCAGAACACGGAAAATGTAGAGATGCATAATATCTCTGCAAAAACAGCACTATTGGCGATTCAAGGTCCAAATGCGACTAAAATTTTGCAATCCTTAACCGATTTGGATTTATTGAACTTGCAATATTACACATTTGTAAAAGGTACATTTGCCGGAATAGAAAACGTATTGATTAGCGCAACTGGATATACAGGCGCTGGCGGTGTAGAAATTTATTTTGAAGATAAAGACAATGATGCAGATAAAATTTGGAATGCTATTTTTGAAGCTGGTGCTTCTTCTGGCATTAAACCCATTGGATTAGGTGCCAGAGATACCCTTCGTTTGGAAATGGGATTTTGTCTGTATGGAAATGATATTGATGACACTACATCTCCAATTGAAGCAGGTTTGGGTTGGATTACGAAGTTTACCAAAGAATTTACGAATTGTATAACTTTTGAAAATCAAAAACAACAAGGTGTTATAAAAAAATTAGTAGGCTTTGAAATGATTGATCGTGCCATTGCGCGCCATGATTTCGAAATCGTTGATGAGGCTGGTATTATTATTGGAAAAGTAACTTCCGGTACACAATCACCAACTTTGAACAAAGCCATAGGAATGGGATATGTAAATATTGAACATGCCAAAATTGGAACAAACATTTTTATTCGTGTTCGTAATAACGCGGTAAAAGCGGTTGTAGTTAAAATTCCTTTCGAATAAAAAGCTTAAAAATGAGTGTAGAAAACAAACCTGAATTATATACCTCGCTTTCTCCGGCACTTTTAAATTTATATGATATCAATTCAAGCATCGTTGTTATAATCGATGTGTTGAGGGCTACATCTACCATTGCAGCTGCTTTATACAATGGTGCTAAAGAAGTTATTCCGGTTAACAATGTGAGTGATTGCATTCAAATTGGTAAAGCGATGAATGCCATTACTGCCGGCGAACGTGATGGAAAAGTTGCCGAAGGTTTACAATATGGAAACTCTCCTTTTGAATATCCCCGTTCTTTTGTAGAAAATAAAACCTTGGTTTTAACCACTACCAATGGAACCAAGCTACTTCACATGGCAAATAACAATGGTGCTGCAGAAATTGTTACCGGTTCTTTTGCCAACCTTGATGCCATTTGCGATTACCTCATAAAAATGAACAAGCCTGTACTTCTCGCATGCTCCGCTTGGAAAGATAAAATCAATATCGAAGACACGATGTTTGCGGGTGCTGTAGTGCATCAAATCAAACAGCATTTCAACATCAATTGCGATGCGTCTAAAATGGCCGAAGGTTTGTATTTATCTGCCCTGCCAGATTTATATGAATTCATGAAAGCTCAACAAGCATCACATTTCTTGCGCTTATCTGGTTTTGGTTTGGAAAAAGACCTAAGACATTGCTTAACACCCAACACCGCCAATGTATTGCCCATTTTTAAAGAAGGAAAATTGATTTGTCGTAAATAGAATGTTCATTTAACCCTCCTTTAGTATTAATTAATTATTTTCTTCTCCACATTCTATATTGTTCAAACTCTTTCTTATAACATTTTCCTTTACTTTTGCTAATTGCACTTTTTTGAATCAAAGAAATGGCAATTGTTGAACAACTAAACCATTAAAGGAAATTTATTTTGGCACTACCACATATCATTAAGCATATTTACAATAACGGTACAGACGAGGTTATTAGAAGGGGAAAGAAAATTCATCAATCTGGTTTTGTAGAATTGATTGAGCATGATGAACTCATGAGTGCCATTGCATTTAGGGTTAAAGATGATAGCTATGCTACTTTTTACAAAGTGTATATTCAAAAATACACCGATCCTAAATTAATGACTTTGCGTTGCTCTTGTCCCTATAATATGGGTGATATCTGCCGCCATGAAACCGCCGCCCTGTTTAGATTACAGGATATGGCCGATAAGAACATGTTGGGCAATACATTGATTCAGTACAATCAATATCACACCATTGCCAAAATGAAGCTTATTGATTTAAAGATGATAAAAATGCTTTGTTCATCTACTATTTATGAAGAAGCAGACCTCATGTTGCGAACAACAAAAGCAACCATTCTTAAATCAGGTGATGAACGAGTTGAAGCTGAATTAAAATATAACGGTATTACCTACCCGCTGGTGATTCAAAAAAATGAAGAGAGAAATTTTGATACTTCATGCACTTGCGCTGAAACTGCTCATCCGTTATGCGAACATAAAACTTTGCTTTTTTTACAACTTTTAAATTCGTTTGGTCCAAATTATTTTGATACCATTCGAAATTGGGATAAAGAAAAAAATAAACTGCTTCAAATTTATGGGTATAGTTTAAACGATGATTTAACAGACAAATTTGAATTTACTTACAAAGAAGGTAAGCCATTTTTAAAGTTGTTAGATCCTTCTATTAAACGCGTAGCACAAGTTGTAGACAATACACCAAAACTAGCGCCACAATTTATTCAGCCGCAAGTAGCTGTTGCAACCAATGTGGTGGAAGAAGAAAAAAATCATAAAGCTCTGGGTGTTGTTTTTAATTTCAATACAAAATTATTTCCTGGGTTTTTGATTGAAGCGGTGCAAGGCGAAACCGATGAGGATAGAAAAAAATTCATCAGTAAAATTGAAACCTTAGACCTTACTAAATTCGTTGATACAGAATCATATATTGATGACGATAAAACACTTTTTCAGCAGGTTAGAAAATTACAAAATACAGAAGTCAATAAATTTCTAAATAGGAATTCACCATTCAGCGGTTTTTGGGATAATATTATTCAGCAAGATGGCGATGAATTGCCAGAAGAAACAAAATCATTAATTGCAGAATACCTTCATCCTAAAATAAAAAAGATTTTTGAAGAGCAAGCCAACAATCAACTTATACATTTATTACCGCCTACAAAAAAGTTTATAACGGCAAACCTCAAAGAAATTGAATTGAGCGATCAATTTATTTCTCCTATTTTTAAAGTAACGGTTAAGAAAGATGATTTGGAAATGGTTTGCATGGTAAAAATCGGCAACCAACAAATTCCATTCAGCAAAAATCAATGCAACAGCAACCTGATTTTTTTGCATGACGATGTGTTATATACTTGGCAAAAAACAGAAGATATATTACAAGCTGAAAAGTTTTTGCAACAAGGAAACCTCAAGCTTAAAAAAACGGAATGGGCAGAAAAAATGCAGTCGGTAATTCTACCGCTTACAAAATCATATCATGTAGAATTTGACAAATCATTGATTAAAGAAATCAAAGATGTTGTTCCTGAAATACAATTGCAACTTCAGGAAAAATCTGATTACATGGTATTTATGCCTGTATTTACGTACAACGGAATCGAATCAAAACATTCAGACCAACAAACGATATCGATTCCTGATTCAGACAAGTTATTAATCATTCATCGAAATAAAGCAGTAGAAGAAAACTTTATCAACAAGTTGGAATCCTTGCATTCCATGTTTGTAAAACAAGAACATAATCAAAGTTTGGTGTTAAAGGGAACAGAGGTATTGCGCAACAATTGGTTTTTCTTATTCATTGATTCGATGAAAGAAATGAAAATCCCGGTTTTTGGTTTTGAAGCGCTACGAAATTTCAGATTCAACACCGCACGTCCAAACACGCATATACATGTAAGCAGTGGACTTGATTGGTTTGATGCTAAAATTGAAATTGAATTTGGCGATCAGCGTGTAGGCATTCCCGATATTAAACGTGCCATTGCTGGGAAACAATCTTTCGTTCAGCTCGGCGATGGCTCTTTAGGTATTTTACCTGATGAGTGGCTTAAACGTTATTCGCTTTTATTTAAAGTTGGCGAAGGCAAAAATGATAAATTACGTTTGTCGAGATATCACATGAGTGTGATTGATGAGCTGTATGAAAATAGAGACGATACAGAAATCAGCTTTGCTTTAGATGAGAAGTTTGAAAAATTAAGGGAGTTTAAAAGTATTCCGGAAATCTTGGTGCCTGATACATTACAGGCGGTGCTTCGTCCGTATCAAATTGCTGGTTATCAATGGTTGAGTTATTTAAGTGATGTGGGTTGGGGTGGTATTTTGGCAGATGATATGGGTTTGGGAAAAACCGTTCAGGCGCTTACGATGCTAGAGCAGTACAAAAAAATTAATGGTGATTTAAAGGCAATAGTAATTTGTCCTACAACACTAATTTACAATTGGCAGAATGAAGTAAGAAAATTTACCCCTGGCATTACGTTCACCGTTCACCATGGAAATGCCCGGGTAAGAGATCATGAAGCCTTAACAAAAAGTAATATCATCATTACTACATACGGCACGTTGCGGAGCGATATTCAAATATTTTTAAAAGTCCTTTTTGATTATGTGGTGTTGGATGAAAGCCAGGCAATAAAAAATCCTTCTTCAAAAGTAACAAAGGCCGCAAGTTTACTCGTTGCAAAGAATCGTTTATGCATGAGCGGTACCCCACTTCAAAATAACACGTTTGATATTTTTGCTCAGATGAATTTTCTAAATCCGGGCTTATTAGGAAACATGGAATTTTTTAGAAATGAATTTGCAACACCCATAGATAAGTTTGGTGAACCCGAGCATAAAGAACATCTTAGAAAATTATTGTACCCATTTATATTACGTAGAACTAAAGAACAAGTAGCTAAAGATCTTCCAGAAAAAACAGAAACGATTTTGTTTTGCGAAATGGAACCCGAACAAAGAACGATTTACGACATGTATAAAAATACCTATCGTGAAAAAATCTTGGGCACCATCGACCAGCAAGGAATTGATAAATCGCAATTAACCATTTTGCAAGGGTTGATGAAATTGCGCCAGATTTGTGATAGTCCGGCTATTTTAAATGAAGAAGACAAATACCCCAATCATTCCATTAAATTAGATGAATTAACCAGAGAAATAACGGAAAATATCGGGGAACATAAAGCGTTGATTTTCTCTCAGTTTTTAGGGATGCTCGGTTTGATAAGAGAAAAACTAACTGAACAAAACATTCCATTTGAATATTTTGATGGAAGTACTTCTGCAACAGATCGTGAAAAAGCGATTCAAAATTTTCAAAACAATGATGATTGTAGGGTGTTTTTAATATCGTTGAAAGCCGGTGGTGTGGGTTTAAATCTTACCGCTGCCGATTATGTGTATATCGTAGATCCTTGGTGGAATCCGGCAGTTGAACAACAAGCCATTGATAGAACGCATCGTATCGGACAAACAAAAAACATTTTCGCTTACCGCATGATTTGTATAGATACCATTGAAGATAAAATTTTACAATTACAGGAAAAGAAAAAGATTCTAGCAAAAGAACTTATTTCAGATGAAACCAGTTTTGTAAAAGCGCTTACGAAAGCGGATGTGGAATATTTATTTAGCTAGTTGATAAAGTCGTTTCATTTTGAAACGAAAGCCCCCTTCCCCAACCCTTCCCCCAAAAGGTGAAGGGAGCGTAAACATCGTAAGAATTTAGATGTTCAAATGTTTTAAGAAGCCTAAAACGGAAAACGCTTCCAACCTTAAACCATTAAACTATTAAACCAGCAAAGCGTATTAAACTTTTAACTTCCAACCTTTTGTAAGGGTTGAAAATCTTCAACCCCTTCTTGAACTTCATTGTCTCCAAACAAAAATCCCCAGTTATTACCGGGGATTTTTAATGTTTAAGATGCAATGAAATTTTTCAATCTTTCAAAATCTCGATAATCATTTATAAAAAACAATCTGTTGAAATACGTGTTGACTGTTTTTACCATTTTCGAAAACTTGTTGTTCGATGTTTGATTCTTTTTCATAATGTTGGATTTAAGTTTTTATAATAGGATAATACAAATTTATAAAGTGATACTTTCTATAACAAGGGTACAAATGCCTGATTTTTGTGGTAGTAAATTCAACCTAATTAAGCTTTTGCAACGTGTTTTTACGTTTATTGAATTTCAATTCATTCGCACTATAATATCTAATGTTGTACTCGTTTTTGTTGAGTAAAAAAGATCTCATTTTTGATAATTTTTTTAAAATAATTTTTATCATAAAATAGAATTTTTGTTTTTAACGCAACAGCTAAACGTTTTTGTACAAAAAAAAATTGTATGATTAAATCTATAAAAAACACAACTCGCTTAAAATCAATCATATAAATTTTGTTAAATGTTTTTTAACATGAAAGCCACCATTCCCAATACTTCCCCCTCATGAACGCATTGAACCTTTTACAGTTTGATGGTTAATGAAATTTCTTTTTGATTAGAGCGAGAAACATAATGTGAATGAAGAAAAAAGCCAGGACTCATTTTACGCTTTCGCGCTCATTTTCACTCTGACTTTTTGAAAGCCCCCTCAATCCCCCAAGGGGGAAGTTTTCATGCATAGTAAGAATCGAGATATTGAATGGGTTCAAGAAGCCAAAAACGGAAAATGCTTCCAACTTCCCCCTTGGGGGATTGAGGGGGCTAACTTTTCAATATCTTAGCATTTCAAAAAACCAATATGAATACATTTAAGATTTTTTTGTGTTTGTTATGCATTGGTGTAAATGCTTCAGCACAACAGAAGCCCGTTGCATTTAAGGGTGCATTAATTTATCCCATAAATGGGGCGCCAATACAAAATGGAATCCTCGTCGTACAAAATGGAATTATTTTAAGTGTTGGAAATGATGAAAAGGCAATTCCAGCAAATGCCGAAGTTATTTTGGTAAATGATAAAGTAATTATGCCCGGTTTGGTAGATACGCACTCACATTTGGGAGGTCCGGAAGGAGGCGATTACTCAAATCCGATTAACCCCGAAGCGCGTGCAATGGACGCCATTGATCCAACAAGTGATGGATTTAAAAAAGCGTTGGCAGGTGGCATTACTACTATAAATGTAATGCCGGGTTCGGGGCATTTGATGAGCGGACAAACCGTTTATTTAAAAATGCGCGACGGAAAAATCATTGAAGATTTGTTGATTACCAATGAAAAAGGTGTTTTTGGTGGCTTAAAAATGGCAAACGGTACCAATTCAATGAGAAGTGGTTCGGGTTTTCCAGGTACAAGGGCAAAAAGTGCATCATTGGTGAGGGAATTGTTTTTAAAAGCGCAGGCATATAAAAAGAAAATGGAAAAAGCGGGAAAAGACAGTAGTAAAATGCCCGAAAGAGATTTAGCCATGGAGCCATTGGTAGAAGTTTTAAACGGAAAAAGAGTCGTTCATTTTCACACCCATAAATCAAATGACATATTAACGGTGATTCGATTATCCAAAGAATTTGGGTTTAAACCGGTTTTGCATCATTTATCAGAAGGTTGGAAGGTAGCCGATGAAATTGCAAAAGCTGGATTACAAGCATCTATTATTGTAATTGATGCCCCAGGTGGAAAGATGGAAGCGGTTAATTTAACGCTGGAAACAGGTGCAAAACTTGAAAATGCAGGTGTACCTGTCGCATTTCATACGGATGATGGCATTACCGATTCGAGATTATTTTTACGCGCTGCTGCACTTTCGGTGAGAGCAGGTATGAGTAGAGAAAAAGCACTTGAAGGCTTAACCATCGTGGGTGCAAAAATGCTTGATTTGTCTTCAAAAGTTGGTTCTTTAGAAAAAGGAAAAGAAGCCGATTTTATTATTTTATCTGGCGATCCGTTAAGTATTTACACTAAAGTAGAGCAAACATGGGTTGAAGGATCTAAAAAATATGACATTACAAACCCTGCTGATAGGGCATTTTTAACCGGAGGTTATGGTGTTTTTTCATCAGATAGAGGCGAATTTCACCATCATGGCGATGAAGAAGATGATGCTAAAGCTGGTAATTAATTTAGAAATCCCAAACTTAAAATAAAATCGTACAAACATTAAAATATGAAAAAATCATTTTTGGTTTTATTGATTTCAACTTTCGCTCCGATATATTTATTGGCACAAATTGCCATTAAAGCGGAAATCGTTTACCCCGTTTCTGCAGCTCCTATAAAAGATGGCGTTGTTTTAATAGAAAATGGTAAAATAAAAGCTGTGGGCAAGGCAGCAGAAATAATAATCCCTTCAAATTATAAAATATACGAGTCTAAAATCGTCACGCCAGGTTTGATAGATGCGCGTACCCTAATTGGTATGTCGGGGGTTTTAAATATTCCAGTAGATCAAGACCAATTGGAAAAATCTAGTCCCATTCAGCCCGAACTTAGGGCAATAGATGCGTATAATCCAGAAGAAGCATTGGTAAAAGTTGCCCGTGAATATGGCATAACCACCATTCATACTGGTCATGGCATCGGCGCATTGGTAAGTGGTCAAACCATGGTTACAAAAACCAAAAAGGGCAATACTGATGAAGTGGTAATAAAACCATTTTCAATGTTGGCGATGACAATAGGTCATTCTGTATCCGAAAAGTTTACATCGCCGGGTACAAAAGCAAAACAGATTTCAATGATTAGGTCCGAATTGTTGAAAGCGCAGGTTTATATGAAGAAAATGTTGGATAAAGACAGTACCAAGCACCCAACTTTTGATTTGAAAATGGATGCGTTAAGTAAATTATTGAAAGGTGAGGTAAAAGCATTGATTACGGCAAATAAAGCCGTTGATATCATGAATTCTATTAGATTATCTAAAGAATTTGGGTTTAAACTGGTTTTAGATGGCGCCGCAGAAGCGTATCGATTGATTGATGAAATTAAAAAGGCGAATGCCGAAATTATCCTTCATGCAACAATGGCCAGAAACGAAGACGATATGTTGAATATGACCAGAGAATCGGCCTCAATTCTTACAAAAGCCGGTATTTCGGTGAGTATTGAAAGTGGTTACGAAGGTTATGTTCCTAAAACCAGAATTGTATTGTTTGAAGCAGCATTAACAGCCGCTTATGGACTAACTTTCGACGAAGCATTAAAAACGATTACTATAAATCCTGCAAAATTATTGGGTGTTGATGGCAGAATTGGTTCTTTAGAAGTAGGAAAAGATGCTGATATGGTATTATTCGATGGCGACCCATTTGAATATACAACCCACGTTACCAACGTATTAATAGATGGGGTGGTGTTTTATGATAAAATAAAATAATGGAATTTTGAAATCCACGGTTGAAATCGTGGGCAATGAAAAATTGAGGAAAAATTCAGTTCTTATTATTTATTTGAGGTGCTTTATTGATTGGGCACTTTGCTTATTTATAATATTGCAATATTGCAATATCGCAATATTACGTGTTCCCAGCTCAAACAGCCAAATATTTTCACTAAAGTTTATTCACTATTTTATTCATGAAAATCTACTCATTTATCGCTTTGTGTTTAATGCTTAACGGTTTAACCCAGATTTTGCAGTTGAAATCTATTACAAGAAAAAAATGCTGCAAATACAAGCGTTTGCTTGACTTTTTGATCTTACCATATTTCAATATGCTCTC
>Ga0304730_1000818_pt1 | contig 25394 bp, 40 predicted proteins | sample M_130628_MF_Meta_FD_190474 | JGI IMG/M metagenome (GOLD analysis project Ga0304730, IMG submission 190474) | Freshwater microbial communities from Lake Montjoie, Canada to study carbon cycling - M_130628_MF_MetaG (v2) (version 2) | ecosystem: Environmental > Aquatic > Freshwater > Lake | place...
GGTGATGTCATTGGAATCCGTCAACTGCTGACGCTGCTTCGGGGTCATGCGCGACCACAGTTCTTTCATCAACTCAGCCTGTTGCTGATTTAACAACGAATCCACCACCGCTTCCACGGGACGGACAGGGTCACGGTCCGGGGTATCGACATCTACCCACGAGCCCGGGGATGTCAACCAGTTCGGGTCCGTGGCCGCTGGCTTCTGGTACTTGATCGTCGGTTCCTCCACAGGCCGGACACCGCAGTCCCACAATCGTTTCGACACAAATTGCAGATAGTCGACCGGCAGGACAAGCTGCGCCCCTTTCATGTAGGGCATGGCCACCAACATCCACAGGAAAGCTTGGTACGGGTTGTTGTCGTCGCAGTTTTCTTTGGTGGGGAATCCGTGCGGGAAGGATGTGAAGTCGGAGGGAAGGGCGGACGGGGCGGTCATCACCACACTCCTAGATCGTGTAGTCCTGCGATGAGTCGTTCGATGCGGCCGAGGGCGCGTTGGGCGGGGTCTTGCCAGATGCGTTCGTCACCAATGTTGATGGTCCATTCGGGTGGGCTGTCCGGTCCCCATGCAAGGTCGAGGCGGCGGCAACGGTCCATATGGATTTTGTTGTCGGCGGTCAGGACCAAGCCGACGCGGTCGTCGAGGAAGAAATGCCCTTTGCCTTGATCTCCGACCAGATAGGGGCGGCCGTCAGCGACAGAAACTTTCCAACTAACCACAGTTTTTGTTGCCCAGAGACCGGCTCTAAGCACGAGTAGCGACGAGATGGTGTACGCCTTACCGGCGCCGTCTTGGAAGTAGGAGAACAGCCTGTCCCAGCCGGTGTTGTTGGCACGTTCATTGCTCTTATAGGACTGCCACGCCAAAATTGTGTCTTCATAGATTGGCGCCAAAAGAGTGTCAATGGTTCCACCCAAAGAACCGATCTGCACAAGGTTGCCGAGGATATCGCCAATCGCTTGTATGGTCGCCGAGATCGTCTCGTTGACGCCTGGGGCTGAGTGGCCGCCCACCGACACCTGGACACCCTTTGTGGGGCTGTACACCCACGACGATGTTTGAACCGGGGACGTTTCGCCCTCATAAAAAAGGACGTACGGTTTCGTTTTGTCGGTGTACCGCTTGTTGACGGTAAAGTATTCGCTGGGGGTCACAGCGTCGGAAATCAGTTCGTTCGTCGAGTCCAAGAAGTCGTCGGCGAACTCATTGATCGTTCGGGCCAGCCCGTCGAACACGTTCCCGCCGTTGGATGTGCCAATTTGAATACCCGACTTGTCGACAAAATCAACAACCAGGGTTCCGTACCGTAAGTCTGCGCCTTCCCACGGCGGTTCGTCGCCGGGAAGGTACCGCCGGCACACCATCGACAGTTCGCTATCTTCCAACATGTAGTGGGCCATGTCGTGGAACGACTGCCACCTTGAGGTGACGACACTCCACACCACACCGGAGGCCATCGCATCGAGGAACGATTCGGGTTTGACGACGGTGTGCCAGTCGGACATGTCTAAGCCCATGGTGAGCCAGTTGTTCAAATCCATGGGGTCGTCGGGCCAGGTCAGGAACGGGTTGTGTTCCCGCCAAATCGCCAGGAACAGGGTGACGCGCAGCACCCAGGTGCTAGGTCCGGCAAGCAGCCATGCGCGAGGAAATTGGAACGCATCCGGCAGGAATGGGTTGGGGACCACGTAGTACCACTTGGCTGCTTTTTCGTAGTCGTGGACCCAATCCACGACCAGGACGCGGTCGCCGTCTTCGCGCTGCTCCACCGCGAACTTGTCCAAAATCCCGGACCAGCGGGCGCCGCAATAATCAATGGTGATCCCGACCGTTCTACCTTCACCGCGGTCTAGGCGGCCCTGGTAGTCGTAAATCCACTTCGCTATCGGCGATTCCATCGGGAACTCTGTTTGGCCGGGGCCGGTGTCGTTGGAGATCCACGAAAACTTGGCTGAATACTCCGAGCCCATGACGTGCTGACAATTCCATTCAGCGTCCCAAATACGGCCTACGGGCTGCTCGCGGCGGATACGTTCCTCCACCAGCTTTTGTGTTTGGACGGCATCCCAAACGCTGTCGCACAACACGTCGCCAGCGGTTTCGCCGAACATGAATGGCAACGTGACCGGGAACCGGTCAGACGGAACATAAAAGCCTGTACCACTCACGAACCGGCCCAGCCGTAGGCCCGAATCCAGATTTGTCCGTCACCGCCAGCACCGCCCTTGCCGATACCAGGCCAGCCGCCCGCACCGCCACCACCAGGATGATTACCGTCATTACCGGGCACATTTTCAATTTGTGCACCCGGATAGTTTTTGCCGTTGAACAACAAGTCGGCCAGTGCAGCACCTTGAACGGTGGGCTGGCCGATACCGGCGGCGCCACCGGCCGAAGTCAACGTCGTCAAACCGGAACCAACGACATAGGAGGCTTGACCGGGTTGACCGTTTTCCCCGCCGAAACCATCAGCGACAAAGTTTTGGCCGGCGAACGTCGACAATCCGCGGCCACCGGCACCACCGGTACCGATCACCCCGGCCAGGTAGCGGGTCGCATACGGAATGTCGACGCCACGAATAATAGTTCTGTACGCCCAGGACGACGCGGAGCCACCCGACCCGGTCACCAACACCCCACCCGATTCGCCGCCACCACCACCACCGACCGCGATGATGTCCAGGCGTTCCGCCCACGTCGGGATCTGGTAGGAGAACGATCCCGGAAAGGAGAACCGCAACGTGTAATCTTTCGGCGAACCGGTGTTCAACACGGTGACCGCCTCGAGGCCGTATGGCCGTGACCAACGCCGCGGCTGCAGCAACTGCACCGTCGCCCCACCGACCTGCCCCTTATAGGACACCGGAAGTGCAAACTCCGGGGTATACGGCGGAATGGGAAACGTAAAAATCTTGTTGGCGCCCTGCTGCCCCAAAATGTTGGTGTTGTTCAAGTCCCGGTACATCAACTCTGCGCGGTCCAGGTCGATGACCGCGCCACCATTAGCGGACGTGATGGTGATGTCGTTGATGTAGCGGGAACCCTGCGCCCCACCGGGAATGCGTTCCCCGGGGTCGCCAACCCACTGAAAATCAGGCAAAGTCCATATACCGGGTGTCAACACCCATTTGTGGTACATCACCTGGTCGGTAGGATTTGACACGATCACAGTGCCGGATGCCGATGTTGCACCGGATGTGAACTGTGAAACGACGTTGTCCTCGTACCACATCGGTTCACCGGCCCGCAGCTTCATAATCAGGTTGCCGTACTGCTGCGCAATCGGGTCGATAGTTGAGTTGAAATCTGGCTGCTCATACATCAACACATCAAGCTTGCGGGTGCCCGACATTTCGGTCACCACCTCGATGGTGGTTTTCTTCGGTGTCTCCGACCACTGGTCGTCTTCATAAAAGAAGATTTGGCGGAACAACGATTCGTTGAACTCGAAAGCATCAAAGGTGTCGACCACATGGAAGCCGAGTTCCATGTCGCGTTGCAGCCGCTTCACTGCCTTCTGCGTCGAACCGACTTGGAAAGCTCCGGTCTTCCACGTCGACTTGATGGGTGCTTCGTAGATGCCTTGCACTTGGCCAGCCGCCAACCACACACCCTCCAAGCCAGCGTCCTGGCCGTGGACATGAAATACGGCGTTGCCGCGGCGGATACGGATAGCGACGATACGAGGATCAGCCACGTTACGGTCCCGGCCTGTTCGTGTACTGCATCTGCGCCAAACGTCCCTGCTTGTTCAACTCACGGCCCAAGCTGTCGACGTCCTGCGTATAAATGTTGTCAATTTTGTAGACCGGCTGCGCATTTGGTGCAGGGGGGGCATCAACCTGCGCCAGCTCCGTCGACAGGAAGTTGTTGGCACTGTTCTGAAACAAATCTGGGGGAACCAACTCCGCAGGACCCATCGCTGACGGTGTCGCACCGGGTGCAAACGGGTCAGCGCCGGGGGCGGCTGGATCAACAGGTCCGGGTCCAGCACCTAGTAGGCCTGTGCCATCACCCATCGCGTTCGGTTCAACCCCCGCAGCCTGATTCGCACCATTGGACATCAAACCCTTCAACGCGCCAGTGATGGCCCCGTTCGGCACGAACGCGCCAGGATCGGTGGACAACCAGCGCGGCATACCGAACGGGGTCAACTGTTGGAGTAAAGAATCAGCGCCGATACCCAACATGTCGAATCCGTAGGTGACACCGCGTTTGGCGGCGTTGGTTCCCATACCAATTGCGAACTGTGTTGCCGCGCTGGCAGCCATCCCACCCTCGGGACCACCAGCACCCATTGAAGCGCCCATTGCTGCGGCGCTGGCCGCCGACGATACTGCCGACGCGGCCTGGTCGATGATGCCGTTGATAACTTCGCCGCCAATATCAATGCCCTTAGCCAGGGTGGAATCACCCGCCTTACCCATGTTCCCGGCGGCGGCCGGCATCGCGCCAGCAGTCCGCATATCTTCTAACGACACAGACCCGCCAGAAGCACGATGCAGTGCGCTACGAAAGTTGTAGACGGCGCCCTGCCCGCCCATCTTCTGAACATCACCTGATGACAAAACGTGTTCACCGTTAGACAGCATCGCCGGAATGGAATCCGAAGTGCCAGAACCGGCGCCGCGAACACCGCCACCCGAACCGTACCGATAAAAATGCTGTGTGAAAGCAGGGTCAAAAGCGCCAGTGCCGCCGATTCCCCGACGTGCAGCAGCGGCGTCACTTCCCCAATTAAATGGGGTGCCGCCCGGAAGGGTGGCCTGCATGTGGTCGGCGTTAAATCCAATGTTGAAAGCGCCGGGCATAGAGCCGGGCATAAACCCTCGTGCTGGCAACAACTGTGGAGCGTTCATAGTTGTCAGAGAACGGCCGGCTGTTGATTGGCCGTCGATAATGTTGATCAAGTCTTCAATGGAGCTGGAACAGTCAGCGAGCCCCTGTGTAAGATCCGCGCTTCCCTGCTGAGTGTATTGGCCGACGGGAACGTTGTTTAGTAGAGCCTGGTCGTCAAGGTAACGCGATGCAGCCGTAGAGTTGAAATAGCCGCGACCTGCGGTACCGGGGATTGTTCCGCCGAGTAGCCCGCCGGTTGGGTCCATCGGTCCCAGACCGCGTCGTTGCCTTTGCGCTTCTCCGGTCGGGCCTTGATCACCAAAGATCGTGGGAAAACGATTAGCGACGTAAGGATTGGCCCAATCGGGAACGGGTGTGCCAAATATGTCACCTGAGATACGAACTGGAGCCGTCGCGCCCTGTTGCAGTGTTTCGCGGATCGAATAGTCGGTGCCTTGGATTTCATTAGCAATCTCGTTGGCACTCTTTGTTGTGATGTAGGTCAGCCACGCCGGGACTGCGATGAGGCCCAGCGCACTTGCAATTTTTGCAGCGCCTGTGCCAGCTTTGCCTGGAAGAACTGTTTCCAGAAGGGTTCCGATTGTGTCGAACTGGTCTTTGATGCCAGAAGCGGTGTTGATTGCTCCGTCAACATCAGTGCCGAACTTAGAGAGGATGGTGGAGGCATCGGTGCCAAAGTTACGGACACCATCAAGCTGCAGACCGAATGTTTTTCCGATATCTGCGATCAGATCGGTGGTGTTCTGTACCGTATCGCCGATTTCTTTAGTGGCTCCTTCAATATCACCGGAGCGCAGCGAATTGGCGATGCCTCCAGCCCAGGATTCCGCACTGGAACGAAGCTCATCTCCGATGCCCCTGATCCCCGGCAACACAGCGTCTTTGATCGCCCCGCCCAGGTTCCCCGATTTGATACCGCCGCCGATGGTGTCGACGATGGACCCGCCGATGCCTTCACCGTCAATGCCCTGTTTCACGCCTTCGGCGATACCGTCGACGATCACCCCACCGATGCCGCCGCGCGGCATCTCCTGCTTCACACCATCTGCGATGCCGTCGACAATGATCTTGGCGGCCTCTTTGCCCGCGTTTGCGCCCTTGGCCGATTTGGCGATCTCAGAGGCAACGGTATTGCCGATGTCACTCTTGCGGACGGCTTCCTCTGTCGCCTTGGAGACCGCTTCGCCGGTTTCCTTACCGGCTTTCTCCGCGGCTTTCTTGTCGACAGTTGGGACGATTGGAGCCTCAAGGCCCTTACCACCGGCACCTTTGAGTGCGTCCTTAACGTCCTTGGCGAGTCGCTTGGTGTCGCCGACAACGGAAACGTAGGCGGTGCCTAGCTCAATCGCCATCAGGTACCTCCTTGATCAAGTTGCCGTTTCAGTCGTTCACGCTTGGCCGCGAGTTCGTCGGCGGATTGCGGGTCAAGCTTTACCCTGGAGCGCAGCTTTTCTTGGGGCCGCTTGATCGGCCGCGGCTTATCGCCTTTGCCGCCGCCGCGCTGCCAGTTCGCCCATTGCAGCGATGTCACAATCGCCCCGAGGAAGTCGTGTTCCGGTGTCCACCACCACGATTTCGGGTTTCGCGCCCGAAACAGCGCCGAATCCAGCGGCAGAAAGGCTATGAAGTCACGCAAATCCGGCCAGGTGAATCCCGGCCCGATGTCATCGAGCCGCATGCCGGCTTTGGTCATCAGGTCGTAGTTGACGGCCCCGCCGAACTCATCTAAGAGCTGGTCGAGGCCAGCAATTCCCCCACTGTTATGGTGGAACCCTCTTTGATTCGTTCGGCGATCTGCTCCAACTCAAACAGTCGCAAACCCTTCACCACCGCCAAATCCTCTTCGGAGATGAACGGGCGAACCATCGCCAAAACCAACTCAAGATCACGGTCCTGGCGGTCCAACGGTTCCCCGTCGTCTCCAATCAACTCATTGATTTCTGCCACCGCTTTGTTCAAGGCTTTAACCTGGTCGCGGGTCATGCAGTCCCAGCGGGGAATGGTGAACGACACTGGAGTGCGGCCCTTCACGGGGTCGCCGTTCTCGTCGAACGCATAGTCGCCGTTCGCGTCGACCGGCAACACAATGTCGATCTTCGTGGCGCGGTTGTTCGCGCCGAGGATGGGTTTACTCATAGGACGAGCCTTTCCTGGATTTGCTGCGGACGGGCCTTAACGTTTGAAGCCCGACTGGGTGGCAGGCCCGTCCCAAAGTCACCACCCAGTCGGGGGACTGGTTACGAACCTGCCGCGTGGCCGGCGTCGTGGATGTACTCGATGACCGCTTCGCTGTTGCCGGTGGCGGGCTTGTAGCAGTCCACGGTGATCGTGTACTTGAGCAGATCGTTGTGGACGTAGGTGATGTCACCGACATCGACGACAGCGCCTTCCTGGATGACCAGGCGGCGGGTCTTGGTGCCGTCCACGGTGTGAACGACAAATGCCGAACGCGGGAGCTGCTTGGAGCGGTGCTCCACCTTTATGGTGCGGTTGCCGGCGCCATCGGTTCCCAATGTGATCCCCGGACCGAACACCGTCTCAAGGACGTCGGGATCGCTTTCGAGCAGCGACAGTTGGAGGCTGTCGGCGTACTGGCCCTGCGTGGTCTTAACCAGGTCACTGCCGAACGCGTAGTGCTTCTTGATGTCACGATTTGTGGACTTTGTGACGCCCTCTTCGCCGAGCCAGCCGTGGTCGACAAACAGTGCGTTGAGCGGTGCGGTGGCGTTGGTGGGGAGGGTCGTTCCCAGCGGTGCACGAAAGAACACACCACCGGAATCCGGGCGGGTAGGCGCCCAGATGATGGATGAATCTGGCATGACAGTTTGCCCCTTTCAGGCGTTGGACGGGCCTAATTAAGGGTTAGTTATTCAGTTATGAGCCGGCCGTGACGACCGCTGTCGTGGTCGACAGGGTAAGGTCGCCGTGGAATTGCCACCGATCCATGTCGATCACATCGGGGTGCGCACGGGCCACCGGCCCCTGCTCGTCGTCCCAGGAACGCACAAAAGCACCTGAGACCACCGTCGATTGGGCGTTGAGCATCGCCGCCGACGCTGTGGAATACATCGACTCGCATGTTTCCGGGTCCGCGCCGAACAACTCAATGAGCACCCGGGCGCTGGTGGTCACAACGTCGACACGGCTGCCGCCGATCACGTCCACCCGGACAAACCGCAGCGGCCGTTGTTTCGGCATTTTCGCCGACACCGGCACATTACCGAACGCATCCCGCAGGATCGCCAGCGCCGTTTTCAACGCAGGCTGCGGCGTCGGCCACATCATTTAGCGCCGCCAAGAAGCCTCAACAAAAGTTGGTGCTGCGCTTCGTAGCGTTGAGCCGCCGCCGTCACCGCGACCACGTTGGCACGCCAACGACCTTGCGGGTTCTTGCGGCCCTGCTGTGACGACACGCGGAAATGCTCAGTGTTGGCCGGGTAGCCGTCAACGTCACCGAGGGCCTCATTAGCGCCCGCGGCGACATCCTGTGCCACACGCAGAACAAACGACCGCAACTCCGGCAACTGGCGCAACTCGTAGAAGCCCTCGTTGCGCTCCTCAAAGCGTAGCTCAGGCATTCTCAAGAACCGAATTCGGATGTCACAGCCACCGACCGAACAGCAATCCGGTACGGCTTTAACCGTTCCTTCAACGCATTCGTCAACCACGGCCCCGAGGTCGTAGCAGATTCCATGCCGACATGAACGCCAGCGGCTTCCCGCGCAGTGGAGTAGCCGCTGGCGTCATAGTCAGCGATGGTGATAGAAGGCTTGTCAAACACGGCAGCAACCATCGTCGCAACCACCCGTTTTACAGCATCAGGAACCGGGTTCGGTTCTGTGCCCAAGTAGGCGGCGACGAGATCGGTGGCCTGGTCAAGTTGATTGTTGACAGACCCCAATTCCGCTGTTGTGAGTGACCGCCCGACGGCGGCCAACACATCAGACGAAGTTGCATACGCCATTGTTAGGAGCCAGCGTTGATGACCGCGGCGACCGGAACCGGCGCCGAGCTGTACGCGGTAGCACCGGTCGACAACACGTACCCGTAGCGGGCCTTGAAGCGCAGGGCCACCATATCTTTTTCGGCCAGGTTGATTCCACCGACGGTGGCCTGATCCAAGAACTTTACGGTGATGTCCTGGCGGATGCCCACCCTCACGCGGGAGGAATCCACGATGAGGCACTTGGCCCGCGAGTTGTCCCACGTTCCGTTCTGGCTGAACGAGGTGTTGTAGCCGGCGAACGACTCATCACGGAAGATCGGCTGACCGGTGGAATCGCGGATGTTGGCGATTTCGTAGCGGAACGTCAAGTTCGCCAGCAGGGTGTCGGGCAACAAGCCCAACCCGGCGAGGGTCTTCGCCGAGGTGTTCACCGCACCCACGATGTCCGCCGTGTTGGCAGCACCGGAGGTGATGGCCTGAGTCTGCGAAGCAGTCGAAGCCGCCGAGTACAGCGCAGCACTAGTCCACGATGCCGGCTTACCGACACCCCAGATGATGGCCTGATCGAGCTTCTGGCCGATGGCCTGACCGGCCAGTGCGGAAACCTCCGACAACACGTCGGTGGTGGCGTCAGCGAGAACGTCCTCATGTACAGGCACGATGACGGCGATCTCTTCAACGACCATCGTGGTGTTCTTCCAGCGGACCTCACTGGTGGGCTTGGTGCCCGAGGAATCCTCGGCCTGTTCGGTGACCCACCCGGCCTGGGGCAGGGCTGCCAGCATCGGCATGTTGGTGGTCTTCGTACCCAAGTTCACCGTCGGGAAAGCCTGGAGGGCCTGAGAGCCCGCCGCGGCCGCTTGCAGGAGGACTTGCGAATACGCGTCCTCGATGAGGGTCGAGACATCTGACCGGTTGATATCAACCATTTCGTTCTATTTCCTTTCGGATAGCCCGCAGAGTGTTTCGACTCTTTGGGGGTTTTTATATTTGGGACCGCATGGCGCGGATTGCCGCAGCCGCACGTTCTTTGGGGTCGAGTGTTTGGTCGGCACTTGTTGCACCGGACTTCAAACCTCGTACAGGTTTGGCGGGTTTGTCCTGCACCTGTGCAGCACGCCATTCCAGCAGCGCGTCGGCCGCCTGCTCCCATTCTTCGGGAGTTGAACCGGACAACGCCGAGACTGGAACGCCCTTCGCCGCGGCCACAGAGGCTTTACCGGCGCGTTCACGTTCCGAAGCGAGTTCAGCCTCAAGCTGCTGCGCCCTCTCGGACACCCTTTCCAGCTCTGACTTCGACGCTTCCTGGAACTCGTCGAACTTGATGGCTTTCGCTTTCAGTTCGTCGAATCCCGCGTATTTCTTCTTCACACCGTCGATGCGCTGCCCAATGATTTTGTCCAGCGCCTCTTGGGATGTGATGGGTTGGAAATCGCTGCCGTCCTCATTGGTAGCGGCAGTGTTTTCGTCAATCTCGCTCATGCGGAAATCACCCTTTCGGGGTTAGTGGTTCAGCCCAATTGACCGCTTGGGCGGGGCGTCTATCCCCAACAGGGGGAAAGCTTTTTAGGGGCAGCGCATTTAGTTAGCGATCAGACGGTGAAAGTCGACGACTTCACTTGGTGACCGCATTGTCAATCATCGGCTTGCCAACCTCAGTAGGCGGATTCGGCATCGTCCCAAGATTAGGTGCCTGCAAAGGCCGGACTAACCCGTTGGCTTGGCTGCGGTGCAAGGATTCCTTGATGGACTGAATTTTCTGCTGTGTAGCACCAGGAATCATGTCGACCAGCTCTTCAATGGGGATACCGGAGGCTGCCAACTTTTGGATACCATCCACGACCGCGGCAAAAGACCGGGCCTCTGTGTCCCGCCAAATCACTTCAGACGATTCATCACCAGCGGTAGACGAATCTCCACTGATTTCGGCGGCAAGCCGGAAACACTGCTCCCACGACTCGCCGAACGTGTCGCGCTTCGACTCGGTCTTACGCTGCTCATTCGCCTCGGCCGCAGCCAGGGCATCGGCCGACACATGTGACAGTTTCGGATTTAGTTTGGCCGGCGACACCTGGGCTACCGTGGCAATGAACTCCAACATTTCGGTCAGTTTCGCGTCGTACTGACCGAGGTCGGCGGCCGGATACGACGACGTTTTCACATCCGGGTCCTCGAACGCCCACACCCTCCGCGCCGAGGCTGCTAACACCTCTGAGGAAGTCCCAGACCAGCCGGTAATCACCTTTTGCGGGAAAGCGCCAAACCTGGACACGATCATCGAATCAAAATTGACTGAATTTAGTGCCCGCTGCAACACCAGCAGGGGCTCAATCTCCCCCACGATCGTGTCGTCGGCATCCCGGGCATTCACAAACCTGACCACCGGACACACCGATGCGCCGTGAGCAATGGGCTCCCCCAACGACATCGACCCCAACGTGCGGGCAAAATCAATGCTGTTCGGGTCAATCGACACCGCCGAAGCAGGAACCTCACCCAAATCCATTGGATACAAATACTCGTCGTCGTAAATGAGAGCTTTACGGCGAGCTTTCGCATCGCAGTTATCGACCCACATCTCAAAGGCGTACTGCGGCCACTCATCCATTTGAGGATCTTCATACACGGCCAACAGTTGCCGGGGAGAGCGTGGCCGCCACCGAACATCCCGCTCATCAGAATCCTCATCGCGGGTCACCACAACATACGAAGCCCCATAGGTGATCGCCGGCCGGTACACCTCAACCTGGCGGGCATCCATCCGGTTCGACTGCCACATCCTCCAAGCTGGAGCATTCTCCTTCGCCAACGCAGAGCGATACCCGACAACACACAAGTTCTGCACAAACGCATCCCGCACGAGCGGCAACACATTTTTCATCGACAGCCGTGCAAGGTTCTCAATTTCCTTTTCACAACTATCGGGAGTGTTCGGGAAACCGCGGCGGCCCTGCATGTAGTCGTAAATGTTGTCTAAGACAGCAATTTCACGCTGCCGCAACAACCACATATCCGAAACGAGGGCGCGAATCTGCTGCTCATCAAGCACCGCAACCCTCCTCCTCTAGATGAAACACGCTTTACCTGTCCTAACTTTCGGCTTGTCGGCAACCTCACCGGAAGTCAAGCCCCATAACGCCAACGTCGCCGCCGTCACCGGGGTGATATCGGACTCCGAATCCTTACGCGACCACCCGAATCCCGAGTCGCCGATCTTACGTTTACGGGCCGCCGCCAACGCAGAATTGAGCAGCGGCTGATCTAAATGACGCATCCCGCCATCCATGACGGTGTCGTAAAAGTTTCCGAACGCCGCAGCCATCTGGCGAGCACTAGTAACAGTGACCGTTAATCCCCGCTGACGTAAAGGATCGGCCAGAGAAAATGCCGCCGAGGCCCCATCCACAACGACTGCCCGAACTTCATGGCGTTCGCACATGTCAACGAACCGTTGGACACCCCAATCCGGTTCCCCGCGGCGCGACTCCACCACATCCACATAAGGCAACCCTTCGGTGGTCCAGGCGGCCGACGCAATCGTGGCCGTCGACCGGTCCGGGGACACATCAAACGCAATGGCCACGTCGTCGCCGCGGTCCTTCAAGTTTGCGTCGGCAACAACTTTCCACGAGTCCGCAGAAATCACCCGCTGTGAGCCAGCCGAATCCCACATGCCCAACCGTTCTCGGGCGAAACCTTCATCGGAGAAGCGTGAGCGTTCGCCCTGGACCACATCCCACTGCAACCGACCACCCAAAGCCGGGTTCGCCGACGAGGCAGACAGCGGGTCGTCCAAATCGGCTGACCCGGTACACGACCACTCATGCCACGCCAACCGTGACGATTTCCCCGACAGGGCGTCGTCGCGGATACGGGTAAATACTTCCCCGGTCGCGGTCGGCCCGGGCGGGGTGCCGGTGAAAATCCATTGCGGATTACCGAGTGGCGCCGCCGAAGTCGTGGGCATCAAAGCTTCCAACGCGTCGTCGGAAAGTTCTTGGGCCTCATCGCACACCAGAACATCGACGGTGAAACCACGACCCGAGCCTTTCGACCGGGCGACGAATTCGACCGAGCCGCCGTTGGTCAGCACGATGGCTTCTTGGCCGTTGGTGCGCCGAATGTCTTTGACCAGTTCGGCAAGCTCAGGCCATTTGCGGGTGTTCTCAAAGAACGAAGCCAACCGGATGAAGGCTTTGCGGGCCGTTTTCACTTCGTGGGCGGTGTGCAAAAACTTTTCGCCCAACTGAATCATACCGAACAGCTCGCGCATCTCGAGGATGGCGTTTTTTCCGTTCTGCCGTGGAACGGCCAGCCCGCAGGAAAGCGACGACCATTTTCCTTGGCGGCCAACGCGGGCCATCCAATCCTCGAGGACTTGGGCTTGCCACAGATCCGGGGCCAACCCGTAAGAAGACGAAAGAAAGGCGGCGTCTTCGCCGTCCCCACGGAAGCGGCCTTTAGGCGCGACGTGAACCCGCGGCGTCTGCACGCCGAGCGGCAAGTTCATCTAACGCAGTCCCTTTCCGCTGCTGAACCGGGGCCAAGACGTCCAGCTCACGAACGACATCAGCGAGCTGCTTCGTGATCGGGGCAATATCTTTCGGCGCCCCATCAAAGTCGTCGACCAAGCCGGCCAAATAGTCACGTAACGCCGTCAACGACGCCACCCGATTCCCCGAGGAGAACGCGTCAGCGACAGTCACTGCACCCAACAGCCGGCAAGGACTGATTGGGCAACACCAAATCCTGACCGGTCTTGCAACCCGCCAGAATTGACGCCGACACCATCAGCATTACAGCGATTTTTCTCATCAGCTCTCCGGGTTTTCGGTGGTCGGGGGGATATTCGCCGCAGCCCTGAGCTGCGGCGTGCCTGTGGGCTCAGGGGTTGGCCCCCAGCCCGGTCCAGCGTCCTCTATGGCCTTCATTGCCGCCTGGATGCGCGCTGCACCCAGTCCGCGACGCCAGGAAGAATCACCACTGTCTGCCATGAGTGTGCGTGGCCGGCTGCTTGTTGTATCGCTTCTGGTTGCAGATGCGGTGCGCTGGCTTGAGCTCGCCGTTGCGGTTGTCGCCTCCGCGTGTCACTGCGATGACGTGGTCTGCTGACCATGACATGGGATGGGGTGATTTGAACTGTTCGTCTATCCACTGTCCGCAAAGCCAGCAGGTGTCTTCGTTGCGGATCTTCTTGCGGTTGCGTAGGTAGGCGCGGTCTTTTGTTCGGCTCATAGTGTCACCGCCTTGTCTGTCCAAATGTCGCGTGTTCCTGTTCGGTAGGCGATGCGGCCTGGTGGCCGAGGGAGTTTGTCGTGGTGTCGGAACAGGGTGGGTAGGTCTGCGTGGTCGATGAGTGATGGCCATGTGTAGGCGACGTCAATGAAGTTGTTGGTTGCCCAGTGGGAAATGGCTTCGTCGATGGGGAAGAAGTCGGGTAGCTGGTTGAGGTGGTCAAGCATGGATTGGGTGTGGTCGGTGCGTACAGCCACGGCGACGGCGTGGAGTAGTTGGCGGCTAATGATCCAGTGTGCGTCGGCGGCGTCCGCTCGGGCGATGGCTTGTTGTTTGTCTCGCTCGATGTCAAGTTGTGGGAGATGGTGTTTTCCCAGGTAGAAGGACACGATTGGTGCGGGTGTGGTAGCGAGTGCTTGCGTTGCCTGGTCTAGGAATTTGTCTACGGGGATCGCGTCGTCTTCGAGGACGATGGACCATTCTGTGGACTGTTCGGCAAGGTGTTTCCACACTTTTTTGTGGTTGGCGTTGCAACCGAGTGTGCCGTCATCAACGGATAGGTAGGTGGCTTCAACATGATCGGCAAGTCCGCTGGCCTGCTCAAGTCGGGCTGTGTGAGCGACTATTCCGATCATCCGAGGACTTCACGGTATCGGGGTGTCAGGCTTTCCCACGACAACTGTTCGCGTAGAAGGTGGGCTTTGGCCAAGGCCCGAACGTAGAAGTCGTTGTCAAGGGCGAGCTGGTCGATCTTGGCGGCTAGGGCGTCGGGTTCGGTGCGGTGCACGAAGATGTGTTGCTTGGCCCGGAAATCCCCGGACACCATGCCTGGTGTCAACCATTCGGCGGGTAGCCATGTGTTGTTGGGGTCGATGTCGGGCATGATGACCGGGATTCCAGCGCCGATGGCTTCGTTGGCCGGTAGGCACAGGCCGCCGAAGCGCCGCGGCAGGATCATGGCGTGCTGATTGTCGTAGACCGTCCAATAGTTGTCGTGGTCTACCGAATCCAGGATGAGCGTCACGTTGTCTGGTGTGCGGATCTGGTGGTCGTAGATAAGACCGGTGACGTATGTGGGGTGTTGGCAGGTGATGGTGACGGTGATGTGGGCGGTCACATGCTGCAATGCCTGTAACAGGTCGAGGGTGCCGTTGCGGTCGTAGACGGCGGGTCTTCCGACGACGTGCAGGAACCGTGTTGCTGTCAACGGTTTGTCGGTGACCGGGAAGCGGTCCGTTTCTATCGGAACGGGTAGGTGTGTGGCGCCGGCCGGGAAGCGGTCGAAGTTCCACAGGCTTGGTGCGGCCCACATAGATGGTTGGTCGCGTGGGTCCAAGAATTCGTAGTTGGCGTGTAGCACAGTACGAACACCCATGCGGTTGGCTACCGTCCACAGGTCGCCATATCCGGTTTCTGCGGTGTAGACGACGTCCAGGCCGTCCAGGAATTGGGCGTAGTCCATCTCGGATGGCAGGCCGCGAACGATGTGGGCGCCTGGGAAACGATCTAAGTGCAGTTGTAGGGGCTGCATTGACGGGCAGTCGACGACCATCGTTTTGGCTGGCTGTAGGTTGCGTTGCACAGCCCACGTTTGTTGGCCCAGGCCGCGGTTGTCTGCTCGGGCAATCAGTCCGAGGCGCATCAATACACCTGGGTGTCGTCGAACTTGGCTTCACCGGCGCGGCCATCGGTGTGATACGACCGTTTCATGTTGCCGTTGCCGGGGTCGTAGATGTGGACGCGGTGCTGAACCCAGCCTTGGTAGCCGTCGATGCGTTCGGCTTCCTCGAGGATTCCGTACATGCGGTCCTCGATGAAGCATTTCGTGTCGGCGGTGAAGTGTGAGTTGAGGATGCGCCGGTAGTAGGCGGTGGAGGCGATGTGCGGGCGTTGGGACCACTGCGACGTTTCAATGAACACGTCGGTGCGGCCGTGCATCAAATGAGTGTGCTCGGCTGGCATGGCCCCTTCGTGGTACAGGCGCACCACGTTGGAATTTCCGTCGACAATGAACTGCTCAATTTTGTCGAAGTCGGTGGGCTCATCAACGACGAGGGGTGTGTCTTGCTCCACGTATAACAGCAGGGTTGTATCAATCTTGTCGATGATGTGGCGCATCAGCCCGGACTGATGTTCGTGGCTCTCGAACAGGAATGGGACGATGTTGCCCCAACTGTGGTCGGCCAGCCACAACGCCCGGTGGATGAAGTCGTTGTAGTCGGCCCGGCGGTGTTCCTGCTCGGACCGAACCCCATCAAAAGTAAGGAAGATTTCCGATGTCGGAAACAGTTTCCTCACCGACCCGATGGTTTCGGCAAGTATTGCGGTGTCGGGATGCGATTTGATGGGTGACACCGGCATCACAATCGTGATCATGTGGCGCCCAGGTCGTCGAGATCCGCTTTCAGCCAGCGGGTCAGGTTGCGTTTTTGGTGCATCCACCACACGGTGATGCGGTTGGAGTTCGCCGGCCACTCGTCGAGCTGGTCGTTGATGTAACCCGGTAGCTGGTCGTAGTTGTCGACAATGGGAAACGGGGCGTCCGGGTACAGGTTGTCCCAAAACGGTTTCGTGTCCGCTATCGGCACCGTGTGCGCTTCTAACGCTTCATACAGCCGGAATGTGTCAGCAGTGACCGGACCGGACGGTGCCGGCGCAATTTTCGCGGCCTGCATACACCCGACGTACCGTTTCTTGTCCATGCCTTGGGTGAACCCTGCGGTTTCGGTCACCAGCTTCGGCACCGTCACGTTGTTGAGGGCGGCGAAACATTCATTGCGGACATTGTGCGTGTTTTGCGCCGACAGGAACACCGCGGTGCCGCGCTCTTCCGGCCACAACACGTTGAAGTGCGGTGGGAAACCAATCCCGAACAGGCGGGCATCGCCGTAATCAGAGCCCGGTTTCGGGGATTGCACCCACCATTTGATGTTGGGGTGGTACACCCGATCTGGTTGGAACAGGTCTTCCTCGTCGCCGACGCGCATCGCCAACACCCACTCGTATTGGGAGATGGCCTCAGAGATTTCGTTGGTCTTCTGATACCAGTAGCGGCCAGGGATGATCAGGATTGCGCCGTCAGCGTTGGGGTAGCCTTCGCGGCGCTTGAATTCCAGGCCAGTGTCGTAAAGGTCGTTGAGGAACAGAAGGTCCAACATATTTTGGTCCCACTGCTGTTTAGGTGCTAAACGACCGACGTGGATCATGGCTGATAAAACCAGTGTTGTTCGTGGTCTTTGGCCAGGAAGGTTGGGGTGTAGCCCATTGATTCCATGAACGTATGAACGTCTTCGATGGTGGCGTTGTAGTCACGTTCCAGCAGGTCATCGTGAAGCGAAGCCCACACCAGAGGCCGGTGTTCCATCAGGGTGTCTGTGGCACCGTGCAGCACTTTGAGTTCGGCGCCTTCAACGTCGATGGTGATTGCGTTGGGAATGATGGTGGAGCGGGCCACCAGGTCGTCCAACGTTAATTGCGGGATGCCTTTGGTGTGGTTGTGGATGTACTGGTATTTGTTGCGGTCGATAAGGTCGCCGTCGGCGGCGGCCGGCCAGGGCGTGAACGTGCGGATCTTGCGCGTGGTGTTGTCCGACAGTAGGCCGGGATAGCAGGCCATCGGCGGATAGTGGTAGTTACGTTCCCAAATGGCTTTGATGTTCGGCCAAAACTCTTGCGTCGGCTCAATCAACACCATGTTTGTGGGGCCAACCATGTCGGCATAAATCAGGTTGCACCAGCCCTGCTCAGTCCCCACATCGAACAGGATGTCGCCGTAGGTGAGGTTGTCGCGCATCGAATGGAATCGTTCGCGTTCCCAGCAGGCGAACACATCCCAGTCGCACAGCGGGGCCGGGAGCTCGAATTCGTATTCGAACGTTTCGTCCGGCTTCTCCAGGAACCGGACCGGTTTCCACTGCACGGCATCCAACGGGATCAGGGCCATATCGTGTCCAGGATGGTCTGCCACCTGTGAACGTACGTGTGGTGGCCTTTGACGTGGGCATGACACATGGTGCGTAGCGTTTCGCGGCCCTCGTCGTGTTCCAGGTAGTAGTCGATCAAATCTTTGAGGCCGTTGAAGTCGCCGAAGTCGAAGAACGGCATGGTGCCGTCGAACAGCTCGGGGATGCCTTTGATGCGCGGGAAAATTTGGAAACCGCCGCGGCCTGGTGCCTCAAAGAGTCGGTCCGAGGCATACCAGGGATAGTCAAAGCCGAGGCACAAGGTGTCTCCTACCGCCACCTTGGACCCTGCGTATGCCCTGTTTAAGTCGTCGCCCCGCAGTGTTCCGGTGTCGCCGTCGCCACCGATGTGGGTGAACCGTGGGCCGTAGGTGTCGCGGAGCCAGTCAATCAACTGTGGGCGCCACAACCATTCCGGGTGATATCGCTTCGACCCGACGAAGATGACGTCGTTGGCGTGCGGTGACGGCTCGGTGCTGATGTAGCACTCCTTGTCGAACACACCCGCCGGCAGATAATGGCCTTGGACGTTTGTGTGGTCGTTCAGCCAGTCGGCCATCTTCTTGTCGACGGTAAAGAAGTGGTCGATGTCCCAGTATGAACTTGACCGCATATCGCGTTGACGTTCCAACCCCAACCACAGGTCTAGGTGATATGTCACCGAGGGGATGTTGGCTTTGCGGAGCCGCCGTAACGTGTCCTCGATGCCCGGGGTGTCCCAGCCGTGGGTATGAACCCACACAAAAAGGTCACACGCAAGAGCTTCAGCGGTGACGATGTCGGCTGGTGTCGACGGTTCCTGTAATCGCACCACCTCATGCCCGAGGGTTTCCAGCGATGAGGCGTGATGGTTTTCGGAACTGTACGGAACCTGAAAGTTGCCGAGAAAAGCGATACGCATGGGGACGGGCTGCGAGTGGCTTTAAGGTCAGGAAACCGCGGGCGCGTCCGGGACGACGTCGTCGAGGGCCTGGGCGGCGGCGGACAGAGCCGACAAGTCGACGACTTCGGCCGGCACGGCGGCGGCATCGAGTTGGGCCTGCACGTCAGCGATCTTCGCCACGACTTCGTCTTTGGCTTTGCCGAGCTGAACGACGATGGCGTCAATGGATTCTTGGGTGGACACGATGAGCCTTCCGATAGTAAGAGTGAGGAAACCGGCCACCCACAGGGTGAAACCGCAAACAACGAGCGTGACGCCTTGAAGGATCACGGCGACACCTTTCTGATGGCATCCAATTCTCTGTCGACAGCCCTAGACCACAGGGCGTCGTTGGCTGAGCAGTAGCCCTCAAAGCGACGGCAACAACAATTCGCGTGGTGCCGGTACTTGCGGGCATAAGCCAGAGCCAACGTCACGCGATTTTCGGGAATGTTCAAGTCGACGCTGGTCATGGATGCCCTGGAAAGACGAAACCCCGGCACCAAAGGGTGGTGGTACCGGGGTGTAGGCGCACTTGTAGCGCGTGTTAAATGTAGCACACGAATTACATCGCTGTCATTAGCGATGTTATTCGGCGTGTCTGACACGGCTTAGTGGTACGCAAATCGTTGACTGCGGATCGAGTTGTGGGCCTTGGGAGCCCCAGTCGGTTTCTGGGTCGATGTTGACCAGGGCCATGACCCAGCCGTGGGATTCGTGAATCACTTCCCCGGGCACGTCGACACCCTTGAAATCGACGATGATGTCTTGGCCGTGTTGAAACTTTGTCACTCAAGGACACCTTCGGGCAGGGCGAAGCCGAGGAGTCGGCAGAGGAACATGTAGCGGTCGGGAGTCCAGTGGGCTTGGCAGGCTTGGCAGGTGCAGCCGGTTTCGGTGACGACTTTGAGGGCGGGTTGGCGGACGGTTTCGCCGGCTGAGTCTTTGCGGTACACGAAGTTGCGGCCGCAGCTCGGGCAGGCCGCGCTGATGTGTTTCACCGATTCGGGGTCTAGCAGGTGCAGGATGGTTTCGCACCATCCGTCGACGGTGGTGGCAATGGTGGTGACTTTGTCGGTGTCCTGTGGGCGCCACGACGTCGCAGACAAGGCACCCAAGCGGGCTGGAACGCCACGTTCCTTGGGATACCAGCCGCGGGTTTCGATATCCATGTCGCCCAACAGTTGAACGGCATCAATCCACAACGGTGGCAAGCTCTTGGCCGGGGTTCTGGTGTCGCCCTGGGTGCCGGCCAAATCAGACTTAAGCTGGCAATACAACGACATGGCGTAGTGGGTTCGGTCGTGATAGACGGCCATCCGGGGTTTACATAGCCGGTCGACAGCCCTGGTCAGTTTGGTGCGGGCGGCCTGAATGTTGCCGTCACTCATCGCGCATCCCCTTGTAAATATGCCATTTAGCGGCCTCAAGCAGCCCTAACACTTCGACGGCGTTGAACGATTGCGGAAATTGAATTTTTACGGCCATCCGACCGTCTTCATCAATGACCCGGGATAGGCGAACCTCGAGAGTGACCAGCGGTTCATGCGTCATCCCACACCCACTCGTATGGGCCGAACACGATGTCTCGCCATGCCTTCCAGCGGGTGAGCCCGCCTAAGGAGCACACTTCAGTGCAGATAGCTTGCTGGGTGGCATACGTGTGGGCCTGGGCCAATGTGGGGTACCGGTCGGCCCATGCATCGCCGTCATACACCCGCCATTCACCATGCCGGAACTTCACCGACCACCGGTTCACTGATCGGCGTCCTCAACATCGACTTCAAGTGCTGTTAAAGCCGCGACGGCATTGTTGATGTGGTCTTTAGCGTCCGCTAAAGCCGCCAACATGTCGGAGATAACCGCGCCGAAAGATTCACCATTCTCGGCGGCGTCGAGGCGTTCAGCAAAAGTTTTCGGTTCGGTCATCGTCCCCACCAGCCGTGAATGACCATGCCGGCGGCCACCGCAACCAGCAACGACGCTATAAAACAATTCATTTCTCTGCCCTCCTGTCAATGAGCCGTGCAAAATGCACCAGCCGACCCGGTAACGGTGTCTTCGGTGTGATCGTGTTGCTGCACAAATGTTTGATGCGGGCGTTGGAAACATCGCAGGTCCAGCCCAACGCAACCTGCACGCGGGTGTCGTTCGTGTCCGCTATCCAAGCCATAGTCACGACGCCCGCCGAAGGTTGCGTCGTTCTCGATCCGACTTTCCGCCCCACACCCCGAATGGGATTTTGCCGTTCACGGCATAAGCCAGGCAGTCCGGTTGGACGTCGCAGCGCCGGCAGATGAGTTTGGCTTCCCGGTTGGATTCGCCGATGTCGGGGAAGAACAGGTCGGTGTCGACCTGGGCGCACAGGGCTTGTTTCATCCACTGGGGTGGGGTGAGGTGTGGGATCACGCATGGTCTTTCTTCAGGGCGGCTTTGATGGCGGGTCGGTGGCGTCGGGCGATGGCCCCGTAGTCGACGTGGTCGCAACGGCCGAGCTGGTTGAGTCGTAGGCCGGTTTCGTCGCAGAATTCGCAGTGCGCGACCATGTATTCGTCCGGTGGGCCTTCGGGTTCTTCGTCGTCTGCCGGGATATCTGGGGGTAGTTCCTCCGGGATTTCTTCGATTTCATCGCCAAAACGGTCACGCATTGCAGCCCCCCCTGCGCGCGATACGAAACGTTAGATAACTACTAAAGGTGAGTAGTTCTTCGTTAGTCCGTACGTACGTACGTACGTGCTCACTGCTATCGCATCGGCTGTAAGCAATGCTTGTAAGCAATGCTCCAAGCATCCGTTTAGACGCCACGAAGTTGTCCTTTCTTCGCTGTTTTCCACCTAGCCGCGGCGCCCTTCTGGGCGCGCTCACGGCGCTTCATGCTTTCCTCACTAGATGGCTGGAACTCGTGCCAGCCGTTGATGTCCCAGCCACCCGGTGCCGGTATCCAAAAGCCCACCTCAACCAGCTTTTTGGCGTCGGCCGTTGTGGCGTGGATGAACGGCAGGCATGTGGATGGCAGATAGCCGTCCGTTTGGTGTGACCCTGAGTAGGCCAGTGAGCACAGGTAGACGAATGCGGCCTTGTGTTGCTTGGTGGAGGCCAGCTCCAAAACCTTCGGGTTTGAGGGAAATTGGGTGTCTAAACGAACCCACGGAAGACCCATTAGGCGGAAACCTCATCAAACAAAAGGGCATCCTGAACCAGCTTCACGGCGTCGATCTGGCTTGAGTGCTCTTCTAACTGACGCTTTTTTCGAGCAAATTTGATCTCTTTGTAGGCTTGATACGCCGCAGATTTGGGTTGAGCCTGACCCAAGCTCTTGCACCAGTAGTCGTTGCGGAGTAGGCACTTTGCCATCCGGCGCCAGGACGGCGCCCACTGTTTAGCCTCAAGAACTGTTGGCGCCTGGTCGGGTATCTCGGCATATCCACGTGACTTCCAGCCCTTGATAAAGGATCGGAAACGTTTGATGTAATGCTCCCTAACGGGTTTGGGCAGGCTTGCCAAAAGCAAATTAGTAAAGGATTTCCAGTCATGGCCGTCGGGAAGGCTTACCGCCCCGTAGCCGGCCACGTTTCCCATTTCCTGCACGTACAGCGCCCCGGTGTTTGCGCCGTTTACCCTGGCGATCAGCTTGAACCAGGTATCAGGTTCGAGGATGTGGTAGAGCCACAATCCTTGCCTTTGGTCGTCGCCGTAGGGCTGGCAGAGGCGCTGCTTGGATAGCGGAACACCAGCTTTGAACATGAGGTCGTAGACACGGTTGGATGGCAACTCCGGGTTGCGGGCGTGGAATCTCCAGATGTCCTGGGTTGTCCAGTCGTATATCGGATAAATGTTGTACAAGTTGTCGCCTAGTGCTGTTGTCCACCTTTTGCCATCGAGCATGGGTTTCTTCGACCACCTAACGATGGAACCCAACCGGTGCAGGGATTCGTCGGCGCGTATTCCAATGAACGCTCCGGTGGATTTGCCGTCGCTGAACCATTTGCCCCACAAGACCATAAATTCTTCAAACTCCATGCGAGGGACAAACCAGTCGTAGTCAATGACAGCGTCGGCCGGTTTTTCTCGAACCCAAAGATGTGGCAGGTCGTCGTCCCAGCATGTCCACTGCGGTTCGTAGTTGGTCACCGCATTCCGAAGATTTAGAGGCAGGCACACCCAGTGCAGGTCGATGTGGTTTCGGTACATGTCCACGCAAGCCTGAATATGATCGACGGTGGCCCTGTACTGAGCTTCAAGGTCAATAATGAGTACACCGACGGTTCGGCCTCGCCTGATGGCTTCTTCCATCACCAAGTGCAGCATTACCGTGGAGTCCTTACCGCCCGAAAAGGACACGTAAACCTTTTCGCAGCGGTCAAAGGTGTAGGCGATGCGTTCTCGCGCAGCGTCTAACACGTTTTTGTGGGGATTGTAGATTTTCCGGTCGTCCATTAGTACATCTCTGGTTGTGTTTTGCGGGCGGCGTCTTTGAGCGTTGGCAGGGTTGGTTCTCCCCGCGATTTCAGCCAAATGTTCAGGTACTTAAGAGCGGCCAGGTCCGCACCGTTCTGCTCTTGGGGGGATAACTGGTTGTAGCCACCGCAAAACGCGGCCGGTATTCCGGTGTCAAAGCACATAGCGGACTGCCCTAACCAAGCGATGCGGTTCATGCGCTCGTTTGACAACCACTGCTCGCAGGAGTTGGGCCAGTCGCGCAGCACGCCGGCCATCGCCGCCTCAAAGCGGGGGATGTCGCGCAAAAACTTTGCGTACATGTGTTTGCATTCCGCCTCGGACAGTTTCCGGTTTTCAGGCCGGTTTTCGAAGAATCCTGCTGGGTAGCATTCCCATTTATCCCAGGTGTGATAGATGCGTTCCATTACAGGCACGGCTCCGGTTCATCGAAACCGCATTCATCGCAAAGGCAATTCAAGTCGTCCACTAGACCTCACCTTCTTCGAAAGTTTCAAAGTCGTCGTCGACGTCGGCGGCGTCCCATGAAGCAGAGAACTCGTCATCAGAAAACAGCTCAGCAATGCCAGAGATTTGGCAGAGCCGCAAAACTTCGTCTGGTTCCATTCCGAGTTCTTTGCCGATACGTTCCTCAGACCAACTGCGGCGTTTCAACTCGACGACGATTTCGGACATGGCGTCGATGCTGTGTTTCCCGCGGGCTCGGTTGTGCCGGATTGTGGCGGCGATGCGGTCTTTACGGTTTTCTCGGTCTTGGCGGATCCGGACCACAGGCAGATAGCCGTGGATGCGTGCATTGACATCTGGCATTTCTTTACCGACACGGTGGCGGTGAAATCCGTCGATCACTACTCTTCCGTCTTCGTCGGGCATTGTCACAATGGGCTGGGTATATCCGTCGGCCATAATGGATAGCCGTAGAAGCTCCATTTCAGGTGGGGCGACGCTGTTTGGGTTGTAGTCGTTGGCCCGGACGTCATCGGCCGAAACCCATTCCACTAGGTCAACGGGCTCGGCGGAGAACGGTGATCGTTCTGCGATAAATCGGCGCAGCAAGTTAAGGCGATTGACTGTACGGTTGAGGCCCTCTGGGGTGTTCGACAGTGCGTCGTCCGGTTCAAGGAACTTAGCGACCAGCGCCGCTAACGGTGCCATTTCCATTTCATCGGTAGTGCCAGCCATCAAGGCAAACTCTTCAGAGATCTTGCCGAGAGACGGAATTAAATCAAAAAGTGTCATGCACCCTCCTTCAGTTGTGTTACGTATCCGTAGTCGTCGAGCAGCACCCATTGCCGCAGTCGCCACACAGGCGTTGCTGATGGGCTTTTCCCTTGATGCACCAAGAGGCCGAGCGCCAGTGATCTGTCTCGGTCAGATTCGACTTTGGTGTGGCAGTAATGGCACAGCAGCAAGCAGTTAGCCGCAGTGTTGGTGTCGACGGCCTTCGACCCGCCCATCGCCCTCGGCCGGCGGTGGTGATACTGTCCTGCTTCTTCAATCCATCCGCACCGTTCACAGCGGCCACCAGCCCGCAGTAACACAAGCTCCCGGGTGTGCTTGGAGAAGCCGGTCACCGGACCTTCTCAAGTTCGATTTCCGATTTCACCAACGAGCCCACCGACCGACCGACATCCACGGAGCCTTCGACGGCCCGGATCTGTGCCCGCTTATCCCGCACCGAACACTCAGCACCCTCGGCAGCTAGCCGCTCCACATGGGTTTGTTCGGTGGCAATATATTTGCGGATGTCCATAGACCCTTCAGCGGTCAGGAATGCCCGGGCGTACGCCATCACGTACGTTTCCCGTTTCTCCACGGCTTCCCGATCAAGCTGCCCCAGGGCACGGGTTAGTGAATCCATTTCGCGGGACAGTTGCGCCAGCCGTGCGGCGACACCGGACAACGTGACTTCGTACTCAGGCATCTGCAATCACCTTCGTAAACGCCTCAATGGTTTCTGGCTGGGCTTCGCCTACGGTGTACCCGTACTCGTCCGAAAATCGCTGCA